>OJPD01000036.1_pt1 | contig 112399 bp, 125 predicted proteins | sample 1598371 | NCBI WGS metagenome assembly OJPD01 (sample SAMN03922478, study PRJEB24848) | human gut metagenome | isolation source: stool sample | host: Homo sapiens | place: Germany | collected 2010-11
ATCTACACACTGCATATCGTCGGCAGCGTCAGATGTGTATAAGAGACAGGCCTTTACCTTTTCCTTTGCCTCCGCGAGGTCTTTGCACTCGTTAAGGATTTCAAGGATTTTGCGGGTCTGATTTTCTTCCGCTGTCTCTTTCAAAAGCTCGCCCACATTCATTTCGTCGTCCATGTATGTCTCCTTTCCGGCACCTGCCACCTTACTCGTCTCGGTTTCCCTTGACTGTAATTTAATTATAGTTTATGTGTGGCGAAAAGTCAACCATTTTCCAATACTTTTTCGGAAAATTCCATTTTTTTCAGACCTCTTTTTTAAGCTCTGGCAGCATGGGGCAAAGCTCCACCTCGTCGGCACAGTGAACTACCTCCGGGCTTTCCTGCCCGGTGTGCTTCGCCCACCAGTCGTTTTTCAAGGCGTTGCACCAGCGAATGCCAGCTCCATTCCCGCCGCTGCCTGCGTTGAAGCGTCTGCCGCAGAGGGCACACTCGACGAACCTGTACCCGCCGCGCACGTAGTCTTTCCTATGCTCAAAGTTCATGCCTCTGCCTCCTCTGCTGGCTGCTCAAGCCAGAATTTCATATAATCCGGCGAGGGTACGCCGTCCTCGAAAAGCTCCTCAAACAGCGGAACAAGCTGCGTCACCATTTCGTCGAGGCTCATACTTGCTATAATCTCTGCCCGGTTCGGTTGTACGTCCGGGCATATTTCTTTTCGGGCGCTCTCGCAGGCCGTTCCGAGATAGTTTAGGAGACAGCCGGGAACGCGGCACCTATCGCAAAGTTTCATACCGTCGCCTCCCCTGCAAGCCGCCGTGTAGGGTCGAACTCTTTGCCCTCCATATAACCTCTGGCGTAATCGCTGGGCGATATTTCGTCCTGTGTCCGGGCCTTAAATTCTTGATGGCCGAGGTGCTGGGCTGCCTCCTTAACCTCTTTCGGCATAACAAGCACAAGGCCCCATTCGCTCTTGTTCTCCTCCTGCTGCTTTGAAAACGCCTCTGAAATGCCGTAGCAGAAGCCATACCCATAACTGTCGCAAAGGCTCTTGACGTAGTTGCTGTAGTAGCCCTCATTCTCTTTCTTAATGCGTTTCACTCCGGCCCGTATGCAATCTACCGCATACTTGAAGATGGCTACGCATATCTCTACGTCGTCCTCAAGGCCGATAAAGCCTATGTACTGTGTCTGCTCACCGTAGCGGTGGTTCCTATAGCCCTTGCAGCAGTAGTTCTCCCCGATAACCGCCGAAAGGTTGATTATCCACGGGTCGCGCCGCTTGCTGCAGGTGATGTCTGTCCGAACGTCCTTTACGGCCTGTTTCTCCACCTCTTTCAGCTCCGCCTCTGTGAGCTTATGCTCCGCCATAAGCTGTCGGGCCTTGAGGAGCGCGGCCTTTGCCTCCGCCTCAACTGGGCTTTCCGCCAGCGCAAGGAGCTTTCTGATTTTGTCTTTGTAGTCAGTTGCCATGTTTTTCTGCCTCCCTCCGGGCCTCTGTGATACGCTCCTCAAGCCTCGATTTGCGGACGTATCGGTTCGTGTTTTCCTTGTAGAAGCAGTAGCCGTCAAACCGCCAGCGGCCTCCTCCGAGGTCGTGGAACGTGGTGTAGGTAGGTCTGTACGCTCCACGCTCGTCCCCCTCGTGGCTGAACGGTTCTCCCGCCTGCGTACAGAATGACAGCATAAGGACGGGCGGGACGCTGTTCACAAAATACTCCACCATTGCCTCGTCAACGGTGTCGCCGGGGAAACAGTAGTCCTCGAACGTGGGGAGGCCGCTTTCGTGCCAGCCCTCGTATGTCTTGACGGGGTAGCTGTCTGTAATGCGTTTTCGCTCCTGCTGCACCGTCTCAAGGATAGCGAGCTGCTGTTCCGGCGTGAGCTTTACGTCGTCCCCGTTCCCACAAGGAAATGCCTTAATGCCGCAGATAAGCAGGTCAACGTCTACAACGCAGGTCGTTATGTACTGGCCCCTCCGGGTGATGTCGAACTCGACGGCCTCCCGGCTGTTCTGCGAGCCTCTGTGGTATGTGTACTCCGCCATTTCTACTCTGCCTCCATTTCTTTCAGCTTCTCTACGACTTCTTTCAGTGCGTACCTCCCATTCGCGGTAATCTGCCGTTGCCACGCGCCCTGCGACGGTGCCCATTTGAAGCCGTGGCCTTTCAGCAGGTCGCGGATTTCCGGCTCCGGCTTTCCGTCGAAAATAATCTGATAGCGCATGGCCTCCGCGTTTTCTACTACCTTGAAAGTTCTGTATTCCTGCTCCGAGCTGCCTTTTTCTTTGACCGCTCTCAAATCCTTTATGCGCCCCTCTACCCGGTGAATATTGGCGTTGTTGTTTTGGAGCGCGTAGTCCGGGTAGCCAATCCTGCCGCAGAAATCCGGCTCACGCAGTTTCTTGATGTCCTCCTCACTGTAGCCCATTTCCCGCAGTGCGTCGTTGCCTGCCTCCGTGTCTTTGAGCCGGAGGGCGCGGTTCGCGGCTTTCATCTGCTCCTGCAATTCCCTCATGTCCTGCAACTTTTCCTCCAACTTTTCGATGGCTCTCTCGTCGTCGGACTTTATAATTTCTCTGCCGTACAGGATATTTTCAATCTTTCCGAGAATGCCCTGTATCTCTGTGTAGAACTGGTGGTTTCTGTCCCACGCCGCAACCTGCTTTTCTTTCTTCTTTACAGGGAAATTACCTGCACCGCTTATCATAACGGACGGACACATCATTCCAATGCTGCTTTCCCTGTTGAAATAGTCCGCCATCTTCTTTGCGTAGCGTTCCGCCAGTCTGTAGGCTCGCTCTGCCTCCTCCGGCTTTTTCTCCGCAACCTTGTCCGCAAGAGCATACGCCTTGTCAACTACGCTGCGGTATTCCGCCGTGGTGCTGCCCTCTGCGTAGTCTCTCATAGACATCATATCGTGCGCTGTCCTTGCGCTGCTTTCGTTGATGTGGAAATACTTTCTTTCATTCATGGTCTTTGCCCTCCAAATCTGTATCATGTTTTGAGTAGTATTCTATTAAAGCTTCAAGCCCTCCCGCGTCGATGGTGAGTGTATTGGTATCTCCCCACCAGTGGCTCAATCTCGCGCCGTAATGCTCCTCGCTCTTGCTGGTTTCGTGTTCCAGCATTTTCTTGAGCTGCTTTACCTTGTATTCGTCCATCTATAACACCTCCTCTACAACGAACGCAGCCTCTCTGCCGCTGCTGTCCGCTCCCACGAGGACGCGGCCATCGGTGCCGCCAGCCGTAAGCTCGTAGGCCTTTGCCTGCTCCGGCGTAATGGCCTCTCGGTATTCGATGTAGCCCCACGCCTCCCGGCCTATCTCCTCGCAGTAGATTTTGCCGTCAAAGTTCGTGACCGTCTCCGTGCCGCCCTGCCGGGGGAAAGTTCCCGGCCCTACCGGGCGTTGTGTGCTGTAGTATCTCATTTTGCTTGTCCCTCCATTTCGCATAGTATTTTGGCTTCAATTATATTGAGGTTCTCATTGGCGGTTTCGAGCTTTTTAATGAGGGGAGGTAGGACAGTAAGGTAATACATGGCGTTTCCGTCTGCCTTGATGTCTGTTCTAATGTGCCTTACAATATCGTGAAGTTCTTTTTCGGCTTCACGGCGGCGCGGGTCATTCATAAATGCGAGGTTCTGCTCGTCGTTGAGTTTTTTCATCGTGTTATCCTTTCTCCCCGTCATGCCGATAGGTCAGCTTGTCCCGTTTCACGTCAAGTTTGTTTCCCGTGAAACATTATTGCCCCATTTTGCGGCGTTTGATGGTAAAAAAATTTACCGTTTCGCTTTACTGGCTCTTTCAATGAGCGCGGTATATTTTTCAGCCGCTCTCTTTGCGGCGCGGTGGTCGCTGACCGCATTTTTGAATGCTGCGCTTTCCGGCTCTCCTGCGCTCTCAACTATCCGCTCCGCTGCGTTTTTTGCCTCCTCGTCGAGAGCGGTTTTTCTTTCTATGGCGAGAATTAAAAGGCTCTCAAGGTCGTCTGCTTCAAGGACTTGTTTCCGCAGGGCTTCGATTTCAGCGTCTTTCTGTTCTGCGATTTCGTGGGCGGCGGCGTGTGCAGCGTCATAGTCCTTTTTACTCTCCGCCAGTTCATTCTTGAGGGAGGCGATTTCTTCCTGCACCATTTTGAGCTGTGCCTCTGCGTATTCCCAACGCCGTTTCATGCTGTCCCCAAAGTCGTTTTCGATATTACTCTCTGCGTCCTCAAGGCACCCCTCAAGAGCCGTTCCGACGTAGCTGCCCTCTCCAAGCTCGCTTACGATTTTGCGGATTTTCTCTACAGCCTTGCGCTCTTGCTCTTTTGTGGCCGGGGTATCTGTGCTTACGAGTTCTACGCTGGTGATGGTTCCGTTTCCGTGGCGATAAACTTCCTTGAAGTCTCTCCGGGCCTGCGCCTCTGTCGCTGCCGTGAAGCGGTCTGTACCAGTTGTTCCGTTTTCTCTCTGGAAAGTGATTTTGTATGTATTCATGGTGTCTCCTCCTTAAATTCTGTTGAGAGCTTCTGTTGCTCTCTTGAAGCAAGTTTCTTTGTTTTTTGGGGTGTTTCCGTATTCGCGGCGGCTCTTTCTTTTTCCGTTCACATCAAAAACTGTGTACCTGACGCACATATTGTCCAGAATGCAGGTTACTTTCCAGCCGCTAATTGCCGTTCCCTCATAATATTCGTTGAACATGGGGTTTTGAACCTTTTTAAGCTCCAACATTCTCTTTTCCTCCTTGACCCGTTTTGGGGAAGTCCTTTGTGTTTCCCTTGACTGTGATTTCATTACAGCCCCTATTTGGGGCAATGTCAACCATTTTCAAGAAATATTTTAGAAAAATGCCACGTTTTGGGGAGTTTTGTTGACTATGCTGTATTCAAGTAGCAGGAATTGTGGACTATGCTCCATTCCGGGCAAAAAAATAAAGCCCCTCCCACGGATTTCTCCATAGGAGGGGCCGGGCGACCTTTCGGTTGCCCTTTATTCTTTCTGTTCGGGTACGGTCGGCTCCGCGTTGATTTGCTGGATAGCTGTCTGCGCAATGGTAGCCGCTGTAGCCGCCGCCGTGCTTGCTGCAATGGCGGTTGTATCGGCGGTGGCACTCTCAAGCACTGCCGGGAGGCCAATTTCAATAGGTGCCTCGTTTTTCTGCTTGCGTACCTCTGCCTCGATTTTGGTTGTCAAATATTCCTTGATGTCGCCGTAAGCTGCCTCAATAAATGCCTGCGCTGCCGGGCTGATAGAGGCGAGGCAGGCGGTGAGGGCCTTGCTTGCCGCCTCTTTCTGCGCCTCGACGGTAAATGCGCCGTTCTTTTTCAGCGCGTCCACATACGTCTGACTGGTCGCTGCAACAGCGGCGGAAATCGCGTCTGCAATTTCCTTGATGTAGCCCTGCTGCTTGATGTCGTCCGTCTGTGCGGTCGCCTTTTCTTTTGCCCTGTTAATGAGGGTAATAAGAAAGGCTGAAACGACGGGAATGGCGGCTGTAATAACCGCCGTCAAAAGGTTGGTAAGAAATTCGCTCATGGTGTTTTCCTCCTCTTATTTCAGAAGCTCGTTGACTTTCTGCTGTACCGTAGAATAGTCGTAGCCTGCGGCCTGCAAGCGTTTCTTGCGGTCGTCTCCATTGCCCCACTTCCCGGCGATTACCTCTTTGGCAATGGCCTCGATGGATTTTCCCGTGCTGCTGGTTGTGCCGCCGATGTCTCCCTCGTCTACCCAGCCGTATACAGTGCTGCCGCCTCCGCTTACAGCTACAAGGTGGTACGGGTGCTTGCTCTTTCCGAGCTGGTAAATCTGCGTGATTTTGGCTTTGCCGGGCTTGCAGGCCGGGCCGCTGGTGGCGTTTGCGCTGGCGTAGTGCTTGCTGCCCGTGAAGTTCACAACGTCTCCCACCTTTAATTCGCTGGTGGTAGAGCTTGTGGACGGCGCGGGAGTGCTGGCCCCGGTGCTGCCGCTGGTGGCCTTGCTGCTGTATTTCGGTACGCCATAGCCACGGATATACCGCCCGTTTACGGTGATATTGCGCCGCTTAACGCTGTCGGAGTAGTTGCCCTCAATGACCGTAATGGTCTGTCCGCTTACCTTTTCTACAATACCCACATGGTCTGCGCTGCCTGTGCAGTCTCCGGCTCCGCTGTCGTCCCAATCGTAGAAAACATAATCGCCGGGGGAGGGTACATAAGCGTCGTTCTCCTGCCAGCTCCCAATGTTCTTAAAGAGCTGGATATGCTTCTCGCAGCCGCACTCCGTCGGGATAATGTCGGTAAGCCCCGCCGCAATCGCTACCGCGCTGGCGAACGTGCTGCACCATGCGTCTGTGTACTTCATTGCGTAGCCACGCGCCAGCGGCTTATGGCTGTTGTAGAGGTCGATGATTTTCTTATGGCTCCCGTCGCTCTCTTTGCAGCCGATATAGCTCTGCGCAATGCTGACTACTTTCTGTCTCAATTCCTGTTCTGTCATGGTTGTGCCTCCGTTTCCGGGCTTGCTGGCCGTCCCTGCGTACTTGTTGTAGTAGGTTTGGCCGTAACCTGCCCTTTTGGTTTTTACTGCCTCGCTTTGGTCTGCCGGGCGTTCGTAGTTGAGGAGTACGCTGTCGCTGGCCGCCCTTACGGTAGTCGCCGTCTTGAGGACGTTCAGAACCGTCTTGTACCCCTCCGTCAGCTCCTTAAATAAAAAATCGAGCTGCATTTCCAAGTCCCCGATGGACTTGCCTGCGGCCCGTGCAAACTCAAGCATATTCTGTTTCCGGCTCCAATACGTCCATTGTGCGAGGCCGTAGCCTGCGCTGTCGCGGACGAAATTATTGTACGAGCCGTTGTCTACGGCAGCCGTATAGCTGTCGTCTGTGTAGCCCAGCTTCTTTTCGTAGCTGTTCTGTAGGTTCTTTGGGTTGAGCGCGCTCTCTGCGTTGAGGTTTCCCATCAGCCCCGCCGCTCCCGCTTTGCTCAATCCCTTTTCAATGAGGTAGTTCCAGATTTTCTCCTCATTGTTCTTTCCTGTTAGCATTGTCGCTCCTCTCTACTGGCCTATGTCTTGCGGCTCCTCCCGCTCCGGCTCTGGCCCTGTCGAGCTGTCCGTCTCGGTGGTTCCGTGCTTATCCGGCCAGTGATTGTTTTTGCTCAAATTCTCCACGGCGGACTTAATGCAGTACGCCAGTACAACTCCAATAATCTCCGTTACCGCTACCTGCGATAGGCTTTCTGCTATCTGCATTTTGTCGAGGTAGGCAAGGACGTAACTGCACCACACCCACGCAAATCCGTTGATAAGGCATACCCAAATTACCTTTTTTGTGGTTTCCATGCGCTTGCGCTCCTCGCGGGAGCCGTTTGGCCGGAGGGCGCGTACCCTCCGGCGCAGACGGTTTATGGTGTGCCTGCAATACAGGTAACTAAAGATAATGCCTAAAAGGAGTGCCGCCGCGCACATCAAAAATGTTTTCATGGCTCCTCCTTTACATTCCTATCTGCGTGAAAACGAAGCCGAGGATAATGCCGATAACGGCGGTTGCAATATATCCAACGACTTTGCGCCACATTTCACCGTCCCGGCCCTCAAGGACTTCAAGCCGCTTTCCCTGCTTCTCCTGCTCCTTAACCATGCTCTCCATGCTTTGGGCCAATTTCTCTACTGAGGTCGTCAAGGCCCCCATTTCGCGCACATTTTCCTCAAGCAATTCGATACGCTTATCCTGCCGCTTGTTTTCCTCCTCAAGCCTCTTTCGGAACTCCTCATGTTCCGCTCTCGTGATTGGTGTGTCCACGCTTTACCTCCTTTCCCGCCAGTGTCGCGGCGTTGTAAAAGATAGAGGGACGCTTTCGCGCCCCTCTCCGTCATTCTCCGAGGACTTCTGCCCGTTCCCGCGTCGCCGCCTCTATCTTGTCGTCAAGTTCTGCAACGGCCCCAAGCTGGGCCAGCGCGTCCGCCTGCTCCTTGATAATGTCGGCCTGCTCTTTCACGAGCGCGGTAAGTCTCTCGATTGTTTCCGCCGCCGTCATGCCGCGTATTCCTCGCCAGTAATTTCGGCGTACTGCTCTGCGGTAATGACCTCACGCTCTACGCGCTCCGAAAGTACCGCCTTTACCCCGCTCCGGCGGGACGCAGGCATTTCCGCCCACGTTTTGGTTCCGGCTACAAGCCTGTTCGCCCAAATCTCGTTCATCAGTTTTCACCTCCTCCGTTGATAATGCTGTCAAGCTCGCATACCGCGTCCTCGATAGCACTCATACGCACGTCGTTGGCCGCGTCCTGTTCACACAGCGCGTCCTCCATACCGATGATGGCTGCGCCTTGCGTCTCCTCGTTCTCCTCAATCCGTACTCGATTTCGGAAAACGTACTCCGCAATGTCACTGTGTGTGATGATAGCCTCCGGCGCGTCGGGAATGGCTGTCCCGCCGACGAGGTTATAAAGGTCGCCGCAGATTGACACGCCGACAGCCTCCGCCTCCTCTGCCTCGACGTATGCGCCGCTGGCCTCGTTCACTTTGACGTAGCGCGGCTTGTCGCAAAGGGCAAGCAGCACCCCGCCACTCAAAATTGCGTACATGGTCTTTTCCTCCTATCTTGTTTTGATTTTCAATGCGGCTGCGAGCTTTTGAAGTTCCTCCGGCTCCGCTGCAAAGAAGTCCTCGTTAAACAGTATCACGTCCACATCTGGCCGCAGGAAGTGTCCCCAATCCCTTGTGAGGATTTCGGCCTCCGCCTCCGAGAAGCGAAAACCATTCCCCGCGTCCCGCCTGCTGTAGGCGATAGCGTAGGTCAAGGCCCCGCGTTCAAGGCCCCGCCCGTCGTCGTTCCGGGCAAAGTGCTTTTTTGCATTCTCGCTCGTACTGTAGCAAATCGCCCTGCCGTCCGGCATAACGATGGAATAGCCCTCCGTGTCCAGCTCTGTCCCGTATGGAATATTGAGCCTTTCGCCGCATAAGGCCAGCTCCTTAAATCTGTGGTGCGTTACATACTTCATGTTCCGTGTCCTCCTCTCTCACCGAGCCGTGCCGTCTGTAAATCCAGCCCGCCTCCGTCTTGGTCGCTTTCATCGTGCAAGGGAATTTCTTTTTGCGGGTCATAAGCTCTGCCTCAAACAGCCGGACAAATCTCTCGTCCATTGCCCGTAGGGTGTCGTAACTGTCGCAGCGTTTTGCGTGCGCCCTCCATGACTGGTAGGACTGAAACACGTCCTCCGGGTCGAGCTTTCCCTCGTCTACCCAGCGGCGAAATATATCCAATTTCCGCCGCATAGCCTTTATGCTCTTGCGGGACAGCTTCATTGTCACTTTGCCGCTTTCCTCAAGCGTTACCCGCATTTTTAGGAAAGTGAAACTATGGTGGCGGAACGGCGTTATGATGTTCTTCTTATCGCTCATTTCTATTCCAAGCTCCTCCGCAATCCTGTAAAGGTTTCTTTTGATGTCCTCCAACTCGTCCAGCGAATTGCTGATTACATACCCGTCGTCCATATACCGCCCGTACCCGTGAATGCCGCGAACGTCTTTCACATAATGGTCTACCGGGTTTGCATAGTCGAGGGCGATTATCTGGCTTATTTCACTTCCAAGCCCTACCCCGTGTTTGCGCTCCGCTGTCCTGTCGGCGGTTTTCATCTTCTGAAAATCGTCTACAAAATCGCAGAAAAGGGCATATAGGCGGTCGTCTTTGATTTTCGCCCTTGCCCTCTGCTTTATAACGTCATGCGGTAGGCTCCCAAAGTAGCCTTTGAAATCGAACTGGTATATGCCGCCCTCTGTCCCGTACTTCCTGTAGTGGTCGTGCAGGTGCTTCTTTAGGCGGTCAAGTTGGAAGTCCATACCCTTTCCCGCGAGGCTCGCGCTGTTATCGTAAATGAAACTGCGCGAATATGCCTCCGTTAAAAGGTTCTTGCACAGGCACTTTTGCGCCGCTCTCTCCTGTATTGGGAGCGCGTCGATGTCTCTCCGCTTTCCGTGTTCCACCGTGGCAAAACTCCGAAAACCGTGGAATTTTCTTGTGCCGTCGTGCAGGTCGTTATATGTCTTGAGGCTTTCGGCCAGCAGGTTCGTCTCAAAGTTTATCGTTGAGGTTTTCCACCTCGCACCGTTGCAGCACTCTTTCCCAGCCCTGCAAAGGTTCCCGAACGACATAACCTCGTCGAAGCTCGCGCCTCCGGCCTCCTGCGCTTTCTGCTCCCTCTGCGCTTTCCGCCGCTGGTATCTTGCCTCGCGCCTGTCTCTGCTGTTCGCCATGCTCTTGCCTCCTGCCGCAAATGCAGTCTCCCACTCGTACAGCGTCATAGCCTGCCGGGTGGTTTGCGGGGTGCATTACTTCCCGCACCTGTCCCGTCTGCCATAGCGGTTTTCTCGTAGCTGCGTAACGGTTGCTCATGTAACCGGGGCAATACCCGTTAAAATCCCCGGCCATGCAAGAAGCGTCCGGGCCTCCGTATCAAGTGGCAAGTTTAGGAATGAAGCCCCGTTTCCGAGGCCAGTCTCCAAGGTGCAAATTCTCCTTTAAGTTTTGGGGCGCGGCTTCACTTTTCGTTACTTGTTCTGGCCCCATTCTTTCTCTTAAATCCCGGCGCGAAGCCATTCGAGTAGTTCGCGTTGTTGTTGTTGCTGCTGCCGCTCGTGTTGACATTGCGGAAGTTGTTCGTGTTGCTGGCGTTCACCGAGCGAAGCCACCAGTTGCAGGCCGAGCCGTCAGAATTTGCCCTAAAGTCTTTCTATCCCTGTTTTCCCTCCTCCGCTTTCTTGCGGTAGCCGTACCACCGCTTTTTGTCGCTCTCTATCACGCCACGGATTTTCTTGAGGGCGGTATTTCCCGCCGTTGTCCAGCTCTGGAATACCCGGTTGTAGTCCGCGCTGCTCTCAAAAAAGTTGTTCCCGTCGTCCGCCAATTCATAGCAGAACGTGATTTCTCCCAAAAGGGCCTCCGCGCTACTGGCCGCAAGCACAAGATAGCGGTGCCGCAGCTCGTAGTCCTTTTCGCTCATGTCCTTGTGGACGTAAATCGAGTTCGCCTTGAGGGTCGCCGTGTAAACCTCTCCGGCCAGCTCAAGCATATTGTTCGTCACTACCCACCTGTAGCTGGTCGGAAACTTCTTGATTATCCGCACCGTAACTTTTCGCAGTTCCCGCGCCGCCGCAATAAATTCCGCCGCAGCGTCTTTTCTCCGCGATTTATATACCGACATTTCCGCCCTCCTCTCCGTGTCGCGTTGTCTGTCGTTCCGCTGGTAGGGACTTGCGTCCCCACCGCTCCACTTAGGCTGCTGATTTTGGATTAGGCAACCTTAAAGCCCGGCGCGAAGCCAAACGAGTAGAACGCGAGGTTGTAGTGGCTGCCGCCGCCCGTGCTGACACTGCGGAAGTAGTCCGTGTAGCCGGCGTACACCGAGCGAAGCCACCAGTAGCAGGCCGAGCCGGTGTCACTGTGCTTGTACTTGATTTTGCTGTTGCCGTTCTTGTAGTAGTCGTACTGCTGCTGGTAATTCTGCTCCGCGCTGTTTGCGCCGCTGCGGGTTCCGAACACCTCAAACTCTCCGAGTAGCCAAATTTTGTCCTGCGTCGCCGTGACGTAGCTGGCCGTGTCGCTGCCACCGCCCGTGTTGTCGCTGTACTTGGTGCAGGCGACGATAACATTCTGCCATTCCGTCGGCAATGCCGCGAGGAACGCCGCGCAAATGGTGTTGCGCATATAACTGTCTTTCCAGCCTCCCGCGTTGGTGTTGGTGGTATTCATTACGAAGCGGGAATTTGCATTATTGCTGTAGTAAGAGTTATACCCAGCGTCTACAAATGCAATGTCGGTGCCGCTTGCGTTCTTTCCAAACTGGAAGTGAATGGAGTTTCCACCCTCCACGCCGGAATTGTGGTTGAAGCCGAGAATAAAGGCGTAGTAGGTGCCGTTAATTGCGAGGCTCCCAACCGTTCCATTTACCGCAATCGGTACTTTGTCTCCTGCGCTCCAAAGGTTCGCCGCCTGTCCAGACTGTGCCGCCGCCTTGATGGTCGCCGGGGTATTGTCCGCAAGCGTCGGGCTTGCCATTTCCACCGTTACGCTCACGGTCTTGCTGGCCGGGGCTGTGTGGTTCGTGCCTGCCGCACAGTTTACCGTGATAGTAGCCGTGCCGCTGCCCTTTGCCGTAATGGTAATGGTCGTGCCGCTTACGCTTACCGTCGCAACGCTCGTCTTATTGGAGGTGGCCGAGATTGTGCCGTCGCCGCTCCGGGTGGCCGTTACCGTCCCCGTGGTGGTTCCTCCGCTCAATGTGAGGCTGGTTTTGTTCAGCGTAAGGCTCCCCGCCGCCTTGTTAATTTTCCATGTGATGGTCTTTGCACTCGTAACGCCGTCGCTGAACTGGTAGTTAGCTTTCGGGGTGAATGTCGCGTTGTACGTCCCTGCGTTGGTGCCGCTTGTGGTTCCTCCGAGGGTGAGCTTTTCTGTGTCGTAGCCCGTCCATTCCGGGCTTTGGCTGCTGCCCGTGTAGGTGAGGCTGCCGCTCTGCGCCGGGGTCGCAACGGTCGCCCGGTTGATTTTCCATGTTACGCTTCTCGCGTCGCTGGTGCCGTCGCTCCACTGGTATCCGTCTTTCGGGGTAAAGGTTGCCGTATATGTTCCGGCGTTGGTCGCCTTTGTCGTCCCGCCGATGGTAAGTGTGTTCGGGTCGTAGCTGTTCCACGCCGGGGACTGCTCATTACCCGTGTAGGTGAGGCTGCCGCTCTGCGAGGGTTCGGAGTTAATCGTGCTTGTGAGCCGGGTAATGGCCTCTGCTGCCGCGTCTGCCGCGTCTTTCGCGCTCTGTGCCAGCGTCCTAACCTGTTCCAGCTCCGGCCCGGAAACTCCGGGTACGTTAATACTGCCGTATGCCATGTCTTACTCCTTTCCGTTCTCTATCCAATATTCCGCGACGATGGCCGCCGTCGGAACTGTGGTAGCTCGAACTCTGATTTTGCCTGCAAGTGTTTGACTTGCCGGACACAGGCCGCAGGCCTTTGCCGCGTCCATGCTGCCGGGTACAATCGAGATTTCTGCCCGGTCTTTCGCAGTTACTCCCGTAACCGCTATATCGTAATATTTGGGGTAGGCTGCAACGCTGCTGTCTGTTCCCCAGCCGGAGGTCGGGATTGTAACCGCCGTACTGCTGGGCTTATTCGCTTTCGCTTTGTCCAGCTCCTAAAGCGCGTCCGCAACCGTTCCCGAAACCTCCCCAATGAGGCCCGTAACGAAGTTCCGCGAGGCAACTGCGCAGGCCCTCAAGTGTTCTAAGGCCGTAATTTTTCCCATGCGTTATACCTCCCGTCTACGGAAAATAACAGGGAGGGGAACATTCTCCCCTCCCTGCCGTGTTCATTTTCTGCGCGGGATTACGCTCCCACGGTGAATACCTCATTGAGCATTTCCGTAACCTCTGCGGTAGTCGCCACGTCGAGGCCGTCCAGCTTGCTCTTGTCTGCCGCCGCCATAAGGCCATTGGCCGAAGCTGTTGCCGGGCTGTAGGTGGTGTCCTGCGCGGGAATGCCGAGGGCGGTGATGTCACTCTTTGCTACCGCTGCCGCTGCGGAAACATGGCCCAGCGCGTCGATAGTTACCTTGTAGAGGCCGCTGGCCTTTGCGGTGTGGGCCGGGTGAGTGTAGTTTTCAAGCCCTGCCAGCTTGGTCTTTTCTGCGTCGGTGTAATCGTTGGAAGAAAGGCCCTTGCCCGTCTCTTTGTCAACCTTTTCCGCCAACAGTGTGTTGATGGCCTCGGTGGTGGAGTAGCCGGACAGGTCTACGGTCGTGTCGTCCAGAAGCTCAACGGTCGCGCCAACCTTTGCGTAGATGTCGTAGTGCTTGGTCTTGCTGTTCATCACAAGGTACAGCACGTTTTCCTTTGCCGCGTCCGCCGCCGGAACAGCGTCCACCTTTTCAAAGCTCGCATGACCGCTGGCCGCGATTGCCTGCGCAATGGCGGTTGCTACCTGCGTGTCGCTCTGGAATTTGCTGTCGTTGTTCAGCTCGGAGACCTTGACAGGAACCTTGATGTCAACAGCCTTGTCGGTGATGGCCTGCGCGGTACCGTTCACCTTTACGGCGGTAATGACGTTCGGCTCGCCGCCTGCGGTTTCGAGGCCGCCAACGCGGTCGGTAAGGGCCTCCACGCTCTCTTTGGTGGCGTAATCGCTCTTTACGCGCTCCGCCAGTGCTTTCAGTGCCTCCAGTTTTGCCAGTTTCTCAATGTTGTAAGCCATGATTTTTTCCTCCTTGAAATTTGATTATTTTTATTTACCGGGTGGCTTTCCCGTTAAATACGTTATTCCTCCGGGCTTTCGGCCCCGGTGCCGTTGAAAACCTCGTTCAGCATTTCCGTTGTGTCGTCCTCGGACGCAACCGCGTCTACCAAAATGCCCGGCGCGTCAACGGAAATTCTGCCGTTTGCCTCGACGTTCACGCCGTCTCCAATCCTTACGCCGCCCAGCCGGGTCGTCGTTGCGGTTGGGAGAACGTAATCCCCGCCCACGGTTCCGCTGCTGCCTCCACTTCCTGCCGGGCCGGACGACGCTTGAAACAGCGTTAAAACGGCGGCTATCTCCGCTTTTGGGGCCTTTTCGGTATAAAGCCTTACCGCCCCGTCCAGCGTCCTAACCGCCGTACTCATTCCGCACTCTTTGGCCGTGGCCGTGTGCGCCGGGAGAATACTGATATTCGGTGTCATTTCCGCCGTAACATCGTCCTGCGGAATGTCCAAATACATTGCGCCCTCTGCGCTTTCCTCCGCGCCTACGTCCCAGCCTGTCGTGGGTATCGTAATTTCCCTCTTGACCGTCGCTCCCGCGATAAGCTGCTCCACAACGGAGCGCGTAACAATGGAGTTCGGGTCAATGGTGGCCGTTACCCTGTCCACCTCTCCAACCGCCGCAATGAGGTCGAACGTCGCCAGTTTTCCAACTGCGGAGCTGGCGGGTCTTATCCATTCCGGCCCGTTTTCGAGTACGAGGTAGGTGTACGGTACTTCTCCCTCGTCCGGGTCTGCTGCGTAAAGCAAAATACCCGTCGCATAGAAGCCCTGCTCAACATCGGAGCTGTTAATCTGCACCGTAACTTGGCATTCCCCGTCAACCGGGTTCGTTATGGCGGAAATTTTCGCGTCCATGACGTATTCCGCAGGCTCCCTCATGGATTTTGGACTTTCGCCCTCCGGGATTTCTCCCTTTCCGACAGCCGCTCTTGTGTAGTGCATTTGACATCTGCCTGCCAGCACTTTCGCTATAAGGGCAATGCCCGGCGCACTGCTGTAGCTGCCGTCCTCAAAAATTGCCATACTGTTTCCTCCTATCCTATCAGTTTTGATTTAACGTGCGTGTGGTAGAACATACCCCCTGCGCCCTCTGTGCGCCCCGTAGAGGCGCGTTTCGTGTTCGGCGGTATTCCTGTCCCCGACGACGTTAAAATGCCGCTGTAGCCTACGGTGAGCGGAACCGTGGCCGTTCTGTCCTCTCCTACTGGTGCAGGATTAAAATAGCTCCCCGTCGCGCCTCCGTAGCAAAAGTCAATGCGCTGTCTGAATGTCCGCTCAATGCGCACACTCATATCCAGCTCAAGGTGCGCGGGTATGCGCCGCAAAAGCGTCTCAAGCAGGTTGTTTTCGTCGAATATCTCCCCGTCGATAACAATGGTGATAACTCCCCGCGCAAAGTCCACCGCCACGGCGTTCTCTGTGTAGTTTGCTATAATCCCCCGTATCTCCGGCTCCCCGATATGACCGTACCCGCTTATCCTGACTATCACGACGCTTTTCCGCTGGTCGAGCGTCAGCTTTTCCTTGTAGGTAATGCCAAGAACTTTTTCCCAAATCTTGACCGTTTCCGCGTCCGCCGTCAGTATGAAGTTGTTTAGGTACGCCTGCTCGATTTCCGCCTCCAAGCCGTCGGAAATTCTTCCGAACGCCTTGAGGATTTCCACCATTTCGTAAACGTCCCTGTAATACCGTGGATAGTAGGTGATTAGCTCCTCGTAGTTGCTCTTGTAATACTTCTCGTAAAACTTCACCCCACGCTCACCTCCCCCAAGACGGGTACGTCGTCCTCGCCGGGAGTAATGTTGTGGGTATCTCCGTTCAGCCGTAGGTCGCTGTAGTCAACAAGCGTCTTGAGCCTGCTCAAAATTGCGCCGATGGCGGAAACACGGACGATAATCTTTTCGCCCTCCTCCGCCTCAAGTACAAGCTCTTTGAGGTATTGCTCTATTGCTGCCCCTGCCTCCTGTTCGGCTGCGTCCTTTGTGGCCCCGCTCGCCAGCTCCGCCTCGAACGTAACCACAATTTCAAGAGGGCTTGCACCAACCGCCGTAAAGTGCGCCCCGATGTTGGCCTTGCCGTTTCCGAGGCCGTCTCCGACGGTGTACGTCTTGCCTCCTATCGTGGCCGTCATGCCCTTGTCTGCCGGGTCGATATACTTTTGCACCTCCGCGACTTTCGCGGCTCCGCACGGCTTTCCTACGGTGTCAATAAGCACTCCTTTGACCGTGTTTGGCCCGTTCCACAGCGGAACAATCCGCGCCCGGCCTACTCCGTCAATGCTCTCGCACCACGTCTTATAGTGCTGCCTGTTGCCGTTCTCTGCTGGCCCGGCGATTTTCTCCTGTACGCGGGTTCGCAGGCTTTCGTCGTCCTCGTCGTCGCTGCCGTTCTCGTAGATGGTTCCGAACGTAGCCGAAATCAGCCCGTCAATGTTGTTTACCGGGACTGCCGGGGTTCCCGCGTAGACGCTGTTCCCGCTCTCTCCGGGTATCTCCGCCTCGAAGTAATAAAGCCCCTCCGCCTCGTCGAGCTTGAGTGTGAAGTAGGCCCCGTCGTAATAAAACCGTTCCCCCGGCTCCGGCGTTGTCCCGTCGAAAATGGCCCGGTATTTTGCCCGTGTCGCCGCCAGTCTGTGTACGCCGTATTCGGCTGCCCTTGTGTCCAGCGCGTCCCCGGTGGCCGTAGCCACGGTCGTCATTTCCACAATGAGGTCAAGGTCGGTGTAGAGCTTTGCAACTTTCAGCAGTACGCCGGAAACAGCGTCATAAAAGATACTCCCTTGCCGGGTGTCTATCCCCTCTGGCGCGTTGTTCAAAACGTCCTCCAAAAGCCGCTCGTATGTGTAATCCTCGAACACTCTAAATCACCTCCTCAATCTCTGTTTCTCCAAAAATGGTGTCCGCCTTAAAAGAAACACGCGCCCTGTCCTCCTCCAACTCAATCTTAAAGTCGTAGATGGACAAAATGCGCGTGTCCGGGAGTAAAGCGTCCTTTACGAAGCCCTCCGTAGCGGCCTCGATGTAGTCCCTTGTTGCGTCTTTCGCAATGATAGCGTCCTCAATCTCGCTCCCGTACTGCGGGTCGTATATGAGGCACTTAAAGCGCGGCGTAATGATGGCTTTTCTGATGGCTTGGTTTACTGCCGTCAGTCCGTCCACCTTTCCGACAATCCTGCCGTTTTCAAGGTCAAGCCGATATGTGAGCGACGGCTGTTCCTCCGCCTCCAATACCGTCTCAACCGGGATAGGGATAAACGTCTCTGCCATATCAACCTACCCTATCCAGCACATAGTATTGCTTGCCGTGGTTGAACGAGAGTACATGAACTCTGTCCCCGACTTTCAGCGCGTTATGAACCGTAATGGCCTTGCGCCCGGTGATGGCGTGGTTGTGGGAGGCGTAAGCTGCGTCGCCGCTGCCGCCGCTTGCGTTCTCCGTCCGCCAGCTCACCGTTACCTCTGTGCTGTAGTCCGTAAGATGTCTCGGAATGTAGGTGATATTTGGCCCGATTGTCAGCTTTTCGTCGTTGACAATCTGAATTTTAAGAGGCCCCACGGACTTCACAATCCCCTGCAAAACCTCTACGCCGTCCCCGGCCATTCCTTGAAATAGCTGCTTTAGGCTCGTTTTTTCGGTTTCCTCTGCCATGTCCGCACCTCCTAACTAAATGAGCCGTCGTCTACCCAGCCATATACCCTTGTGCTGCTGTCCGTGTGAATAAGGTGCCACGGGTGCTTTGCGCCTTTGGCTATCAGCGTTATTTTCGCCGGGCCTGCCGCGCACTTGCCGCCTGTCGGGTTGCTGGCCGTGCTGCTAACATAATGGTAGCCGCCGTTGAATTGCACAACGTCGCCTACCTTGTAATCCTTGCCGCCTGCTGCCTGTTCGCTGTTCTTCTCCTCTTTTGCGAGGTCGTTTGCGTAGTTGAGCTTGAGCGTCATGGTGTGCATATTGTCTTTGAATGTGTGCGTGTCCTCGTCCACATAAAACGTCCGGGACAGCCCCAGCTCCGGGATAATGATATATACCCCAATGCCGGAAATAACCTCTGCAATTCCAACCGCCTCCACATTCAGCGTCCGCTCCGGCGTACTCTTTTCCTCAAGTATGCTGGCTATAAGGTCGTTCACCTGCGCGGTGGTGAGGCTTTCGTCCGGCTGGTCGATTTCTTGGAATACCCCAATCTTTTCTTCCAGCGCGGCGTTTTTCTTCTCCGCTACGGTCGTACCCTCTTTCGATACCATTTTCACGCGGGTTTTGATGTCCTCAATGCTCCGGGTGTAGGAGTAGGTCGTAATGTTCTGCCCCACCTCAATTACCCATTGCATGATGTTCTCCCTCCGCGTGAGGAGGCTCAATTTTCCCTTGTCGCTGGCGACGTAGTGACGTATGCCTGTCGCGTCGAAGTCAAGGCTAAGAGCGTCCGCAATCGCGTCAAAAGCGGTCGTTTTGCTCTTTGTCAGCTCCGGGATTTTGTAGCTGCACTTTGCTACCTCTCCCATCGGGAGGCCGAAACGGGTGCAGCAGTCGCGGAACACGTCGCTTGCGGTCTTGTTCTCGTAGGTAAAGGTATCTTTGTTGTTCGCCAAATAAATCCCGTTGTCGTAGGCCGTGAATTGGAGCTTTTTCCTGTTGGTCTGCGTCTGTGTCATAATAATGCCCCGGAACAGTTCTTTGCCGTTGTAATTGAATAGGCACTGATGGCCTTTCTCAACGTCAATCCCGCTCCGGGCGTGTTTGTAGCCGTCGTCGTCAATCAGCGTCGCCGTCAGCGTCCGGGCCGAGGAGCCTTTTCTGCCTTTCCACTTAATCGTCTCGACAAGCTGCGTAACGTCGTAGCCCTGTTCGCCTTTGATGATAATTAGGCTTATTCCGTCAGCCATTGCCTCGCCTCCTTTATGGAATGGTTAAAACCTGCCCCGTATAAATTAGGTTCGGGTTTCCCCCGATAACTCCCTTGTTTGCGTTGTAGATTTTCGTGTACTGCGCCCCGTTGCCGTAGTATTTCTTGGCAATGTTCCAAAGGCAATCGCCGCTTTTGACCGTATAGGTCTTTGGCTGTACCGTATTGTCCACACGCGGCTCCTCTTTCTTCACCGTGGCCGCTTTTTTTGGTATGTCCACTTTTACCTGCCGGATTGTGATTTCCCTGTACTCTTTCAGCGTAATGCTGTACTGGTACGTTCCGGGGTCGCCGCCCTCCTCGCTGTAATTGAAGTCCTCAATCGTGCAGTAGAGGTCTACCCCGCAGGCCGTCGCTATAAAGTGGACGGGTTTCTTGCTCGCTTTCCACTTGTTTATTTTCTGCACCAGTGTAAGCGGCTTTGTAATGCTGTTCACCTGCAATCCGGGGAATTTCGCCGCCGGAAAGAAGCTCGAAAAGCTGAATTGCAGGGCCGGGCGGCTCTGCATGATAACAATTTCGCCCAGCCCCGCAATGTCCATCGTGTCGTTACTGCTGCCGTTTTTTGTGGAAAAGCTCTCCGGGAGGACGGGGAGCTGGATTTTCTCTTTCTCCGCGTTGTACGTCAGCCACATTTGGTACTTAATACTCATACGACAGCTCTCCCTCCTCGTAAATTTCGTTCTGGATAATCTTCATCAAAACAGGCTTGAGGTATTCCGTGAGAATTTCAAGGATTGTCGCCTTGTCCGCCCCGCCGTTCACCTCGATTGTCCCGCTGCCTGCTATCTCAAGCAGTATGCGCTTCACCTGTTCCGCTGCGTTCCCCCGGCTCTGACTGTCGCCGCCGTCGGAAATAACCTGTAGCGGCTGCCGTTTCTCGTTCAGCGCAGCTATCAGCCTGTCGGTTTCCCCGGTCGGGAATACCGTGCTGCCCTGCTGCCCGACAATAAGCTCTGGCCCGTTTTCTCCGGCAATGAAGTAGTCCGCACTGTCGGTTGTCCCGGTCGCGTAGGTCGCCGCTGGCCGGGCAACAAGCTCCGGCCCCTCCTCGCCTGCGAGGAATACGCTCTCTGCGTTGGTGGTGCCGCCTGCGTGTCCGGGTACGCTACCGCTGGTATTTACTCTCACGTTGACGGTGGTGTTCGCGCTGGATAGGGCCGCCGTGACTGCGTTCGCAACCTCCTGCGCCGCTGCTACCGCCCCGCTCTTTCCGGCCCGGATTTGGTCGGCATACGAGCTGATGGTGGAGCTTGCGGCTGCGCTGGCCTCCTCGCTCAAGTCCATACCGTCGATGGTTTCCTGCATTTCCTTTTCGATAGCGTCCATCTGCGCTGTGAAATCGGTCTGCCAGTCCGCCGTCATAGCGGCGATTTCCTGCTGCTTTGCGCTAACCTCTCCCACAGTGTTCGCAAGTTCCGCTACCGCGTCGGCGTTGCCGCTGTTGATTGCCTCGGCCATGCTCGCCGCAAGCCCAGCAGCCTCCTCGCTGCCGCTCTGCGCGTAAGCCATCAACGCCTCGTAGTTTTCCTGCGTTATGCCGAGGTCGGACGCGGACGTATTTTTCAGCGTCTCAATGTTGGCTCCGTAGCTCTCCCAATAGGCGAGCTGGCTTTCGAGGGCCGCCTGTGCATTCGCAACAGTCGCCTCCATGTCAGCCTGTGCCTCGTCAAATAGGCCGAACTGCCCCTCGAAGCTCTCAAGAGCCGCTTGGTATGCTTCATCGTAGGCCGCGCACAATTCCTCAACTTTGGCCCGGACGTTCTCGTATGCAACCGAAACAGCCTCCTCATAGCTGGCCGGGCTTTGCGCCGCCTCCTCTGCCGCCTGCGCAACTTCCTCCCAATCGCTTTCAATCCCCTGTAGGGCCGCTTGGTTTTCTGCGTAAGCTGCGTTCAGTTGGTCGAGCGCGTCTTGGTAAGCCTCAAGGTCGTCCCACTCGCCGCCAGTCCAAAAGTGATCCCAGCCGCTCATGTTATCCATGCGCTCTTGTTCGAGCCGCACGTTTTCCTCGGCCTTTGCTATTTCGTCCTCAAGATTTGCCTGCTCTTTGAGTAGGTCAACATACGCCTGTTTCTGCTCTGCCTGCCGTTCCTGTTCTGCCTGTGCCTCCGCCGCTTTCTTCATGGCCTCGACACACGCCTCCGTACTGTTCGTAACGTCGTCGTAAGACAGCGCAAGGTCTGGCAGGTCGTTGTTGAGCTGGTCGATAACGGCTTTCATCTGCTCCTCTTGGGCTGCCGTCCTGTTGGTCGTAGAGGCCAAATCTTCCAGCTTTTGAATGAGCGAAAGTGTTCCAACCTCGGTTTGGTCGATGGCGCTCATGTTTTCCTCGTAACTGGAAATCAGCTCGTCATGGCTCTGTATAAGAGCGTCAACCTCTGCTGTAAATTCCTCTACGGTCTGTCTGTTCGCCTCGAACGCCGCCGAAAGGTCGTCCACTTGGTACTTTAGCCTCAATGCCTCCTCCGAGGTTTCGCCGTACTTCTCGCAAGCCTCGTCGTACTCCGCATTAAGGTCTTGTAGTTCGTAATACTGCTGCCGGGTGGCCGCCGTCATTCCCTCTGTCTCGCCCAAATCCTCTTGAAAAGCGTCCACGAGGAAAAGCACTGCCGCCGTTACCGCTGCTATGGCTGCTGCAATGGCCGTAATGGGCCAAATCGCTACCGATAGCGTTGTTCCAAATACCGCTGTCGCCGCCGTTGCTATGGCTGTTCCGGCTGCGTATAAGGCAAATCCGGCTACCACAACGCCAATGCCAACGCCTATCGCGGTGATAGCCTTTGTGACGGCTGGGTGTTCGTTTAGGAAGTCCCCTATACCGTTTACAACTCCGGCCAATCCGCTCGAAATTCCGTCGAGCGTAGGCTGTACCGCCGAAGTGAATGCCGTGCTTATGTTGTTGCTGGCCTGCGTCCACTTTTGGTCGAGGGTCTGCGCCGTGGCCGCCGTGCTGGATAGCGTTCCCTGTGCCACTTCAAGAGAGCCTGTAAGAACGTCAACAGATACGGCTCCGCTACGAATAGCGTTCGCCATGTCTACGCCTGCCCTGCTGCCGAAAGTATCTACCGCGAGGGCCGTCGCGTCTGCTGCGCTCTCCATATTCGCTATCTCGTTGATAACAGACTGCAATGCCGTTTCCGCATTCAGCCCGTCGTCAGAAAAGTTCTTTACTGCGGTTCTCATGGCCGTAATAGCCGTCGTCCCGCTCATGCCGTAAAGCTCGAATTGAGCCAGCATAGAAATGGCGTTGTCCAGCGACAGCCCCATTTCTTGGAACGAGGCCGCGCCCGTGATAAGGTTGCTGCTTAACGTGTCTACCGAGATACCCGAAATCTGTCCGGCGTAAGCCAGCTTGTCGAGAACACTCTCAACCTCGCTGCCCTCTACGCCCCACTTGTTCATAATCTTGGTGACGTTCTGCACGGAGCCTACTACGTTCGTCCCCGTAATATTGGAAAAGTCAAGGAATTTCCCGGTAACGTCCGTAAGTGCGTCCCCGGTAAGCCCCATGCGGGTGTTGATTTCCCCGATGGCTCCGGCTGTATCGTCGAGGCTGCCGGATTTCGACGCAGCGTAGGCGTTCATCATGCTTGTGGTAAGGCCGTCCAACGCCTCTCCGCTCGCGCCCGTGGCTTTTACTACCGTGCTTTCTGCCTCTGAAAACGCCGTAACTAAGTCGTAAACAGCCTCTCCAATTTCCTTGATGGTTGCTGTAATGCCTGCTGCTGCCAGCGTCGTCGCTATGGTTTCAACCGCGTTTACGCCTTTCTTGCCGCCCTCCTCGGCCTCCTCGGAGGCTTTTTCCGTGGCCTTAGATAATTCCTCGGTCGCGTCGCTGGCCTTGCCGTTGGCCTCTGCGAGGGCTTCTGCGGCGTGTCCTGCGCGTTCCGCTGCCGCCTCAAGGGTGTCGAGGTCTGTTGTGCCGGAGGCCATAACCTCGTCATATTGCGCCATTGCTGCGGCGGCCTCCTCCTGTGCCGCCGACAGCTCGCTCATGGCTTCTGCTGCTTCAACACTGGCCTTTGCGAGGGCCGCTTTGGTTTCTGCCGAAACGTCCTCATTTTTGGATAGCTCTGCCGTGGCCTCCGCTGCCGCGTCCATAGCCGCGCTCAATTCCTCTTGGATTTCCGCTGTGGCCTCCATACTCTTGCTCAAGCTGCTGGCAGATTGCTCGCACAGCTCGAACATTCGCTCCTGTTCCTCCAACGCCGCCGCAGACTTGAGGCCCATTTCTACCAATTCCTCGGTAGAGTAAACCGCCTCAAGCGCGGATTTGTCGTAGTTGCCTACCGCGTCCGTCCAGTAGTCCGTCTGCGCTGCCGCTTCTCCGGCTGCGTCCCCATAGCTGTTCATGCTGTCCGACAGCGTATCAGCGGAGGAGGCGGCTCCGTCTGCCGCCCCTTGCAGGCTGTCAATGGAAACTGCTACGCCGTCCACGCTGGAAACTGCCGACGCTACGCCTCCTGTTATGCCCTCAAAGGCGGCGTTTGCGGCCTCTCCTGCCTGCTCGAACTGTGCTACCATGCTCTGGCCGCCCTCTGCAAGGCTGCCGAGTTTGTCGCTCATTTCGTCTACCATCTTAAAACGCGCCAGTAAATCAGCCATTTATCACCGCCTCCTCTCTCTGATGGTGTCGTGTCTCACTGGGTTTTCGTCCTCCTCAAGCTCCGAGGCTATATAAAGTAGCTGCAAGCGTCTTGGCATGGCGTGAAAATCCTCCATGCGGAGGTTGTGCCTCTGCCACAAAACGCTTGCCCAATAGCCGTCGCCGCCGGGAGTGCTTATGAGTTTTTTGCAGCTTCAAGCTCCTCGTCGTCGTTGATTGCGCTGGCAAGGCCGAGGGCCTGCATAACAATGCGGGAAACGTGCTGGTACTCGTCCGCTTTCGGGAACACCTTGAGCGGCATATCCGTTACGTCCACGCAGCCGTAATACTTCATCAGCTCCGGGTCTTTGAGGTTCGGGTACTGCAACGCCTCCACAAGCAGGTGGCGGGACGCTTTCGCGCTGTCCTTTTCGGTTTTCCAAACAACCTCGCCCATAGCAATGAGCGGATTGCCTTTCTTGTCGGTCGCCATGCTGCGCTTGCGGTAGGCCTCGTTGATTTTGTTGATTTCCTCCTGCGTCAGCACCTTAATCTCGAACTGGATTACGTTGCCCTCCTCGTCCTTGAAGCTCTCCGGGCCGGGTGCGGTAATGACCTCCGGCTCCGTGCTGCGCATAAAATACTTGAGGTCTTTCTTAATGGTTTCTGCCATGTCGGTTTGCTCCTTTCAAAACAAAAAATAAGCCTCCCACGCGGGGTTTCCACGCGGGAGGCAACGGCCTTTAATTTCTTACAGAATGTCCTTTGCGTTGAACGAAATCGCGTCCTCCACGACCTCGCCGCCGCTGTCGAGCATTGTGAGGGGCAAATCGCCCGTGAGGACGCAGCCTACGCAGGTGACGGTGTTGGTGCCGTACATCTTGTAGTAGTCGCTGTTCTTGTCCTCCATAATGCCCTGTATCGTCATTTCCGGGGTTTCGTGGCTCTGCTGGTACTCCTTGATTTTCTCCTCCAACCACTTAGAGGAGCGGCGACGGGTGATAGTACCCGTGATGGCGTAGCCGAGCCAACGGCTGCTTGGTGTCAGCTCTCCGAGCTGTCTCCCTGTCCAAACGTCCGGCGTAAATTTGATTTCGCACTTGATACTGTCCGCAATCTCTACGCCGTCCAAATAGACGTGTCCCTCGCGGAGGGAAATCGGTGCATGATTGTATTCCATCTGTTATCCTCCTCTCTTATCTCGTGGTGATGGTGAAGTAGAGCTTTTCTGCGCTGTCAACGGCCTGCAAGCCCACATTGAAGTAGGTTTCGTCGTCTACGCTGGCCTCTCTGTCTACGAGGAAATCCTCGTCATAAGACACGTTGGTAATGGCCCCAGCGTCCTCGAACTGGCGCAGAATGGTCTTGCCAATGCCCTCCATGATGTCCCAGCCCGTCGCGTTGTTGTCAAACTTGTTAGGCGGGAAATTGAGCTGAACGGCCTCTTGGAATGTGTCGAACACGCGGATAATGCGGTTCTTTCTGTAGCTGCGGTCTTTCTTGTCTGCGAACGTGGTGAGGCTGTTGATGTCGTACTCGACAACAACCTCGTCATTCTCATTCACAGAGAAGAAAAGCTCTCCGGCGTTGATGGCGGCGATTGCCTCCTCATTGCTCTTAGGGTCTACTACAGCGGTCGCCCCGGCGTACTGGATATAGGTGAGGCTTTCCGTGTTGCTGGCCCCGGCTGTCGCTCCGGCTACCCACGCGCAGGCCTCCGCCCGGCTCAATGCGTCGCCGTTGAGGGAGACGCTGTTGGTTACGTTGATAACTCCCTCGTAGTCCATGCCCGGTGCGTCCGGCATAACCACCTGTACGCCTTTGCCCATGTTGTCGCGCATATACTTGATTTTGGTGAGGGCCGCCTGCTTGACGTTCTGCGCCCCCTCTCCGTTGAACGGGAAACAAACGGTATTGAACTTCACGCTTTCCCAAGCGTCGATGAAATCCGTAATATCCGTGTTCGCTGCCTCCTCGTCGGTGCCGCCTGCGAGGTTCGTCCCCGCTGCCTCTCCGAGGTCGCCCGTTCCAGTAAAGGCGATATACGGGTTATCCAGCGCAATAAGCTCCTCAACGGTGTGCAGGCCCTCGTACTCCGTAACCTTGCTGCCGTCGAGGTGGATAATCACGTCATACCCGCCCAGCGGGTTCGCATCCACGGTAACGGTAAGCAGGTTGCCACGGGTGCCGCCGTACTTTGCCGTGGCGGTCAGCTTGTTCGTAGCAGGGGTTTCCTCGCCGGAACCACCCTCAACGTCTGCGCCCTCATTGGCCGCCTTTGCCGCCAGCGTCATAGTGATGTCCGCCGTCGCCTCTTTGCCCTCCGTGAGAATGTAGACGTACACGGTGGTCGCCCTCTTGAACGCCTCCCGAATAAGCAACATCTGACGGTTAGGGTCGTCGTCGTAAATGCTGTAGCCGAACGTGGCCGCCGCCGCGTCCGGGCTTGCGCTCGTCAGTTTGATAAACTGCTTTGCCGGGCCATAGGTCGCTTTCGGGAGGGGAACAATCACGGTGCCTCGCGTCCCGTTGCTGATTACCGCGTTCTCTCTGCCGCTCTCGAAATTGATGTAGGTTCCCGGACGTACCTTGCCTACGAGCTTGTCAAATCGTCCTCCGGCCATCTTATTTCACTCCTTCCTTTTTCCACGCCTCAATGTGCGCTCTCATTTCATCGACGGTATATTTCCCCGTCATTCCGTATGTCGCGCCGACGAATGTGCTGGTGGAAACTCCGAAAAGCCCCCGGCAATTCGCCTGCAATTTCTCGATTGCGAATTTCTTTTCGGCTCCGGCCTGCGCCGGGGCCTTTTCATTCGCAGCCGATTTGGTTTTAACTGCCATGTTTATCCTCCTTATGCTCCGGCTCTCCGCCGGAAGAATTTAATGGAATAGAGTAGCTTTCCAGCGTCTCCGCGTATGTGTCCGAAATGGTCTTTCCCGATTGCATGAACACGTCCACGTTGAACGCCTGCGCCCTTGTCGCGCCGTCTGCTACGTCCTTGTACGGCCTCCGGCTCCGCCAGCTAATAGTAAGCTGTGCGGCCCCGTCGTCCAGCACCTTGAGCTGCGGGTCGTTCACTCTTATCCAACTTCCCTCAACCTCGCTGCCGTCCGTCTCTATCAACGGAATAAGGTTCCGCGCCGCTCGTATCGCCGTCATAACATCATGGCCGATTGAATACGCGCCCTGCCCCGTCTTATGGAACAGTTTGATATACCAAACATAGTCCATATTGTAGGTGAGGAACGTCTCTCCGCCTGTGTCTATCTCCGGCGTGGGGAAGTAGGCCGCCGGAACGCAGAAATGCGCAGGCACGTTCCAGTAGTACGGGGACGGGCCTCCGGCGCGGTCAAGCACGAACTTTATAATGCTCGCCATTTCCTGTTCAAGCACCTTTACGCCTCCTCCCTCTGTCAGCCGCCGAAATATCGGTCGAGCCAGTCCTGTAATTTTGCCTCAAGCAGCTCCGGGTAAATCTTGTCGAGAATGCGCAACGCACTTTCCCAATAGTGCTTTCCCTCTACCCAATGCTGTTTCAGAAGCATTCCGGTTTTTGCTGCCGGGTCATAGATGAAGCGGTCGCCCTCCCAATAGCCCGGCACCCATCGTCTCTCTACGCCTTTGGTGTTCGTCCAGTGGCCGTCGTTTACATACCCGGCGTAGTCGAGGCTCGTTCCGACTTCCAGTGTTAGGCCGCCGTCCGTCAGCTCCCATACGTTTCCGTCCGCGCCTTTTTCAAAGCTGGCGAGGAGCTGTCTGCTGTCCAACACTTTCCGCCTCACGATTTCGTCCTGTAATATCCTCAAGAACTCGTTTCCAAGTCCCTCTAAAAACAGCTCAAACTCTTTGCGAAAATCGCCCTTTGCCGCTTTCTCTACACTGCCGAAAAACTCTTTGAACTCCGACATATCAATTTCAACAACGCTGCTCATAGGTGCCTCTCCTCTCCAATCTTCTTAATGTAGACAAAGAGGTGGTGTCCCCGAACATTGATAGGCTGCTCTGCCGTGTATTCCAGCCCGGTCGTGCAATCCACAATCTTGTCGTTGAGGCGCACGTCCGTACCGATAGGCAAGGTGAGTTTGATTTTTGCGTCTATGAGGTTCGCCGGGGCCGTCTGCGTAACGGTCACGCTCGCAGAGCGCACACCAAAATGGCACGTCTGGCCGCTGATGTCCGGCTCCTCCGGGTACGCAAAAGAGGGCGAAGCTGGGAGGTTATACCCCGGCGAGCTGTCGTCCTCTTGTATGTGGTATATATCGCAAGTGTGGTTTAGGAGACTTTCTAAGCTCATGGCCCACCTCCTTAAAGCCGCCTCATACGGAGGGTTATCCCGTTGCGCGGTTCCTTTACAACAAAGTCGTCCAACAGAGCCGCAAGGTCTAATCCCTCTATACTGATTTGGCTGCTTTCACTGGTGTAGCTGTAGTCGTCGAATGTCTCCGACTTCACTTCTTTCGCCGCGAGTACGGCGTTGTGGCCGTAGGCCTCCGCCAGTATCATTACTGCCGTCTTAACCGCCTGCGGCACCTCCGTCATGTCCTTGAAAGAGTTATGCGTGTATGTGATTACATACTGCTCTGCTCTCGCAATGTCCACGGCCAGCCGTGCGTCGCTGCGCTGCTGTACCGCTGGTATCTCGGAGTATTCCCGTACTTCCTGCGGTGTTACCCACGGTCTTTCCGCCATAGCGCACCTCCTCCGGCTTAGTTGTCCTGCAATTCAGTCATTGTAGGGCTGCCGTAATCGACTTCCCCCTCGGTTTCCTCGTCGCCCAGCTCCTCCTTGAGCTTTGCGATAATGTCTTGCTTTCGGGAAATCCCCTTGAGGCTTACGCCTTTATAGGCTGCGTAGGTTTCCAGCTCCGGCACCGTCATTTCGTCGAGCGTCTTGCCCGGCTCCGGGTCTTTGGGAGGCTCCGGGGCCTCCTCTCCCTCTACGAGCTTGAAATACCCGGTGGCTACCGCCTCGTCAGCGGTAGCCTTGTCCTCTACGAACACGTCCGGGTTCTTCTTTGTGGCTTTCACCACGCCGCAGTAGGAGAGTGCCTTTGTCAGCTTCAAATGGTAACTCATAGCTGCACTCCTCCTCTCTTAATTGAGGCCCTTGATAATGGCCGTAGCGTCCAGCTCCTCGATAATCGGGTCGTAGTCCAGATGGGTAACGTAGAAACGCTTATCCATCATAATGGCCTCTTTGCCCTCGGTGGTCTTGCGGATTTGCACGCTGTAGGTGTTCACAACGATAAGGTTTTTCGGGTCGGTCAGAATGATAGTCCCATCGTCGAGGGACGGGCATTCCACAGCAGGAATACGGGCAGGGGAGGAGTAAACACTCTCCGGCACCGCGCCGCCTGCGCCGATAACCTTATTCAGCAGGAACAGTTCCCACTCCTGCGCTCTGCGGGGAGACATCAGCCAGCGCAGCTTGCCGTTGTTGTACTTGTTCGGGATTTGCGCCAGCGTCTTGTAGAACAGGTCGAGGCTCATGCTCGTCTCGCTCGAAGCGTCGTACACATGGCCGCCGTTGGAAATCTGCTTAATCCAGCCATCGTTGATATACAGAAAATCGTGGTCGGGGTCGCTCGCGTCGATGGCCTCGTCGCCGTTGAGGTACAAGTCCTCAAGGTCAATGCCGAGCTGGGTAGTCATAAGGTTGGTGACAATCTGCTCGAAGTTCTGGCCCTCGATGTTCTCACGCAGCGTCTCCTCGGTGATTTCCCACGGGAGGCGTACCGCCGTGGTAGCGTACTCGATTTGGCTGGTCTGCACATCGGCTCTGTAGCCGTCGTCGGTGTTCTCCGTCTTTTTACGAAGAATACGGCGGCCAATACCGATTTTGTCCACCTCGCCCGTCTTTGCGGTGCGCATTTCGTGGCGGACAAGGCCGCCGAGGTTGGTGGCCTCAAAAGTCTGCTGAATGAACTTTTTCGCCTGTTCCGGGTTCAGCAGGCCGGACGTAAGAGCGGTCGTCTCAATGGCCGCTTTTCTGATGATGTCGTTGTTAGTAGGCATAATTTACTTTTCCTCCTTGTTATGTGAAATTAGAGAATGCCGTGCAGGTAATGTTGCTCACCCGCCGACTTTTCGACGTTGCTGCCGAGGTTGCTGGGTAGGCCCTTGCTTTTCAGCAGGGGCGCAACTGCGCTCTCAACCGCTTTGGTAATCATGTCCTCCACCTGTTCGGCGGTGACGTGTTCCTGCTGCGGCTCAAGAGCCTTTGCGACAGCCGCCTCCACCATTGCGTTAATGCTCTCCGGGGTGATAGCCTCCTCGGACTTCTTGACCTCTTTCTCCTCTTTCGGAGTTTCGGCCTCCTCACCCTTTTTCTTGGTGTCGTCGGTTTCCTCTGCCGCAGTCGCCTTTGCGATTGCCGCCTCTAAGGATTTTGCAACAATCGCTTCAACTTCCTGTTTCGTCACTTCTTTGTCCTCCTTTTCGGTTTTGGTTTCGTCGCCGTCCGGCTCCTCGGTTTCCTGCCCGTCCTTTTCCTTGTTCGGGTCGTCCTCCTCCGGCTCCGGGTCGTCGAACTCCTTGAGGAACGCGCCGAGGCTCTCATAAATCCCCGTCAGCGTTTCCTTGTTCTTACCACTCATTTTCTTCCCGGCCTTTGCTACCCGCTCCGGCTGGTCTGTATGAATGGCTTTCGTAATGGGTTCCTTGCCAGTGAGAATGTCGGTAATAATGGCGTTGAAGTCCTCAAGGCACTCGCGTACCTTTGCCTCGTCCGCCTCGAATTGCCACTTGCCCGTGTATGGGTCGTAGTGCTGCAAGGTGTCTTGCAGGGAGTAAAACGCCTCCCAAAAGAGATTGCCCTTGCTGCGCTCCGCGAAAAGCTCCGCTACGGCTCCCTTTTCCACCACGTTCAGTCCCAACGCCTTTGCCAGTTGCTTCAATAGCCCTTTCTTCTCGCTGGTTTCCTGCTTGCTCACGTTATCCAAATTCACGTCCTCCTCGCTATAGTTTCCGAGGCCGCCCATCGAAAAGCCTGTGATTTCGCCTTTTTCAATGCCCTCCCACACGCTCTCGTCGGCAACCTCAACAGTCATAAGCCACGTTCCCTTTTGGATTGCCTCTCCGTCTATCTCAAAGTCCGCTTTAGCAATCCAGCTTTCTACTACGGCTGCGCCGTCCAGTGGCTCAAAACTATGCTGCAAATCAACCTTGTTCCCGTTCTTTGCGAACCAGTACGCCGCTTTGGTGATTTCGCCCTCGGTCATAAAATTACCGTGGCTGTCCTCCTCCATCGGCTCATAAACAATCCCGGTGACGTAGTGGTTGTCTGCGTCCGCCTTGACAATTCTGCCGTAGGTGGTAAATGCCGCCTTACCGCCGTCCGCTTTCTTCAAGAGGAATGTCCTCTGATTTGCCGCTTTATCGACGAGGGAAACGAATTGGATTTTCGCGTCCGTGATTTCGTATGCTTTCTCCAAGCCCTTTCTCATGCCCTCTCTCACCTCCTTTCAGCGGCTTTGAAAAAAATATAAAAAGCAGCGTTTCCGCTGCCCTTTACCGTGTTATGTTCCCGCATACGCGAGAAACGCTCTGAACGGCCCGAAAAGGCCGTTGTTTATTTGGTGGGTATTTCCCCTACCCGGTTGCTTTCTGTCGCTCCTGATATACGAGAGGAGGCAGGGGAGGCTATTCCTCCTCTATGCCTGCTTTCGCTTTGTTTTTCGCGTCCAGCTCTTTCTCCCACTCGTCGTCCATTTCGTCTATGGCCTCTTGCTGTAGCCTCTGCCGTTCCTCCAACGGGAGGCCGAGTATTTCCTCGCTCACGACGGGCTGGCAAATGCAATGGCAGTTGATACTTTCCTCCGGCGGTAGAATAATGTCGCGTGGGTACATCGGCTCGTAGGTGCTGCCGTCCGCGCCTATAAGCTCAAACGGTTCATCTACCGGGACGCGCTGGCCGTCCATATCAACATGGTTCTGGCGCGGTTCATTCATGTATTCCCCGGTGTGTTTCCACGCCTTTTCGCTTACTGCCGGGGATTGCATAAATGCCTCCTGCTGCGCTACGCTGTGCGCCCTCAAAACCTCCGTAACGGCGACGCGCCGGGCCTTGTAGTATTCGTCCCGTATGCCGCTGTCAAGGATTGCGCGGGTAAATTCCGATACGCTGCTGCCGTTTTTCAGCCCCTTGTCGAGTATGCGCTCTATCTCCGTATGGCTGTTGAGCTGCATAATGTCTCCGAGGTCTTTGCTCCAAGACTTCACCCACGCCGTCGTCCGCTTTGATACCTGTTTCAGTTTGAGGTCTTTGTCCGTCTGTGCTATATAGTAGCCGACGTACTCCGGCATAAACTTCTCAAGGCTCTCCGTGAACACGGTGGCGAGCTTTCCCTTAACTGCGTCGTTCACCTTTACTTTCGGCCAAACGTCCTCCGCAAAGGTTTCAAGGTCAACCGCCTTTTCTGCCTCCGCTACGATGTAGTCCGTCTCCTCCGTAAGGGCCTCCGCTACGCCGTCCTCGATGTCCTGCGCGTACTTGAGCGTCTTTTTCGGCTTGACGTAGCCCTCCGCTCCCAGCGCGTCCGCAAGGCTGTCGTCTGCCTTTTGGATATATGCGTCAATGGCCTTAATGAGGGGTTTGCACTCTAAGCACATAATCACTCCCCCTTATCCATCTTGAGCAAAAGGCTCTTAACCTCTTTCATCACAGCTACAACAGCGTCGTCGTGGCTGGCCGCCGCCTTTTCAATCTGCTTTTGCAGGCTCAACGTAAGGCCGCCGAGGTCAAGGCCCGCGCCGCCGCCCTGCGTCTTGCTGTAGGCCAGCGGTATGTCGCCCCATTCGTCCGGGTAGTCCTCTGCCTGTTCCCCGTATGCCTCGTAGATAATCCGCTTGGCAAAATTCGGGGTAAGCCCTCCGGCGTTGTTTGCAACGGTCAGCAGCTTGTAGAGGTCGTCCGGGTTCGTGATGTCCGGCTCAAGGAAATAGCACTCGACGTATTGGAAACGGTAGCCGTTCAGCAGGCGGTTGTTAATCGCCCACGCGAGGCTCTTGCGCTCCGGCTGGAATACCTGTTCCTCCGTAACCTCCTGCGCGGTCTGCGCCGTGGCCCGGTTGAAGTCCGTCGTATATCCCACATAAAGGTCGGGGAGCTGGAACGAAGATTGCACCTTGCGCCGATTGTTGTCGAGGTAGTTTTGGAAAAGCTCGTCTTTCTGCAAGATGGAGGCAAGGTCTTTTACCTCTATCTCCGGCTTTTCCTGCTGGTCGAAGTCTGTCCGAGCGTCCGTCGCCTCCGTCTCCAAAACGATAAAAGCGTGTTGCCCGGCTTCTCCCTTGATGTCGTTCATGTACTGTTGCAGCTTTGTAAAGCTCTCGTCAGTGAGGGTGCCGCCCTTAACCATAATCATCAGCGGCGTATGCCGCCCGTTGATGAAATAGTTGTTGTTCAGTGTCTCCGCTCTCCGGCTGCCGTCTACCCCAAGCACCTGCCCTATCCATCGAACGGTGCCGTATGGCTCCGTGCCAATGGCAAATTCCATCAGCTCGTTTGCCTGCCATTCGAGGTCAAGGCTTTCACCCTCCGCAAGGTATTTGCCGTCTCTCAAGTCCATAATGCGCGGGTCGCCAAACTCTTTGAAATAGACGGTCTTTCCGCCGATTTCCTGCTTATACTTGCAGTAGCGTTTCTTCCTCTCAAGCTCCTGCCCGTGGTGGTAATAGGTGGTGGTGATATACGGGTCGAGGGGCCGGGTCTTTGAAATGGTCGGTGTCTCCTTGATGAACTCAATCTGCACAACCTCGTCGGCTATATTGCGTATAACCTCAAGGTAGGCAATACCGTAGGTTTCCCGCGCCTCGATGGTGTCCTCGAACACCTCTTTGGTGTCCTGCTCAATGTTCAGCAGCTCGATTATCTCCTCCGCCCGGCTGAACTCCGCCGCCATTTCCGGCGTTTCCTCCACGTCCTCGATATACCTAACGCCTATGCCGAAGCCTGCAATATTGTTCTTGTAGGCCCTAATGCACTGCGGGAGAATGGTGCTGTTTTCAACGAGCCGCGCAAGCCCCCGCATATCGTTTCTCGGCGTTATCCAGTCTCCGGCGTTGTACGCCTCCTGCGTCGTAACCTGTACGGAGGTGTCCGCCTTTTCTACCGGGGCCTCCTGCGCCTTGATAATGCGCACTTCCATTTTCGTAGGCTTACCTGTCGCCATTCTTTCTCACCCCTCTCTTTTTTGGTGGTTTCACTGGCAAGCAAAGTAGCAAAACGCAGTCCGCCTCGTCCGGGGAGGGCTGCCCTCTTTTCTTCATGGCCTCTTTGCTTTCCACTCGTATCTTGCTTGTGTCTGTCAGCCCGTATTTGCGCCCGGATAGCTGCGCTACGAGGTCGTCGTCGTCCGGGAGTATCAGCTCCACGGGCTTTCGTTCCCCCGTCTCCGGGTCAAAGGGCTGTAAAAGGTTCTTGACCGTCGCCATCATAAATGTGGTGCTGTCGTAGTAGTATTTGTGCTTGAGCCTCTGCCCGAACTTAACCGGGTAAATCTCAAGCCACCAAAACCGCTCCGGGTCATTTCTCTTAATCTGTCTTAGACGGTCTGTAACGCCTCCGCCGAGGCCGCCGTCGTCTATTTTGACGGGTATCGGGTTTTCCAACTTGTACCGCTGTACGAGCTGTTCCCCCAGCAGTATAATGTCGTCCGCCGTTTTCATAAGGTCTTGGCCGTTCCGCTTCTTGTAGAACGTCACTTTTTCGTCCACCTTGTAGCCGATTACCGTCTTGTCGTCGCCAAAACGGGCTACGTCGCAACCTATATGCACTAAATCCGGGGTTTTCCGGGGAGAAAACTCCGTCTGAATGGAGTTTTCTACGAGTGAAATAGGAATAAATATGTCGTCCTCTTGCAGCGGGAAGTCTCCGGCGACGCGCACTCTGAATACGTCGCTGTCCTCTCCGTACATTCGGATAATGGTGTCGATAAAGTCCTGCGGTACTCGTTCGCTCTTGCGCCCGTCAATGTGGAACGTCGAGTAGCTGGCCCTGTTCTTATTGTGGCTCTCATAAAAAAAGCCCGACAACTGCGTCGGGTTTCCGCACATCAGCAGCCGCGCCCCCGGCGTTGAAAGTGCGCCGAGGACGGGTTCAAAAATAGCGTCGTCTACGCCGCTGGCCTCGTCAATGATGTATAGCAGGTGTTCCGCGTGAAATCCTTGCAGCGCGTCCGGCTTGCTGGCCGTTCTCGCTACTGCGAACCATTCCTCCGGGTAGCCCCGCATATACAGCTTTTCCTTAGTCCATATCAGCTCGTTCGCAAGTGCCTTATTGTTTCTTATCCACTTGCTGACCTCCGCCCAAAGAATATCAAATAGCTGGTGCTGCGTTGGTGCCGTGCATGGTATCTTTGGAAAAGGGTGGGTACATATAAACCAAATGACCGCCCAAGCCTCCACCGCGCTTTTTCCTACGCCGTGGCCGCTGCGGACGGTCGTCATTGGATTTTCTGCTACGCTGCGGAGTATCGCCGCCTGTTCCGGGTCGGGCTTTGCCAGTATAACGTCCTCGGTAAATTCTACCGGGTGTTCCGCATAGTACAGTATCGCGTCTCCGTTAAGCATTGCCCTCCTCCTTTCGCTTTTGATACGCCGCTATGATGGTGTCCGCAAGCTGCGCCGGGCCGCTGTCCCGGCCCTTGCTGCTTTCCTCCTCTAAGGTGCGGTTTAGTCTTTCGAGGTCTGTTGCCATTTTGATATACTCTTTTACGTCCTTTGGAGACATATCCTCGACTGACAAGCTGGCGAGGGCTTCAAGGGCTTTTTTCTGCACCTGCATTGCTATCCCGATATGGCGTTCGGTCATTGCCTTGCGGTCTTTTACCGCTTTGGCTCTGGCCTCTTTTTCCAGCTCATTGTCGTATGCGCGTACACGCTCCGTCCAATTCCACTGGCTACTCCAACGCCCAATGAGGCCTCTGCTTTTGTTTAACGATTGTGATACCCTCGTTACACTCCGCTCCGGCCCCATATCCCGGTAGGTGACAAATGCCTCATACGCTTGTGCGCTTTCGCCCTTTTGACGTTCCCACGGCTTATCAGTCCATTTTGGCATTGTCCTCCTCTCCTTTACTGGCCTCCGGCTATTCCTCTAAGCCGAACATCTTTTTATAATAATCCACCTTTCCGGCCAGCTCCTCCTGCATAAGGCCGTAGAAAGACTGGTTATTTATCTTCTTGTTGATACCAGCAACTTGGTTGAGGCTCTGGAAACACCCGCCCGTGCCTATCTGTTTCATCAGCTCCGTAGGCTCCGGGTTCTTGCCGTTCATCAGCATACACAGGTTGTAGTCGTTGCCTTTGAAGCCCTCAAGCCCGTCTATCCCGCAACACGCCATGCTGTCTCCCATTGCCCGGAGGCGGTTCTCTCCGGCGTAGAATTTAAGGCCGTTGCGGTGGCACTCTGCCCGGATTGCCTCGAAGTGTGGCCGTAGCACGTTCAGCGGGTAGCAATGGTCGCCGCCGATTTTTACCATGCCTTTCTTGCCCTTGTAGAACTTCATGCCCTCGACGACTACGCCATAAACGCCTGCCGCCGCCAGTCGGGGAATGTTCGCCATAACGTCTTTGAAAACCTCCGGCATATACGGCTGTATTCTCACGATTACCCGCTGCACTCTGGCCGCGAGCGTTTCTACCATTTTCAGCCGCTCCTCGTAGGGCGGTGTTCCCGGTTCCAGCGGGTCGTACTTACTGCATACCATACTTACCTGCACGACGCAGTTGCATTGCGCCAGCAGGTCGAGGTATTCCGGGTCTACAACGAGCCTGCCCTTTGTGCTGACGACGAATGGGTATTTTGTCTCCGCCAGCAGCTTTAGACACTCGTATGAGGCGCGGATATTCTTCTCAATAGGCTGGAATGGGTCGCTCATTCCTCCCCAATGGATAGGAATGTTCCAATCACACCACGCCGTTTCCCGGCCCCTCTTTCCCTCGACGAACGAGCGCAGTGCCTCTACGGTTTCGTCCCGCTGTATCTTTGAAATGTTCTGCTTCTTTTGCGCGAAGCAGTATTTACAACCGTGGCTGCACCCCTTGTAGGTGTCGAAGCGCACGGGGAGGTTACACAAAATAACCTGCGAGCCGCATTTGCACCCCATTATATCTCCCCCTTTGCTTTCTGTATGATTACCTCGATTAGGGCCTCTTTGCCGTAGTCCTTAACGTAGGCTTTCAGCTCCTCTTGGTCTGCCTTGTCGAATGTGAGGCTTACGTTGAACAGCTCCTCGATGGCCCGTAGCTCCTCGTCCACGGTTTCGCCGTCGATTAGGCCGTCTATATCGTTGGTAAGGCTGTCTATCTCCGCCTGCGTAAAGCCCGTGAGGGGAGCGTCGTCTCCCAGCTCCGCGAGCAGGGCCGCCAGTTTTTCCTCGTCCCAGCCGCCCTCGATTTTATTGAGGGCCACGTTGAGCTGCCGCTCCTGCGTCTCGTCAAGGTCTACCACCGATACGTCCACCTCTGTCTCTCCCTCGTTCTCAAGAACGGTGAGCCGCTGATGTCCGCCGACTACTCTATTCGTCCGCTTATTCCACACTACCGGGATAATCATTCCGTAGGTGAGAATGCTCCGGCGGAGGTTTTCGTATTCCGTGTCTCCGGGTATAAGGTCTATACGCGGGTTGTAGGCTGCGCGGTCGAGGTCGCGTATCTTTTTCTTTTCAATCTGCATTACGCTACCCCCTTTACCTTGTTGATGATGGCCGTCGCCAGCTCTACCTTTGCGTTCTCGGTTTTCTGCATATAGCTCTCAACGGTTTCCCGCGCTCCTGCTGGGAGGCTGAACGTCATTGTGAATGTGCTGCGCTCTTTTTCGTCGCTGTAGCCGGAAAAATCCTCCTCCATAAGGTCTTTGATATGGTCGTACTGCATAAGGAGGCTCTGTAGCTCCCAATCCTCGAAGCCCGTCAGCTCCATTGCCCCGGCCTCGTCAAGCTGCTGTAAAAGGTCTGCCAGCTTTCCGATGTCCCAGCGGCCTTTTACCTTGTTGAGCAGGACGTTAAGGATTTTTTCGTCTTTTTCGTCGAGGTCTACGACTACGGCCTCTATGTCCTCTACTCCCTTTTCGAGCAACACCTTGAGGCGTTGGTGTCCGCCGACGACATTCCCGCTGCGCTCGTTCCATATAATCGGCTCTATGTACCCGAACTCCTCTATGCTCCGGCGCAGTTTCTCGTACTCTGCGTCCTCCGGCTGCAAATCCCTCCGGGGATTGTATTCCGCCGCCTTAATTTCTGCCGCTTTCAGCGTCCGTATCTCCACGTTATCTCTCCTTTCCGTCCCTTTTCGGGGCATTTATCCTCAAAAAAATACGCCGCCCGTTGGAAATCCCAATGCGGCGGCGTTTTCTCTCCGTGATTTTACAGGTTACATTCTACCACACTTCATAGTGAAATGTAAATGCCCGGTTTTTGCCCCGGCCTGCGTCAAAGGCTCTCTATCCCGCCTACGCCGAAAAACAGGGCCGTCAAATCTGCCGCACACACGTCTATATCCTTGTAAACAGTCCTTTTGTCGATGTGTTCCCTCCGGGCAATCTCCTCCGCCGTCGTGTAGTCGTCCGCAAGGTAAAGGCCCTCCAATACGCGCCAGTGCCTTGCGTCGTCCTGCCTGCTTGACCTCTCGCACATGATTTGGTAGCAGTCGAGCATTTTGTTCACATGGGTCATAATAATTTTCGTGGTGATGTAGTTGCGCTGAATGCTCTCTACGAATATTTCCTCGTCCGCCGGGCGGCCCATGCTCCGCATAACGTCCTCGAAATCCGCGTCCGCCTCCTCCGCGCTGCCCGTGTCGAATACGGCGTTGCGGTAGTATTCGTTGAGCCTACGGTAGTTACGCAACAGGAGCTTGGTGTTGTGGTACTTCCAGTCGTAGTCCCGTTTCCTCATGCCCTTTCGCTCCCGCTCTACTGCGCGGACGGCTGCTTTGGCTCCTACCTCCGCTCCGGCTGCCGCGCCTATCGTCGCTCCGAGGTTGACGGCTGCTTGTAGCTTTTCGTAAATCCCTCTCATACTGGCCTCTACCGCCGCGTTTACTGCCGCCTCGATAAGGGTCTTTACTTCATCTTTGCTTGTCATAGAGATAACTCCCTCCTTATTTTCTTAATTCGGGAGCTGCCTCCCGTGCTACTTAAAGGCCATTCCCAATAGTCCGGGTCGTCCTTGTGCTTTTGCCATTCCGGGTCTTTCATGCACTTGTCGATGGCATTTACCCACGGTATGGTTATCGCCGTCGAAATAATGACCGATATGATGATTGCTACCGCATAGCCCACTGGTTCTCCCCCCCTCTATAGGAATTGAAGAACGCCGCCTATGTACCTCACTCTGTACTCCTGCACGTCCTCCGGGGTGATATACTTCCTGCCGTACCGGGCTTTCATATCCCGAAAAACTTCCCACGGAACCTTGAAAAACTGTTGAAATCCAAACGACACCATCACGAAGCATTCCGCTCCGAGGGCCGCGTGGCGGTCAAGCTGCTTTTCCTGCTCCGAGCTTATGACGCTCTGCTGCATTCGGTCGCTGTCCGTGTGCTTTGCCTCAAACACGACGGCCCGGCCTCCCTTGAGCGTCCCTTTGTAGTCCGGCTGCGCCTGTTTTGTATAGCAGGCCATGAACTGTCCTTTGCTGTTCGGGCGGCTTAACGGCTTCATCGGTTCCGGGGTCTTTGTGATTTCCGCCATTTCCTTGAGGCGGTAATGCTGGCAGGCCGCCTCTATCATGTTCTCCCAATGCTCCCCGGCTACTCTACTCCGCCTGCCAGCCATAACCGCTTTATATCGCTGGGCCTCATTCATCAAATCAGCCCCATTTCTTCTGCGAGCTGCGCTACCTTGTATGCAATCCCGCTCTTAATGCCCTTGCATTTGCCCTCTGAAAGGGCCGTGAGCAGCGTTTGTACTGCCGACGTGTTCTCGGTAGCCCCCTCTGCCTCCGGGCCGTCCTGCGATACGCTGGGTACACTGGCACCCATTTCCGGCTCCGCTGCCCGGTGAAACTCCTCTACGAGCTGCCTGTCCGTCATGTTTCGCAGGCGCACCGCCTCTCTGTGGAGGGCCAGCTCCTCCGGGGTCATTCTGCATTTTCTCTTTTTACTCATTGTCGTTTCCCTCCGCTTCTTTTTTCCCGCGCCAGCGCGGGTTGCATAATCCGGCTCCGCCCCGGTTGTAACAGTCTGTTGCGGCGCAATACATACAGGTGTCGGTATTCTGCCCTCCCTTGAACATAATCTCCTCAAGGTCGCCCACCGCTGCGTCTCGCTGCTGGTATGCCGACTTTATGGCCTCTGCAACATTCTCTATGGCTTTTTTGGGAACGTACCCCGAAAGAGCCTTGTTTTTCCTTTCGGTGGCAAGTTCATTTTCGAGCTTTTCAATAACGTCTGCCGCCTCGTCCATAATTCCCATATGTCGTCCGAGTGCCGTTCCGTTTGTAAGTCCGTAACTGCGCAGCGTTTTTACAAATTCCTCGTACATAGCCGTCTCCTAATACTCTACCCGGCGTATAACGCTCTCCGGCAAACTGGGGAATACGGCGCAAAAGAAATTGTACTGTTCCTCCGGCTCCATAGCCTCTGCGTAGTCGAGTATGCCGTCCAGCATGGCCGGGGCGAGTGTGCAGTTGTTTCCGGGTACGTTGTAGTTATCGTAAATCCACTGTCTAAATTCCTCTTTGTTCATTCGCCTGTCCTCCTGTCTCTTGCCGCCGAGCGGAACATCATCAGCAACATTTCTGATACCGGGCGTTCTCTGTCTTTACGTTTCGCTTTCTTTACCGAACGGAGTTCCCCGGAGTTCGGGCAGTAAACTCCGACTTTGTATGGGATTTCGTCTTTCACCTGCGAATATACCTCGTGCGGCATAACGTAATAGTTGAAATCTCCAATAAAGTTGTGGCCGTTCTTTGAATGGAAATCCTCTACGGACGACTTCACCTCGTAACAGTAGAAATCCCCTTTTTCTATGCCGGAAATCGTGTTGTTTACGGGCTTGAAACGCATAAAATCTACCCGTATCGCGTGTTCCGTGCTGTAGTCGAACGTAACCTCCCTCGCCCAATAAATGCGCGGGTCTTTGTGCGGGTTTATCAGCTTTTCGGTAAGTTCTGATAATGCGCTGGTTGTCTCCGCCCTGCTCATTGGTCGCTCTCCCACGGGAGTTCCCGACGCATATTTTCCTCACCGACGATAGGGAGGAGGCTGTCTTTCATAAAGACCGCCGCGTGGGTGAGGTCTGCTGCTGCGCAAATCGTGTCTACCCATTCCTTTTCCGGCGTGACTTTTCCGGCGCGGTTTCCTGTCTCTGCTCCGATAATTACCAACCTGTCTATACCGAAACTGCCGAGGCCAACGTCCATGCGCTCTGTAAGCGGTTCGATACTGACGAATGTGTTATCCCTTATCCTGCCGGGGTATCTCCGGGCCTCCATGCTGTCGAGCGTCGAGCCGTACCACATATTTTCCCGCTGCGGGAGTTTTCCGGCTTTTGCGAGGTCTGCGTAACGCTGCGGGTTTTTCGTGAGGAATAGGTAACGGTGCTGCGGTGCCTTTTCGCAGGCCTCGAATACTGCCTCTATCCATTCGTCCGGCACCCATGCGCCGAACAGGTCTGCCATGCTGCAAACGAAAATGGTGCGCGGTTCTTTCCATTTTTTCGGCTGTTCAAGCCTGTATCTATGCAGTGTCGGGTTAAAGTCAAACGGGTATGGAGCTTTCTTGTTCTCAAAAATCTGCCTCCCGTACTTTTCCGTCTTGCGCTTGTCCAGTTTGCTTGGAAGAAATAACTGCTTTTCCACAACGAACAACATCGGCCTCTCCGCCGAGGCTTCACCATATAACATATCTTTGTTGTTATCAGCCCTGCGCCAGTCCTTTTGACCGTATCGGAATGTGCTGTGCTTGTCGTTTCCTCCAAACCTCGTCGCAATCCTCCGGGCGTAGCAATATTCGCAGTTGTGGTAGCAGCCCGTTACCGGGTTCCATGTGCTGTCGCACCACTCTATCTTTGTTTTGTTCATGCTGCTTTGTCTCCTCTCTCCCCGGAGCTTTCGCTCCGGGGATTATCCGATTTTCGATTAGATGTCAAAGCCCGGCGCGAAGCCATACGAGTAGCTCGCGTGGTTGCTGAGGCTGCCGCCGCCCGCGTAGACACTGCGGAAGGTGTACGTGCGGCTGGCGTACACCGAGCGAAGCCAATACGGGTATGTTCCCTCGTCTCCGCATTCTTTCACACGGTCGCGCTCTTTCTCGAAGATAGGGAGCTGGAAACTGTCGTCGATGTCTTTCCAGTAACCGTCCTCTGACGGCCCGAATACGTCCGTTGCCGAGGGGAGCCACAGCGGGTCTCTATATACAACGCACTCGCCGTCAATATTCTCCGTAATGTTGCGCGGTCTGATAATCTCTTTCCATTCCTGCGCAATGTGAGGCCAAATATCCTCCAAAACGTGCTTGCGCCCCTTGCTCTTGTAGTAGCCGCCCTTGTTGTTGTTCTCCTCGTTCATCACGGCCTCGTCCCAGCAGTCTTTGAATACGAACCGCGCCCACTCCGGCTCAACAAATCCACAAACAACGGTAACTGTTCCGCCTGTGTTAAGCGGAATATCAATCTCGTCGAACGGGTGGAGCAGGCCGTCCAAATTCTCCTCGTTGATGGCGGCTCTGATAATGTCCGGCGTGATGTGCTGGTGCTGGATTGCCCTCATGTTGTAGTAGTTGGCCTCGCCCTCCGGCTTTTCCTCCGGCGCAGCCTGCGCGTCCGGCGTGGTGATGTTGACCTCCGCGCTGTTCATTCCGGCGCGGCCAAAGGTGTTTAGAATTGCTTTTGTGAGTTCATCTGCGCCGTACTCAACGCCCATGACCTCTACGTTGGTTTCGCGGCTGAAATCTCCTGCGGTTTCGTTGTGCTTGATTTTGATGTCTGCCATTGTCTGTTCCTCCTTGAATTTTTATGTTGCTGATTGCAATGTGTCCTGCGCTGCGTCTGCTCCGGCCTCTTTTGCCGCTCCTGCAAGACGTGTGGCAAGCCGTTCAACTTTTGCGTCGATGGCTTTCTGTACCGCGTCCCTGCCGCCGAAAATCATAAGAAGCTGGGTAAGCATAATAACAACGTCAGCGATTTCCTCAAAAATGTTCTGCCGGGTTTTCTCGTAATCCCAAGCCTCCGGCGAATGCTCCGCTCGCCTGTTTTTCAAAAGAGCCTTTATAAGCTCGCTCATTTCCTCTATCGCAACGTCCACTTGCGCCTCTTTTCCGTAGGTGTCTACCGCGCTCTGTAGCACCTCCGGCTGCATAGCGGTCGGTAGGCCATGCGTCTCGTAGGCTTTCAGCCATTCCCTCACATCTGCCATTCCCCAAAGGGCCGTATATAGGATAGAGCATACACCCTCCATATTGTCGGTTCCGTAATATCCCGCCTCAAGCATTACATCGTCGAATACTTCATCGTCCGCAAGCTCCTCCGCGTCCTCGGTGGTGACGTGCTTTCTGTAAATCTCCCGCACGAGGTCGCGTACTGAAATTTCTCGCTCAAAATTCCTGTACCACGCCTCTTTGTCCTTTACGAACACTTGATTGTGAGCCAGTTCCCACATACCCATATCGCGGGTGTCGTCGCATATTTTCCTAAGTTCCATAGCGTTGCCTCCTCATTCTCCAATGGTGACGTAGGTATCGCCGCGCTTGTTCAGTTGCAGGTCTACCGGGCTGCCGCAGTTGAGGCAGGAATAGTCAAATACCTCGTCCGTAATGTTGGTCTGATACTTAAACTGGTTGCCGCACTTGCTGCATTTCAAAAATGCCCGCTTGAGGCCGTGTAGCTCTGTCCTGCCGCCGCAGTCGCACTTGGAGGAGGTGATAGGGGTCTTTGAGCAAAATCCCCTCACTTTCCCGCAATGCTCACACTTAATGAGCAAAAAGCCCTTGTACTCCTCCGGCCTCGGTGGTAACTCTGGCCGGACGTTGATGTGTCCGTCGCTCGGTACGGTTTCCTGCGCTGCCTTAACGTCTCCCATTTTGAAATTGCCGAACATACGCTCAACGCGGCTCACAGGTCTTTTTCCTGCCGAAGGTGCTGCTACAAGTTCATGTTCGTTGTCTCCTCGAATGACGGTTCCACCCTCAAATGTGCCTCCCGGTGCATACGCAGGTATATGTACCTCTTTAGCCTCTTTTACCGCCTCCTGTCCGGCTGCGTACTGAAATGCCCTCTGAATAAGGTCTGTCGCCTTTTCTGTCGGCATATCAAAGTCCATTTCTCCAAATGGCGTTACCATCGTTATCTGCATGGCGTTTCCTCCTACTTTATGTATTCCTAAACTCTTGGATAGAGCCTTGTCTACCCGGCTCATTTCCTCCTCTGTGACGCTGCCAATGTACCGCGCCAGCCTGCTCTTACACACGGTTACTATCTGCTCGCAAAGAGCGATTGATGGCCGTTCCGCCGAACCGATGTAGACGTGAGTGGGTAGTCCGGCTTTCTTCTTTGTGGTGAGGTAAACTACCTCAACGACGGGAGCGTGTTTGTTTCCCGTGTCATTGCTCACAATGATTGCCGGGCGGTCTGCCTCCTGTTCGCTCCCCGTGGCGGCTCCCCCAACCACGAAATAGATGTCGCCCCTCTTTACGTTAGCTGCCGTTTCTACCCCTCCTCTCTGTTGATGGTTTTTCCTTTACCCACCGTGTTTTCATTTCATGCGGGTATTGGTTTTCTTCTTTCGGCTTGCTGCGTCCGTTCCATTCCAAGCCGCCAGCGCGTCCCTCGCATTTGTAGCCAGCGGCTTTCAAACTCGTTCCGGGTTCGCTCTCCAGAATGTAGGTTATAACGCGCTGGTAGCCCATTGCTGTGGCTGCCCTATAAGCTGCGCCGTACAAAATGCTGCAAGCGTTCCGGGTGCCGTCCGTGCATAGTCGATTTATTTCAAGGGTTTTCCCGTCGTCAAGCCGTCTGCTTACGGGTCTACCGCAAATGCAAACTCCTACGAGCTGACCGTCTTTACATACCCCGATTGAAAATTTGTGGCCTCTGCTGGCTTTATGGTGTCGGTGGTATTGTGTTACAAAGTCGTTTGCTTTCCTCAAGGTTATCGGGGTAATTTCGAGCAATGTCGCTCCCTCCTCTCACTGTCTCCACGGCCAGCCAATAACCATTGAGAGGTTGTAGATATACTGGCCGCAGCGGACGCAAAGGTCGTGTTTGCCCCAAAATCCCTGTTTCTTCATTCCCCGGACGCTCCCGGTGTAATGGATTGATGGGTGCCGGGCCTTTTCTGCCTCTGAAAGTTTCTCGTATCTCATTTCTGCCTCCCTCCCAGCGTTCGCTCAACGATGTCCGTCCTCGGAGTGTAGGAACGGCCCTCGGTGCTTTTTTCCGCCTTTCGCACGTCTCCGAGCAACCGCTCAAGGGCCTTTATGACTTTCATGTTGTTGCTCAAGAAATCCACAATAGGCTGTAGCTCTTGTTCCTTGTCTTTGGCTCTCCGGCGTTGCTGCCGTACCTCTCGCAGGGCGATTGATAGCCGGGCGTAATCGTGGTATTTGTTCTCGCATAGCTCAATGTTGTGCAAAATATCCTGCGTCGCGTTGTTCGCGTCCTGCTCCTCTGCAATGGCTATGTTGTATTCCTGCTGCACCTCGCGGATAAGGTTCAAAAACTCTGAAATAACCTCGCTGTACCTCACGTCATGCGCCCTCCTCCGCCAGCTCCGCTTGGAACAGGGCCTCCGCCAGCTCTTTCAGCATTTTGTCGATGTCCTCTGCGTCCCTTACCAGCTCCTTGATGGACGGTACTCCGCTTACGGTGTGTCTCGCTAATACCCACATTTCGATGTGTTCCTCTTGGTCGAAGCTGGCGGCGTACTCCTTGACGTTATCTACGAAGTTCTCCACGCCTACGCAGATTGAAAAATCCTCTCCGGCTGGCGAATGCTTCTCAAGCTCAATGCTGCCGTCGCCGCACTCGTAAACGCTCCATTCCAACCTTTCGCAAACTTCTCTATACTTTGGGTTCATTCGTCCGCCTCCTTAGTCCGGCAGGTTGATATAAACGATGATGGCCTTTGTCCACGGGAGCGCGTCATAGAACGGTCTGCACTCCTCCTCCGTCTCCGGGAGTTTTTCAAATTCCTCGTATGGCAGGTGTCGCTCCAAAACGTCAAATACGTCGTCGTCGCTCTTGAAGAATACCCTCTCTGCCCGTTCCGAAATAAAATATTCGTCAACTTCCGCGCTGCCCCACGAGCCGAGCCAGTAGCCGCAATCATCTGCAACAATTTCGCCGTCTACCATCGGTACTACGGGTAAGTCCGGGTTTTCCTGCATGAGCTTAAAAAGCTCCTCGCGGTTCTTTCGCTCTTTCTCTGTAATCATGGCTGTGTCTCCTCTCTGCCTCTGATGTCCGCCCACGCCATTGTCATTACGGTGCTGGTTTCCCGTAGGCGGCTGATTATAGCCACAATTTTGGTATTGTCGAAGCCTTTCGGGGTGAGCGCGTTTGCCAGTGCGTCGGCGTTGTAGTTGGTTGTTACAATGGTCGGTTTCATGTCCTCGTATCGGTCGTTCAGAATGGAGTAGAGCGTACTCATGCTCCAATCGCTGCACTGTTCCTTTCCGAGGTCGTCAATTATCAATAGGTCTACTTTTTTGTAGACGGCCAGTATCTCGTGTTCCCGTGCGCCCTCGTTGTCAAACGACTTTTTAATGTCGAGCAGCAGGTCGCTTGAGGTCTTGCAAATCACGGGTACTCCCTGCTTAATGAGCTGCAACGCAATCGCCGCCGCAAGGTGCGTTTTGCCCGTTCCGTTCGTTCCCTCTATGTAAAGGCCGTCGCCTCTGGCCCGGTGGTATGCAAAGTTATCCGCGTATTCTTTTGCAATCCCGTAGCACTTCTTACGGCCCGGCGTGTCGCAGCGGAAATTCTCAAATGTGCGCTGCTGGAAACGCTTTTTTATACCGCTCCGGCCAAGCAGCCTTTCGATTTTCTGCTGCATAGCCCTCCGGCGTTCCTGCTCCTCCTCTGCGGCTTTCTCCTCCGCCTTTTTGCGGTCGTACTCCTCCCAATATGCCTGCGCTCTTTCGCAGTCGCAGCGGGGAGGAAAGGGCTGCCACATAAACACCTCTCCGAGCATTACAATTCCGAGCGGTTGCAGCTCCTTTCCGCAAAATTCGCACTTACTCGGTGGAGGTGGCTCCTTTTTCCACCTCAAGCCCCTTTCCCGCGCTTGCTGCGGGGTGACGAGGTTACTCTTGTCCTTTGAAGCCTCCCGACGGTTTGAAGCCTCCGGGGTTTCCTCCGGGTTGTGAAGAATATCCCCTATCGCCGTAAGTCCCATATCCGCTACCTCCCTTGTCTGCGTAGTTTCCATCAATGACCTTTGCCATATTGCTGTCCTTAATCAGCCAGTCGAAAGTCGCCTGCCAATTCCTGTCGTTTTTGCCCTTTAAGAAACTGCTGGCCTCTGCCTTTTGGAACAGCTCTTTGAAGCTCTCAACCGTATAACCGTTTGCCAGCCGCGCCTTAATTGCCTTTTTCCGGGCCTCCGAAAGGCTCCGTAGGTGTGGGAACGAAATGCAGATTGTGTTGTAAAGCTCTGCAATCTCGTCGCATACCCCTCGCTGGCTGGGCTGGCTGGCCTCTGCCTTTTTTGGTCTGCCGCGCTTCTTTGGCTTATCCTCCGGCTGTTCCTCCTCTGCGGGTGCTTTTCCCTCCAGCGTGGGAGGCGGTTCTGTGAACGGCTTTGCAGGTGCCGATACGGTTCTCTTTGAATAAACGTCCTGCAAATTGTCCACAAGGCTCTGACACCAAATGACCTTGCGCTCCTCCCATAGCTTTTTGTCGATATTTCCGAGGTCGGCCAGCGTTTCCAATATTTTGTCGATGGTGCTTTCCTCTATCTTCATCAAGGCGACGAGATATTCCTTATTCGCAATGGCCGAACAGTCGTAGTAGTGGCCCTCACTCCGTCCTAAGAGTTCCAGCAGCTTAAACCAAAAGGCGTACCCGTCGTTTCCCCAGCTATGCTCAAGAATGAATTTCGTCCGGCTGTCTGTGCTGACAAAATGCGGGAAGTAGTCTACTGTCTGTTTTCGCGGTCGTCCCAACGACTACACCTCCTTTTTTCGGGCTTTTCCGGGGAGTTTTCTCCCCGGATTGCCCCGTAAATTACTCATAAATAACCTTACTGCCCTCCGGCGTTTTAACCACGTCCACGCTCTGCGGAAATCTCGACTTCATGGCCGGGTCGTGGGTGATTGCCATTACCTTGAGGTCGCTGTACCGCTGCTGGATTGCCTCAAGCGCGTCGCAATACGCCTGTACGCCGGGTGCGTCGAGGAATGGCGGCTCGTCGATGAACAAAAATCCAAGCTGTACCCCCGCCTTGCTGCTCTTGATTTCCGAGAGGGCGAGAATGACTGACAGGGCCGCTTTGACGCGCTCGCCGCCGCTCCTGCTCATATATGGGAGCCGCCCGGTGTCGCTGTCGTTTATGATGATGTCAAGGGTCGTAACTTCTTTCTTGCTGTTGGATTTCAGTACCTTTTCCGTAACGAACTCGACGCTCATGTGTCCCTGCGACATCTGGCCGAGAATGTTGGTGGCCGTCGCCTCGAACACAGGGATAATACTGCGGATAATGTTGTGTGGAATGCCGTCCTGTGAAAATGCCTTTTTCAGCTCCTCATACCCGGCTGCCTTTCCGCCAAGCTCATTCATCTGCTCTTGCAGCTCTGCCGCCTGCTTTAGGGCGAGGCGCACCTGCCCGATTTTGGCCTGTAATCCGCCGATTTTGAAATCAGCCTCCCGTGCCGCGTCCTGCAAAGCCTTGATTTCAGCCTCCGCCGTGTCCACCTGCGCCTGCAATTCCTCTCTGCCGACGGTCTTGCTCTGTTCCTCCGCCAGCTCCGTCCGCGCCTCGATGATGTCGGTTTCGATGGCTTCAATCTCCGTGTCAAGCTCAAGAACGCGCTGCGCGGCTGCCGCCTTTTTCTCCCTTGCTACCGGGAGCTGCTTTTCTTTCTCCGTCCAAATCCGGGCCGCCGTGATTTCCTGTTGCAGGTGGTCGTAGTCTGCGCTGGCCGCTGCCGCCTTTTCGAGCTGTGCCTCAATTCCTGCCAGCTCTGTCCGGCCTTTTTCTGCGGTGGCCTGTGCGTCCAAAATGGCCCTTTCCAGTTCTCCGGCTCTTTCTTCCATCAGCGCAAGCTCTGTTCTCTGCGCTTCAAGGCCGTTGTACTCTCTTTCGGCTGCCTCAAGGAGCCGCAGAGAGGCCCGTAGAGCGTCGATTTCCTCCGGGACGTGTTTCTTATCGCTGTAGGCCTTTTCTGCCGCAGAGAGCGCGTCTGCGTTCGTCTGACGGCATTTCTCGTATTCCTCCTCAAGTGAGGTGAGCGAAGCCTCCGCAGATGGTAACGCTTCTTTGGCCGCAAGCGCGTCCGCGAGGAATTTGCAGGTGGCGTTTTCCGGGGCCGGGCAGCCGCTGTCTTTCAGAAGCTCAACTTTGCCTTTGAGCGTGGCGATTTGCCCCTCAATGCGTGTCCGCGCCTCCCTGTAGTCGCGCTCTGTTCTCTCTGTTTCCGCCTGCCACGTTTCGAGGCCGTCCTTTGCCGCCGTGTATTCCGGCATGAGCTTTTCCAGCTCTGCGAGCCGTGCGGTCGCCTCCTCGTATTGCCCGTGCTTTTCCGTAAGCTCTGCCGCCCGGTCGATTGCCTGCTTGAGCGGCCCAATCTTCATCAGCGTAATGGCGGCTTTCTTCTCTCGCATTTCCTTTGCCGAGCTTTCAGCCAGCGCAATCGCGTCCAAAATCTGCTGTTTCCGGGTGGTAAGGTTGTCGTATGTCGCCTTGCCCTTAATCAGTTCCTTTTCCCGTTTCAGCAGGGCGTTGTAGGCCTCTACGCCTGCGAGGATTTCCGGCTCCTGTGCGAGTACGGTGTCGGCTGCCGTTATAATTCCCACCTGCCCGGTCTTGGCCGTCTCTTTGGTGGCTCTCTGCGCCGTGAGGGTGGTAATCTTGCTGTTGAGCTTTATTACCCGTGCCGCCGCTTCAAGCTGCGTGTTCAGTTTGACTTTGAGTCCGTCTACGGCTGCTGTCTTTTCCTGTGCCGCTGCCTCGTAGTTCTTCCGACGTTCCTCTTGGTCTTTGAGCTGCGCATCCAGCTCCGCGCTGTCCGGCAGTCCCTCCGTAAGGGTGTCCGCCTTTTCCGCCAGCGAGCGGATTGTGCGGTTGGTGTCTGTAGACCTCTCTGCCGCAAGCGTTTCCATGTCGCCGTAAATCCCAAGCCCCAAAATGCTGCCGAGGATATTCATACGCGCCTCTTTGTCCGCTTGCAGGAATAGGCCGTACTGGTCTTGCATAATAAGGGCGCAGGCTTTGAGCGTAAGGCTGTCCATACCGATGATGTTGATGATTTCCTGCTGGGTGTCCTTGAATTTCTCTTTGCTGCGGTCAGCCCACTCCCCATCGACGTACTCCGCGATATTCAGTGTGGCCTTGCCGCTTTTCTGCCGGGTACGGGTTACGCGGTAAAGGCGGTCGCCCAGTTTGAATGTGAATTTGATTGCCCCGCTCCGGGCCTCCGGGTCGTTGCAAATCCAGCCCGTCAGCTCGCCCTCTCGCGGCTCCTCGTAGAGCGCGTCCAGCATAGCGTCCATAAACAGGCTGCTTTTCCCTACGCCGTTGCTACCGTTGATGGTGCAGAAGCGAATGCCATCAAACGAAAATCGCTCGTCGCGGTAGTTGCGGTAGTTCTTAACCTCAATCTCAACCGGGACGAATAGCCCCGTATGCCGCTCCTGTGTGGCCCTTTCCGTTGCCTCTGCAATGAGGGGCCGCGCCAGCTCCACAAGTTCTCCTACGCGCTCCGGCTCAATGCCTTTCTCCTCCAAATAGTCCGCGAGGTTCCCCTCCGGGGTGCTATCCGCGTCCATACTCCGGCGGTCTACCGTGATGGTGATTTTCTGCGGTGTAATCTCCTGCACCCAAAAGGCTCCGGCGGCCTCGTACAACCAGTTTTCGAGCGTGGCGTGGTTGAACGCCTTGTTATGCTCGTCAGTGCAGTCGTAAAGCACTCTGATGATTTTCCCTTTCGCGGGTGTTTCCTCTCCGCCGTCGAACATCGGGAGGTTGTAAAGCCATTCCGGGCCGTTCTCGTTTATCCCTCTGATGTCGTCGTCCTTTAGGCGGATAGTGAGGTATTCCCTTGTCGGGAGTTCCAAAAATGCGTTGCTGCTTGCCTCACCCTCATTCTCCGCGAGTTCGTGAATGTAATATCCTCTTTGCTGCCCCTCGTCGTTGAAGTTGAGGGCCGAAATCGCTCCACAGTAGAACGTGTTTTTACAGCCCTCAAGCTGCTGCGGCCTGTGAATATGTCCGAAACAAACGAGGTCGAAGTCTGCCGCCGCCAACGTGTCGGGATAAACGACAGGTTCAAACTGGCTGAAAAATGCGGTCTGACCGCTCTCCATGTTGCAGCCCGTAATGGTGTAATGCGATACCAGCACAGTCGGGGTTCCGCCGTAGCACTGTGCCTTGAGGCCGATAATCATGTCTGCAATGGCCTCTGTGAATACCTCGTTTTCCTCCTCTTTTGAGAGGCCGGGGTGCTGCGCCCTGTAGTAGCCACGGTCAAATCCGGGCAGGCAGGCAATTTGGATAGGCTTGCCGCCGTAGCTGTAGTAGGTCTTTACCCCCGGCTGCGAAACGATGTGTACGCTGTCGTCTCCCTCAAAGGTGCTTTCCAGCGTTTTGAACTGTTCCTCGCTGTCGTGGTTCGGCGTACCCCTCATAACCACTACCGGGCAAACAGTTTCCAGCTCGCGGAGGAATTTTACCGCCGTCTGCTGTTCCTTGAGGCCCCGGTCGCTCCACACCCTCGCTTGATGGAAGATGTCTCCGGCGATTACCGCAATGTCCGGCTTCTGTTCTTTCGCCCCGGCCACAAGCGCGTCGAGGCACTTGCAAATGTCGAGGTATCTTGCGTTCTCCCCGTTTTTCTCCGGGCCGGGGAAATTTCCGATGTGTAAATCGCCCGTATGTAAAACTTTGATTGCCATTACTGATTACCTCCCATCTGCCGCTGGCAGTCCATGCAGAGCGTCCGCCCGTACTGCTCATTGCTGTACTTCACTACGCCGTTTGTGCATTTCTTTCCGCACTCCGTACACACGGTCGGGTCAAAGTCCGGCGCGGCCTCCGCTGCCTGCTGCTGCCGTTTCTGTGTCTGACGGAGCGGCTCCTGCGGGGCCTCCGCGTAGGCGGCGTTGTCCGGCTCCGTAATCGGCTGGCCGGGCGTTTCGTAGTCCATGCCCTCTACGTCGTCCTCCACGAAGATAGCCCGTCTTGCGTCCGGGTTGTGGCCGCCATAAAGCTCCTGCGCCGACGTAAAGAAGTGCCGTACCGCCTCCTGCTTCACCAGTTCGTTGTCAAGGTTCGGGACGAGGTAGGCCACAACAAAGGGCTTTTGAAGCTCTTGCAGGGTGTATGTCCCCTTGATGTGCATAGCCGCTCTCAAGGCCCTGTTGATGGCTTTTGTCTCGCACATTTCCGAGCGGAATTTCAAGAACTCTTTCCGCTGCGCGTCGCTCATTCCGTCCGTAACGTCCTGCACGATGATTTCCTTGTGCGCAACGATTTCGATATTCTCCCCGGTAAGCTGCGGGACGGAAATCCGGGCTTCAAATTTCACATCTTTGTTCGGGCAGGCCCCACAATTTACCGGGCGGCCAATGCCCTTGTTTACCTCCGCGCATTTCTGGCAGGTGGACGGGACGATGGGCCGTGTCCCCAAAATCTTAATCCCCGCCGCTCGCATAAGTTTGTTGAGGCCCTTTTTCGTCAAGGCCCAGCCAGCGGGTTTCGCCGGGTGCTGCCGCCCGTCGCGTCCTGTCCACGCCTCGCTGCCTTTTTCCTGCTCGTAGATTTCCTTGTCCGCCGGGTTGGTCGAAATCTGAACCACGTTCATCACGGGCTTGTGAATGTCCGCAATCTCCGCGACGGTCTGCATTGGAACAAGCAGGTTGTACCGCTCTGCCGGGTATTGCTGGGTAATCATCAGCGCGTTTCCGGCTCCGCCTCTTGTAATTTCATTTGACATTTTCGTGTCCTCCTATTGCATTTTTTTGATTTTGTGATACAATAGGGATTGGCTTAGAGATGGTTCATGCCTTTTGGCATGGGCCGTCTTTTTTTATCCCCATTTGCTTGAGGAACTGGTCGAGTTCCCAAAGGTCGTATGTAATCTGTGAAAAACGGCTGCCCTTTACGGTTTCCGCAATGAGCTGGGCCAAATACCACGGCTCACGCCTCGCGCCGTCTGCGTCGCCCTCGCGGTCGATGATGTTCTTGAGCTTTCTCTCCGCGTAGGTTTTCGCGTTATCCCACTCTGACGGCTCTATCTTCCCTCCGAGGTAATGCTCCGCTTGCTGCTGTAGTGTGGCCTCCAAGCTGCTCACCGCCTTTCATTCCCGCCGCGCTGCGGCTCTCCTCGTTGCCCTGCTTGCAGTCGCAAGTCTCTCCGAAATCCAAATGCGCTCCGCAATTCGGGCATATCATGTATTTCATTCGTGCTTTCCCCCTTTGAAAAGTTCGTCGCATACCCTGTTGTGGACGATGGTAAACGTAACGCAGAACACCGCTGCGATTACGAGCCATTCCCCGCCAAAGGCTGTGTAGCCTCGCTGCGCGTGTGTAATTGCTACTAAAATCACCGCCACAATCGCTGTTGGCAATGCCGCCACCGTCAGCTCAATAAGCCCAAGCAACGTCCACGCTCCTACCCTGCTCCATTCCTTTGCCCGGTCGCTCTTTTTCCTGCGCCGGGTGTTTTGCTTTGTCATACTTCCCGCCTCCTATCGGTAAAATTTGTGGTTCCCAACCTCGAAAAGAAATTCGAGGTTTCTGCTGTGCCAACTGCTGCCTGCGCAGCTCTCGAAGTACAAGGCTCCGTAGCTCTCGTCCCAGCCGGATAGAACAAGCTCCAACGCCTCGTAGCACTCTGCGTCCGGCTCCGTGGTGTAGTACCTGCCGCCCTCTGTTACCACCGAAAACTGTCGCGGTTGGAATATAACCTCCTCAATCGTGCCGGGGAAATCGTCGCTCCAAACTCGGTTTAGGACTACCAGCATTACAAGGGCCTTTCCCTCTACACCCTCGCTTTCGGCCTCTGCCATAGCAATCTTCATCAGCCGCTCGCTGTCGTCGCTGTCCCAATCCCGGCTTTTTATCATGCTCTCGTATGTACTCTCCGCCTCTGCCTCCGGCTCCGGCTCCGTTGCTTTCTCCTCCGGGGCCTGCTGCGTCGCCGCGAGGTATGCAGTCGTCGGCAGTTCCGCCGCGAATGTGGTGTATGTGCTGCCCGGTGTCGGTCTGTTGTAGTCCTGCATACGTTCGGCCCCAATCGCCGCCGAATGGATTGCCAACGCCATGAATATGGCTCCCACCGCCAAACTAACGATAATCGGCGGGTACTTGCGTATCTTGTTCTTGTTCATAATTCCCGGTTGCGGCTGCTGCATTGAATTGACGCTGCGCCTGTGTTGCTATGCGCTGTAATATCCGCTCCACCTCGCAGGCCGTCTTTCGGCAGTAGTTGTCAGCTATCCGTATCCGGGTATTCCCGATATTGAAATCTCTGACAACATTCGCCCCAACCATTTCGCACCTCCTTACTCAAATTTCCCTATCCTCGCTGCTCTTTCCAGTACGGCGAGGTTTTCGTCTGCCCTCCGGCGGAACTCAAGCAACCTGTCTCGAAGCTGTGGTATGAGCGGCTGCTCGCTTTCCTGTACTGTGCCGTCCTCCATGAGGAGTGATAACTGCCGGATTAGCTGCTCCATTTCGTAAACCGAGTTTTGCAGCCGAATCAAGGCTCTTTCCGCTGGCATTTCGGGTATCTCCCGGCAATCCTTTCCCAGCGGACACTCGTTTACGCAGTACCACGCTCGTAGCTCCGGCTCGTTGTAAGCGTCCGCCATCAGCGCAACGACGATGTTCGGCGGCCTCGTTATGTCCAGCTCGTATTTCTTTAGGCTGTCCTCCGTAACTCCGGGTAGGTAGTCAATGGCTCCCGCTCTTGTCAAGAGCTTTTCGTTGTACTTTGCCGCCCTCATTCGGGCCTCGTAGTACCTATTTCCGCAGGCTTTTGTTGCTTGCCTTGACATTTATTTTCGCCTCCTCTCGCGGTAAAATAATTACAGGTTGAGGCAAGAGGCTTGACGCTATCAGCGGCGCTCTCCGGCTCCTCTTTGCCTGTATTGTCCCATTTTGGGGCGTTTTGGAGTAAAAAAATTTATCTCCGTACAGGCATGGTGTTGTCAAATATGTCGTCGCCGTAGTAGTTCAGCACTCGCTTAATTCGCAGCGCGAGCCGCAACGACGGCTGTTTCTCTCCTGTCTCAATCTGCGAGTAGTGGCTGCGGCTTGTCCCGACCGCGCTGCTGAATGTCTGCTGGGTGTAGCCGTTTGCCTCGCGCAACTGCTGTAACTTAGCTCTCATTGCTCATGCTCCTTTCCTTTCGGTGTCCCATTCCGGGCTACTATATCACATTATAGCCCCTTTTTGGGGCAATGTCAACCACAAATCAAAATTTATTTTTCTCTCAACACCGATTTTGCCGATTTTAGGGGCAACTACTACACAAAACGGGGCAAAGATAGTATAATTAAAAAGACTGTGGAGGTGCTATAATGCAAAAGTTTTCCAACCGTCTAATCTCCCTGCGTAAAGAGCGGAGCCTCACGCAGGAGGACTTAGCCAAAATCATTCACAAAAAGCGTTCTACCGTCTCCGGCTACGAGACGGAGGGCAAAGAGCCTGACCTTGAGACGGTCTGCTTTCTTGCCAAATATTTCGGTGTGTCCACTGACTACCTGCTGGGCCATTCCGACGAGCGAAATCACGTCGAGCAGGTGTTTTACAACGATACCGTAAATTTCGAGCGGCATTTCAAGAATATGCCTGCCGAGCTGCGCCCGGTCGTCTCCAAGTGTTTTGACAGCTTCTACCTGCTGCTGGGCCGCGATATGCAGCTTGCCCGGCCCGAACGCCTCCGCGTATATGAGGAGCTGCTTCACACCCTCCAATCGCAACGGGCCGATATTCGCAAGGCTATCGAAGCCTCCGGCGGTGCCGTTACCGACCCTGTGGCCCTTTCTGACCTCATGGCTATGCAGGCCCAGCTCAAAAATGCTGTTGCCGCTCTGCTCGATAAGCTCATGCAGGCCGATATGGAAATTGCGTTTAACGTCAAGAAAGACGAAAAAGCAGGGTTCTTAAACGGGTCGGCAATGTGATTTATGTGGATTTCCGCCCCTCCAAGTGAGGGGCGTTTCCTTTGGAGGTGATTACCCTATGCGAAACTACCCGCCGCTTTCCAGCGCGGAAGAATACTGCATTTACCTGCGCAAATCCCGCGTTGACATCGAGGCCGAGGCTCACGGTGAGGGCGAAACGCTGGCCCGGCACGAAAAGCTCCTGCTTGAAGTCGCCCGGCGGGACAAGCTCAATGTTACCCAAATCTACCGGGAAGTCGTCTCCGGCGAAACGATTGCCGCCCGGCCTGTTATTCAGCACGTCCTCCAAGAGGTCGAGCAAGGCCGCTGGGCTGGCGTTCTCGTCGTCGAGGTGGAACGTCTTGCCCGTGGCGATACGATAGACCAAGGCATTATGGCGCAGACGTTCAAGTATTCCGGCACCAAAATCGTTACCCCGCTCAAGGTCTATGACCCAAACAACGAGTACGACGAGGAGTATTTTGAGTTCGGTCTGTTTATGTCCCGGCGCGAGTACAAAACCATCAACCGCCGCTTGCAGCGCGGTCGCCTTGCCTCTGCCAAAGAGGGGAAATGGGTTTCCGGAATAGCCCCCTACGGCTACGAGAAAGTCCGGGTGCCGAATGACAAGGGCTGGACGCTGCGCCCGGTCGAGGCCGAGGCTGATATTGTCCGTTTCATCTTCCGGCTCTACACCTCCGGCGAGGAGGGCGAGAGCGGCGAGGTGAAAAAGGTCGGCACTTATTCGCTGGCCCTGCGCCTTGACAAGATGGGCGTTACCCCTCCGGGTGGTGCGCCTTGTTGGAGCAGCACCACAATCCAGTCTATCCTCGAAAATCCCGTCTACATTGGCAAAATCCGCTGGAACGTCCACAAGACGAAAAAGCGTATCATCAACAACGCTATCCGGGTGGAGCATTACACCGCTCCGGCGGAGGAACAGGTCTTTGTTGACGGTCTGCACCCCGCCATCGTAGACGAGGCTGTGTTCCTCGCGGCCCAAGATATTATTTCTCAAAAAGGCCCTCCGCCCGTCCAAGCCGCGAATACTGTCTCCAATCCGCTGGCCGGGCTGCTGGTTTGCGGCAAGTGTGGCCGCAGTATCGTCCTCCGCCCCAGCGCATACGGCGGTATGCTCATGTGTCCTAACCGGGCCTGCGATAACGTGGGTTCCAAGTACGCCATCGTCGAGGAGCGTCTTTTGCAGGCTCTCTCCCAATGGCTTGACGATTACCGCCTTGAATGGTCTGACCGTCCGCCCTCCGAGGAGCAGTCCCTTATTGACCTCAAGGGGAAATCAATCCGTAAGGCACAGGCAGAGGTGGAAACGCTGCAAAAGCAGCTTGAGCGTACACATGACCTTTTGGAGCAGGGTGTCTACGATACCGAGACTTTCCTCTCCCGCTCCCGGTCTATCACCGAGCGCATAAATGCCGCCAACGAGAATATTGCTACCCTCTCCGCCGAACTGGTTGAGGACGAGGCCCGTGCCGCCTCCCGAAAGAATATTATCCCAAAGGTGGAAAAGCTGCTTGAAGTCTATTCCGCGCTGCCCTCTGCGCAGGCAAAGAATGAAATGCTCAAGGAGGTTATCGAAAAGGCCGAGTACACGAAGCTCCAACGCTCCGGCAGAAATGGGCCGTTCGACAATTTTGACCTTTTGCTTTATCCCAAGCTGCCGCCCTCCATCGTGGAGTGAGGGTATAATTTAAGCCGTCCATTTCGGGCGGCTTTTCTTTGTGATAACCTTGCAAACGTGATATATTTTTCCGCTTTCACGGTCACCGTAACGGTGAAGGGTTTGGCATCCGTTCCCTCGCCCTGTACATCGCCGACGGTGAAGCTGCCTTCGAGCACATCGTATTCTTGTTTGTGATCCGCATTCGTATTGCAGACGACGTTTACCTTTACGCTTGGTTCAAGCACTGTGATGACATCGTCGTCGCTCGGCTTATTCGGCGGTGTGGGAACCGGCACCACGGTTTCGCAAACCACGGTGAAGGTCACGGGTATGGTTGACGCAGCTTCCCAAGCCGGGGTCGTGGCATTGTACTTGAGCGTGATGGTCTTGCTGCCTTGCGCATCGGGGGCAAGCGTATGCGTAACGCCAGTGTCCGTGTTGTACGCATCGACATATTTGGCGGGGCTAACGGTGACTTTCACAGTGTAGCCGCTGTCCGCGTTGCCTTCCACGTTGCCGATGGTGAAGCTCTCGTTGATCAGGCCGCAGGTCTTGTCGGCATGGTTAGCCGTTTCGTTGGTGCAGTCGACCTTCACGGCGTTGTTAAGCAGTTCCGTAACTTCGTCGGAGGTCGGAGCATCCGGCTTGGTCTCGACAGTACGGTCATAGTACAGGATGAACGTAGTGCCGTTCCCGGTGATCTTCGCGCTTGTGGGGGTTGCGCTGGTATATGTATAGGTATTGTTGTTGTAGGTGGTCCGCTTGGTAATATTACTGGCGTACACAGTAGTCCCGGCCTCAGCCTGGATTGACTCCGTGTAAGTGCCATCCTGCCCGCCGTTTGTGCGGTAGACATGGTTCACCGTGTAGGAATAGTAAACCGGGGCTGTTCTCTTCGCCACGATGTAGATGGTATAAGATGTTTGCGTAGCAGTGGTTCCTGTATATGTTGTATGAATTGTCGGATCGCTGTTCGCTTGTTTAGACCATCCCTTGACTTCATAGCCGGTATCAAGCATATTTTTCGCCTTATTCACTTGTTCTCTAATTACGGAACAGGCAATGGTATGATTGTAGCCGCTGTGGCCTGTACTGTATTGACAGGTATAGTCCACATTCCAAGAATCGCCATAATTGTAGCCAATGTTGAACGAGCTGTCTACATACAGAATCATAAACCTACATGTTTGGGTTTCGTGCGTGACCAAGTCCAGCACTTCCGCGCCGCCGGTCAGTGCATCCGCCGCCTGCTGCATAACTGCAGCGGCCGCCTGCACGTCCTCCCGGGCCAGATCCTCCTCGCTCAGCGCGTCATAAGCATCCTGCGCCGCGCCGATCTGCTCATTGAGTGCGGGGCCGGTTTCGTCGTTGATCTCCTCGGGGATCGAAATTGCTTCAACCGCTGACAAAAACGCCTGCACGGTGGCTGGGGTTTCCGCAGCGTTGGCTTCGCCGCCCTCGGCAAACACCGTGGCCGGCAGCAGCGTGCACACCATCAGCAGCGCCAACAGCAGGCACGTGAATTTTGAAACGCGATGGTTCATGAGTGAAAGTCCCTCCTTAAATTTTTGGATATTTGCCGCATTTCCAGCGGCTCATGGGTGGATGGAAGGTCAGATCCGGCTGGCATGCGCCGCAGCGCCGTTCCGCGCGGAAGACCTTCTTCCCAGGCACAAAAACCAAAGTACAACGGAATTAAAATTTAGTGGTATTCCGTTTCGCACGGCCTTTGCAGTCTGCGTTCTATTATATACTTAATATAATGAACAGGAAAGGCCTTCTGCAGAAATCGACCAAAATTTCTCGAAAATTTAATATAAAAAGCCTTTCCGCAGCCAGCCCGGCTGGCTCTCGGCCCCGTTTTTGCCGGAATAGAGCTGCGGAATTAAAATTCTGCGGCTTACTGCCTCCGGCAGTGCATACCGTGCTGGGCTGCATCCCTCCACGCGCTGCTGCAAATTTGAGCTCCCTTTCTGGTCGTATTATCGGCGATTTGGATGCGGCTGTGAAGCCCTAAAAATTTGGGAATTTCAGAAGCGGGGAAACACGCAGCTTGCCGAAAAAGTCTCTCCGGGATTGTCAAGGGCCGCAGCCCTTGACTTTTGATCGCGAGCAGCGACCCAAGGTGAATTGCCGCATAGCGGCAAGAGAAGGTCCCCTGGGGGATGTGCGGTGCGAGCGAAAAGCCTTGCGCCGGAAGTTCCTCTTTTGCGCAAGTGCGACGTGAACCCCTCGCTAAAGTGGCATCTGCCACTTTAGCGACAGCCTATACGGCCCATGGTATGGCTTCCGGGAAAAGCAAACAGGCCAACCGTTTCCGGTTGACCACGATTTTGCATGCAAAACGGGGGCTTGCTTATTTGGCAGCCAGTTTGACTGCAAGCTGAGCCTTTTTGCGGTTCGCAGCGTTTTTATGGATAACGCCCTTCGCGGCGGCCTTGTCCACAGTGCTCACGGCATTGACGTAAGCAGCGTTGATTGCGGCCTGGTCATCGGAAGCAAGAGTCTGATCGAAGCTCTTCACCGCCGTCTTGACCTGGGACGTGATCATACGGTTCCGAAGGTTCTTTTTCGCGGTGATGCCCACGCGCTTCAAAGCGGACTTATGGTTTGCCAAAACATTCACCCCCCTGTTTTTTACTCGAACATTGGCAATTATAACATGGGAACCCCGGGATTGCAAGCACATTTCACGCCGTGCGCAGGACTTTTTTCGCAAATAGTTTCCCGCTCCGGCGCGCATACTGAAAAGTGTATTCCAATGCGAACAAAGGAGGGCTTTTTATGCCGTTTTCAATCCGAACAGACCTCGCCATGGAGGCGCGCGAGCTGCATCCCTCGCTCCCCGGCGTGACCGAGGAAACGGAGGAGCGCGAAGGCGTTTCCATCTCCCGCATCACGCTCACGACGGACGACGCCGCGAAGCGCCTCGAAAAGCGCAGAGGACGCTATGTTACGCTGGACGCGCCGGAGCTTACCGACCGCCCGCTCGACCTGTTCGAGCGCGTGAGCCGCACGCTTGCGGACGAGCTTACCCACTTGATGGAGGGCCTGGGCGCGTGCGAAAACGTGCTCGTGGTCGGCCTCGGCAACCGCGCGATCACGCCGGATTCCCTGGGGCCGCGCGTTGTGGAAAGCGTTTATGTGACACGGCACATCAAGCAATATCTGCCGGACGCGCTGCCCGGCCCCGTGCGCGCGGTGAGCGCGGTCGCGCCCGGTGTGCTCGGCGTAACGGGTGTGGAGACGATGGAGATCGTGCGCGGCGTGGTGGAGCATTGCAGGCCGGATCTCGTCATCGCGGTGGATTCGCTGGCCTCCCGCCGCGCGGCGCGCATCAGCACCACCGTGCAGCTGACGGACACCGGCATCAGCCCGGGCGCGGGCGTCGGCAACAACCGCACGGGGCTGGACCGGGAGACGCTCGGCGTACCGGTGATCGCCATCGGCGTGCCGCTCGTGGTGTTTGCAACGACGATCTCCCAGGACACCATCAGCCTCATTGCGGATGAGACCGGGCTGCACAACGACGAGGAACGCCTGAAGGAGCTTGCGGCAAAGGTCATCGCGGAGCACATCGGGGAGCTGATCGTTACGCCAAAGGAGATCGATAGCATCGTTGCGGACATGACGCGCATCGTGGCCGACGGCATCAACATGGCGCTCTTCGGGGCGGATTACGGCGAGGTGCGCATGCTCGTCGCATAAACCTGTCCATCCGCTCATATAGATTGAGCGGAGGAAGAACATATGCCGCCGAGGAAGATCCGTGCGCGGGCGTCCCGCCCGGGCGCGCCCAAACTGAACAAAGCGAAGGCCGCAGTCCCGATTGCGGCCTTTCTCTGCGCGGTCGCGCTGTTCGCGCAGTCGGCGCTGCGCATCGCGGCGGGCGGGAGCATCGAGGCGGAGCTGCTTTCCCTCGGGTTCCCGCTGCTGTATTCGGCCGCCGGGGCGGCGGAGGGAACGCCGGCCCCATCGGAGACGGCGGAGCTGCCCTCGCCCATCCGGATCAACCGGGCGGACATCGATGCGGGCGTGAGCGAAAGTGTCCGCGTGGAGCTCCTGCGCGTGGAGGAAGAGGGCATGCCGGGCGCGCCCGTCGACCTTTCCGGGAGCGCGCCGCGCATCCTCATTTACCATACGCATACCACGGAGGCTTACTTCCCGACCAGCGAGCATACTTATGCCGAGACGAGCGCATGGCGCACGAAGGACAACACCTGCAACATCGTGACCGTCGGTGAACGGCTGACGGAGCTTTTGCGCGAACGCTATGGCATCAGCGTCCTCCACGACGTCACGGATCACGAGCCGCCCAAGCTGGCGACATCCTATTCCCGCTCGGTCGTGACGATGGAAAAATACCGGGAGGAATATCCGTCCATCACCATGTTCATCGACGTGCACCGCGACGCTTACGGCAACAACCCCAAGGAGGCCACGGATTTCATCACAATCGACGGCAAGGAGGTCGCGCGGCTGATGTTCGTCGTCGGCACGGGGGAGGGGGCCACGGGGACGGGCTTCGGCGAGATGCCGGATTTCGCTTCGAACTACGCGCTTGCAAAGCGCATCACGGAATACCTCGCCGGGATAGACGAGCGGCTTGTGCGCAACATCCGCGTCAAAGCCGGGCGCTACAACCAGCACATTTCCAACCAGTGCCTGCTCGTGGAGGTCGGCCACAACGCCAACACGCTGGAGCAGGCGCTCAATGCTGTGGAGTATCTGGCGGAGGCGATCGCGCAGGTGGGTGGGATCGGCGCTGCGGTGGAGACGGGCGGCGCGCCCGCGGAAACCGCCTTGCCGCTCGCGCCGTAAGCTATGCCTGTGCGAGCGCGTGCATGCCCATCAAAATGGAAAGCTCCTCGTACCAGTCCTCCCCGAGCGAGAGGAGTGCGCGCGCTTTTTTGACGCGGTTGCGCACGGTGTTCGGATGCTGGTAGATCTGTTTTGCAGCCTGCTCCACGCTGCCGTGGGCGGCGACATAAGCCGAAAGCGTATCAAGCAGCGGGACGCCGCTTTCCGCTTCAAAGCGGCGCAGGCGTTCGATGGCAGCGCGGTATTGCGCGAGCGCGCTTTTGTCCTCCAGGAGCGCGGGCAGGAAGCGGAAAACGCCCAGCGCTTCGTAATGTAGGCGCAGCGCGCCCAGAGCGCGGCAGACGCGGTTTGCGTACATGCTCTGGCGGATGGCTGCATCGAACGCGTCATAGGCGTGGCAGGGCGCGGAAAGGCCGATGCGCCAGGCGGCGGGTTCCATGCCACACGCCGCGTAGACCCGCTCAGCCGCCCCGGCTACATCCGCAAGGCGTTCCGGCGCGGCAGCGGTATAAAGCTGGAGTACGCCGTCATGGTAGGGGAAGAGCGCAGCATATTGCCCGCCTGCGGCTGGAAGGGGGAGCTTTTGCGGCAAGCGTGCGGCGTTCCCGTCCACGGGCGTGGCGAAGGCCGCTACGCAATGGGGGAAGAGCATCGCATCGAGCGCGCGCACGCTTTCGGCGACGGCGGAGGGCGCGCGCCCCAGGCCGAGCATCGCGTCGAGCCGCATGGCGGCAAGCTCCCGCTGCTCCTTGGCAAGCATGTAGGAGTGCGCCGCGAGGATAATATCCTCCATCGCCGTGCTGTGGTAGAGGAATATAGGCACGTTCATCGCGTCCGCGAGCCGCAGCGTGTCCATGGGGAGCGCCTTGTAGAATACAGTCTTGACGGCTATGCCCGCGATGCCGCGGCGCAGCAGCGCGCGGAACGCGTCCGTGATGAGCGCGGGGTCGTCTTTGGCGAAGAACAGCGAGGTCAGGATGAAATCCCCCTTCTGAAACGCGGAAAAATCCATGCTGTCCGTTTCGTAGTCGAGGATCGTCACGTTCGTGAGCATGTTGTCAAGGCCGCCCGCACCTGCGCGCAGCTCGAACTCCGCGAGCGGCTCCAGCGTCAGAAGCTCCCTTACCCGGATCATAGATGAAACCTGCCTTTCTCAAAAAGATTCATTGTAGATTTCTACAACCAAACTCCCAAAAAGATGGCGCTGCACATAGGCGCGCCGCGTTGCGCATGCTTGGGTTTCCCGGTATACTGTAAGCATGTGAAACAGGGTAGCCTCCTGGGGAAGCTCCGGCGGTATTTTGAGGGAAATGCTGCGGGAGCTTCCTGCTGGTCTGTTCCGCATCGCAAAAAGGAGGGGATCCCCATGAAAACAAAAGTATTGCAGACCGCGAAAAAGGCTGGCCGCAGCCTGCTTGCGGACGTCGTCGGCGGCGCGCTTTACGCAGCGGGCGTTTATAGCTTCGCCTCCGCGGCGGAGTTTGCGCCGGGCGGCATCTCAGGCCTTGCGGTGATCCTGAACCATTTCACAAAGCTGCCGATCGGCCTCTGCACGCTCGCGCTCAACGTGCCGGTGATCCTGCTGTGCTTCAAGACGCTTGGCAGGGGGTTCTTCCTGCGCTCGCTCTGTACGATGGCCGTTTCCACAATCATGCTGGATCTTGTGTTCCCATTGCTGCCGGTGTATCAGGGGGACGCGCTGATGGCGGCGCTGTTCGCGGGCGCGCTTTCCGGCGCAGGGCTCGCGCTGATCTACGCGCAGGATTCCTCCACCGGCGGCACGGATTTTGTGATCCTGAGCCTGCGCAAGAAGATGCCGCACCTTTCCATCGGCACCATTTCGCTTGTGACGGACGGCGCAGTCATCCTGCTGGGCGGCCTTGCGTTCGGGCGCATCGACGCGGTGCTTCAGGGCATTGTGATGACGGCGGTTTCCACAACCATCATCGATAAGATCACCTACCGCTTCACCGCGGGCCAGATGGTCATCATCATTACGGGCGAGGGGAAGGCGATCGCGCAGGAGATCGGCGCGCGGGTGGAGCGCGGCGTGACCGCTGTCGACGCCGTCGGCACCTACACGGGCGCGCCGCGGCAGATGCTCCTTTGTGCGTGCAGCCGTGCGGAGGCGTTCCGCATCCGCAGCATCGCCTACGCACAGGATAAAAGCGCGCTTGTCACGCTCTGCCCGTTCGACGCGGCCTATGGCCTCGGCTTCCAGGAGCCGCCGCAGGAATGACACGCGGAGAAGCAAAATCAGCATGGCCGCCCGGGACTTTATCTCAGGCGGCCGCATTTCATTCCGCCTGTTTCGGGTTCGTCTGCTCCCAGGGCCAGAACAGCGCATAGCACTCGTTCATCTCACCCATATACAACCATACGCTTTCGCCCATGTCAAGATGCTCGTCAAACACAAGATCGGGGATGAACAGCTTTACGCTCGTGCGCCGCTTGCCCGGCAGGATCTTCCCCTCCGGCGTAGGCGCGGCGCGGAAGGCGAGCGCGGCTTCCTCCAGATCGTCGATACCGAGCCGTTTGCCGAGTTCACGCAGGTGCTTTTCCGCATCCAGGTAGACGATGTGGTCCGGGTTTTTGAACCAGTTAACGTTCATCATGGGGTTCATCCTCCTTCTTGAGCCTTGTGATTTCGGCGATGTCCTTGAACTTGCTTATGATGTAGGAATAGCTCTTCCGGTTGTGCGGCAAAAGGCATGCGCTGCAGTCCTTGATGCCGCTTTCCGTATAGCGGAAATTCCCGCCGCATTTGTCCTTGAGCGCATAGAGCGGGCAATAGCAGAACAGGCAGTTGAAGTCCTCGGGCGCATTCGTTTTGTGGCACGGGAAGTATTCGCATTTCGCGTGGTTGAAAAAGGAATACTCGCATTCCTCCGGGACGGTTTTGAGCGCGTCGGTCTTGGGCATGGTTTTTGCTCCCTTCAAAAAATAATGGCGGCTGCGGTGAAACTCCACAGTCGCCAAAAAAGCGCTCCAGCAGGCCGAACGGCCCCTTATTTGCCTTCTGCTTCCAAGCCCCCGTGGAGAAAGCGCGCTTCATGCAGGTCTTCCGGCTCGCACATCAACGCTTCCGCTTCCCTTCCCGGGCAGACGCCCAGTGGCCCTGCAAGCGGGGCTCCGTGCTTACGGCGGCGGGACCGCGCAGGCATTGCACCTGCTTCCCTCTTAGCCGCTGCGGCGTGCCGCAGCGGAACATGAAACGTTCCTATCAACGATGTATCAATTATAGCATCCCGCACATGCGCAGTCAAACGCTGTGGTCATTCCGCGACGAGCAGCAGCAGCGCGCGCTCGAGCGCGTCCGCTGCCTTCATGCGGCCCGTGAACTGCATTGGCGCAACCGAGACGAGCGCCTTCGTGGCGGCGGCAAGGCGCGGCACCTGCGCGCTTTTGAGCCTGCGTGCGGACTCGTATACCCGGTAGGCATAGCCCGGGCTGCACGGGAGAGCCTTGATGACTGCATCCTTCTGTTGCTTCGCGTCGATCCGCCGGCGGGCTTCGAGCGTCAGCTTCGCCTTGTCGCCGAGTACGCGGGCGACGTCCAGCGGCTTCTCGCCGTCTTTAATCACCGCGCTGAGCGCGCGGAAGCCGTCCTCCGGCTTTTCCGCGAGGAAGTAGTCCAGCACGGAAAACACGATGAAATCAAGGTCTCGCGTCGTGACCTTTGCAATGGCGTCCTTGGTGATCTCGTTCCCGTCGCCCACATAGCAGGCGAGCTTCTCCAACTCGCCCGCGAGCCGCGCGCAGTCCGTCCCCGCGAGGGTCACGAAAAAGCGCGCGGTTTCCGGCAGGATCGTTACGCCGCGCCGCCGTGCGCGCTGGCTCACCCAACGCGCGGCCTCCGCTTCGGAGAGCTGCGCGAAAGCTACGACGCGGTTCTCCTTTGCGAGCGCCTTTGGAAAGGCAAGCTTCAGGTCCGCCTCGCCGCGCAGCAGGAAGAGCAGCAGCGTCGTTTCCGGCATCCTGGGGAGATAGGCGAGGATGGCTTTTGCGTCTGAATCCTTGGGCATCGCGCGGCAGACGACCACGCGCCGCTCCGCAAAGAACGGCAGCGCGTCGCAGGCAAGCGTAAGCGCTGCCGCCTCCGCAGTTTGGAGCGTGTCCACGTTGAGAGCGCGCGTCGCCTCGTCCACCGTTTCTAGCACAGCGGAAACGGCGCTGTCCTTCACGAATTCCTCCACCCCATGCAGCAGGTATGCGCCGGAGAGCTGGTTCTCCTTAATCAAATTGAAAAATGCATTGCGATCCATATTGGGATTATACCATAGATGCGGGGAAGATGGGCAGTCAAAACGCTTTGGCCGCGAGGAAAACGCATGCGCTGGAGAGGCAGAGCGCCGCACAAAGGAGCTTTGCGCGCAGCGGGCGCAGATGGTATTGCGAAAGGGAGAGCATCGCGCCATAGAGCAGCAGGCAGGCCGCAGCCGGCGGCGCGGCGACGTTGAACGCCGCGAATGGGAGGCTTGCGAACGCTTCCGAAGCCCAGGCGAGCGCACCGAGGACGACGCGCGCGGGCGCGGCCAGGAACGCTGCCTTCGGGAACGCTGCGAGGAACACGGCCGCAAGGAGCGTGAGCGGCAGCGCGAGGGAAACGAGCGGCACGAGAAGCAGGTTTGCCGGGAGCGCATAGAGCGGCAGGCGTTCGAAATAATACAGCGAGAGCGGAAGCGTGCCGAGCGTCCCTGCGAGCGAGACGGAGGCGGAGGCCGCAAGCGCGCTTGGGAGCCTGCGCAGCAGGCGGCGGAGCGGGGGCAGCAGCATGGCGATCCCCGCTGTAGCGCAGAACGAGAGCTGTAGCCCGGCGGAAAACAGACACGCAGGCGCGGCGAAGAGGAGAATGAGCAGCGCGAGCGCGAGTGCGGAGGCCATGTCGTATCGCCTGCGCAGAAGCGGCGCGCCGAGCGCGCAGAGGGACATCACCGCCGCCCGGACGAGCGAGGGCGGGAATCCCGCGAGCACGCAATACCCGAAAAGGAACGCGCCGATGAAGATGAAACGCAAAAGCCCATGCCGTTTCGGCAGAACCGCTGCCAAAAACCCGACGAAAATCGACACATGGAGGCCGGAAAGGGCCAGGATATGCGCCGCGCCGGCGTCCCGAAACGCGGCGTACATTTCCTCCGGCAGCAACGCCTTGTCGTTGAGCAGCAGCGCGCGGGCGAGCGGGGCCTGCGTGCCGAACGCCGCGTCCAGCGTGGAGAGCATCCGCGTGCGCAGGGCAGCGAGGCGGTAACGCAGATCGATCCGGTGGGCGAGCACGGTAGGCGCGCTGCGCGCATAGGCGAGCGCTACTACGCCGGTGGAAAGATAGTATGCCCGCGCGTCGAACGAGCCGCCCTCCGATCGCGGCACGCGCAGCGTGGCCCCGGCGGAGATCACATCCCCACATTTGAGCTTCCTGGCCTTCCCGGCCGGAAAGCGCACCAGGATGCGGCCGCTTACCGGAACGCCGTCGCAGGTTACCCCGTAAAGCAGGACGTAGGAGAAATCCCCTTTTGCCGTGGGCGTGTCCACGACGCAGCCGCTGAGTGTGCAAGCGCCTTCGGGCAGCGGCGCGGGGAGCGCGGCAAGCATGCGCAGCGCCCCTGCGCAGACGCAGACGAGCAGCACCGCCGCCATGGCGCGGCGGCAAAAGAACGCGCAGACGCCGCAGCAAAGGAAAAGGCACGCGGCCAAAAAGGCCGGCGTGCCTTGCAGGTGATACGCGAGAAAAATGCCGAACGAAACCCCGGCCGCGCAAAGGACGAGCGGCCGCGCGTTGAACCCGTGCGCCGCGCTGCGGCGTTCCGGCTGGGCTTCCATGGGGGTGCGGTAGTTAGAAGGAATACGCTTCGTCTGCGCTGCGGAAGGCGACGGCTTCAATCTCGACCAGGCCGCCCGCAGGCAGCGCCGCGACCTGCACGCACGAGCGGGCGGGGAAGTCCGCGCCGAAGTGCTGGCCATAGATGGCGTTTACGGTGCCAAAGTCCGCGAGATCCTTTACGAACACCGTGGTTTTCACCACGTCCGCCATGCTCGCGCCCGCGGCTTTGAGTACGGCTTCGAGGTTTTTGAGCGCCTGCTCCGCCTGCGCGGCCACGCCTTCCGCGAGCTTGCCGGTCTCCGGGTCGATGCCGAGCTGGCCGGAGGTGAACACGACGCCTTCCATTGCGACCGCATGGCTGTACGGGCCGAGCGCGGCGGGGGCGTTTGTTGCGCTGATGATTTCTTTCATTTCAGGATAAACCCCTTTCTGGTGAATCAATGGTTTTGTTGCAAGAACAAAAATGTTTGGATGCTATACAGTAATGCTATCACCGGCTTCCTTGAGTGTCAAGGCGATATCATGGTTCCAGAGGAGGAGCGCGTCCTCCCCGGTATCGGTATAATATCCCTTGCGGCGGCCTTCCGCCACGAAGCCAAGGCCCGCATACAGCGCCTGCGCGCCGAAATTCGTTTCGCGCACCTCAAGGGTCATCATCGCTGCGCCGAAGAGGCGGGCGGAACGCATCATGCAGAGCATCAGCCGCCGCCCAAGCCCGCGCCTGCGGAAGGCCGGATCCACGGCAACGTTTGTGATGTGCGCTTCGTCGAACATCACCCACATGCCCGCATAGGCAATCACCCGGCCGCCGCATTCGCCCACGAGGTAATGTGCCACCTCGTTCTTCAATTCCCCCGCGAGCGCGGCGCGGGACCACGGCGTGCGGAAGCAGATGCGCTCGAGCTCCGCGACGCGATCGACGTCCGCCTTCTGCATCGGCCGGAAGCGGACGGGTTCCATGGACGCTGGCGGCTGCAAATCATGCTGCATACGGTTCACTTCTTTTCCTTATAAAGCCGTTCCGCCTGCGTGGGGCGCAGGTAAAGGGGCATGGCTTCTGAAACGGTATTCCCCGCGCGGAATGCCCGCCAGGCGCATCGCGCTACGGGGAGCGCGGTCAAAAGGTTTCGCTCCACCGGGGCGAAGCGCGCGCCCGGCACCGCGGACGCGATCTCGGCCCGGTATGCTTCCGCGCCGTCCCCGACGAAAAGCGTCCCTGCGGGCAGCGCGGGCAAAAGTTCCGCCACCGTGACGGCGGCGGGCTGCATGGCGCAGGCTTCGCCTGCAAACAGTGCGGCATAGGCGTTGCCGTTGCGTGCGTCGAGCAGCGCGCAGACGGGGCCTCTTTCCTCCGGAAGCCCTTCGCGCAGCGCCGCGAGGGAACTCACGGCGACGGCCGGCTTGCCGGACGTTGCCGCCATGGCGTTTATGGCGCAAACACCGATGCGCACACCCGTGAACGAGCCGGGGCCTATGTCCGCGGCGAACACGTCCACATCCGCGGGCGCAAGGCCGCTTTGTTCCAGCAGCTCCGCCGCAAGCGGCAGGATGGTCTCGGAATGGGTGAGGCCTTCGTCCCGCGTCGCTTCGGCGAGCGGGCGGCCATCCTTCAGGAGCGCGGCGGAGGCCGCGCGGCCGGAGGTGGAAAGCGCGAGCAGGATCATACGGAAAAGCCCTCCAGTTCATCGAGAATCGCTTCATAGCGCGCGCCATATGCGGCAAGCGCGGCCGTGCGCGGCTCTATACCGCTGCCGGAAAGGTGCAGCTCCAGCCGCTCGCGCGGGAGCGCGCCCGGCACGTTTTCGCACCATTCCATGGCGATTATGCCGCGGCGGGCCAGGTAATCGTCAAAGCCGATGGCGTAAAGCTCGTCCTCCGAAGCAAGGCGGTATGCGTCAAAATGAAAAAGAGGGAGCCGCCCTTCATATTCATGCACGATGGTGAAGGTGGGGCTTGCTACACCGGCTATGCCGAGCTCCGCCGCAAGCGCGCGGGTGAAGGCCGTCTTCCCCGCGCCGAGGCCGCCAAAGAGCGCGAGGAACGCGCCCGGAAACAGCCGCTGTGCGATGCGCGCGCCGAGCGCTTCCACCATGGGTTCCGTCAGGCTTTCAAGCGTAAGCGTTTTCATAAATCAATCAAACATCCCCTGCTCGATGCATTCCTTCCGGAAATCGAGCAGCCTGTCCTCCGCGATGGCCTTGCGGACGTTTTCCATCAGCCGGAGGGAGAAACGCAGGTTGTGCAGCGTGATGAGCTGCGCCGCGAGGATCTCCTTGCATTTGACGAGGTGGCGGATATAGGCACGGGTGAAGCCGCCCGTGCAGGCATAGCAGTCGCAGCCTTCTTCAATGGGCGTAAAATCGTGCTCGAAGGCGGCGTTACGCAGCATCCGCTTGCCCTGCCCGGTGAGCGCGAGGCCGTTGCGCGCGATGCGTGTTTGCAGCACGCAGTCGAACATATCCACCCCGCGGATTACGCCTTCCACAAGGCAGTCCGGGCTGCCGACGCCCATGAGGTAGCGCGGCTTATCCTTGGGCATATAAGGCATCAGCTCCTCCAGCATTTCATACATCAGCGGCTTTGGCTCGCCGACGGAAAGGCCGCCGATGCCGTAACCGGGGAAGTCCATATCCGCGAGCGTTTTTGCGCTTTCAATTCGCATTTCCCGGAACATGCCGCCCTGCACGATGCCGAAAAGCGCCTGATCCGCCCGGGTATGCGCAGCCTTGCAGCGGCGCGCCCAGCGGTGCGTCCGCTCCATCGCGGCGCGGGTGTAGGCTTCGTCGCTCGGATAAGGGGCGCATTCGTCAAACGCCATGGCAATGTCCGCGCCGAGCGCCTGCTCGATCTCCATCACGCTTTCCGGCGTGAAGAAGTGCTTGCGCCCGTCGAGCAGGGAGCGGAACTCCACGCCGTCCTCACGGATCTTGTTGCTCCCGGCGAGGCTGAAGACCTGGAAGCCGCCGCTGTCGGTCAAGATCGGCCGGTCCCAGCGCATGAAGGCGTGGAGACCGCCCGCCTCGCGCACGAGCCTGTGGCCGGGGCGCTCGAACAGGTGGTAGGTATTGGCCAGGCAGATCTCTGCGCCGACCTCTTTCAAATCCCGCGGGAGCACGGCCTTCACGGTCGCCTGCGTGCCGACGGGCATGTAGCACGGGGTCTCGATGACCCCGTGCGGCGTGTGCAGCCGCCCAAGCCTTGCGCCGGACTGCTTGCATTCATGGATCAGTTCATATTTAAAATATTGCATGGAAACTCCTCTTGGGTCATTGGATGAACATCGCGTCGCCGAAGGAGAAGAAGCGGTAGCGCTCCTGCACGGCGTGCTCGTAGACGGAAAGCATCTCCTCGCGCGAACAGAGGGCGCTCACGAGCATCAAAAGTGTCGATTCCGGCAGGTGGAAGTTCGTGATGAGCGCGTCCACCGCCTTGAAGCGGTAACCGGGCGTGATGAAAATATCCGTCCATCCGCTTTTCGCGTGCACGATCCCCGCATCGTCGGTTACGCTTTCGAGCGTCCGGCAGGAAGTCGTGCCGACGGCCACGATGCGCCCGCCCTTTGCGCGCGCCGCGTTGATGGCTGCTGCGGAAGTTTCGCTCACCTCGAAATATTCCGAATGCATGTGGTGCTCCTCCACGTTTTCCGCAGAGACGGGGCGGAACGTGCCAAGCCCGACGTGCAGCAGCACGTCCGCGATCTCAATGCCCTTTGCGCGGAGCTCTGCAAGCAGCGCTTCCGTAAAATGCAGCCCCGCAGTGGGGGCTGCGGCGGAGCCGTTTTCCCGGGCGTAGACGGTCTGATAGCGCTCCCGGTCGGCAAGGCGTTCCGTGATGTAAGGCGGCAGGGGCATCTCGCCCACGCGGTCGAGGATCTCCTCGAATACGCCGTCGTAATCCAGGCGGATCACGCGGCCGCCCGCGTCCGTGGGCTCGCAGATGGTCGCGGACAACTCGTCGCTGATCACATAGGTGAGGCCGGGCTTTGCGCGGCGGCCCGGGCGCACGAGACATTCCCAGCGGTGCGCATCGAGGCGCTTGAGCAGCAGGAATTCCATCGTGCCGCCAGTGTCCGGGCGCGTGCCGAAGATGCGCGCCGGGATGACGCGCGTGGTGTTGCGCACGAGCACGTCGCCGGGGCGAAGGTGGCGCGCGATGTCCGTGAATACCTCGTCGGAAATGGCCTTCGTTTCCCTGTCATAAACCAGGAGCCGGGAGGCGCTGCGTTCCTTGGCGGGCGTCTGCGCGATGAGCTCCGGCGGAAGGTCGTAGTAAAAATCGCTTGTTTTCAACGAACGGCTCCTTTTTATCGTGTTGCGGACGCCGGATGCGCCCGTCTCTTCATTCCCCGCTTATTATATTGTAAAAACGCCGCCTTTGCAACACGCCGTGCCGCTTGGGCAGATTGATAATAATCTGTAAACTGGCGAAAATGTGCTTGACTATCTCTGGGAAAAAAGCTAGCATTATAGCGATGCAGGCGCGGATTTTGTCGCTGGGCCGCACGTCATAGGGATGGGAGCGGCGCGCAGACGTGCTTTGCACATTGGAACGCACGATGGGGAAGATGCAGCATGACGCATAAGAAAACGCTTGCGGCAGCGGTGCTCGCGGCATGTTTTTTGATAACGGGAAGCGGATGCACAACGGGCGTACCGGTTGTAAACCCTTCCTCCGCAGGGATTATCGACATCGTAGCAACGCCAGCGCCGGAGCCGACGCCGCAGGAGACACCGGCTCCCACTGCGAACCCGGCGCAGAAAACGCCGGCCCCGGCCGCTACGGACGCGCTTACCCTTGCGACGCCGGATCCGAGCGTCGGCCTGCCGCCAGCAGAAACGCCCGATCCGGACAAGCCGATGGTCGCCCTAACGTTTGACGACGGGCCGAGCAAAAAGACGGAGCGCATCTTGGACGTGCTGGAGCAATACGGCGCGCACGCCACGTTTTTCGTGGTCGGCACCCAGCTCGAAAAGTTTCAGGAACTCACCAAGCGCGCGAGCGATCTGGGGTGCGAGGTCGGAAATCATACCTACAACCACAAGAACCTGACGAAGATCTCCCCCGATGAGATCCGGGAGCAGATCAATGGCGTGAACGCGCTTGTGCTGGAAGCTACAGGCAGGGAAATGGCCTTAGTCCGCCCGCCCTATGGCGCCGGCATCAAGGACGAAACCGTGAAGAAGAACGTGCCGTACCCGCTCATCATGTGGACGATCGACACGCTCGACTGGAGCACACGGGACACGGAGAGCACGCTCGCTGTTATCCGGCAGGAGGTAAAGGATGGCAGCATCGTCCTGATGCACGACCTGTACGATGCGACGGCCGCCGCCGTGGAAACGATCGTGCCGGAGCTGATCGAGCAGGGGTATCAGCTCGTGACGGTCAGCGAGATGTTCGCAGCAAAGGGGATCGCGCTCGAACCGGGCAAGTATTACCGCAATGCGTTCAAGTGAACGCAAGGGTAAATTTGATATTGCAAAATCGGCGGCGATGTTGTACAATATATTTCGTTGCACAACGGGGATGTAGCCCAGCTGGTTAGAGCGCTTCGCTCACATCGAAGAGGTCGGGGGTTCGAGCCCCTCCATCCCCACCACGTCGGAGCAAGCTGCGTATCGCTTGCTCCGACTTTTTTACAAAAGCCAGAGCGCGCTCACTCCGCTGCTCCTCCTTTCCGCAAAAGGTCACGCTCGGTTCGCCTGCTCGGTTGTAAACTCCCTCGCAACGGCTCGCTGTCGCTGCCAAACGTTTGCGGGCTATGAGGGTTCAATTCCCACCAGCGAAACGCCTAAAATATCTTTTTCATGTGGCTTAGACAAAGAAACCGCCCGGAATGGGGCGGTTTTTCTTATGCTTTCGCTTACAAGGGCAAGTGAAAACGGCGGTTTGAGCCCCATTTTGAGCCCCCTTATATGCCGGATAACATGATCGATCCCCTTGCTGAGCACCGCCAGTGTGGAAGTGTTCGATCAATTTCTCTGCCGGCAAGCCCTTTTCCTCGCCGATTTTGGCATCCGGAAAAGCCGATCCGGCCTTACCATCCCGGCACAACGGCAGGCCGAGCGCTGCAACTGCGAAGACCGGCGCCGCTTTTACAGCCTGTATCGTATTACCTCGCCCACTTCGATGTTCAGCTCGCTCGACGCTGAAAAGTTATTGTCGGGTATTGACAATATACCCGCATGGGGTATATTATGCAAATGCCGTTGGAAGGTATATCCGGGCGGTGGGCCCTCTATGGGCGTTAGGCAAAACGCGGCATAAAAGCACCGGCGTGTTATTCCCGCGGCAACAGGGCGGAACGAAATCTGTGGAAGTTTTGCAGGAGTTTTGCAGAAATGGAAGAATAAAGGCTGAAGGGGTGCGAACCGAAGGCCGGACCAGATATAGGAGGTATCTATGAAGCAATATAATGTCACCGGCATGAGCTGTGCGGCCTGCAGCGCCCGGGTGGAAAAAGCCGTAAAGAAAGTGCCGGGGGTAACGGGCTGCTCCGTCAGCCTGCTGACCAACTCTATGGGTGTGGAAGGGAGCGCTTCCCCACAGGAGATCATCAAGGCGGTAGAGGAGGCTGGTTATGGCGCTTCTGAAAAGGGAGGCTCGGGCGCATCGCGCAGCGCCGGCGGCGCGGCAGCGGGCGAGGACGCCCTGCGGGACCGGGAAACCCCGCTGTTGAAGCGGCGCCTGATCTGGTCCGTGGGCTTTCTGGTCGTTTTGATGTATGTTTCCATGGGCCACATGATGTGGGGCTGGCCGATCCCCTCCTTCCTGTCCGGGAACCACATGGCCGTCACCCTGATCGTCATGCTCCTTACGATCATCATCATGGTGATCAACCAGAAGTTCTTTGTTTCGGGCTTCAGGGCGCTCTGGCACCGGGCGCCCAACATGGACTCCCTGATCGCGCTCGGCGCGACGGCCGCTTTCCTCTACAGCATGTATGATGTGTTTGCCATGACCTTCGCGGTCATGGACGGCGACAGCGCAGGCGCACATGCCTATATGATGGACCTCTACTTTGAGCCGGCGGCAATGATCCTGACCCTCATCACTGTGGGCAAGATGCTGGAGGCCCGCTCGAAGGGGAAGACGACCGACGCGCTCAAGAGTTTGATAAAGCTCGCCCCTAAGACTGCAACGGTCGTGCGGGACGGGATAGAGGTGGAAGTATCCATCGACCAGGTGCGGAAGGGCGACGTTTTTGTCGTTCGCCCCGGCGAGAACATCCCGGTAGACGGCGTAGTGCTCGAGGGGCACAGCGCGGTCAACGAATCCGCCCTGACCGGCGAGAGCATCCCCGCCGATAAGGACGCCGGCGACACCGTTTCCGCCGCAACGCTGAACCAATCCGGTTTCATCCGCTGCGAGGCGACCCGCGTGGGCGAGGACACGACCCTTTCCCAGATCATCCAGATGGTCAGCGACGCCGCTGCCACAAAGGCCCCGATCGCAAAGATCGCGGATAAGGTTTCCGGCGTGTTTGTGCCGGTGGTCATCACGATTGCCATCATCACCACCATCGCCTGGCTGCTGCTGGGCGAGACGTTCGGCTTTTCCCTGGCGCGCGGCATCTCCGTGCTGGTCATCAGCTGCCCCTGTGCGCTTGGCCTTGCGACGCCGGTTGCCATCATGGTGGGAAATGGCATGGGCGCTAGGAACGGCATCCTGTTCAAAACCGCCGTGTCCCTGGAGGAGACGGGCAAGGTGGAGATCGTAGCCCTGGATAAGACCGGCACGATCACGGGCGGCGAACCGAAGGTAACCGATATTCTGCCTGCCGATGGCGTCAGCGAGGAGGAACTGCTGCACCTTGCATATGCGCTGGAACGCAGGAGCGAGCACCCGCTGGCCAAGGCCATTCTGCAAAAGGCGGAGGAGCGGAAGATGACCGCGGAGGAGGTCACGGACTTCCAGGCGCTGCCCGGCAACGGCCTGACCGCCGCCTGGGGCGGCAGCAAGCTGAGCGGCGGCAACTATAAGTTTATCAGTACCGAGAGCGAGATCACCCCGGCGGCCAAGGCGCAGTCCGAGCAGCTGGCGGAGCAGGGCAAAACGCCGCTGTTTTTCAGCCGGGATAACAAGCTGGCGGGCGTCATCGCCGTGGCCGACGTAATCAAGGAAGACAGCCCGCAGGCTGTGCGCGAGATGCGCAGCATGGGGATCCACGTGGTCATGCTTACCGGCGACAACGAGCGGACAGCCCGCGCCATCGGCGCGCAGGCGGGTGTGGACGAGGTCATCGCAGGCGTCCTGCCGGATGGCAAGGAGAACGTCATCCGCTCGCTGAAGAAGAAGGGAAAAGTCGCCATGGTCGGCGATGGCATCAACGATGCGCCGGCCCTGACCCGGGCGGACATCGGCATCGCCATCGGCGCGGGCACGGACGTGGCCATCGACGCTGCGGACGTGGTCCTGATGAAGAACCGCCTGTCGGATGTGCCGGCAGCCATCCGCATGAGCCGCGCCACGCTGCGGAACATCCATGAGAACCTCTTCTGGGCGTTCTTCTACAACGCGGTCTGCATCCCGCTGGCCGCTGGCGTTTTTATCCCGCTTGGCCTGACGCTCAGGCCCGAGTATGGCGCGGTAGCCATGAGCCTCAGCAGCTTCTGTGTCGTCACCAATGCTTTGCGGCTGAACCTGTTCAACATGCGTGATGCCAGCAGGGACAAAAAGCGCAAAGCAAAGAAGGGCGGCAAGGAAACGAAAACCGTCGAGAAGACGATGCAGATCGAGGGCATGATGTGCGGCCATTGCGAAGCGGCAGTCAAGCGTGCGTTGGAAGCGCTGCCCGAAGTGGAGGCGGCCGAAGCGGATCACGAGGCGGGCACCGCGCTCGTAACGCTGAGGGCGGAGGTCCCCGATTCCGCGCTGAAGCAGGCTGTGGAAGCGGAAGGCTATACCGTAGTTGGTATCCAATGAGATTTCCCGTTCCGCAGGCCCCGGCATGCCGGGCCGGGAGCGGGTTGAGAAAACTAGCTTGCGCTCACACCGGAGAAACACCGGAAGCCTGGCGAAGGAGAGGCATATGAATATTGATAAAACTGACCCTATCTATACGGAATACGTCAAGATACTCGAAGCGGAGCTGATCCCAGCAATGGGCTGCACCGAACCCATCTCGATCGCCTATGCGGCGGCGAAGGCGCGGGAGACGCTTGGAATGCGTCCGGACTCCTGCGCGGTAGAGGCGAGCGGGAACATTATCAAAAACGTGAAGAGCGTTGTGGTGCCCAACACGGGCGGGATGCGCGGCATCGAAGCGGCCGCATCCGCAGGGATCGTCGCCGGGAATGCGGATGCGCAGCTCGAGGTGCTTTCCCGCGTCTCGGAGGCCGAACAGATGGAAATACAGGCATATTGCCGCACGCATCCTGTAAAGGTGATCCCGGCGCACAACGGGAAGGTATTCTGCCTTTCCGTATCCGTAAAAGCAGGGGAGGATTCCGCCCGCGTCACGATTGAGGATTTCCATACGAACATTACCCGGATCGAGAAGAACGGGCGATGCGTTTTTGAGCAGGCTTGCGAGGCCGCCGGGGAAACGCAAGGGCCGGCGGAAGAAATCGACCGCAGCCTGCTTTCCGTGGAGCGCATCGTTGACTTTGCGGATTCCGTCGCCATAGCGGATGTGGAATCCGTGCTTTCGCGCCAGATCGCATATAACAGGGCCATTGCGGCGGAAGGCTTTGCAAACGCCTGGGGCGCGCAGGTCGGGCGGACGTTGCTCGCCATGCGGGGCAGCGATGTCAGAACCCGCGCCCGCGCCGTGGCTGCGGCCGGTTCCGACGCACGGATGAGCGGATGCGAACTGCCGGTCGTCATCGTGTCCGGCAGCGGGAACCAGGGGATGACAGCCAGCCTGCCCGTGATCGAATATGCGGAGGAACTGCACGCGAGCAGGGAAACGCTGTACCGCGCGCTCGTGGTGTCGAACCTGATTACCATCCACCAAAAAAGCAGCATCGGCCGCCTCTCGGCCTTCTGCGGCGCGGTGAGCGCGGGGTGCGGCGCGGCGGCCGGCATCGCTTACCTGCACGGCCATCGGTACGAGGTGATTGCGCACACCATCGTCAACACGCTCGCAATCATTTCCGGCATGGTATGCGACGGGGCAAAGCCTTCCTGCGCTGCGAAGATCGCCATGGCGGTCGAAAGCGGCCTGATGGGGTACGAGATGTACTTGAACGGCGGCAACGAGTTTGTGGCGGGGGATGGCATCGTCATAAAAGGTGTGGACAATACCATCCGCACCGTGGGCCGTATGGCCCGCCTGGGGATGCGGGAGACGGACCGCGAAATACTCGACATCATGACGGGAAACTGCGATTAGAAGGACTGCATCAAGGATGAAAACGCAGCAGATTGGGACAAGGCGCTATGCCGGACTGATCTGCTGTTTGTTTGCGCGGAGAAACGCATTCCTGACATTTTAGCGCAGGGAGGAGAGGCGCTGGGCGCGCCGAACCCGCGCGGACCGCTTCCATATTTTCTGAAACTGCGGTATAATCCTATTTTAAGGGAATTATGATTTCAGGAGGATATGCCCATGACAATTCCGGACAGGGTAGCGTTTACGCTATTCGGGAAAGACATCTACTGGTACGGTGTGCTGATGGCGATCGGCATCATCTTGGCCGTGTTTTTAGCATCCCAAGAGGAGAAGCGCAAAAAACTCCCGCGGGACATCATCATCGACATGTGCCTCGTCATCATCCCGTGCGGCGTGGTCGGCGCGCGGCTGTATTACGTGCTGTTCCATTTGGACCGATATTTGCAGAACCCCGTCAGCATCCTTTACATTTGGGAAGGCGGCCTCGCCATTTACGGCGCGGTGATCTTCGGCCTGCTGGGCGCGCTCGTGTTCTCGCGCGTGCGCAAGGTGCGCTTCCTCAGACTTGCAGACTGCATCATGCCGGGCCTCGCGCTTGCGCAGGCCATTGGCCGGTGGGGGAACTTCTTCAACCAGGAGGCGTTCGGCCTGCCGGTGACTGCGAAGATGATCGCACAGTTCCCGGCGCTGCAGTATTTCCCGCTCGCGGTCGGCATCGAGGGGACGCATTACTTCAACGATGCGGTCTGCACGGCCTGCGCGGCCGGCGCGAACGGCGTACATCTGCATTTGGCGACGTTCTTCTATGAATCCGTATGGTGCTTCGCCATCTTCCTCGTGCTTTGGCTGGGCCGCAAAAAGTTCAAGCATGACGGCGATATGATGCTCTGGTATGCGGGCCTGTACGCATTTGAGCGCATGTTTGTGGAAGGCCTGCGCGGGGACAGCCTCTGGCTGATCCAGCCGGATACCGTTTCCTGGCTTTCCGGCGGCATCCGTGTTTCCCAGTTGCTCAGCGTGGTGCTCGTCATCGCGGTGCTTGTGTTCGCGCTCGTGCGCTGGCGCAGGGAGAAGAAGCTCGGCAGGCTGATCTGGCCGGAGCCGGAGGCCGTTCTTGACGGCGCGGAAGAAGCGGGCGTGCCTGCGCCGGAGCCAGAAGGAGCGGAAGCCGCGGACGCGCCGGAAGAAACGGAACCTGCCGGGGCGGCGGACGGGCCTGCGGAGCAGGAACAAGACGAAACCCAGGACGAAAACAAAGAAGGAACGGAAGAATAAAATGACTTTGCAACCACGCAACCTGACCATGATGACGGATCTGTACCAGCTGACGATGATGTATGGCTACTTCAAGCATGGTATGACCCAAAACGAAGCGGTGTTCGACCTGTTTTTCCGTGAGCGCGAAAACAGCGCCTACGCGGTGATGGCGGGGACGGAATCCATCGTCGAGTACATCAACAACCTGCACTTTTCGGAGGAGGACATCGCATACCTCCGCTCGCTCGGGCTCTTTGACGAACCCTTCCTCGATGTGCTGCGCAAGTTGCATTTTACGGGTGAGATCTACGGTATGCCGGAAGGCACTGTGGTGTTCCCCTATGAGCCGCTCCTACGCGTGAAAGCGCCGATCATGGAGGCGCAGCTTGTGGAGACGGCGCTTTTGAACCTTGTGAACCACCAGACGCTCATTGCAACCAAAGCGAGCCGCGTTGCCTACGCTGCGCAGGGGGACGAGGTAATGGAATTCGGCCTCCGGCGTGCACAGGGCCCGGACGCAGGCATTTACGGCGCGCGTGCCGCGGTGATCGGCGGGTGCAGCGGCACGAGCAACGTGTTCACCGGGCAGATGTACCATGTGGCGCTCAAGGGTACCCACGCGCACAGCTGGGTGATGAGTTTCCCGACGGAGCTCGATGCGTTCCGCGCCTATGCGGAGACCTTCCCGGACACATGCACACTGCTTGTGGACACGTATGATACGCTCAGAAGCGGCGTGCCAAACGCGATCACTGTCTTCAACGAGCTCAAGGCCAAGGGCCACAAGCCCATCGCCATCCGCCTGGATTCCGGCGATCTTGCGTATCTTTCCAAGCGCGCGCGGGCGATGTTGGACGCGGCGGGCCATCCCGACGTCAAGATCCTTGCTTCGGGCGACCTGGATGAAACCGTGATCCGCGATCTGAAAGCGCAGGGCGCGAAGATCGACATCTGGGCCGTGGGAACGAAGCTCATCACGTCGCTCGACTGCCCGGCGCTCGGCGGCGTATACAAGATGGCGGCGGAGATCGTGGACGGCAAGCTGATCCCCAAGATCAAGCTGAGCGAGAATGTCGTGAAGATGACCAACCCCGGCTACAAGAAGGTGTTGCGGCTGTACAGCAAGTGCGGCATGGCGCTCGCGGATCTGATTGCCCTCGAAGGGGAGGAGATCGACGCGACGAAGCCCCTGCGTATCTATCACCCGGAGCAGAGCTATAAGACGAAAGTACTCCGGGATTTCACCGTGCGCGAGATGCTCGTGCCGATCTTTATCGACGGCAAGCAGGTATATGAGCTGCCCACCATCGAGGAGATCCAGGCCTATGCGCGCAAGGAGCTCAGCACGTTCTGGGAGGAATACCGCAGGCTGCTGAACCCGCATGTTTACAAGGTCGACATGTCGGACGGGCTGTATGACCTCAAGCAAAAGCTGATCCGGGAGAACAAGAGGCAGAATGACGAGGAAATCAAGGCGTAAAACCGGGCTGATGCTGCTTGCGCTCGTGCTGTGCATGGGTGCGGCTTCGGGCTGCGTGCGCGAACGCCCCGCGCTTTTGCCGGACTACACGCTGCCAACGCCCACGCCGGAGCCGACGCTGGAACCCACGCCGGAGCCGACGCCGACGCCGGAACCTACGCTGACGGCCGCGCCGGAATTCGACGCGCTGGGCCGCTTTGTAAGCTCCAGCCTGCATTATACGCAGTATGTCGCCTTTGAGACGATCCAGGTATACGAGCAGGCAGGGGATACCTTCCTTGACGCGGTAACCGTGAATTCGTACCCGGAAACGCTCGTCTGCGCTGTGGACGTTCACTTCTTTGAAGAAGAGGGCGGCGTGGAGATCGCGGAGGGGCAGCTCCAAACGCGGGATGGGCAATATGTGCTTGTGCTTGCGCCCGGGGAAACCACCGTGTTCGCGCAGATCGACACCGACATCGTGCTGACGGACAAGCCCTTTGAATTCCAATTTGACGAAGCGTTCGGCATTGGTCCGGATGTCGCCGGATGACGAAACGAGGCTGCGGGAAACCGCAGCCTCGTCTATTTATCAGAAATAAGATAAGATTCCCGGCAAATAAGCCGGGCGTTTATAGCCGTTTCCCTTCCGCAAGCGCGGCAATGAGCATGACGCATTGTGCTCCGCGCCGCAAAGGAAATTCTGCACTGTGGCGGGCTGCCTCAGGCAAGGCCGAACGCCCGCGCGAGCGTCGCCACGAGGAAGCAGACGAGGAGCCCCGCAACGGTGGGGAGCAGGAATGCGAGCAGCGTCCACTTCATGCTCTGCGTCTCCTTTTTGATGGTGATAAGCGTTGTAGAGCAGGGCCAGTGCAGCAGGGAGAAGAGCACCGTGCACACGGCGGTAAGCCACGTCCAGCCGTTATCGACGAGGAGCGCGCGCATCTCGCTCAGGGCTGGCAGCTCCGCGAGCGTCCCTGTGGCCATGTAGCCCATGATGGCGATGGGGAGGACGATCTCGTTTGCGGGGATGCCGAGGATGAAGGCCATGAGGATCACGCCGTCGAGCCCGAGAAGCCGGGCGAACGGGTCGAGGAAGGCCGTGCAGCGCGCGAGCACACTCATGCCGCCCGCGTCGAGGTTCGCAAACAGCCAGAGGATGAGCCCGGCGGGCGCAGCGACTGCCACCGCGCGGCCGAGCACAAAGAGCGTCCGGTCCAGCACGGAGCGCACGAGCACCTTGCCGATCTGCGGCATGCGGTAGGGCGGCAGCTCCAGCGTAAAAGAAGAGGGCATGCCGGAGAGCACTGTCGCCGAGAGCAGGCGGGAGAACAGGAACGTCAGGAGCACGCCGAGCACGATCACCCCGGTAAGGAGCGCCGCAGAAAGCAGGGTCTGCTCCGCGCCTGCGCCCGCGCCGACGAAGAACATTGCGATGATGGCGATGATGGTAGGAAAGCGCCCATTGCACGGCACGAAGTTGTTTGTCAGCATCGCAATAAGCCGCTCCCGCGGGCTGTCGATGATGCGGCAGCCGATGACGCCCACCGCGTTGCATCCAAATCCCATGCACATGGTGAGGGACTGCTTGCCGCACGCATGGCAGCGCTTGAAGCAGTGATCCAGGTTAAAGGCGACGCGCGGCAGATAGCCAAGATCCTCTAGCAGCGTGAACAGCGGGAAGAAGATGGCCATGGGCGGCAGCATGACGGAAACCACCCAGGCGAGCACCCGGTACATGCCGAGTACGAGCGCATCATGCAGCCAGGCGGGCGCACCTATGCGCTGGAACAGGAGCGTCAGCTGATCCTGCAGGGCGAACAGCCACTTGGAAAGGAGTTCGGAAGGGTAATTCGCCCCCGCGAGCGTGACATAGAACACGAGCGAAAGCAGGAGCAGCATTACGGGGACACCGGTCAGACGGCCGGTCAAAAGCCGGTCGGCCCGGAAGCGCCGCGCATCAGCGCCGGGGTCGGCATGGGTCACGCAGGCGCGGCAGACGGCCTCCGCTTCCCGGAAGATTTCTTCTGTGCGGCGCATCGGATCGTTGCACTGGACCGCCGCAGCGGGCGCGTGAGGGAGCCGCGCGGTCCGCAGCACCGCATCCATCAGTTCCGCAAGCCCTTTGCCGCTGCGCGCGCTCGTGCCGACGACCGGCATGTTGAGCCGCTTGGAAAGCGCCGCAACGTCGATATGGATGCGCTTTTTGCGCGCCTCGTCCATCAAGTTCACGCAGAGAACCACACGCTCCGTAACGGCCCGCGTTTGCAATGCGAGGTTCAGGTTGCGCTCCAGGCAGGTCGCATCGCACACGATGACGGTCACGTCCGCTTCGCCGCTCAGGATGAAATCCCGCGTGATCTCCTCTTCCTGGGAATGGGCGCAAAGCGAATATGTGCCCGGGAGGTCGACGAGCACAAACCCATGCCCGCCATGCTCGCAATAGCCCTGCGCGCTGCCGACCGTCTTGCCGGGCCAGTTTCCGGTATGCTGGCGCAGGCCGGTCAGCGCGTTGAACACTGTGCTCTTCCCGACGTTCGGGTTTCCCGCCAAGGCGACGACGTAGTCCGTCTCGCTGCGCTTTACGATTGCCTCGCCGAGCGCGCTTGCCCGCGCGCCCATTGTATCCGCCGTCATTCCCATATACCTTCCTCCATAATGTGCACACGCGCTGCATCCTCGCGCCGCAGCGCGATGACTGCGCCGCGCACCAGGTAAGCGCGCGGCTCGCCGGATGGTGCTGCATACAGGCACTGCACCTGCGTGCCTTCGGTGAAGCCGATGTCCAAAAGCCTCTGCCCCATAGGGCCGGGCGCATCCATGCGTGCGACGGCCGCAACGCGGCCGGCGGGCAGGTCTGAAAGCGTGTATCCAGGCAACATATCTGCATCCTCCGCAATTCGATGAAATGAATGTATATGCATTTATGGGCGCAATAAGGCCGCAGGGCAAACATGCATATATGACACAATATGCTTCATTGCAGCGGACGGTGCAGGAAAAGAAACGCGCATGGGCATGGCGTGCGGGATAAAACAAAGGGAACGGATCCCGTTCCCGCCGCTTGTTGAAAAGTCTCTCTGGGATTGCCAAGAGCCGCAGCCGGAAGCGGACACAAGGAGCTTTCCACTCGTCTTTTCCGGGTTTAGGATATAGTTTATCGCGGCATTTAAGTTTGATTTAATTTGGTGCGCCTTTGTAACCGCCATCACCATTGTTCACCTATCCTTTTTTGATATGTCTATACAATTCCTGTGATTTCCTATGATTAGCTCAAATAATGCCTGCTATTCAGCGAGGTTATTTGCAACTTTTTTGAAGAAGCCTATTGACAAGGCTCTCATGAAAGACTATAATGCACTTGTACAATAAGTACATACAAGGTGGGAGAGGCTTCTATGGAAATCATAATCAGTAGCAATACAAGCAAGCCAATCTATGAGCAGATTACATCCCAAATAAAAGCTATGATTATGAGCGGAAAATTACAAACTGGCGATCCTATTCCGTCAATGCGTTCTTTGGCAAAATCAATCCATGTTAGTGTGATTACTGTTCAAAAGGCTTATGAGGATTTGCAAAGAGATGGGTTTATTGAAACGACAGTAGGACGCGGAAGTTTTGTATCAGCACAGAATAAAGATTTTTTTCAGGAAGAACAGCAACGGCAGGCTGAGGAGCATTTGCAGCAGGCCGCCGACATAGCAAGAACGAGCGGAATACCGCTTAGTAAAATCATTGAGTTGCTGACTATGTTTTATCAAGGGGAGGCCTAAGCATGGAAAATATCTTGCAGATAGAAAGCTTGACAAAGAATTATTCCGATTTCTGCTTGGACAACATTTCGTTTTCAATTCCCAAAGGCGCTATTGTGGGCTTAATTGGCGAAAACGGCGCGGGAAAGACTACAACGATAAATTTAATTCTTCATGCCATTGAAAAAGATGGCGGGACGGTTTCGGTTTTCGGCAAAGACCATCTTACGCATGAGAAAGAAATAAAGCAGGATATTGGAGTTGTGCAGGACGAATGTAACTTGCCTTTAATGTTTACAGCTTCCGATATTGAAGCTGTTATGAAGCGGATTTATAAAAGTTGGGATCACGAACAGTATTGGGAGCTTATTAAAAGGTTCAATCTTCCACATAATCAAATGATTTCTTCCTTTTCTAAGGGAATGAAAATAAAGATGAACTTTGCTATTGCCCTTGCTCACAAATCCAAACTGCTTCTGCTTGACGAAGCGACGAGTGGGCTTGACCCCGTTATGCGTGATGATGTGCTTGATTTGCTTCTTGAATTTGTACAAGACGAAGAAAGCAGCGTTCTTTTTTCCACACATATAACAAGCGATTTATCAAAAATTGCTGATTATATAGCTTTTTTGCACGAGGGGAAATTGTTATTTTACAAGACAAAAGACGATATAATTTATCATTACGGGCTTGTTCATTGTGGATACGAACTGTTCCGACAGTTTGATGCGGGCGACATTCTTGCATGGCGTAAACAAGATTATGAATATCAGATTTTAGTTGCGGATCGAGATGCCGTTTCAAGAAAATATAAAGGTTGCGTCATCGACCCTGCAACTCTTGATGGTATTATGCTTTTATATATCAGAGGTGAAAAAGAATGATAGGGTTAATTACAAAAGATTTCTTAGTGTTCAATCGAGTGTTCAATAAGTTCTATAAATTGCTTTGCGCCATAATTCTTGTTGGTGTAATCATTCTATTCCCTGAGAATTGCGCTATGTACATAGGACTATTGTTACCAACGGCTGGCGTTTGTTTTCTTGCCGAACTTATCAAGGCGGAGGAAAAAAGCGACTGGAAAGATTACTTGCCCGCCTTGCCCTTAACAAGCCGCGAGATTGTTTTAAGCCGCTATTTATTCTGTGGCATTCTCCTTGCCGCGCTATCTATTATCAGCCTTATTTTGTGTATAATTGCGCCACTAATAGGCAGCATTACTTTAGTTGAGGCTATGTCATACTTTATTTCAGGTGTATGGTTTTCTGTTTTGCTGGTGTCCTTCGGTATCCCATGCGGGTACTTTTTCAAAAATGATATTTGTACCGGGGGTATGATATGGGCATGTGTCATCATGGGAGTAATACGCAACACCGGAGCAGACATGCTTTTGTTTAGTCTTGCCTCACCTGCTGTCTATGCTACTGTGATCGCGTTTACCATTCTTATGGTGTACGTTTCGTATCGAATATCATTGTGGATTTATATAAAAAGAAAGTATGCAAAGCAAAAGCACATAACAAAAGATGTTACATAATATGAAAAGCGAAAAAGGCAAATGGGTTTTATGCCCTGTGTGCGGGAATAAAACCTAGATAAAAATAAGGGAAGATACGGAATAAAACTTTCCACTAAGGAGTGCCGCCTTCTTCGGCGCGTTTGCTGTGGTAGGAACTATGCTATATCCTCCCAAGCACAGCGGCAGGCGGCCCGGAAGCCGCCTTAGCCAATCTTTCTAAACCCTGCCGGCTTATTTTTTGCCGACGATTTCCATGAGCGACCTGCGCATGGCAGGGACGGCTTCGTCCTCGTCGTGGCCGGTCCAAAGGGCGATCTGGCGCGCGCCCTGGTAGAGCACCATGCCAAGGCCGTTGATGGTCTTGCAGCCGAGGGATTCCGCATCCTGCAGGAAGCGGGTCTTGCCCGGGTTGTACGTCGCATCGAAGCAGATATGGCCAGGCAGCAGGAACTTCTTGTCCACGGGCGTTTCCCCCTCGTGGCCGGCCATGCCGCTGCCGGAGAGGTTCAGCACCACGTCGCTCGCTTTGAGGGCTTCGGCGACCTGCTCGGTCTCCGCGGCGCGGACGGCGACGCAGACGCCGGGGAAGAACTTATTGATGTGTGCGGCAAGCTCTTCGCACATGGCGGAACGGGAGGAAAGGCAGATGCGCTTTGCGCCGGCTTTTGCAAGCTCCAGGCAGACGGAACGGCCCGTGCCGCCAGCGCCGAAGCTGAAGAAGACCTTGCCGGCGATGCCGCCCGCCTCCTCGCGGATGGAGCGCAGCGCGCCGTAGCCATCGGTGTTGTAGCCCTTGAGTCTGCCGTCCTTTACGACGACGGTGTTCACGGAGCCCATCATGGAAGCAGCCTCATCCACCTCGTCCAGGTATTGCATGATGGCCACCTTATTGGGCGTGGTAGCAGCAAAGCCCGCGAAGTTCATCACGCGGATAGCCTCCACGACCTTGCCGAGGTTTTCATTGCCGACTTCCACGGGGAGGTAAAGGTAGTCAATGCCCATTGCGGCGTAAGCGGCGTTCTGCATCCTGGATGAGAAGGAATGGGCCAGCGGCGTGCCCAAAATGGCGATGAGCTTCGTATCGATGGTGATCAGGTTTTGCATGGAAGTTCTCCTATCGGTTGGAATAATTTGGTTGGCCGGCGCCTTTCCGGCAGTTACATCGCACCGTGCAGAATATCGAGCGCCTGCTTGAGCTGCTCCACGGGGATCTGGCCGGGGGCGGAAGCCTGGCCCGCCGCGCCGAAGGTCATCGCGGAACCGAATGCCTCGCAGGAAAGGCGGCTGACGACGCCCTTCGCGCTCATGGACATAGTGATGATCGGCCGGTCAGCGTATTTCTCGTGCATTTCAGCCGTTGCCGCAAGGAGCGTCAGCACGTCCCCGGTGCTCTTTGGCATCACGGCGATCTTCGGGATGTCCGCACCCATCTCCTGCATCCTGCGCAGGCGGGAGACAATGTCGTCCTTTTCGGGGGTGGCGGAGAAATCGTGGTTGGAGCCAACGACGCGCGCGCCCGCCTTATGGATACCGTCGATGTTGGCCTTTACGGCCGCGTCGCCAGAGAAAATTTCAACGTCGATCAGGTCCGCAGCTCCGCTTGCCGCGACAGCAAGGTTGAGCGCGGTATACTGTTCCATGGAGATTTCTTTTTCGCCGCCTTCCCTCTTGGTTCGGAACGTGAACAGCAGCGGGAGCGCGCCGAGCGCGCCGCGCAGCTTCCTGAGGGTCGCAAGCGATTTTTCCGTATCGAACACGTCATCGTAGAAATCCGCGCGCCATTCTACCATGTGGATAGGCATGCCTGCGATCTCCGCCGCCTTTGCGAGGATCGCTTCCTGTGTTTTCCCGACGATGGGGACGATGATCTTCGGCACGCCGCTGCCGATTTCAACGCTGCGGATCTGAATGGGTTGAATCATGGACGTTCTCCTTACTGATAGTTTAATGCATTGCCATGGCAATGGTGCTCCCTTAGCTGCCAGCTTAGCTTAATTATATTTCCTCTCGTGCGTCAACGTCCAATACATCTTTTGGAGCTTACGATAGAGATCCCATTGGCTGCTCTTGCGGAGCCGCATAAGAAGGCCGGCCGGGGCGCTCGTACCCGCTGCGCACCGGGCTGTTCCATGGGGATTGCCAGGGGGCGTGGAACCTTATGCGCCCCTCCCGCGTTTCTAGTATGACAGGAACAACAAGGAGGAACTGCAACATGAAACAAAGAAAACCGAACCGCCGTGCATGCCGGGCGCTTTGCCTCGCATGCGCGCTGCTTTTCTGCGGCTGCGCCGCGGAGCCGCCTGCTCCCGGATCGCAGGGAAATTCCAAACCTGTGACCATGAACCTGACGGCAAACCTTGAACCCGCAGCGGCGCAGGGCGAAACAGGGAACGCGGCGGCCGTCGCGGACTTTGCCGCACTGCTCGCGGCGGAGGCGGCGAAGCTCGATGCGGAGAACCAGGTCATCTCCCCGCTTTCTGCGTATTTTGCGCTTGCGATGGCGGCGGACGGCGCGGAGGCGGATACGCTTGCGGAGTTTGGAACGCTGCTTGGCGTTTCTGGCGCCGATCTCAATGCGCTTTGCGCGGGGCTTACGGAGACGCTCATGGCGGCTGCGGGCAGCACGGAGCTTGCCATAGCGAACTCCGCGTGGATCGACACCTATGAGGAACTGGCCGTGGAGGAAAGCTGGCTCAACGCGATCAAGGCCGCGATGGATGCGGAAGCGTTCACCGCCGACCTTTCCACAAAGGAGGCGGTCGCGGCCATCAACGCCTGGGTAAACGAGCACACCAACGGCCTCATCCCGACGCTGCACGAGGAACCCTATGCGGACAACGTGATGCTCGTGCTGCTCAACGCGCTGTACTTCAAGGCGAAGTGGCAAAGCCCGTTCGAGGCAAACGACACGCACGAGATGGACTTTACGACGGCGCAGGGGGAAACGGTACAGGCGGAATTCATGCAGGATTGGGGCTGCTACCGGGATTACATCGATCTTGACGGCGTGCGCGGCGCGGTTTTGCCTTACGATGACGGCAAAACTGCCTTCCTCGCCCTTTTGCCGGAGGAAGGGATGGATGCGCGCGCCCTTGCGGCAACGCTCGATGCGGAGCGGGTTGGGGCGTACCTTGCGGCCGCCAAATCCAATACGTATATGAACCTTATGCTGCCGAAATTCACTGCCGAGACAACGTTCCAGATGAATGACGCGCTCATGGCCATGGGGCTCGTGCGGGCGTTTGACCCGGGGAAAGCAGACTTTTCCGCCATGGGGCACGCGGGGGACACGCCACTTTATGTCGGGAACGTACTGCAGAAGGTGAAGCTCATCGTGGATGAGGCGGGCACGGAAGCCGCCGCTGTAACGGAAGTGGTCATGGTTGCACGCGGCGCGGCGCCGCAGCCGGTTGCGACAGAGCTGCATTTCGACCGGCCGTTCGCCTATGCGGTGGTAGACCTTGCGACGGGCGTTCCGCTGTTCCTCGGCGTGCTGGAGAACCCTGCGGCATAAGCCCGCAGGCACGATATGTGCGCTTCGATCAAGCGGCACCGGCCCGTTAAAAGCCCACGCTCCAAGCAAAGCGTGGGCTTTATCTATCGCGGAATCGCTTTTATTTCTCCCAGGCGGCTTCCCCGTCAACAACCGTCATTTCAACTTCGGTGGAACCGATCTCACTCGGGTCGATCGTGAAAATGTCGCGGGAAAGCACGGCAAAGTCCGCCGCCTTGCCCACGCTGAGCGTGCCGCGCTCGTTTTCCTCAAACGAAGCGTAAGCGCCGCCTTCTGTAAAGATGCGCAGGGCTTCCTCTACGCTCAGGCATTGCTCCGGGTGCCAGGGCTTTGCGCCGGGGATGGTCGGGTCGATGCGCGTGACGGCGCAGGCGAGGTTCGGCAGCAGATCAAACGGCTCCACCGGACAGTCCGAACCGCCGCTGGTGGAGACGCCGAGCGCGCGGAGCGTCTTCCAGGCATAGCATGTTTTGGCAAGCTCTGCGCCGACGCGGGCTTCGGTGACATGCTGATCTGCCTTCACGAAGATGGGCTGCACATAAGCCTGCATGCCGAGCCGCGCGATGCGCTCAAGCTGCGCCATATCAGAGATCTGGCAGTGGATGACGCCGTGGCGCGGATCCTTGCGCGGGTTCTCCTTTTGAAGCCGCTCCACTGCGCCCAGCAGCATATCGAGCGCTGCGTCGCCGATCGCGTGCGCGGCGATGGGGAAGCCCGCCGCATGGGAGACGCGCACGAGCGCGTACAGGCTTTCTTCCGTGAAGAGCGGAATGCCCCGCGTGCTGGGGTCGTCCGCATAGGGCTTGCGCATATAGGCCGTGCGCGCGCCGAGCGAACCGTCCAGCAGCAGCTTGTGCTCGCCGATGCGGTAATGGCCGTGCGTTTCGCCGTAGAAATGGCCGTCCGCCAGGAACCGTTCCATGTGCTCCGGCGTGAGGAAGCGGCATTGCTGCACGATGCGCACGGGCAGCTTGCCGGCTTCAGCGAGCCCGCGGTAGGCGTTGTAAGCGGGTGCGTAGCTGCCTCCGTCGCCAAAGTCGTCCGTATGCGCGCAGGCGATGCCGTGCTTCAGCAGATCTGCACAGCCTTCCTCGATCATGGCGGTGAGCTCCTCCGCAGTGGGTTCCGTCTCGATGGCGGAGAGGCAGTTGCATTCATCCTCGCGCAGGATGCCGTCGCAATCGGCGCCAAGGCCGAGCAGGTCGCAGGCGCGGCTGTTGACGCAAACCACGTGATAGCATGCGCGGGAAAGGGCGATGGGAACTTCCTGCGAGATCTGATCGAGGTCATGCTTGTCCGGGATGCGGGGGACAGCCCAGCCGTTCTGGTTCCAGGCGCGGCCGGTCAGCCATCCGTTTGCAAGCTGCCCGGCGGCAAGGGCGGCGCGGCAGGCAGCGATGAGCTCCTCCACGGAGCGCACTGCGGAAAGATCAACCTCGCGCTTGGAGCCGACATAGGAAAGAAGATGCATATGCGTATCCGAGAACGCGGGGGTAACGGTGCGGCCGCCAAGGTCGACCGGCTTGGCGGCCGGGGAAAGCACGGCGCGGGCTTGCTCCTCTGTGCCGATGGCGGCGATGCGGCCATCCACAACAGCAAGCGCGGAAACGAGGGGTGCGGCCGCATCCAGCGTGTGGATGTTTCCGTTTACGTAAAGTTTCTCCATAAACTCTATCCTTTCCAAATACAAAGGGTGTGTAGATAGCATACTACGTTTTGGGAAAAAGCACAATCGTGCGTGGCGTGCGTGCAGGTGGGATGCTATAATAAAACAAAACACAAAATCAGGCGCAGGAAGGGCGGAAAACGGCATGCAGGGCTTTTCACTCCCGGCAGGGATGCTCCTTGGCGCGGCGTCGGCCGCGACGCAGATCGAGGGCGGGGACACGAACAACAGCTGGTATGACTGGTATGAGAGGGGGCATATCCGAGACGGCAGCAGCCCGGCCGTGGCGAACGACCACTACGCACGCTGGCGTTCGGACGCGGACCTTATGGCGGAACTCGGGCTTCAAACCTACCGTTTCGGCGTGGAATGGAGCCGCATTGAACCGGAGGAGGGCAAGTTCGACGAAGCGGCCCTGGCGCATTACCGGGAAGAAGCGGAATATTTGGCCTCGCGCGGCATCCGCCTGCTCCTGACGCTGCATCATTTCACAAACCCGCTCTGGTTCGAGCGCATGGGCGCGTTTGAGAACCCGGAGAGCGAGGCCATCTTCCTGCGCTATGCGGAAACGGTCGTCCGGGCGATGGGCGGCCTCGTTTCGGAGTACATCACCATCAATGAGCCGAACGTCTACGCCACGAACGGATATTTCTTTGGCACGTGGCCGCCGGGCAAAAAATCCTTCGCGGCGGCATGCGCCGTGATGACGCGCATGGCGGCCTGCCACATCCGCGCCTATGAGATGATCCACCGCGTGCGCCGGGAAATGGGCTTTTCGGATACGAAGGTGAGCTTTGCAAACCACCTGCGCGTCTTTGCGCCGGAGAATCCGAGGAACCCTTGGCACCGGCTTTGTGCGCGCCTGACGGAGACCTTCTTCCAAGGGAGCCTGACGCGCGCGATGATGTTGGGCGAGCGGCGTTTCCCCATCTGGAAGAACCCGGCCATCCGCCCGGGAGAGTACTGCGATTTTATCGGCGTGAACTATTATACGCGCTCGACCGTGCGCGGCGTCGGGGACGGCGTGCGCGGGAACGCCCCGGTGAACGACCTCGGCTGGGAGATCTACCCCGAGGGCATTGCGGCGTGCGCGCAATGGGCTTATGGGCTGCTCCCGCGCCCCGTCTACATCACCGAGAACGGCACCTGCGACAATTCGGATGCATTCCGCGCGCGTTATATCCTGGAGCATCTCCAGACGCTTGCGGAGTCCGGGCTTCCCGTGGAGCGCTATTACCACTGGTGCTTCTGCGACAACTTCGAGTGGCTGGAGGGGCAGAGCGCCCGCTTCGGCCTTGTGCATGTTGATTATGAAACGCAGGAGCGCACGATGAAAGAGAGCGGCCGCATGTTCGCGGAGCTGATCCGCGCGGGCGGCGCGAGCGACGCGCTCTCTCTGCGCTGCGCGCAGCAGGCGTACCCTTATAACGGCGAAAAATAGAAGCAAAAGGAGAATTTCAATGAAACGAAACGAAGGCGCCTGCTTTGTCTGCGGCAAGCCACTGGTCTATTTTGAAACTGCGCGGGAGCTGGAGTGCGCGGTCTGCCACGGACGGTTTGAAAGCTATGCGAGCTGCGAGGACGGGCATTTCGTCTGCGACCGCTGCCATGGCGAGCAGGGGATCCGCAACCTGATCTCGCGCTGCCGGGAAAGCGGTTCGCGCAACCCCATCGCGCTGTTACAGGAGCTGATGGAAATGCCGGGCGTTCATATGCACGGGCCGGAGCATCACGTTATGGTCGGTGCGGCGCTTTTGACCGCATACCGAAACAGCGGCGGAAAGCTCGACCTGGAGGCGGCGCTCCAAAAGATGAAGGAGCGCGGCGTGAAATACCCGGGCGGTTCCTGTGGCTATTGGGGTTGCTGTGGCGCGGCTGTGAGCGCGGGCATGTTTTTGAGCGTTGCAACGGAGACCACGCCGCTTTCCGGTAGATCCTGGGGGCTTTGCAACCAGATGACCGCCGCGGCGCTCGCGGAGATCGGCGCGCTTGGCGGCCCGCGCTGCTGCAAGCGGAATTCGTTTACGGCGGCGCTTGCCGCCGCGCGCTTTGTGGAGGAACGCCTCGGCGTTGCAATGGAGCTCCCCGATGCGGTTCGCTGCACGCATTCCCCGGAAAACAAGCAATGCCTGAAAACACATTGCCCGTATTATGGGGGATGAGAGGAAAATGGAGGCGGCAGGGCCTGTGAAAAAGGAGCCTTTTGGCGTGTGTGCGCTTGGCCGTGGGCGGCGGTGAAGGGACGCAGCCCCTTCACTTCACGTTCCCCTTCCCGCGTCGGGAAGGGGCGAGGGGGTGGGCCGCCATGCGATTGCGCGCCGAACGGCCTAGCCGCTGCGGCGGGAACAATCCTCAGTCATGGCTTACGCCATGCCAGCTCCTTTGCCAAAGGAGCCTTTTGGTCTATGCGCTTCCCTGCGCCATCCAAATACGAAATCCGTTGGAGTTACCACTCCCAAACTCCCCCTTTTTGAAAGGGGGTGGCACGGCGCAAGCCGTGGCGGGGGATTGCCTTACCAAGGCACCGCCCCGTAAAGCATGCCGGGGGATTGCCGTATTCCAGCGGCAAAAAGGCAGGGCTTATGCCATGCCTCAGCTTGTCAAAAAAGTCTCTCCGGGATTGTCAGGGCCGCAGCCCTTGACTTTTGATCGCGAGCAGTGACCCGTGCGGTGCGAGCGAAAAGCCTTGCGCCGCAAGGCTTTCTTTACACGGAGCGCTGGCCGCGCCATCGGCGCAAGCGCGAAGTGCAAACCTCGATCAAGTGGCAGATGCCACTTGATCGACAGCCTAAAGGCAGGGCTTGCGCCCTGCCTTCCTTGTTCCGATAGAATTATGAAGTTTTAAGCGTTACTCGTTGCGGATCGCCGCAAGCGGGGAGAGGCGCATCGCGCGGAAAGCGGGGTAGAGCCCCGAAATGAGCGCCACGAGGATGGAGAACGCCACTGCGCCGAGGGCGAGATACAGCGGGATGGAGCTGTGCATGCCGGAATCGGACAGGAATTTGTTGAGCAGCATCGAAAGCGTGTAGCTCACGCCGAGGCCGAGCGCGCCGCCGAAGAAGCCGATATAGGCCGATTCGGTCAGGAACATGCCCGCGATGTTGGACATCCTGCATCCGAGCACCTTGATGATGCCGATCTCCTTCGTGCGCTCATAGATGCTCATCATCATCGTGTTCATAATGCCGATTGCCGCGACGAGGAGCGACACGCCGCCGATCGCGCCCAAGAGGTACTGCGTCTGCTGGATGCTCTGCTCGGACTGCGCAATCCATTCCTGCAGGCATTCCGTGCCGTAGCCCATGTCCTTGATGGCCTTGTTCACGCTCTCTACGGCTTCGGTATCCGTGCACTTGATGATGACCTCGTTGTAATTGCTGGTATCGAGGTTCATGAAGTCCTTGTTTTCTTTGGCGAGCTTCTTGAGCGCCTCGATGTCCATCAGGCAGTACCAGGAGAATTCATTGCCGCTCGCGGCCGTCACACCCGTGGCGTTAATCCGGTACATCTTGCCCGGCGTATAGCCTTCCATGGCGTTCATGCCGCCGTTGTATATGTTGTTGTAATCGAACGTGAGCTGGAAGCGGGAGTCTATCGTCACCTTGGAGTTCCCGTCCCTGTCCATAGCCTGCTTTCCGGTGTCCGGGTCGTAAAAATAGCCGTACTGGAAAAGGTCCGATCCGAACACCATGTCGTAGGTGCCGCCCGTGGTGCGCGCGGTGGGCATGGTGCCCTCCGCAAGCTCGATGCCAAACTCCTCGGCCACGGAGGTGTCGATCCCCATGATGCTGACGTCTGAAACGTAGCGCCCGCTTTTTACCATGCCCCAGGTCGTGATGCGCGGCATGATCGCCTCCACGCCGGGGATCAGCTTGAATTCCTCGATGGTCTTTTTGGTCAGATCCTTTTCCGTAGAGGAACCGTTGCCGTTTTCATCCACGGTATAGCTCCACCGGCGCACGGTGATGTTCGTCATGCTCCCCATCTGGGAATAGCTTTCGATCATGGCTTCGCGCATGCCGATGCCCAGGGACACCATCACCACGATGGAGCTCGTGCCGATGACCATGCCGAGCACGGTCAGGAACGCACGTAGCTTGCGCCGCCACAGGTTCAGGAACGCTGTGCGGAGCATGTCGGGGAATTTCATACGTCCTCCAACTCCTTCGCACGCTTCTTCTTGAGCAGGATCACAGCAACGGCCGCGCCTGCGGCTACGACCGCCGCGCCGATGCCGACCCAGAGCCACGGGAAGCCGCCCGTTTCGCCGCCGATCACCTCAACGCCAGGGTCCATCCCGATGTCTCCGCCGCCAATGGGCAGGCCGGTCGCCGGGTCGATCGCGGGATCATTCATGGGCATTTCTTCGTTCACAAACAGGTTGAGCGGCAGGCGCTCTTCCATCTGCTCTCCATAAACGTCCTCATAGGTGATCACGATCTCGCCCGCGATATCCCCGCCCACGGAGGGGATGATGGAGAAGTCTGCGCGCATGGTGCTGCCCGCGGTGACTGTACCGCCGAAATAGGTTTCCTCCATCGCAAGGCCCTCGCCGTCCACATCCACCATGCAGTTGTAGATGGGGGCTTTGCCCATGTTGTAAAGGGCGAAATAGATCGCGCAGCTCTGGCCGACCCATGCGTCGTCATACACCACCGGGTCGTCCACCTTGATGCGGATGCGCTGGAGGATCGGGACGGCGATCGTCTCCGTTGCGGTGTAGGAGGCGATGTTGGATGCGCCTTCATAGGAGAAATCGAGCTTGAGCGTATACGCTTTCGCCTCGGTATCCGGCGCGCTCTGCATGGAGATCGTCTCCGTATGCGTTTCGCCCTTGCCGATCTTGGCGATATAGAGCGTGTTGGAGCCGTTGTTCGCAGGCATCAGCTTACCGACCTCCGCCGTGTCGCTGATGCTGATCTGGATGTTTTGCACGGCCTCCTCAGAAGAGGTATTGCGCAGCGTGAACTTTACGTCGAACTGCTCGCCGGCGTAGATCTTATCCGTGCTGATGGAATAGGAATCGAGGATCACCTTCGGCTTGGAAATGGCCTGCGTGCCGTCCGGGTTGGTGTTCTCCTCATAGCCTTTGACGACGTTCACATAGACGCTGATCGTCATGCTCTGGCGCGTGTTGGAGGAATCCCAATCATCCAGCCAGGAGATCGTGAAATCCACCTTCTTCACGCCCGCGGTGACCTTTTCGTTGAGCTTGAAGCCGCTGTAGCGGAACTCGACGATCGCGCCGCGGTACAGGTTCCCGGCGAGGCCCTGCGTGTAATCGAGCGCCGCGATCTCAAACGGGAAGGAATCGAGGCTCGTGGAGAGCACAGGCGCGATGGTCACGTTGGAGATGTTGCTGCGCAGGCACTGGAGCGGGATGCGCACCACGACGCCTTTGCCAGCGTTGCCAGAGGGTGCGGAGACAAACTTGCCTTCCGCGTCATAGGAGGAGAGGCGGAACGGCGGGTCCACCACGGTCTCGGTGGTGCTGCCGCCAGCGCCGGTTCCGCCGCCGGCATTATCTGCGCCGAAGTTGACAGGCACGTTCAGGTATTTGGTGATGCCGCTGCCATCCGCGCGCTGAAAATTGAACATGAGCGTGTTGGTGATGGTGCCGCTGTTGCCGGAGGCATAGGTGGGCGTAAGCAGGATCTCCAGCGAGCCGCCCGCGGGTATTGCATTGAGCGCGCTTTGGTTTTCCCAGTTCACCGCAGAATTGTCGTTGGTTTTATTGGAGACGGAGAGCAGGGTCACATCCTCGTTACTTCCGTTTGAAATGGTAACGGGAATGTAGATATGCGTGGAGGACAACGTAGCCTCCCCTGCGGCGATGGTGATGTTGTCCGCGCTTGCGGGCTTGGAAGGCGCGGGCGTAGTCGTGCCTTCATTTCCCTCGTCGCCTTCGCCGGTTTGATTGGCGAACGCGGTCGCGCTGAGCGCAAACGTGAAAATCAGCGCCAGTGCAAGCGCCAGAGTGCGTTTGAAAGTGCGGTTCATGCTGTTTCTTCCCCCTGTTTGACCTCTGTTTGGTTTGTTTTGGAATCCGAATGATCGTTATATTCGATGCTGACAACCTTGCCGTCCAGGATCTGGATGACCTTGTCCGCGAATTCCGCCATGTGCGGGTCGTGCGTGACCATGACGAGCGTTTTGTTCCGCGCGCGCATCACGTCGCAGATGGAGCGCATCACGTCGTCCGAAGTGTTCGAGTCGAGGTTGCCCGTCGGCTCATCCGCAAACACGATGTCCGGGTCGGTCACGAGCGCGCGCGCGATGCCGACGCGCTGCTGCTGGCCTCCGCTCATCTGCGATGGCTTATGCTTGAGATGTGTTGCAAGCCCCATGGTTTTGAGCGCTTCGCGGGCAAGCTGGTTGCGCTTTCGCGCCGGCATGCCGCGGAACGAGAGCGGGAACGCGACGTTTTCGATCGCCGTGTAATATGGCATCAGGTTAAAGGCCTGAAATATGAAGCCGACATGCTTTTGCCGGAATACGATGAGTTCGCTCTGCGTCATTTTGTCAAGACGCTTCCCGGCGATGACGATCTCCCCGCTTGTGACGTGCTCAAGCCCTGCGAGGACGTTGAGCAGCGTCGATTTGCCGGAGCCGCTTCTTCCGATGATGCAGCAGATGTCGCCGCGGTTGATGGTGAGATCCACGCCGCGCAGCGCATGGATGTCCACGCTCCCCACGCGGTAGACCTTTGTGACGTTTCTTACTTCAATGAGCGGAGCCTGCTCCACAGGCAACACCCCCCCTTCCTTCCAATATTTCCAGTTTACACCGGAGATGAGGAATATACAATTAAAGAATTCATGAATATTTTCCGCGCACCGCCGCGGCAGGGCGGAACGCCCTATCTATTACAACGCGGCGGCACGGGAAATGGTTGCGGCGAACCGGCGCGGAATTTGGTTGATTTCCGCTTTTTTTTCCGCTACAATAGCGCTTGGGCTTCCACCGTGCGGAACAACCGAAAACGAGCGCCGGCCATGCCCAGGAGTTACGGATGAAGGAACGCAAACACACACCGCTTTTCAAGATCGTATTTCTCAAAACGCTGCCCGTGATGGCGGGCTACCTCGTGCTCGGCATGGGCTTTGGCATCCTGCTCGAAGGGAAGGGCTACGGCCCCCTCTGGGCGTTTGCGATGAGCGCTACCGTGTTCGCGGGCTCCATGCAATATGTGGCAGTGGACTTGCTGGCAAGCGGCGCTTCGCTCATCTCCACCGCGATCATGACGCTCATGGTCAACGCGCGGCATCTGTTCTATGGCATTTCCATGATCGACCGTTACAAGGGCGCGGGCCGCAAGAAGCCGTACCTCATGTTCGCGCTCACGGATGAGACCTATTCGCTCATCTGCAGCGAGCAGGTGCCGGAGGGCGTGAACCCGCACCTGTTCTACTTTTTGATCTCCCTGTTCGACCAATGCTATTGGGTGATCGGCTCCACGCTCGGCGCGGTGACCGGTTCGCTCATCACGTTCAGCACGGCCGGCGTCGATTTTGCGATGACAGCGCTTTTCGTGAGCATCTTTACCGAGCAGTGGCTCTCCACCAAACAGCATGCGCCCGCGCTCATTGGCGTGGCTGCGACGCTCGCCTGCCTCCTCCTTTTCGGCGCGGAGAGCTTCCTCATCCCGGCAATGCTTGTGATCCTGACGGCGCTTTGCACGCTGCGCCCGCGCATTGAGCGCGCGGCGGAGCCGGAGCGCGCTGCGGGAACGGAGGGGAACGGAAATGGGGACTAACCTGCACGCAGCCCTGACCATCGCCGTGATGGCCGTTGTGACGGCGCTTTTGCGCTGCCTGCCGTTTTTCGTCTTCGGAGGGAAGCGCAGCACCTCCCCGTTTGTGGCGTACCTAGGCAAGTACCTGCCGTATGCGATGATGGGCATGCTGCTCGTTTACTGCTACAAGGGAGTTTCCCTTACAAGCGCCCCGTTCGGCATGCCGGAGCTGCTCGCGGGCCTTGTTGTGGTGCTGCTCCACGTCTGGAAGCGCAACTCGCTTTTGAGCATCGGCCTTGGCACGGCCTGCTATATGATGCTGGTACAATTTGTGTTTTAGTTTTTCGATCCGCTGCAGGGAATGGACGCAGGCCGTCCGTGGAATAAAAGAAGCTGAAAGCCAAAGGATTGCGCCCCTTGTCAATCCTGGAGAGGCTTTTTTGAGAAGCTGAACGGCCGCCCGGTGAAGGGCGGCCGTTTCACTTGCATATTCTTTTTACTTTTCCATTTCGGCGAGGACGCCGGTCTTCTCGTTGAAGGCGTTGATAAGCGCGTCGAGTTCCTTGGCCTGGTCGTGGATGGAGGTCCAATAGCTGTCGTCATACCACTGGGCGTTGAGTTCCTCGACGGTCTTGCCCTGCTGTTCCACCCAAGTGTAATACTTGAGGTTGTGCACGCGCTTGCGGGCCGCATAGGTCAGCTCCTCCATGTTGTCCGTGCGGATGCCGTGCAGATGCTCGCTGTAGTCGCGCGCCGCCGTCAACAGGTCGTACGCGCCTTGCTGCTCGTTAAGTTCCTCGATGCGCGAGGTGTACATCGCGGCGGAATCCGTGCCGACGGTCGCAACCACGTCGTTCTCGGTCAGCTCATAATACTTGGCGAACTTGATGCAGCAGAGCACGTTCGCAATGCCCGAAATGCCGAGCAGGGAAAGCTGATCCACTGTCTCCTGCGGCACGCCGGCGATCTCCCGGAGGTATTTGTGGCCCGCCTCGGTGTTGAAGAGCCGGAGCAGGTTCTGGGAATCCTCGTCGTCGATGTCGATCACCATGTCGGTGTTCTTTACGTTGTGGACCCACGGCACATGCTTGTCGCCGATGCCCTCGATGCGGTGGCCGCCAAAGCCGTTCTCCAGCAGCGTCGGGCATTGCAGCGCCTCGCCCACGGCGAGCTTCGCGTGCGGGTATTGCTCTTTCAGATAATCGCCCGCGCTCATCGTGCCGGCGGAACCGCTCGTGAAGCAGGCGCCCGCAAAGCGAGTCTTGCCGGTCTTGATGGATTCATACGCGTCCGCGATGGCCTTGCCCGTCACCTGATAGTGCCAGAGCACGTTGCCCATCTCCTCGAACTGGTTGAAGATGACCACGTCCTTGCGCGTGCGGCGCAGCTCCCAGGTCTTGTCGAAGATCTCCTTGACATTGCTCTCACAGCCCGGGGTCGCGATGACCTCGCCCGCGATCTTGGAGAGCCACTCGAAGCGCTCCTTGCTCATCTCCGCCGGGAGGATCGCCACGGACTCGCAGCCCAGGAGCTTGGAGTTGTAAGCGCCGCCGCGGCAGTAATTGCCGGTGGAGGGCCAAACGGCCTTGTTATATGTTGGGTCGAACTGGCCGGTGACGAGGCGCGGGGCCAGGCAGCCGAACGAGGCGCCGACCTTGTGGCAGCCGGTGGGGAACCACTTGCCGCAGAGCACGAGGATGCGTGCCTTCACGCCCGTGAGCGCGCTTGGCAGCTCGATGAAGTTCACGCCGCCGAAGCCGCCGCCGTCCATGGTGGGTTCGTTGTGCCAGGTGATGCGGAACAGGTTCAGCGGGTTCACGTCCCAAAGGCCGACGTGCTTGAGCTGCTTCTTGATCGCCTCCGGGATCAGGGAGGGATCCCGCATCTGCGCAAACGTCGGGATTACGATCCGGTTTTCCTTTGCGCGCTGCACCGCGCGTTCCAGCTGCTGCGGATGTACTGTCAAATCGATCATGCTTTGCCACCCCATGTTTCATAGTATTTTATTAAGGATATGCGCCTGTAGTTTCGCCTATAGTTTAGTGCTTTTCCTGCTGTTTGTAAAGGGAAAATCCAAAATTATTTTTGATAAGCTAAAAAATATTTAGAAAATTAAGACTGCTAACAGCGCAGCGAAGGGAAAGCTGCCCTGCCGGCCCAAAGAGCACCGTCCGATAATGGGGGGAAACCGTGCGCACCGCCGCCATATGCCGCCGTGTTCCTGCGGCCTGAACCTGGCGCGGCGCGGGCCTGCGCATGGCAAGCTGTTGCGCAGAAACCCGCATTTATCATCATTGCTGCCGGAAATATGCAGCGCGCAGGCGCTGCACAGCTGCATATCTGCTCTGTGGGAGGGCCGCTTATTTCTCCTCCTTGACGGAAAGCGCCCCTTTCTGGCTGCCCTGCGCCTGCTCAAGCTGTTCGATACCAAGGCGTATCAGTTCCAGGGTCGCCGCGCTGCGGCTGGGGTAACGGTTTTCAAAACGGAAATCATCGATCCGTTTCAGCAGAGCTTCATCGACTGTAACGGTATAGCGTGGCTTTTCTGTCGGCATAGTTGCACCTCCTTCACAGTTCATATCATGCATCAGTTCATCACTGATGTCAAGATGAACTTTAACAGCGGATCAAGCTAAAACTTGCTTGACATGTTCACCACCGATGAACTATAATTGAAAAAAGGTTCACCACTGGTGAACCAGAAGGAGGCGGAAGAATGGATACGGAGCTGAAGCGTCTGACCTTTACGGTTACCGAGGAGATAGGGCCCCTTTTAGACCGTACAAAAAAGAACTTTTTTTATGACCGCAACCGATCGGATATGATCCGCAAACTCATCGTGGCAGGGTTAAACACGCTGGATGGAGAAGCGGAAGGGGAAAACAGGAGCATACGGGTGTTCTGAAACGCCCCTCTGCCAAGCGCTGAAAACCTGGATGGCCAAAACCGGGTACGGCGTGCCGCAGGGGAGGAGGCGGCCTTCTGCTTTGGGCTGCATGGCGCGGCCTGAAGCAGTGAAGGGCCGCTGCCTTGAACGGAAAAACAATATAGAACAATATGGGAGGGATACGGAATGAATATAAGAAAATGGGGCGCCCTGATCGTAGCATGTCTGCTGGCGCTTGCGGTCACAGCAGCCGCCTTCGCGGAAGGTGAGGGAGGCGCCGGGGACGCTGGCGCAGCAAAAACGGTGACCGTTAACGCCGGCGTAGCAGAAGAAAGCAGCGAATTCAAAACCATTCAGGCGGCCATCGATCACATTGCCAGGCAGGAAGACAGGGAAGGCTGGAAGATCATGGTGAAAGAGGGTGAGTATGGCCGCTTCACGATCCTGGACGGCCTGAATGGCCTGACGGTAGAAGCGGAGCCAGGCGCTTCCGTTACCATTGCTGTCTGCAATGACAGCGCTGCGCCGGCGGAAACCCCGGGCGGCTACCCCGACACGGCGGGCGTTTCCATTCGCTTTGCCCGTGGCATCACACTGCGCGGCTTGAAATTCAAGGTCGGTACGCAGGCAACGCCTTGGTACTCTGCCGCCGTTTCTAATTACAGCGAGAGCAGGAACAGGGGAGACGGCCCGACTGTGGAAGACTGCGTTTTTCAGGGCAGCGGCACCGGAATCGGTGTGTTTATCAATACGGGCACCACTGCTTTCCAGGTTAAAGGTTGCGAGTTTGACGGTCTGCAGGAAGCCATCTCTATGTATGGAGACGGTACGCTGATGCACTCTGCGGCTATGACCGGGAATAAAATTACAAACTGCTCCTTCGCACTTCACGGCTATTATGGCGGCACGGCAAAGGAAGGCGAAACCGTCGGGACTTTGGAGTTTTCCAACAACAGCGTAATCGGGGGCGAAACCTACTGCAAGGTCGTCATCCAGGATCAGGTGAATACCGGCGCGCTGAAAGCGGACATTAAAAACAACACCTTGCAAAACGCCATCGTGGGTCTTGTCAATCTGCGCGAGCAGGGGGAGACCGTGTCTCCTGTGCTGGATAGCAATCACTTCGGCAGCAACAGCTTCTATGTGGAGGCTATAGAGCCCGGGACCATTGAGTTTTATACCACCTATCATGCCCCTCAAAGCGGAAGCGGACACTGGGAACTGACGGGCAAGGAGGATTTTGAGGTCGATTGGGGGAAAAACCCAGATGGCTCCACAGCAAAAATTGAAGAGCTCGTTGCTGAAGCCAACGCAAGCAGTTCAAAGAGACTGAGCATTACCGGGATCGACCCGAATAACCTTATCAAGACCTTCACTTGGTTCAAGGACGGCATCTATTGGGTCACAGACCCGGATGAACCCCTGCCCACGCCGGAACCCACGCCCGGACCGACGGGCAGCGGTTTCATCATTGTAGCCGGTACGCCGGTCCCCACGCCGATCCCACTCGCACCGCCGGCCACGGGCGATGGCGCCAACTTTGCGCTTTGCCTTGGGGCGCTCGCAGGCGCGGCGCTGCTGGGGGCGGTGTTCGTCTCCCGCAGGAAGGAACGCTGAAGCGTATCTTCCACACCTGAATACAGCGAATAACAGAACGAACGCGCCCGGCGGGCTGCCGGGCGCGCGGGCATGTCGGAAAAGTCTCTCCGGGATTGTCAAGGGCCGCAGCCCTTGACTTTCCATCGCGAGCAGCGACCTGTGCGGTGCGAGCGAAAAGCCTTGCGCCGCAAGGCTTTCTTTACACGGAGCGCTGGCCGCGCCATCGGCGCAAGCGCGATGTGCAATCCTCGATCAAGTGGCATCTGCCACTTGATCGACAGCCTAACGCGCCCGGCGGGCTGCCGGGCGCGCGGGCATTGGGGGAAAGTTGGTTTACGCGTAGGTCAATTCCACGATGGCTTTCAAGATCTCCACGACCTTTTCCATGGACTGGACGGGGATGTATTCCAGCACGCCGTGGAAATTGTGGCCGCCCGTGCCGAGGTTCGGGCAGGGCAGGCCCATGTAGGAGAGGCGCGCGCCGTCCGTGCCGCCGCGCACGGGCACGATCTCAGGCGTTACGCCTACGCGCTCCATTGCGGCCCTCGCCGTTTCGATGAGGTGGAAGTGGGGGAGGATCTTCTCCTTCATGTTGTAATAAGAATCCTTGAGCACAAGCTCCACCGCGCCGGGGCCGTATTTTGTGCAGAGATACCCAGCGGCGGCCTCCATCAGCGCCTTCTTTGCCGCGAACTTTGCCGCGTCATGGTCGCGGATGATGTAGCGCGATGTAGCCTCCACCACGTCGCCGGAAAGCTCGCTCAGGTGGAAGAAGCCCTCGTAGCCTTCGGTGTGCTCCGGCCGCTCGGCGTTAGGCAGCATCGCGTCGAACTCCTGCGCCATGTGCAGGGCATTGCGCATGCGGCCTTTCGCGGAGCCGGGGTGGATGCCGACGCCGTGGAATGTAAGCCTGGCGGAGGCCGCGTTGAAGTTTTCATATTCCAGCTCGCCGGGCGCTCCGCCGTCCACGGTGTAGGCGAAGTCCGCGCCAAAACCCGCCACGTCGAACAGATCCGCGCCGCAGCCCACCTCTTCATCGGGCGTGAAGGCGATGCAGACGCGCCCGCGGCGTAGCTCCGGGTGCGCAAGCAGGTATTCCGCGAGGGTCAGGATCTCCGCGACGCCCGCCTTGTCGTCCGCGCCGAGGAGCGTTGTGCCGTCGGTAACGATGATGTCTTTGCCAACATAATCCGCGAGGGCGGGGAACAGGCTCTCCTCAATGGAGACTTCCGCGTTCAGGTGAATGTCGCCGCCGGGATAATTCTGCACGATCCGCGGATGAACGTTGCAGCCAGGCGCGTCGGGCGAAGTGTCCATATGTGCGATGAAGCCGAGCGCTGGCAACCCCTCAGCCGTGGCGGGGATGCCGCCGTAAACGTAGCAATGTTCGTCCATGCGCGCGTCTGCGATGCCCATGGCGCGCATTTCCTCCACGAGCAGGTTTGCGAGCGCGAACTGCTTTTCCGTGCTCGGGATCCGCTCCGCGCCGTCCGCGGACTGGGTGTCGATGGAAACATACCGCAAAAACCGTTGTGTAACGCTTTCCATAATGGTGGCTCCTCCTGTGTTTCGATGCCCTTATTTTACCACGCCCTGCGGAAAACTGTATCCATATCGGAAAAAAACAAAAAAACAGCCTGTACAAACGCATTGGAATATAGTATTATAAACACGGGTACAAACATTTTCTGCAAGTCAAACATTTTTTGTAATATGGCCTTTTGTAATATGGCCGGGGTGGAAACGATGAAGCATATTTTGGGTTACCGCTGCACGCTTTGCGGCGCCGAACTCCCTTACGACGAACGCATGACCTGCCCGCATTGCGGCGAGAAGGGCATCCTCGACATTGTGTTCGACTATGGTTTTATCAAAAAGAGCTTTCACCGGGAAGCGCTCCGGAAGGACCGCACGAACAGCATGTGGCGCTATGCGCCGCTGATGCCGCTCAAGCCCCGGGATTTTTCGCCTTTCCTGCGCGTGGGCTGGACGCCGCTTTACCTTGCCAACCGCCTGGGCGCGGAGCTCGGCCTCCATGCGCTCTACATCAAGGACGACGGCCTGAACCCCACGGCTTCGCTCAAAGACCGCGCCTCCGGCGTGGCGGTGGCGAAGGCGGTGGAGCTTGGGTATGACACCATCGCATGTTCTTCCACGGGCAACGCGGCTTCCTCCTGCGCGGGCAACGCCGCGCGCATGGGGCTCAAGACGGTCATCTTCGTGCCGCAGCGCGCGCCGGAAGGCAAGGTCGCGCAGCTGATGATCTTCGGCGCGAAGGTCGTTTCCGTCAAGGGCGACTATAAAGCGACGTTTGACCTTTCCAAGGCGGCGATCGAGAAATACGGCTGGTACAACCGCAACGCGGGCATCAACCCCATCCTGACGGAGGGGAAGAAGACCGTTGCGCTCGAAATTGCGGAGCAGCTCAACTGGGAGCCGACGGACTGGGTCGCCGTCTCCGTGGGCGACGGCTGCACCATCGGCGGCGTGTACAACGGCTTCCATGACCTGTACGAACTCGGCATGATCGACCGCATCCCGAAGATCCTCGGCGTGCAATCCACGGGCTGCTGCCCGTTTGTGGATGCGGCGCGGGAGAATCGCCCGCTCCGCCCGGCGGAGGAAAACACCATTGCGGATTCCATCGCCGTGGGCGTGCCGCGCAACCCCGTGAAGGCGCTGCGCGCGGTCTCCGCGTCAAAGGGCGCGTGGATTGCCGTTTCGGACGAGGAAATCCTCGATGCGATGCGCATGCTGGGCCGCTCGGAAGGCGTGTTCGGCGAACCCGCGGGCGTGACGGCAATGGCGGGCGTACGCCGCGCGGTGCGGGAAGGCTTGATTAAGCCGGACGAGACGGTAACTGCCATCAGCACGGGAAGCGGCCTCAAGGATGTGAAGAACGCCCTGCGCGCGGCGGGTTCTCCGGTGCTGTGCGAGCCAAGCCTTGCTGCGCTGGACAACAGCGGTATCCTGTGATACAATACATTCCGCCATACACGCCCCGCACCGCGCGGGCGTGCATGCGTTTCTTGCACGGCAGCATGCGGATGCGTGTTGGGCGCAAGGCGGGCGAAAGGCCTTTGGATCCCCTTCGCTTTTGCCCGTTGGCTGCGGGCTTCCCCGCGGCAGCACCCTCGGTTGCAACGCCCCAAAAGGGCTTAAAAAGAAGCAACAAAAATAAGGAGGATTACAAAATGAGGAAAATTATCGCGATCGTTCTTTGCCTCGTGATGGCGCTCAGCCTCGCTGCGTGCAACCAGCCCGCTGCGAACAACGATGGCAACGGAGAGCAGGAAGTCAAGAAGCTTGCCTTCGCGGATGCGCTCGGCACGCAGCTCGGCTCCGTCCATGTGGACACCGAGGGCGTCGACTACTCCGCCATGAAGATCGGCTTCATCCACATCTCCGACCCGTCCGACATGGGCTACACCTACAACCACAACAACGGCACCGAGAAAATGAAAGCCACCCTTGGCCTCACGGATGAGCAGATCGTCAACAAGTTCAACATCCCCGAGGACAACGCGGCGGTCATCCAGGCCGCAAACGAGCTCATCGCGGACGGCTGCAACCTGATCTTTGCGACGAGCTTCGGCCATGAGAGCGGCCTCATGGAAGTTGCAAAGGAGCATCCGGAAGTGCAGTTCTGCCATGCGACCGGTTATATGGCCAGCACGGCGGGGCTTGAAAACTTCCACAACTACTTCGGCCGCATCTATGAAGCCCGCTACCTCTCCGGCGTCGTGGCCGGCCTGAAAGCCAAGGAGATTGGCAACAACATGCTCGGTTACGTTGCGGCCATGCCCTTTGCGGAGGTCATTTCCGGCTTTACCGCGTTCTACCTTGGCGCCAAGAGCGTCAACCCGGATGTTACCATGAAGGTCATGTATACCGGCTCCTGGAACGACCCCACCAAGGAAGCCCAGAACGCGAACGCCCTCATCGACGCGGGCTGCGGCGTGATCTCCCAGCACTGCGACTCTACCGCCCCGGCGACCGCCGCTGAGGAAAAGGGCGCGTTCCACGTTGGCTACAACTCCGGCATGATCGACGTTGCCCCGAACGCCTCCCTCACGAGCACCATTTGGGATTGGTCCCAGTACCTCGTGTATGCGACGACCTGCGTCGCCAAGGGCGAAGCGATCGATACCGACTGGATGGGCGGCCTCTATGACGGCGTCTGCCTGCTGTCCGATCTGAACGAGGGCCTCCTTGCGGAAGGCACGGCCGATGCGGTCAAGGCCGCTTACAACGGCATCCTCGACGGCAGCGTCCAGGTGTTCGCGGGCCCGTTCCACGGCGAAGGCGTTGACTTTGACGGCAACACCGTGACCATCGACATCGCGGAAGGCGAATGGTATGTGGAGAACGAGACTGTTTCCGCCCCGTCCTTCAACTACATTATCGACGGCGTAGAAGTGATCGGCGAGTAACGGCACAACGCATGGCAGGGCTGCCCTCCGGCAGCTCTGCCATTCTTTACATATCGAACCAAACCGAACCAAACGGGCGGAAACCACGCTTTTCAGGATATGGATGCGCACGCGGCGCGCGCCCATCCATATCCTGAACGGGAGGCGAATGCATGGAACAAACCCAACACGCAGTCGAGATGCGCAACATCAGAAAAACGTTCGGCAAGGTCGTTGCGAACAACAACGTCAGCCTTTCCCTGCGCGAGGGGGAAATCCTTGCGCTTTTGGGCGAGAATGGCAGCGGGAAAACCACGCTCATGAACATGCTCGCAGGCATCTATTACCCGGATCACGGCGAGATCTTCATCCATGGCCGGGAGGTCACGATCCGCTCCCCCAAGGAAGCGTTCGACCTTGGCATTGGCATGATCCACCAGCATTTCAAACTTGTGGACGTGCTGACCGCGGCGGAAAACATCGTGCTTGGGCTCCCGGGCGGCGTGCGGTTGGACCGGAAGGAAGCGGCCGGCCGCATCCGCGAGATCAGCGCGAAATACGGCTTCGAGATCGACCCGAACAAGAAGATCTACAACATGGCGGTCTCCGAAAAGCAGACGGTGGAGATCGTGAAGGTGCTCTACCGCGGCGCGGACATCCTCATCCTGGATGAGCCGACCGCCGTTTTGACCCCGCAGGAAACGAAGAAGCTCTTCGATGTGCTTCGCGCGATGAAGGCGGACGGCAAGTCCATCATCATCATCACCCATAAGCTGCGCGAGGTGCTGGATGTATCCGACCGGGTAGCGATCCTGCGCAAGGGGGAGTATATCGGCACGGTGGAAACGGCGGAGGCCACGCAGCAGTCGCTGACCGAAGCGATGGTCGGCCGCAGCATCAGCCTCGAGATCGAACGGCCAGAGGTGGCTGAAAAGGAGGAGCTCCTGCGCGTGAGCGGGCTTACCTGCATCAACGCGGACGGCGTGCCCGCCGTGCGGGATGTGAGCTTCACGGCCTATGGCGGGGAAATCCTCGGCGTAGCGGGCGTGGCGGGCTCCGGCCAGAAGGAGCTTTGCGAGGCCATCGCCGGGCTTTACCAGGTGAAGGAGGGTGAGATCGCCTTCAAGGCCGGGGATGAATTTGAAAATATCGTAGGCCTCAAGCCGGATGAGATCTTCAAAAAGGGCGTTTCACTCGCTTTCGTGCCGGAGGACCGCCTTGGCATGGGCCTCGTCGGTTCTCTGGACATGGTGGACAACATGCTCATCCGCAGCTATAAGAACAACAAGGGGCTGCTTGTAGACCGGAAAACACCGAAGAAGGTTTGCGAGGAGCTCATTGAATCGCTGGAGATCGTAACGCCCGGCACCTCCACCCCGGTGCGGCGCCTTTCCGGCGGCAACGTGCAGAAGGTACTCCTCGGCCGGGAGATCCACTACAACCCCAAGGTGCTGATGGTATCCTATCCGGTGCGCGGGCTTGACATCAATTCTTCCTATAAAATCTACGACCTGCTCAACGCGCAGAAGAAGAAGGGCGTCGCGGTCGTGTTCGTGGGTGAGGATCTGGACGTTTTGATGGAAATATCGGACCGCATCCTGGTGCTTTGCGGCGGCACGCTCACGGGCGTGGTCGACCCGCGGGAGGTTACCAAGGAGGACGTCGGCCTCCTCATGGTACACACCGGCGGCGAAAAGGAGGTTCGGGCATGAAAAAACGCGCGGAACACAGGGAACCTTTTGTGCGCATGGTGAAGCGCGCATCGATCGCGCCGGGCACAGCCTGGACGATCCGCGGGATCGCGCTGCTCGGCGCGCTCCTCATGGGCGCGCTGCTGCTGCTCATTCTGGGGCATAACCCGCTTGGCATTTACCGGGAGATGGCGCGCGGCGCGTTCGGCGGCGCGATGTACCTGAAGGAGACGGCGCGCACGGCCGTGCCGCTGCTGATCTCCGCGATCGGTATCGCGTTCGCGTTCAAGATGCAGTTCTGGAACATCGGCGCGGAGGGGCAGATCCTCGTCGGCGGTATCGCGGCCTCCGCCGTGGCGATCTATTATGACGCACAGTTCGCGGCCTGGGCAGCAGAAACGGGCAGCGTATTGCCGCGGATTTTGCTGCTCGTGCTCATGTTCCTTGCGGCGTTCGTGGCAGGGGGGCTTTATGGCGTGATCCCGGCGGTGTTCAAATCTAAATGGGGCACGAACGAGACGCTCTTCACGCTCATGCTCAACTATATCGCCCTGCAATATGTGAAGTTCCTCACCTACCAGCCTGCCTGGAAGATGGCGGGTACCTCGTTCCCAAAGATCCGCATGTTTGACCCGGTGGCCACGCTCCCAAAGGTGCTCGGCGTGCATATCGGCTGGATCTTTGCGCTGCTGCTCGTGGTGCTTTCGTATCTTTATCTGACGCGTACCAAGCAGGGCTATGAGATCTCCGTCGTGGGCGAATCCACGAACACCGCGCGCTATGCGGGCATCAACGTTTCCAAGGTATATCTGCGCACGATGTTCCTTTCCGGCGGGCTCTCCGGCTTCGCGGGCTACCTGATCTGCGCCGGCGCGGACGGCACGCTGACCGAGAGCACGGCAGGCGGCATCGGCTTCACGGCGATTACCGTCGCCTGGCTTGCAAAGATGAACCCGTTTGCGATGCTCATCGTAGCGATCTTCATTGCGGCGCTCGACCGGGGTGCGGGCTTCCAGTCCTCCTCCGGCGTGCCGGAATCCTGCGCGGAGGTGCTCGTGGGCATTATCCTGTTCTTCATGCTCGGATGCGAGTTCTTCATCAATTACAAACTTGTGTTCCGCGGAAAGGAGGCCGTCGCGTGAGTATTGATTTCATCAGCCTGTTTGTGGCCGCCGTGCTGGCGGGCACGCCGCTGCTCCTCGGCACCCTGGGCGAGATCCTGACCGAAAAATCCGGCCACCTGAACCTCGGCGTGGAGGGCATGATGTTCATGGGGGCGATCGCGAGCATCGCAGCCTCCTGGGCATACGAGCAGATGGCCAAAGGCGCGGGCTTTGCGGCCTCCGGCTTCCTCTCCGTGCTGATCGCGCTTCTTGCGGCGTTTGGCGCGGGTGCGTTCGGTGCGCTGATCTACAGCTTCCTGACCGTAACGCTGCGGGCGAACCAGAACGTCACTGGTCTTACGCTGACTATTTTCGGCACGGGGCTTGCGAACTTTTGCGGCGAGCTCCTCGGCAAGGGTGCGGGCGGCTTTGTGACGGTCTCCAAGGTGACGAAGGCGGCCTTTGCGCAGCTCGACCTGTTCGGCCTCAAAAACAGCGCCTCCCCGGTGCTGCGGACGATTTCGCGGCTGCTGCTCCAATATAACTGGATGGTATATTTTGCGATTGTTGCAGCTCTCCTGATGGCTTGGTTCTTCCGGCGCACGCGCGTTGGCCTGAACCTCCGGGCTGTAGGCGAAAGCCCGGCCACCGCGGACGCGGCGGGCATCAACGTGACGCGCTATAAATACCTGGCGACGGTCATCGGCGGCGGTATCTGCGGCGTCGGCGGCATGTATATGAGCATGGTGAACCAATCCGGCGTGTGGGTGCACAACTGCGTCGCCGGCTATGGCTGGCTGGCCGTGGCGCTCGTGATTTTCTCCACCTGGAGCCCGCTGCGCGGCCTTCTCTGCGGTCTCATCTTCGGCGGGTTCACAATCATGCGCCTGTATGTGAGCATCCCCGGCCTTGCGATGCAGCTTTACGACATGCTGCCCTACGCGGCGACGATCCTCGTGCTCATCATCACGAGCATCCGCCAATCCCGCGAGCATGCGCAGCCGAAATCCTGCGGTACGAACTATTTCCGGGAAGAGCGGTAAGAACCGTATTGCGTTTTTACAGGCGGGTGAGCATACCCGCCTGTCAGCTTGTCGAAAAAGTCTCTCCAGGATTGTCAAGGGCCGCAGCCCTTGACTTTC
>OJPD01000039.1_pt1 | contig 108910 bp, 124 predicted proteins | sample 1598371 | NCBI WGS metagenome assembly OJPD01 (sample SAMN03922478, study PRJEB24848) | human gut metagenome | isolation source: stool sample | host: Homo sapiens | place: Germany | collected 2010-11
AATTGGTCGTACCAAGGTCGATACCGATAACTTTAGACATAATGATTGCCTCCTGAAATGTTTATCTTAATTTTATTTATTTACGGATTCAATAGGGACGGTCGGGCATGACCAGCGCGGCGATGATATAGGCCAGCAGGCCGCTGCCGCCCAGGGCGCAGAACAGCACCCAGCCCAGACGCACCAGCGTGGCGTCGATGTTGAAATACTCGGCGATGCCGCCGCAGACACCGGCGATCTTCTTGTCCGTATTGCTCTTGTACAGCTTCTTGCCTTCCATTGTAAAGCTCCTTTCAGTTCGCCACTTTCACCATGGCGAAGCGCAGTACCTTGTCGCCCAGCATGAAACCCTTCTGGAACACCTCCACAACGGTGTTCTCGCCGGCGGCCTCGTCCTCTGTGTGCATCACGGCGTTGTGCTTCTCCGGGTCGAAGGGCTGGCCCAGCGCCGGGATCTCGGTGACGCCCATCTGGCCCAGCACGTCGATGAACTGCTTGCAGATCATCTCCAGCCCCTGCCGGTGTCCGTCGCCCTCCTCAAACTGCTGCACGCCCCGCTCCAGATTGTCCAGCACCGCCAGAAACGGTTTGATGGTGTCGGCCCGGGCCGTGCCGTAGACATTTTCCTTTTCCCGGGTGGTGCGCTTGCGGTAGTTGTCGTACTCCGCCGCCAGACGGAGATATTTGTCGTTGGCATCCGCCAGCACCTTGGCCAGCTGCTCCATCTGCTCCATCTGGGACTTGGTGACGGTGAACGTCTCCTCCTGCGCCGCCTCGTCAGCGGGCGCTGCGGTCTGTTCCGCCGTCTCCTGCGCCGTTTCCTCAGCCGGCGCGGTCTGTTCCTTCTTATCCTTTTCGCTCATTGTGTATCCTCCGGTAGCTGTTTTTTACCAAACATGCGGCTCAGGCTCTCAGCAAAGTAGCTGAGCCGTGCCGCCACGGCGGCGTAGTCCATACGGGTGGGGCCTACCACGCCCACAAGGCCCCGCATATTGTCGCCGATGTCGTAGCTGGCGATGACCACGCTGCTCTCCTTCAGGGCGTCGTTGACGTTCTCCGGCCCGATGAGGATCTGCATGGGCGCGTCGCTCTGGGGCACCGGGAGATCCTCCTTGTTGTCCACCATGAAGCTCATGAGGTCGTGGGCCTTGTCGATGTCCCGGAACTCCGGGAACTTCAGAAGCTGGCTGGCACCATTGGTGAACACCTGCTGGTGCTGGGATTCCTCCAGCAGGGTGCAGGCGTATTCCGTCACCCGGTTCAGAAGCAGGAACCACTGGCCGGACACCTGCTCGGAAAGACTCATCAGCGTGGCGTTCATCTTCTCCGGCGCTGCGCCGGTGAAGTGGGTGTTCAGCAGGTGGCTCAGCTGGGGCAGCGTGTCGGCGTCCACCGGCAGCTCCAGCTGCATCAGCTGGCTTTTCACCCGGCTGTCCGACAGCATCACCACGGCGATGAAGCTGCCCGCGTCCACGGAGATCAGCTCGAACCGCTGCACGGTGGCGGCGGTGCGGTGGTCGGCCACGGTATAGGTGGGGTAGCCCACGAAGCTGGACACCATCTGTCCGGCCTGGCTGATGACCTGATCCACCTGCTTCATCTGACCGGACAGGGCATCGTTGATCTTCGCCGTTTCCTCCGGCGACAGAGCCTTGCGCTCCATCAGCTCGTTGACGTACAGCCGGTAGCCTCTGGCCGACGGCACACGTCCCGCCGAGGTGTGGGGCTGCTCCAGATAGCCCATCTCCACCAGATCCGCCAGCTCGTTGCGGATGGTGGCGGAGCTGATCTTGCCGGGCATCTGTTCCACGATGGCCTTGGAGCCCACCGGCTCGGCGGTGTTGATGTAGCTTTCCACCACGATCTTCAATATTTGCTTTTTGCGGTCTGTCAATTCCATAGCTTTCTCCGTTTAGCACTCCTGCTTTCCGAGTGCTAAACGCAGTTTACCACCCTGCCCAGATAATGTCAATAGGGGCTATTTTAATTATTTGTGAACTCCTGACAGGAAAAAGCGCCCCGCCAAGGGCGGGACGCTTCTGGATGTACGGTCTATCTGGACAGCTCCTCCGGCGGCTTGGAGCGGACGAAGGTCTGCACCAGCGTGTAGATGACGGAGCACACCGGCACGCCCAGCAGCATGCCCAGCACGCCGAAGGCGCCGCCGCCGATGGTGACGGCCGCCAGCACCCACAATCCCGGCAGGCCCACGGACTTGCCCACCACCCTGGGATAAATGAGGTTGCCCTCCACCTGCTGGAGGATCAGCAGGAAGATCAGGAACGTCAGGGCCTTGATGGGACTTTGGAACACGATGAGAAACGCGCCGGTGGCCGCGCCGATCCACGCGCCGAAAATGGGGATCAGCGACAGCGCCGCGATGATCACCGACACCGGCAGGGCGTAGGGCAGGCGCAGGATCAGCATGCCCAGGCAGCACAGGGTGCCCAGGATGAACGCCTCCGTCACCTGACCGGTGACGAAGCTGGAAAAGGCGTCGTTGGTGAGGCTCAGCAGCGACAGCAGGCGGTCGGCGGCCTTCCGGGGCAGGATGCGGCGCAGCAGCCGCTTGGACTGGGCGATGAGCGTCTCCTTCTGGGCCAGCAGGTACAGGGAGAACACCAGCGCCAGCAGGAAGTTCACCAGTGCCCCCACGATGGAGGTGGTGATGTTCAGGGTGGTGTTCACCACGCTGTCGCCCTTCTCCTGCAGGAAGCCGGTGATGGTCTCCTTCACGTTCTCCGCGTTGAGGGACAGCTCCGGCAGGGTCACGCCGTGCTCCGCCGCGAAATCGCTGAGGTTCGTCCACCACGCCTGGATCTGGGCCACATAGGTGGGGATGTTGGCCACCATGGTGGTGCCCGCCTCCTCCAGACGGGGGATGAGGATGAAGAAGATGGCAAAGATGATGCCCAGGAACAGCACCATGGTCAGCGTCAGGCAGACGGGACGCTTCAGCTTACGGTTCCACGGGCTGTCCCACTTGACCAGCGCCCGGTCCCACAGCCGCTCCAGCGCCGCCATCATCAGGTTCAGCACAAAGGCGATGCAGATACCGATGAGCAGGGGAGACAGCAGGGACAGCAGGCCGGAGAGCACGTTCCCGATGGCCGAGATGTTGTACAGGCCCCAGAACAGCAGCACCGCGAAGGCGATGAGCAGCATGATGCGCTGCATTGTCTTTTTGTTCAGATCCATGGCGACCCGCCTTTCTGACAGATATTATCCTTATCTTACCATGTTTTTCCCCCGCCGTCTATTAAGAATCTGTATACATTTTGCCCGCTTGTGTCTTTCCGCCGGGGATGGTATAATCGTCTCAATCACAGACAGGAGGTACGCGCATGACCGTTAACGAAGCACTGGAAAAGCTGAAGGGCTATGAACAGACCAGCTTTGCACTGAGGCACGCCATGGGCCTTTTGTACTACGACGGCGTTACCGCGGCGCCCAAGGGCGCTGCCGCCGTCCGGGGCGACACCACCGGCGAGCTCAGCCGCATCCTCTACCAGCTGACCACCGCGGCGGACACCGTGGAGATGCTGGAGACGCTGATGGCCGCCCGGGAGGAGCTGGACGGCGTTACCCGCCGGAAGGTGGAGGAGTACTGGCGGGACTATGACCGCACCCGCCGCATCCCGGAGGAGGAATTTGTGGCCTACCAGCGGCTGTCCACCAAGGCCGACGACGTGTGGCAGACCGCCAAGGCCAACAATGATTTCGCCCTGTTTGAGCCGTATCTGCAGGAGATGTTCGACACGCTGAAGCGCTTCGCCCTGTACTGGGAGCCGGACAAGGCCCCCTACGAGACGCTGCTGGACAACTATGAGCGGGGACTGACCACCGCCGCCTGCGACACGTTTTTCGCCGCCCTGCGGGAGAAGCTGGTGCCCCTGATCCAGCGCGTCACCGCCCACGCCGAACGGGTGGACGACGCGCCGCTCCACGCCGATTTTCCCATCCCCATCCAGCGGGAGTTCTCCGACTTCGTCATGGATGTCATGGGCATCGACAGGAACCACTGCATCATCGGCGAGACGGAGCACCCCTTCACCATCAACTTCTCCCGGGACGACGTGCGCATCACCACCCACTACCACGCCGATATGGTGGCCTCGTCCCTGTACTCCGTGGTGCACGAGGGCGGCCACGCCCTGTACGAGCTGCACACCGGCCGGGAGCTGGCCCGCAGCAATCTGGGCAACGGCGTGTCCATGGGCATCCACGAGAGCCAATCCCGCTTCTATGAGAACATCATCGGCCGCAGCCGGGCGTTCTGCTCCGTCATCTACCCGTGGCTGAAGGAGCACTTCGCCCCCCGGCTGGACGGCGTGACGGAGGACAATTTCTACCGCATGATCAACAAGGCGGAGCCGTCCCTGATCCGCACGGAGGCCGACGAGCTGACGTACTGCCTGCACATCATGGTGCGCTACGAGCTGGAGAAGCGGATGTTCGACGGCACCCTCACCGCCCACGATCTGCCCAGCGAGTGGAACCGGCTGTACAAGGAGTATCTGGGCATCGACGTGCCCGACGACCGGCAGGGCGTGCTGCAGGACTCCCACTGGGCCAACGGCAATATCGGCTACTTCCCGTCCTACGCCATCGGCTCGGCCTACGGCGCCCAGTATCTCAAGGAGATGTCCAAAGATCTGGACGTGGACGCCGTGGTGCGCTCCGGCGATCTGACCCCCATCAACAGCTGGCTGGAGGAGAAGATCTGGAAGTACGGATGCCTGAAGGATCCCGTGGCCCTGTTCGAGTCGGTCTGCGGGAAGTTCGACCCCGACTGCTATGTGGCCTATCTGGAGAAGAAGTTCACCGAGGTCTACGGCCTGTAAAAAAGCAAAAAGAGAACGCGGACAGCTGTCCGCGTTCTCTTTTTGTCGTTTATACGGCGGCGCCGGCGGGGGCGCCCTCCGTCTCCGCGGGAGCGGGGGCAGGGGTCAGCTCCTTGATGAAGCAGCGGCGGCGCTTGTGCTGATCCGTCTGGAAGTCCTTCCACTGGGACTGCACCTTGCCGTTCAGCTCCAGCATGGGGCCGGTCTCCGCCTGCTTGATGCCCATTTTCAGGCAGCCCTTCATGGTCTTGCTGAGGATGACGGCGTTGACGCCTCTGGCCTGATAGTCGGGGTGGACGGCGATAAGCAGCAGATCCACCGTGTCGTTCTTCCGGAATGCCTTCAGCACGTCGATCCAGCCGGTGGGGAACAGGCGGCCCCGGTGCTTCTGCATGGCGGCGGCCAGACTGGGCGCGCCCACGCCGAAGGCGATCATGCGGTCGTTCTTGTCCATGACGAAGCAGGTGGTGTTGGGGTTGATGAGGGGCGCAAACTTGGAGGAATACTTTTTGATCTGCTGCTCCGTCAGGTCCACCGTGCCGTACAGCGGGGCATAGGCCACGTTCACCAGGTCGAAAAACGGCTTCAGCAGCGGCAGGTACGCCAGCCGGTTCTTCGCCTCCACGATGTGCAGGTTGTTGCGCTTGAGCACGAAGTCCGACAGCTTCTCCCACCGCTGGATGATCTTCTCATCCGTGGGGACGGTGATCAGCTCCTCGATCCAGTCCACATCCTTCACATAGCCCAGCGCGGTCATGTGGTCGATATAGTAGGGGTAGTTATAATAGGTGAAAAAGCAGCTTCGGCGGTCGAAGCCCTCCACCAGCATACCCTCCCGGTCCATGTCGGTAAAGCCCAGTGGGCCGTGGACCGCCGTGCAGCCCAGCTCCCGCGCCCAGTCCTCCACCACGGCGAACAGGGCGGCGGACACCTCCGGGTCGTCGATAAAGTCTACCTGAGTGAACCGCATCCGGTTGGTACCCCACTTCTCATTGGCCTTGCGGCTGCGGATGGCGCCGATGCGCCCCACGATCTCTCCGTCCCGCTCCGCCAGCCAGCACCGCGCGTCGCAGTAGGCAAACGCCGGATTCTTGCCGCGGTCCCAGTCCGACAGGTCATCGTCATAGGTGGCAGGCACGAACTGGGGCACGTCCCGGTACAGCTGGTTGGGGTAATCCACAAAGCGGCGCAGCTGCGCCTTGGTGGTCACTTCTACGATAGAAACCATATTCGCTCCTCCTGGGCAACGATCATTCACACACGTCCAGTGTACCTCTTTCTTTTCGGAAAAGCAAGCGCATAAAACACTGGCATCCTGCGCGGCGATGTGCTATACTCGCCTCAGAAACGAACATACAGGGGAGGACTGGGAAAATGGAACTGCTTTGGTACGATATCCGCCAGCTGGACGAGGAGACCATGGCCCGCGTCATGGCCACGATGGATGAGGACCGCCGCCGCCGTGTCAGCGACATCGCCGGCGAGGACGACCGCAAGCGCACCGTGGCCGGTGAGCTGCTGGCCCGTCGGGTACTGGCGGCGCGGCTTGGCTGCGGCGAGGGGGAGGTACCCCTGCGCTGGGACGACACCGGCAAGCCCGCCGTGGACGCCGAGGGCGTGTACGTCTCCGTCAGCCACTCCGGGCCTTACGCCGTCTGCGCCGCCGCCGCTGTGCCGGTGGGTGTGGATGTGGAGGTGATCCGTTCCGCCGACGAGAAATTCATGCGCCGTGTCTGCTCCGAGGCGGAGATGGCCTATATCCGGGTGGGCGACGACGGCGACTGCGCCCGCTTCTGGGAGACGTGGACGGCCAAGGAGGCCCTGTTCAAGCTGACGGGCAGAGGCCCGCTGCTGGCCCTGAGCCGTCTGACCCTGCCGGAGGGCGTGGTGCTGGACCACATCCGGGAGCGGGGCTGCGCCCTCACCGTCGCCCTGCGTCTGAGGTAAATTTTCAGAATCGTGAAAAAAAGGCTTTTCACCCGCCCTTGAATTTGTTATAATTTAAACGAGAATAGAGCACCATCAGTGGACAATGGTAGAGGAGGAGCTTTTCTATGATTCGAGTTGGTATCATCGGCTGCGGCAAGATCGCACAGGTGCGCCATCTGCCCGAGTATGCAGCCAACCCCAATGCGGAGGTCGTGGCCTATTACGACAAGAACCGGGCCCGTGCCGAGGAGATGGCCGCCAAGTACGGCGGCGATGTCTGCGACACCTATTTCGACCTGCTGAACCGCGACGACATCGACGCGGTGTCCATCTGCGTGGAGAACCGCAGCCATGCGGAGATCTCCACCGCGGCGCTGTACGCCGGCAAGCATGTGCTGTGCGAAAAGCCCATGGCCGTGACGCTGGCGGAGTGCGAGTCCATGGTGGCCGCCGCCGAGCGCAACGGCAGACATCTGATGGTCGGCCACAACATGCGCTTCGATCCGGTGCACCGCCGGGCCAAGCAGCTGCTGGACCGCGGCGTCATCGGCGATGTCATCACGTTCCGCGCCGTGCTGGGCAACGCCGGCCCCGAGGGCTGGTCCGTGGACGAGGGCACCTGGTTCTTCGATAAAAACAAGGCGGCGCTGGGCGCGCTGTCCGATATGGGCATCCACAAGGTGGACCTGATCCAGTATCTGCTGGGGCAGAAGGTCATCGAGACCACCGCCAAGGTGGTGACGCTGAACAAGCGGGACAGCGAGGGCCAGCTCATCGGCGTGGACGACAACGCCCTGTGCATCCTGCGGATGTCCGGCGGCGCGCTGGGCACCATGGCGGCCAGCTGGACCATCTACGGTCACGAGTGCCAGTCCACCTGCCTGTACGGCACCAAGGGCATCATGCTGATATACAGCGAGCCGTCCTCCCCCATCATCGTCAGCGATATGGAGGGCAACCGCACCAGCTACAACCTGGATGTGCCCCACAACGGCACCGGCGTCATCGACGAGTTCGTGGACGCGCTGGTGCACGACCGCGAGCCGGAGGTCTCCGGCCGGGAGGCGCTGACGGTGATGCGCACCATCTTCGCCAGCATCAACTCCTCCAACATCAGCCGCACGGTGGCGGTGAACAGCGATTTCGTCACCCACTTCTGAGCAAACGTACCTTTGCGGGGCGGGCAGTCTGCCCGCCCCGTTTTTCCGCTATCACACACGAGGAAAGGGAGTATCCGTATGTATCGCATCGGCATTGATCTGGGCGGCACCAACATCGCCGTGGGCGTGGTGGATGACCATCACCAAATCGTGGCGGAGGCCAGTGTGCCCGCCGGCGCGCACCGTCCGGCGGAGCAGGTGGTGGCCGACATGTGCCGCGCCGTGGAGCTGGCGCTGGACAAGGCGGGCCTTACCGCCCGGGACTGCGCCTCCATCGGCGTGGGCGCCCCCGGCACCTGTGACCCGGAGCGGGGCGTGGTGGTCTGCGCCTATAACCTGAACTGGTTCGATGTGCCGGTGTGCCGCATGCTGACGGAGCATTTCGGCCTGCCCGCCCGGCTGAGCAACGACGCCAACTGCGCCGCGCTGGCGGAGGTGGTGGCCGGGGCCGCGGTCAGCTGCCGCAACATGGTGCTGGTCACGCTGGGCACCGGCGTGGGCGGCGGCGTCATCGTGGACGGGAAGATCGTGTCCGGGCTGGGCGGCGCCGGCGGCGAGGTGGGTCACAGCATCCTTGTGCTGAACGGCGCGCCCTGCACCTGCGGGCGCCGGGGCTGCTGGGAGGCCTACGCCTCCGCCACGGCACTGATCCGGCAGGGCAGGGAGGCGGCCGCCGCCCATCCGGAGTCCCTGCTGAACCGATACCCTGCGCTGACGGGCCGGGATGTGTTCGACGCCGCCGATGCCGGCGACGCCGCGGCACAGGCGGTGCTGGAGCAGTACTACGTCTATGTGGCCGCCGGCGTCACCAATCTGGTGAACATCCTGTCGCCGGAGATGGTGCTCATCGGCGGCGGCATCAGCCGTCAGGGGGAGCGTTTGCTGGCTCCCGTCCGCCGCTATGTGGCCGCCAACTGCTTCGGCGGCGAGGAGCGGCCCCAGCCTGTCATCCAGGCGGCGCAGCTGGGCAATGAGGCGGGCATCATCGGCGCCGCCGCCCTGTAAAAGCAGCGAAAAGGAGAACGCCTCCTGCCGGAGGCGTTCTCCTTTGTATGTATCCGTCAGTCGATGGTGCGCACGAAGTTCATGCCGCTTTTCTGCATGTGTACGTCCAGACGCACCCGGTCGCCCCGGATGTAGCTTCTGGTGTACTCGTAGATGCGACCGTCCTCGGTGCGGGTGCGCCGCTGGTGGTAGAAGGCACAGCTGCCGCCGGGCACGCCCAGCAGCTTGGATTTCTCGCTGTCCAGCACCACCGCCTCGTAGCTCTCGTCGGCGGCGAAGGGCACGATGCCCACATGGTACAGCAGGCTGTAAAAGCTGTGGGTCTGGAGCATATCGCGGGTCAGGTGGGGGTAGACGTACTGGGGGTAGTAGCTGGTCTCCAGGATCAGCGGCTCGCCGTCCACGTTGCGCACGCGGGTGAAGCAGTACACCGGCGTGCCCTCCCGCAGCTCCATCTTCTCGCAGATGGCCTGTCCGGGCACCACCACGTCAAAGTCGATAAGGGTGGAGGACGGCACCTTGCCCAGCGAGGATACCTCGGTGGTGAAGGAGTAGCGCACGCCCCGGCGGTTGGTGGCCGGATCGGCCACGAAGGTGCCGCGGCCCCGCTTGCGGACCACCAGTCCCTCGTCCTCCAGCTCGCCGATGGCCTGGCGCACGGTGTTGCGGCTGATATTCATCCAGCGGCACAGCTCGGCCTCGCTGGGCAGCAGGTCGCCCACGGACAGCGCGCCGGTGGAGATGTTGCGCTTGATGATGCCCACCAGCTGGGCATACAGGGGAATGTCGCTGTCCATCGACAGCTTTGCGTGCAAGATCGGATTCTGTTCCATGTCGGGGATCCCTTTCCCTCTCCTCTGAGTTGTACCTATTGTACCATACAAATCCGCGGAAAGATAGTCCTATTTTTGATAAAACCCTTGTGATTCAGCGATTTCAAATGAACGATGGATAGAAACAGCGCCGTCCCGGTGGGACGGCGCTGTTTCCGGAACAAAAAAGAAGGAAAACCTTCTTGAAAGGATGTTGGCGTTTTTACTTGTGGTCGACACTGTACATGTGCTCGATGAGGCACAGGATCTTGTCGGAGTAGCCGATCTCGTTGTCGTACCAGCTGACCACCTTCACGAAGGTGTCGGTCAGGGCGATGCCGGCCTTGGCGTCGAAAATGGAGGTGTGGGTGTTGCCCAGGAAGTCGGAGGACACAACGGCTTCGTCGGTGTAATCCAGAATGCCCTTCAGCTCGTTCTCGCTGGCCTTCTTCATGGCGGCGCAGATCTCATCGTAGGTGGCGGGCTTGCTCAGGTTCACGGTCAGGTCCACCACGGACACATCCAGCGTGGGAACGCGCATGGACATACCGGTCAGCTTGCCGTTCAGGCTGGGAATGACCTTGCCCACGGCCTTGGCGGCGCCGGTGGAGCTGGGGATGATGTTGCCGGAGGCAGCGCGGCCGCCGCGCCAGTCCTTCAGGGACACGCCGTCCACCGTCTTCTGGGTGGCGGTGGTGGAGTGCACGGTGGTCATCAGACCGTCGGCAATGCCGAAGTTGTCGTGCAGCACCTTGGCGATGGGAGCCAGGCAGTTGGTGGTGCAGCTGGCGTTGGAGACAAACTGCATATCAGAGGTATAGGTGTCCTGGTTGACGCCCATGACGAACATGGGGGTGTCGTCCTTGGAGGGGGCGGACATCACCACATGCTTGGCACCGGCGGCGATGTGGCCGGCAGCCTTCTCCTTGGTCAGGAACAGACCGGTGGATTCGATGACGTACTCGGCGCCCACCTTGGCCCAGGGCAGGTTGGCGGGGTCACGCTCGGCAAACACGGGGATGGATCTGCCGTTGACGATGATGGCGTTCTCGGCGCTGCCGATCTCGCCGGCGAACTTGCCGTGCATGGTGTCATATTTCAGCATATAGGCCAGATAGTCAGCGGGACACAGATCGTTGATGCCCACGATCTCGATCTCGGGGTGGTTCACGCAGCAGCGCATGACCATACGGCCGATACGGCCGAAACCATTGATACCGACTTTGATGCTCATAAATCAAGACTTCCTCTCTGATGGAATATATCAAATGTATGGTATGTTTAGTATTATATGCATTATTTTGAAAAATGCAACCCCTTTTTGAAAAATTTTTCTCTTTCACCAAAAAAGAATAAAAAACCTTGTTTTTTACGCCGCCCTTTGGTATAGTGTGGCATACTAACCGATAACTGGATCGTATCGTGTTGGTGGCAAAAGGCACACTAAGTCCAGAGAGGAGGGTGCGTATGATACCGGAAAGCCCCCGGAAAAACAACGCACCGGAACGACTGGGACGCCCTGAACGGCGGGACCAGCCGATGCGTGAGCGGCTGCTCAATGAGGTGCTGCTCCATGTTGCAGCTCAGCTCCGGACGGCGCTGGGCGGGATGCACATTGCGGTCAGCCGTCTGGCACCGCCTGACAGGCGGGACAGGGACGCCGTTCTGGACCGGGACGCGGCCCTGCTGAACCGAAACTACTATTCGCTGCTGCGGCTGGCCAACAACCTGTCCAACGCGCCCATGCTGCTGTCGGACCAGCGCCTGCTGAAGGAAAATACCGACGTTGTGGAGTGGCTGGCGGGTCTGTGCCGGCAGGCGGAGCCGCTGTTCGCCCTGCGCAGCGTGACGCTGACGTTCCAATGCAGCGTGGAGCACCACACCGCGGCCATCCACCGGGACTGTCTGGAGCAGGCGGTGTGGAACCTGCTGTCCAACGCGCTGAAGTTCACACCGGACGGCGGGACGGTCACCGTATCCCTGCGCCTGGGGCACAGGCAGGTGCTGCTGACCGTGGTGGACACCGGCTGCGGCATCCCCGCCGGGGCCATGGAGACGGTGTTTGACGGCTATCTCCACCCGGAGCGGCTGGCTGTGCTGCCCAGCGGGCTGGGATTGGGTCTGCCGCTGTGCCGCCGCATTGCGGAGGGACACGGCGGACGGCTGCTGCTGGACAGCAAGGAGGGGCAGGGCACCACCGTGACGCTGGCGCTGCCGGACGAAACGGCGGGCGACGTGGTGGAGGATGTGACCTTCGACTACGCCGGAGGCTTCCAGCCCGCGCTGGTGGGTCTGGCGGACGGTCTGCCCTTTGAGGCGTTTTTACAGAGGCATTCCGACGAATAAGACCATGTGTCTCCCTGTGGGAGATGATCCCCCGACGGCGGGGCTTACCTGCGGCTATCGTAGCTCCTCCGCCCGGTGCGGGGGAGCTGCTATTTATAGGGCTATCATGCCCAGATATTGCCGGTTCATACACAATTTCTACTTTTCTGCTTGTGAGGTGCATGATGAACAACAAGCGCGTATTGATCGCCATGTCCGGCGGGGTGGACAGCTCCACCGCCGCCGCGCTGCTGCAGGCGCAGGGCTATACCTGCGGCGGGGCCATGCTCCGCCTGTACCGTGATCCGGAGGTGGACCGCCTTTCGGCCCGGAACGCCGAGGATGCCCGTGCCGTGGCACAGCGGCTGGGCATGGAGTTCCATCTGCTGGACGAAACGGAGCGGTTCTCCCGCTGCGTCATGCAGAAATTCGTGGATGAATACTGCGCGGGCCGGACGCCCAACCCCTGCATCGACTGCAACCGGGAGCTGAAGTTCGGCGCGCTGCTGGACCGGGCGCTGGAGCTGGGCTACGACTATCTGGCCACGGGGCACTATGCCCGTGTGGACTACGACCAGGCGGCGGGCCGCTGGCGGCTGCTGCGGGGCCGCGACCGACGGAAGGACCAGAGCTATGTGCTCTATCAGCTCACCCAGTTCCAGCTGGCCCATCTGCTGCTGCCGGTGGGGGAGTTCGACAAGGACACCATCCGGCAGGAGGCGCGGCAGGCGGGGCTGACGGTGGCGGACAAGTCCGACAGCCAGGACATCTGCTTCATCCCCGACGGCGACTACGTCCGGTTCCTGCAGCAGCACGGCGCGGCCCTGACGTCGGGGGACTTTGTGGATAAGGACGGCCATGTGCTGGGCCGCCACAAGGGGCTGCCCTGCTACACCAGCGGCCAGCGGAAGGGACTGGGCGTCGCCGCCGGAAAGCACGTCTATGTGGTGCGGAAGAACGGCGCGGACGACACCATCCTGCTGGGAGACGACGCCGACCTGTTCACCGACACGCTGACGGCCTCCCGGGTCAACTGGATCGCCGGGGCCGCGCCGGCGGCGCCGGTGCGCTGCACCGCCAAGGCCCGGTACAGCCAGCATGTGGACGCGCCCTGCACCGCCTATCCGCTGGAGGGCGGCGGCGTGCGGGTGGTGTTCGACCAGCCCCAGCGGGCTGTCACCGCCGGGCAGGCCGTGGTGCTGTACGACGGAGACGAGGTGCTGGGCGGCGGCACCATCGAAAGCGCGGAATAACAGACGCTCCCCCGGCCTGACGGCCGGGGGAGCGTTGCTTTTCATGTACCCTCCGCAGGGGAGGCGGGGCCTGTCTCGTCCAGGATCACAAAGCAGCCACGCCCGTTTTCCTTGGCCTGATAGAGGGCGCGATCCGTCTGCGCCAGCAGCGCCGTCACGTCCGCCGGGAACGTGAAGCGCCACGCGCCGATGCTGCAGCTGACCCGCCGATCCGGCAGGAGCGCCGCGATGTCCGCCAGAAAGCGCTCCAGCAGCTGCTCCAACGCCTTTCGGGACAACCCGGTGTCGATGATGGCCGCAAACTCGTCGCCGCCCATACGGCCCACGGCGCCGTAGGGCCTCAGCAGACCGTCCAGCACAGCGGCCACCTGCCGCAGCGTCTCATCACCGGCGGCGTGGCCCAGCGTGTCGTTGATGTCCTTGAACCGGTCCACATCCAGAAAGAGAAACCACCCCCGGGTACCCGGTCCGGCCTGCTTCTGACACACGGCGCAGCGGCGCAGGAACAGCCGCCGCCCCATAACGCCGGTGAGGGCGTCCATCTCGCCCCGGTATTCCCGGTACTTCATGTACCGGTAGATCATCAGGATGACCAGCAGCAGGATCAGGCACATACAGAGCACGGAGAACAGGAATTGTGTCTGCAGGCGCAGCGTGTCGGAGAGGATGCCGCCGGTCACGGTGATGCCGTGGACAGTCAGCATATAGGTCATCCGGTTGGCAAAGTAGACCGTGGAAAACACCGCCGTGCAGACGATGAACGCAGTGATCAGGCCCAGCCCAAGGTGGATCCGCCCCGACCAGCCGCCGCCCGGCACATCGGCGTTGACGGTTTCCCGCCAGTCCGCCGCAGAGCGGCTGCCGTAACCGGCATCGCACAGAGCCGTGCAGACCAGACATAGCAGACACAGAGCAGCGGCGCTGATGTTGACCCGAAAGGCAGAGCGGTAGTCATCGACACCGGACGGGGCAAACAGCAGTGCCAGCGCGCCGTACACCAGCGCCGCGTGGATACCGGGCGCCGCCAGCGCCAGCAGAGCCTTCCAGAGCCGTCTGTGCCGTCCCCGCTTGGCAAGGCGGTACAGCCAGCCGATAAGCAGGCCGAACAGCACCCGCGTGCCCACACTCAGCAGCAGGCTTTTCAGCGGTGCGCCGGATTGGAACGGCGAGAACAGCTTATCGTCCGGCATGACGTACAGCGCCGACGCCTTGAACATGCTGCCCAGTCCGAAAAACAGACCGGCCACAGTGGCTTCACCCGGCCCGAAAAGACAGGCGGCGATGACGATGGGGATGAAGGCGGTGGTGGCCGAAATGGGCGGGATGTGGATATAGCCCAGAAACGTAAACGACAGGATCATCTCCACGGCCAGCAGAATGAGAAAGACATACCGCTCAAACCGCGCATGCTTCCATGCGTTCAGCTTTGTTTCCACCGTGCATCCCCCTTACGCCCGCACCGGGGCCGTTTGCAGCTATTGTATCATGCTTTCCTCCGCAGGGCAAGAGAAGTTGCAGCAGGGGCGGTTTTGGCTTATACTGGGGACATACAGCTCCTTTTCCCCCATGTGCGGCGCAGGCTGCATCCCGCGCTGTACCGAGGACAGGTGTCCTCACGGGGGCATACGGTATGCAGGAAACCAAAGGTAGTGTGCGGAGCCTGTACGGTGACGGCCATGAAAAAGATACAAACGGAATTGAAAGCTTTTCACTGGCGGCTGTGGCTCTCCCTCTGCGCGCTGGCGCTGATCCCCGCTGTGTATCAGACGGTCAAGACCTTTCTGCTCTCCTTGTCGGGACAGGCGGGTGTGTTCGACATCATCGGGCAGATGGAGTGGTTCGACCTTATCAATGAGACGCTGCAGGCGTTCCTCATCGTGCCGCTGTACGCGGTGCTGAACCGCGTGTTCAAAGACCGCCGGGCGGTATTCGCGGAGGCGGTGTACAAGACGGGGCTGTGCGCCGTCCTGCTGTACGCGCTCTTTTCCGTCGGCGTACTGTTCTGGGGCTCGACGCTGCTGGCCGCCATGGAGCCAGGGGCCATCGACCTGACGGCGGCAGCCGCCTACCTCCGTCTTGAAACGCAGGCGTTCATCACCGGCGTCGCCGTCAGCTTCGCCAACGTGGTGTTTGTGGTCATCGGCCGTGACCGCAATGTCTATATCTTCCTCGCCGTCCGCACGGTGCTGGCCATGGCGGCGGACTTCCTGCTCATCCCGCAGCTGGGCGTTTACGGCGCGGCGGCGTCCAACATCCTCGTGAACGTGCTGCTGACCGTCATATGCATGCATCTGCTGTACCGGCAGGGGTACATCCGCCCCTGCCGGTTCCGGCGCGCCGACGCCGCCATGTTCCGCGAATGGGGCCGGATCGGCGCATTTTCGGGACTGCAGCAGTTCATCGATAACTTCATCTACGCCGTCATGGTCTGCAAAATGGTGAACATGGTGGCCGGGCAGGGGAATTACTGGCTCGCCAACAACTTTATCTGGGGCTGGCTGCTGATCCCCATCTCCGCGCTGGCGGAGGTCATCCGCTCGGACTGCAAGGACGGGTACAGAGCTCTGCGGCAGGGCAATTACTACGCCATTGCCGCCGCCAGCGTCCTGTTCTGGGCCGCCACCGTCCCTGTGTGGGTGCCGTTTTTCCGGGACGTGCAGGGATTGGACAACGCGGCGGACATCTTCGGCATCGTGATCCGCCTGGTGCCGTTCTACATCGCCTACGCCGGCTGCGCCATCATCGACAGCATCTTTGTCGGACTGGGGAAAACGGGTTACACCGCCGCCAACTCGCTGCTGGTCAACCTCGGCTATTACGGCGTTTTCTACGTCCTGTACTGCGCCCGCGCCATCACATTCACGATGGACACCATCATCCTGATGTTCGGCTTCGGCATGGTAGTGCATTGTGCCATCTCGCTCATTCAGGAGCGGGTGTTCCTCCGGAAACGGGAGCGGAACGTGGCAGAATAGGCCCTCGGAGAGGAGCGCAGAACGGTGTTTCCGAGGAATCCCACACACAGCACAAGCGCCCGGCCATCGGCCGGGCGCTTGTGCTGTCATGCGGGGAGACCCCGCGGTATGCTATTGTTACTGTGCGTCCTTGATGGCGGCCTGCGCCGTACATACCTTGTGTATATAACGATGTACATTTTGAATTAGAGCTGTCCGGGCAGCTCACCGACGCAGGCTGCCCGGAAAAGGGATGGTGTGCCCCTCCCCATCAGCAAAAGAACCAAAGTGTAATTTACTATCCATGGAGCAGGTCGTGTACTTCCTCTGACCGGCTAAATTCAGAAAGGCAACTGTGGGCTGCGGAGAAAAGTCCAAGCACCAGGCAAAGCGGGAATCAGACAGTGGTGTAACCTGTGAAACAAAGAGATCAATGAAATCCTCGCTTACCAGACCGTCATGCATTTCAACTGCTTCGCACAACGCTGCCTCAATGGCTTCCATATCCAGGCGTCCGGGATTGTAGTCCTCTGAAGCAATTTGAGCTTTGCTCTGACGAAGGGCCTCCATCTGCTGCTGAATTTCTATGGTCCGCTGGAGGAACTTATCCTGCTCAATCTCTCCACGGGCACGGACCACAACCAAGTCATCCAGCTGTTGTTGGAGCAACTGAATAGAATTATCTTTCGCTTTCATCAAATCTGCTCGACGATCTGCGTCTGGCTTGTAGCAAGCATCCAGCATTTTGCAGGTCTGGAGGACGATTTCTCTTTGGTCTCCCCATACCCTCTCAAATATTTTGGAGGCCATCAGCTCCAGCTTGCTTTGTCCAACCGGTTTAATCTCACAGATAGGTGTAGGATTGCCTTGTTCATTCTGAAGGCGGATACGGGGCGTATCATGGTGCCGCTTGCATTCATACCCATAGATGGGCTTTCCTGCACTATTGGTTCTCCAACGATGTCGAAGCATGGGAGAACCGCAACGGCACCTCATTTTTCTGCCCCATACATTCTGAGCCTGCTGAACACCAAAACTCCGCGTGCGGCCTTTTTCATCCGTCAGCCGTTTGGTCCTGCTGCGACGAATGGCGTTACACCGCTCGTACTGCTCCTCTGAAATGATCTGAGGAAAACCACCTTTTACATAGACGAACTCACTCTCGTCGCGCTTGATCCGCTTTTGCTCCAAATAGTTGTTGGAATAGGACTGACAGTAAACCGTGTACCCCAGATAGTTTTTACGCTTGATGATTTTTGATACTTTTCCAGCATCCCACTTGACCTTACCTACTCCGTTTTTGCGTCCAAGGCGGGTCAGTTCTTTTGCTACCAAGGTTTCACCCATACCGGAATCATAGAGGTCAAAAATCATTTTTACGGTTTCCGCTTGATCGGGATCAATCTCGAACTGCTTGGTGAGTTTGTTCCTGGTATATCCGAAAATGTTCCCGTTTCCATAGAGGACACCTTTTTCGCGGCTGACCCGTTGTCCTGAAAGAGATCGTTCACTTATTTTGCGGCTTTCTTCCTGTGCCATAGTAGCCATAATGGTCAGCCTCAGCTCACCATCACCGTCAAGAGTCCAAATGTTATCATTTACAAAATAGACTTCAATCCCCATAGCGGCAAGCTGACGGACGCAGACCAGAGCATCCACCGTGTTTCTGGCGAAGCGGCAGACCTCGCGAGTGACGATCAAATCAAATTTATGCTGTTTGGCATCCTCCATCATCTGCATAAAAGCATCCCGCTTATAGACCTGGGTTCCGGTAATGCCTTGGTCAATGTAGCGGCTGATGACATTCCACTGGGGATGAAAACGAGCGACATCATCATACCATTGCATCTGATTCTGAAGGGCTTTGACCTGGGCCTCGTGTTCTGTTGAGGCACGGCCATATATAACTGCTCGGCAGGGTTTGTCCCGGAAAGAACGGGACAATGAGTACGGAGACATATTGTACATAGCATCTTCCTCCTTTATGGCTTCTGATTTGTTCTGACAAGGCGAGAATACCCGAAAACAACAGAATCAGCAATGATACGGACGCTGGCCTGATATCCTTGACAACTTGCCGGAAAAGTGTTCACTTTTGCGGATAGGTTTGCTTGACATTCAGATAGGTTGCCTCGTTGACAAGGCCCTTCTTGTAGAGCATATCAATCAGCTTTAAGCACACATAGGTGCGGTCAATAATCGATTCATTCATGGATCATATCCTCCGGTAATTGATATTGCTGCGGTAACGCCGCAAGCCGGATTTTTTGGAGTGTTAACGCTGTAAGGCTGGACAATGTATAATATTCGACCGGATTAAGAGTAGAGGTTCCACCTTCAGCGGCTCGCGCTGCCAAAGTATCGATACTGCGCCGAAGGGATGATAGCTCGTCCAGCAGGGATAAATAGTCTGCTGGTGGAAGCTCAACGGGGCGAATTTGTTTGACCAGATTGCGGATATATGCACCTCTTGACGGTGCGCCAACCCTCCGGACCTGACGATCCAGATCCGCCAAATCATCTTCCGTGAAGCGCACATAAGCCACTTTTGTTGCGCAAACATCCTTTTTGTTCATGACATCGCCTCATTACCTGAATGGCGCTGCGGAACTTTGCGGGAAGCGACGATATAGTCATATCCACTGCGAATTCCACAATAAGTACAGGTATCTTTCACAAATTGGTAGCGATCTGCGCGCCTGATTCTTATGGTGGGAACATTATAAAAAGCACTGGCACAGGCTGCACACAGGCAAATCAGCTGCGGCTCCTGCTGCTGGGGTTCGGTTTTATAATCCATGGCCGTTTCTCTCCTATGATTATGTGTATTCAAAGTCTGAGCGGCCTTGGTGCCCTTCCCTGGCACTTGTACCTCTCACTTGTAGGCCACGGCAGAGGGGGGTTGTTGCGCAGTTAGCAGAACTTATTCAAAAATAGCAAAAGCCCGGTCAAGAGGCCGGGCTTTTGCTTGCGCAAGGTGCTGTATATTTATGGATTATAGCGAGTTAGTGCATCCTGAAGCTTCTTGATCTTTCGGCAGATGGTGGATCGGTTGACTCCATGCTGACGGGCTATATCTGCCGCAGAAAATCCAGCGTATAGAAGACGGGCGATTACTTCTAAATCTGTTGGCAGAGTAGAGAGGAATTCTTCCACTTCGAGGTCGAGCTGTACAAAATTCATGTTGTCTCCTTCGTAATATCCACCCATTCCCTCTGGGTCCTGAGCATCTAGCGAACAATGACGGCGGGTCTGGGCATGATTGTTGTTGTATTCCAGACGGTCGAGTTCCTGCAACTCAGAAAGCCAAGAACTATCAATGTCAGAAATACCGTCAGAGCTGAAAACCAATGTGGAGAGTGTCCCATCCGCAAATTGGTAAATGTAGGTGTCGTGTTCGACTGCAGAAGTCAGCGAACATCCATTTTGATTGGCTACAGCAGATTTTCTTTTGTTCTTCATAGTGTGTCCTTTCCGCCCGAAGCTAGGTGCGGAAGGACACAAAAAGAGCCTGTGGTTGAAGATGACCACAGGCTTTGAGCTAAAAAAAGCGCGCAAAACTGCGGTGGGTGCATCTTCGCTCGAAACGCAACCTTTATCGCTGCGTCCTCGAACTCTTATGCATCCCTCCGCCCTTATAGCGCTATTCGGACTATGAGAGAGTGTTAATTGTGCTGAGTGGTGTGAGCCACTCAACCGCTATATGTTCCATGCCTTATGACACGGAGGGTATTCAAGAAAAGCAAGTTCGTTTGCCTCTCCTGAATTCCAGAAATAAAAGAGAACCTAAAACCACACAACTACTTCGGTCAATCAACGAAAATGGAAAACTTCGATAAAGAATTTACGCTTTGCTATTTCGGGAACATTGGCCAAAAGGCGGTATGCTTCTAGAATGACTCCCGACGCACAGAATCTGGATGAAAAATATTTTTACATCCGCATAAAAAATATCGAAATCCGCAGCAGTGCGTGATATAATAATGTAAATACTAGGGGTAAATGCACAATTTATGGTGCATCGGCCCGGCTTTCTCTCCTTTATGTCAAAATTATAAATCGCAAAGAAAGAAAAGTCGGCCCCGTAAAGTAACCGTTATGTTATAGAGAAGTTTCCGTTTGGAGGTGTCACCCATTGAAAGAACTTGTCTTTGCAACGATCTTAGCTGAATTAAAAAAGTCATGGGGAGATACGGTCACTGATCCAGACCTGATTAATCTACTCTATGACTCTGTTGCCGATCCCGTGGGTTTAACAAATAGAAATGGCGAACCAATTACGGTAAGCAAGGGGACCGCGAGCAAGATTGTAAATAGACAGCCTGGAGGCAATCCTCATCGTTCAATTCGCAAGTATTCGACAGATGATAGAGTTACTAGCTCGATTGCGAATTACTTTTCTAGGAACATTGTGAAGAGGCTGTTAAAAGGCAGTGAAGATGACCTGATTGAAAGACTAAAGACGGTCATTCAGGAAGACTCTGGAATTGCTGAAACCAAAAAACAAGAGCTTTTAAAAAATGCACAAAAAAATACGCTCGCCCTGTTTTTGGCAAGCGCATTCTTGTACTCGGTTTCAAGAGAAAATGTATCTACTGGAAGTAGTGAAAATAAATCTTCAGTAAATACCACAGAACTTCAGTTAATTCCTGTACCAACCGGTATCACCGGAGTTGAAGGCAGTTACACTGATGCTCTTCTCGCAGCTTATGGTCAGGCTGAACATATAAAAGATTTCACTGCCGATATGTTGGACAAGTACCCAACACACAAACAAAACTTTAGCAACCAGCGGAAGTATTTTTTTGCCGCTGAGGCTGTTCGCAGAGGAACTCGTGACTTATACCGCAAAAATGAAAAAGACCAGTTTGAGGTATTGAAGGATGAAATGTATGAAGGTGTCACGGAAGTTTGGGAGGATGAAGCTAAAAACGGTCTTGCTCGGATGCGGAAGGTTTTGACACAAGCTACAAACACCTCTCTTGATAAATGTCGCATTTGTAGAGATACGGAGTGGATTAGCAATAGTGTGCGTAAAGGAGTATGTCACTTTCTTGTTGGAGAAAACAGGTTGAAGGGATGGGTGCGAGATGATGACGGACAAGCTATTTAATAGCACATTTGAGAACTCGCTTCGCATTCTTTTGCTAATGGACGAGTTTGGAAAAAAACAAAATTTAGATATGTTATATGTGGCGGATTTTATGGTTTCTTATGGGGCAACCTTTGGTTTCAGCAAAGCTGACCTTAATGGAGATAACCCATATAAGTTCAGCGAATTTGCGTCACGTCGCGAGATTGTACGGTTAGCATTAAAACAACTAGTGCTCGATGGTCTTGTATATCCATCAGATACAGATACTGGTATTCTGTATTCACTCACAGAGTTAGGCCATAACTTGAGCTTAACATTAGATAGTGACTATGCGACGGAGTATCGTACAACAGCAAAACAGGTTGTTATTGCTGTAGATGGCAAATCTGAAAGAGTACTTATCAAAGAAATAAATAAAATGTCAACTGCGTCGTTGGTGAAAGGAAGCAAAGCATGAACAGGTTCTACATTAAGAGTATTGGGGCCTCTGGCCCAAGCGTCGAATACTCTCAAATAACTTTTGATGCAGGAGTCAATATTTTGCACGGCCCTTCCAATTCGGGAAAATCATATGTCATTAACTGCATCAATTTTATGTTTGCCGCAAAAGAGGCCCCATTCACAATTTCCAGCACAGGATATGACACTATTCACATGACATTGGAGTCAATGGACGGCTTTATTTTGCAGATGAAAAGGCGAATTGTAGAAAGCACAAAAGGAGATGTTGGTGAAAATTCTGTAGAAGTATCCAGTAATTTTCCGGAGATTAGATCTGGTAATTACAGCATTCAAAAACTTGAATACAGTGACTTATTACTAAAACTTTTCGGAATATCAGAGAGAACAAAAATTATCTCTACAAAGGAATTCAAGCTGCAAAATCTTACAAACAGAAGTTTCCTTCATTCCTACTTTATTGATGAAGATAATATATATGAAAAGGGCCCTGCATTTGATGTGCCAAAACATTCAAAAATAACAGCGTGTCTAACGGCACTGAATTTTCTTTTCTGTGGAAAAGACTTGAGTGAATTGGTGCCCGCAGAAAGCAAAGAGGAACGGGAACTTAATAGAGCAAAGAAAAATGCGGTTATCTTTTATATTACTCAGAAGATCCAGAGTTTAACACAAAAAAGAAGCATTTTAGAACAATCATTGGCAGAAGTTGATAATACCGATGCCGAAGTAAAGATAGATGCTATTTTGGGGGAAATTGCAGCCATCGAGCATCAGATTCATGAGGCTACGGAGCGCAGCAGAAAACTGATGGAAGAAATCTTTTCTGTCAACTCTAAGCTGGAAGAAGCAACATATTTACAGGAACGGTATAGCGCATTACATACGCAGTATAATTCTGATATTAAACGACTGCGGTTTATTATAGACGGTGAAAAAAAGGGCATTCAGCGCCAACATATAGTCAAGTGTCCCTTCTGTGATAGCTCTATGCAAGATAAACCGGAACGGCGTGTTTCTTATGCTCAAGCATCACAAGTTGAGTTGGAACGCATTACTCTGCAAATGGACGATTTGGAAAAAGCAGAATATGATATTCAACAAGAAATAGGCTCTTTGGAGGAACAACTTCATGAATTGAATCAGCAAAACGAAGAAATTACGCAAATGATTAGCCAAAGTTTAACGCCAAAGTCCGTACAGTTGCGAGATATGCTTGAATCTTATAAGCGCATCGTGCAAATCAAGCAGGAGCTTTCCACAGTAGACGCTATATCTACGGATCTTAATACTGATGCATTCGACCGTGAGATGGAGGAAGAAAGCGTCTCTCTCACGTTCAAACCAATGGAACATATTGATATGGATCGTTGGAAGCAGTGGAGTGATACATTTGCTGATATAGTAAAAAAATGTGGATATCCGAACTGCTCGAGTGCACGTATATCGCCAGAAACTTATGATGCTATCGTCAATGGAAAGAGCAAAGCCGATGAAGGCAAAGGATATCGGGCCTTCCTTAACAGCATCATCCTCTTCTCGTTGATGAAAACTTTGGAGGATGGCTGTTCTTATCGTCCTGCGATGCTAATTCTGGACTCTCCCATTTTGACTTTGAAGGAAAAAATTCGTCCCGATGAATTGGCTGATCCAGGCATGAGAGCATCTCTGTTTAGATACATGATTGAAAACTGTGGAGACAATCAGATTATCATTGCGGAAAACGAGATCCCTTCGGCCCAAGTCGTGGATTACAGTAGCGCCAGAATGATTGAATTCACTCTAGATGAAAATAGCGGCGTATATGGTTTCTTGAAAAGCGTTCGTAACAGTGAAAACCGCTAATTTGTTTAGATAACAGGAGACGAAATTCATGGCTAAAACAATTTCCTATAAGAAACTTTGGAAACTTCTAATTGATCGTAACATGAGCAGAAGCCAATTAAGGGAGGTCACTGGAGTTAGCACAGCATCTATTGCAAAACTTGGTAAGGGCGAAAACATAACAACTGGCGTGCTTATCAAAATTTGCGAAGGTTTGCAGTGTGATTTGACTGATATCATGGAGCTGGTTGACGAGGAATAACGCTGGTTGCGCCTTTCCCTCTGTATCATGGCAAGCAATGCCCCTGGATAGCCATTCGGCTTCCGGCGCTGCTTGTTGAGGGTATCCCCCAAGCCCCCAAAAACGCAGGATTTCATCCTGCGGCTACGCGTTCTTTGAACGCTATTTCGATTCAGGACTTCCTTACTGTGCATGACAAACCAAGAAGGTCTTCCTACATTTCTGTGTGACCGTTAGTCATGGTGCGGAAGTTCTAAGAGACAAACCATCTATGCAAAATGTGACGCTATGAGGAAGGGCGTGAAATATTCTTATGTTTGATTTTGGAAATGCAAACGACGGCCAGCGAAATGCTATCTCTGCTGCGGAAGGGCCTGTCCTTATTACAGCTGGTCCTGGAACTGGAAAAACATATACGCTTGTTCAACGCACAATCTATCTCATAGAAGAATGCAATGTAAAACCGGAAAGCATCTTCGTCGCCACATTTACGGAGAAAGCAGCTAAAGAACTAATAACAAGAATCACAAACGAGCTGTCCAATAGAGGCATTGCGGCGAATATTAACGAAATGTATATCGGAACATTTCACTCCCTCTGCCTTCGAATTCTAAAAGAACATCTAGAATATACTCGGCTTCGCAGAAACTATCGCCTTTTGGATGCTTTCGATCAACAGTACATGGTTTTCCAGAATATCCATCGATTTAGAAGTATCCCTCAAATTGAAATTGCTCTGCCGAATGGTGGTGCATGGAAACAAGCAGCCGCTATCTGCAATTATGTAAATAACCTCTCTGAAGAACTCGTAACCCCCGAAGAATTAATGGCCGATGCGGATCAATCAATTGCAGCTCTTGGGCGAATGCTTAAAGAGTATCGCGACATTCTCGCTGAAGGGAATTTGATGGACTTTTCTTCTATTCAGATTGAAGCCTATCATCTTCTTCGAGAAAATGCAGAAATACTGGATGAATTGCGTTCCCATATTACACACCTCATGGTTGATGAATATCAGGATACAAACTTTATCCAGGAGCAGTTGGTATTTCTTCTCGCCGGGGACAGAAAAAACATCTGTGTAGTTGGTGACGATGACCAGGGTCTCTACCGTTTTCGTGGAGCAACAATCCGAAATATATTGGAGTTCCCGCAGAAGTTTGCGGATGGTGAGTGTCGTATTATTCCGCTAGTCGTCAACTACCGTTCTAACAGTGATATTGTTGATTTCTACAACAGGTGGATGGCTATCACGGATGGCGCAAAGTTCAAGTTTAGCTGGGACAATTTCCGGTATACCAAGCAGATTGAACCGCACGAGAAAACATTGCTTCATAGTCCAGCGGTCGTGAAACTCGCCAGTGATAATGATCCTGATGAGTGGCATGAGAAAATTCTGAATTTTATCAATGACCTTAAAGGCTCAGGCAAGCTCACGGACTATAATCAAATTGCCTTCCTCTTCCAATCTGTAAAGCATCCCCGTGTCACAGCACTTGCCCGTTTTTTGGAACAAAACCACATAAATGTTTATTCGCCACGCTCAGATATGTTTTTTCAGCGTGATGAGATACGCCTAGCTCTTGGATGCCTGATGCTTATGTTCCCACGCTATGTGCAAGGATTAGAGAATGGCGATTATGTATTTCTCCGTCCAGAGCACCTGACTTACTACCGGAATTGCATCATGCTGGCAAATGAATATCTTATGCGGCCAGAAAATTCAGAACTTTTGAAATGGATACGCCGCAGAGGAAAAGTCCATGTCAGTTTGACTGGTGCCACGGACTACGCCTATTGCGGATTGATGTATCAGCTTTTTGAGTTTCAGCCTTTTGCAGGGATTCTTGATACAGAGATGGATGTCGGCGTGGTTGACATCCGCCCCACGCGAAATCTTGCGAAGCTGACGCAAATCATCGGCAAGTTTGAATACCTTCACCGAGTGGACGTTCTGGATGCAACGGAATACCATGGTAAACGCCGTATTGATCAGAATACGGAGATGCTTTTCAACCTGTATTTGCGTCTTCTCTTTGATGGGGGAATCACGGAGTATGAAGATGACTCTGAGTATGCCCCCAGCGGCTGTGTATCGTTCCTGACGATCCACCAGTCCAAGGGTATGGAGTTCCCGATTGTTTTAGTGGATTCTTTATCGAATGTACCAAGAAAGAACACAAATGACTTGATGATGCAGATTGAGGAGCGTTACTTCAAGCGTCCTGCTTTTGAACCGCATGAGGTTACGAAGTTCTTTGACTTCTGGCGACTCTACTACACGGCATTTTCCCGTGCACAAGATCTGCTGATTCTGACCTGTAATGAGGACAATCGGACCCCCAGCAACTATTTCAAAGAAATCTATGGGGAACTGCAATCCTTGGACAGCTCTGGATTTGACATACAAGAGTTTGACTTTAAACCAATCAAAGACGTAAACATCAAGAATACCTACTCGTTCACATCGCACATTTCGGTTTACGAAACTTGCGCCTTGCAATATAAGTTCTACAAGGAATTGGAATTTATGCCTGTTCGTGCGAACGCTATGCTCTTTGGTACTCTGGTACATGAAACGATTGAGGATATTCACCGGGCTGCTTTGCGGCATGAAGAGCAAACGATTACCACGGAAAATATAAGTCGCTGGTTCGATTCCAATTATGTGTCGCTTACAAAAACAGAGCATACATACCTGGCTGGCCCTCAGCGCGAGGCAGCTTTGAAACAGGTGCTCCGCTATGTGGACAGACAACATGGAGATTGGTCGGCTATTCAACAGGCCGAGGTGGATGTATCTCTTGTGAAACCGGATTATATCATCGAGGGCAAAGTCGATCTGATTCGCGGCGAAGGAGATACAGTTGAAATTGTAGACTTTAAATCCCAGCGCAAACCCGACATGGAGAAGGACCGCGAACAGCTTGAGCAATATCGTCGACAGCTTCATATCTATGCCCATCTTGTGGAGGAGCGCACCGGAAAGAAGGTCAGCAAAATGCACATTTACTATACCGGCGAAGACGGCGGTGTGCCGACGATTACCTATCCGTACACAAAATCCGCTGTGGAAGGTACAATGGCGGCATTTGATGATACAGTCAAGAAGATCATGCGGAAGGATTTCCACCGCTGTGCCAATGACCCCAAAATCTGTGCGGGATGTGATTTCCGCTTTTACTGCGGGAATAAGTAATTGAGGACAATGCTTTATGGCGGAACATCGAGTACGAAAAAATGAAATTATTTACATTATCCCAACCGATGAGCTTTTTCAGAAGTGGAAAAGTGATGAAGCTTATATTGATGACTATGGGCGGCTGATAAACAGAAAAAACCATCGTGTTCTCAAAGAACTAAAGCACTATGCCACACATCCGCCGGTAGCACACCATAAAGAAACAAATCCGTCTATAGTTCCTGCTCAAAAGTCTTTTTCTTTGAAGGAATATTGCAAAGATGCTGTGCGCAACAAAACGATTGAGGCCAGCGAGAAAGTTGTTGACTGGGCAGTTGATAAGCTTTTTTATGAGGTGCTGCCGAATGTCTGGCAGGAGCATATTGTCCCATTTTACCATACAGCGCGGGAAGTCCTGACAACAAGGGAACTTAAAGTGGAGGCGGTACGATCTCAAGCTAAAACAAGAGAGGGTGCCGTTGTGAAGCCGAAACTGACTGCAAAAATGACGATGGAAGAAGCAGATGCCGAGAAGCGGAAAGCTTTATATCATTGGCTGGGATTACTGGAGAGCCTTACGAAACTTCAAAGTGCTGGGGAACTGGATGCGACATCTACATTGGCGCAGCTTACCGATCCGGCTATGCTTGAACAGGTAAACCGCTATTTGGGCGAAAATCTGAACCTGCTTGAAACGGATAGGTATCTTTTGCTTCATTACTTGCTGGGCAGAGATTTGTACAAAGAAGGGCAACTCTTACCGATTGGCGCGGCTGAAATAAAGAGAGTAGCAGCGTCGTATGGATTTGCAACGGAAATCGAGAAAATGGAGGATAAACTTAATGGATAACGAACAGCTGACTTTTGAATTTGAACAGCGACCGACGATTAAAGGGTTTCCAGAACTGCGGTGGACCGGCAAGCGTCCGTACCGTTCTACACAATATTACCCTGCGCAGCTGCGGGAAACTTATGGAAAAGAACAGAACGGCTGGATTAACAAGCTTTTCTGGGGAGATAATCTCCAAGTTATGAGCCATTTGCTGAAAGAGTTTCGTGGACAGATTGATCTTATTTATATTGATCCACCCTTTGATAGTAAAGCGGACTACAAAAGGAAAATAGAGGTAAAAGGTGTTGGCAAAACTGTATCAGATAGCTCCTCTTTTGAAGAAAAACAATATGGAGATATTTGGACCAACGATGAATATTTGCAGTTCATGTATGAACGCTTTATATTGATGCGAGAACTGCTTTCAGAAAAGGGGTGCATATATGTTCATTGTGACTGGCACAAAGTACACCACCTCAGATGTCTTTTGGACGAAGTATTTGGAACTGGAAATTTCGTAAATGAAATTGTTTGGCACTATGCGGATTATATGCAGGGAAACGCTACTACGTCGTTGCCGAGAAAGCATGATACAATTTTGTTTTATTCCAAAACGCCTAAATATTATTATTCCAGAGTTAAAGTTCCACTGGATAAGCCAGTGAAAAGAAACCGGGTTGTTTGGAATGGAAAAACGAAATCTTTGGAAGTAGCTAGAGATGAAAATGGAAAAATTATTTATGATGAGTTTACCGACAGATTTTTGGATTCTGTGTGGGAAGAAGATGTCTTAAATATTGGCCAAACATCCGTGACTAGAAAAACAAGTAGTGAAAATCTAAATTATCCAACACAAAAACCAAAGAGAATTCTCGAATTGATTATAGAAGCGTCTTCACAACCTGGTGACATTGTGTTCGACTGCTTTATGGGCAGTGGTACTACTCAAGCTGTGGCCATGAAACTTGGCAGGCGATTTATCGGTGCAGACATCAATCTCGGGGCGATTCAAACCACAACAAAGCGTCTGCTAGCGGTAGCTAAAGAATTGGAAGATGGCCAAACCAGTATGGAATCGTCGGGAGATATCATAGAAGCAAAATATCCCGTAATTACTGGCTTTTTGAGCCAAAGTGTAGGAATAATGCAGAAATAACCTACACGCAACGGCTTCAAATTGCATCTTATTTCCCATAAACCACGGTCGAAGTGATGTCCTTCCCATCTGCGGAAAAGACCTTTGTAAGACGGGCAAGCTCCTTACCAGCAGCATCCGTAAGAACCGCTTCCATGTTAAGCATGTTATTCGAAAACTTCTTAACAAGCTTCTGTCCTTTAGAGTCGGTAGTAATAATCGTGCTGCTATTGTCAGAAAAAGACCTCACAGTACGACCAAGTTCATTCCCGTCCGGATCAGTTAGAACCGTGATACAGGTCAAAAAGTCATTTGAAAAAGTCTTAACCAGTGTTCGACCCTGTGAATCGATTGTGCTGATGATTGTACCATCGTCCGAAAAATGTTTATAGCCATCCGTTAAACCGGCTGTAAGAATTCGGTCAATTTCATCGTAATCATCGCCAATAAACTCACCGGTAATCATTGTACCATCGGCTTGATGAGCTGTAAATCCCTTTTTAAGAGTTTCTTTGCTGACGGTATCGGCGGTCAGATCGATTAGTGTCCGGCGATTGTAAACGACCTTATTTACAGCCATTTACTCTCACCCCGCAATCGTTACCGTCACTCCTCCAGCAGGATTATCTGCTTCCACATAAGGAATAGCTTCAACTTCTACCTGAGACAAACAGTTATACTCTGTATCAGGCAGAATCGTCTGCTTCGCGGTGGACGGTGTAACTGTCTTAGCCTGTGGTTTCATGTTTTCCGAGCCGGACATTGTACCCTCAACGCCGAGGATAGTTACGCCCTCTCGAATATTGTTGGCAATCAGCTTGCCTTTTTCAGTTGCGTCGATTCCCACTTTACCGCTGCCATCGTGGAAACCCTGAGGAATTGTAACTTCCTCGTCTCTGGTGGTGATCTTCTTAGTAACGGCACCATTGTTTTTCATTGTGCCAGTTAGTTTATTGCCACTTACATACGCAGTCTTTCTAAACAAGATTTCAGCAGCGACAGCGGTGGCATCCGTAGAATCAACATCAAATGTGCAAGCACCTTCAATTTGAGCTCCACTCTTGTCGTGAGCTTTAGATCCTTTGAGAAGTTTACTGGGGTCTACGGTGTCGCCAGTAAGGTCGATGAGAACACGACCGCCATAAATAACCTTATTAACGTTTTGGTTAGGCATTTTGATTAACCTCCTCTGCAATATAAACCGTAACCCCATCATAGTTGTTACTGGTTTCAAAATATGGGACTTTTTGAACAACAATATCTTTCTTAAGCACTTTATTGGCTGTTGGCAAGACCTGAGTGTTAAAAGCGTTCGGCACCACTTCATATTCTCCAGAATAAGCATTAAAATCTATCACAGCAGACAGCTTGCCAGACAAACTTCCAAAGCAAGTTAATTTACCAGATAATGTGCATAGTCCAGAGATATGACCAGTAAGGCACTCAAACGCTTTTATGCTACTCATGTCAATGCACCTCTTCCGTTAGCTTAAGAATTGCTTTTGTGATGAAAGTATCAACTTCTCCTGTGGCCTTCGTTAATTCAATGTCGTAGACGTACTTTCCGAAGGGAAGATGTTTTGTATCTTCCGGATTGAGGGTCAAGATCATCGTGTCAATCGGAATCTCCTTGATAAGAAGAGGAGTTTCATCATTATAGTCATTCTTCATGGCAAATCGAATACGATCACCATTCATGGGAATATACTGATTGTCATTTAGATCAGTAATCGTAATAAGCGCCGAAAAAGTATCACCCCGAGTCAAAGTAATCATTGTGCCAGAAACAGAATAACTCATAATCTCACCTCCAATTCAAGCATTGTAAGTTGATTTATGAATCGCAAGTTGGTCGACTTCTGTCATGATTCGCTTAGCCGAACCGTTACCGCCTAATTTTTCATAAGGCTTGTACAAGTATTCATACAGATTCTCATACTCGTCCTGTGTAATGTAGCCCCTCTCGATGTAGGCCATACCGAGATAGATAATGCGATCATGAGCCAGACCAATGAGCATTTGCGTTTCAAGATTGTTCTGCTTATTCTCAGCAGCTTTTCGTTTGCTTCGCTCTTGGATATATGCCCAAAATCCAGAAGAAGCAAGTATCGTCCCCAAAATGGTTAATAGCGTTTGCAGCCAGGGTTCCATTTCCATGTATCATCCTCCTTGAAGTCATAAATGAATTAAGAAGCTTGTAGGAAATATCACCCCAAACCTCTTTTAATTAGGCGAGGGAGCCCACCGCAAAGTAGACTCCCTGCCAATTTCGGTTAATCCACAGGATTACCATTTTCGTCAAGACCGAGAGCTTCCAGATCAGCCTTGACAGCAGCCTTGAACTTCGCCGGAACCTGATTAAAGGTCCGACGACCTGCGATGATGAGTGCGACATACAGTGCTACCATGTTGTTACCTCCTATCAAAATTTTGGATAAAATATAAAACATGGTTACTCCTCCTCAGCGATAAGATCGCCGTTGGTATCGTAGCCATATTCTAACAATTTTGCCTCGACATCTGCCTTAAATTTTTCAGGCACCTGGTCGAAGGTTCTACGCTTATTGATGATAAGCGTGGCATAAAGATTGACCATTTTTGCTACCTCCTCATTAAGGAATCATTGCTGCGACGGCATCATACAGATCAGCAATTGCTTCCATGATAGCAAGCTGCTGGGAATCACCAGTTTTCTGACCTGCCATGAGCTGAACAATGTTGTCTGAATCATTCGTGCCTTTAATGGCGTTTTCAGCCATAAGCAGATTGGTGTATTCATTGAACTCCTGAGGGGTCAGCGCAGCTTCCTGATAAGTCCAGTAAGTGGTTTTATCGCCCTGTTCGGAAGTTCGTGCGATACTCGTAATTTCCTTGCGGAGATATACGGTTCCAACAGTAACCTCAAATGCAGTCGGCTGGACTGTGCTCTCGGCGTATTTGTAATTCAACTCCATGCGACTTTCCTCCTTTCGCAGTGTAAAGACTGACGAGTTTTTGATATACCCGCTTCTCATCGTATTTGTCATATCGTGAAACTTTTCGCTTCAATTGCTGGAAGCTAACACATGGTTTTATCCACTTCCGATACATCAAATAGGTATCGGTGCAGTCGATCCACCCAAGATAAGACAACATTTGCCGAGCATCGAGTATGGTTGCTTTCTCCTTTTTGGAGATTTTGCGAGCTTTTCTCGTGGCCTTGTACATAATGGATTTTCGAAGAATCGTTCGATTACGATAAAAACGAAAGCCCATGAAGTCCAGATCACGCCCCTGGTTGTTGCCATAAGAAAAGCGAAAGACTTGCCAATTCGCTTTAAGTTCCAAGCCAAGCTCCATTTCCAGATAATCGGAAATTGCTTGCCTCATGCGGTGCAAAACCCTCTTGTTGCTTCCGAAAATGACCATATCGTCCATGTAGCGCATATAGTGCACGGCACAGAGCTGCTCCTTGATGAAATGATCTAAACCCTGTAAATACCAGTTAGAAAGCCATTGAGAAGTATAAAAGCCAAGTGGAATACCAACCTCTGTAACATCAATAATGCGGAATAATAGCTCCAACATCTTCTCGTCATGAACGGTCTTCTTCAACTTGGCTTTCAAACGATCATGTGGAATAGAATCGAAGAAATGGCGAATATCCATTTTGAGGACATACTTACAATTCTTCGGGTCAATCCTGATCCACTTCTCAATAACCAGCTTTCCTTTATGGGCACCTCTGCCCGGAAGACTGGCATAGCTGTGTTCGTACATTCCCTTGCAGAACATCGGCTTCATGGCATTTACGATGCAATGCTGAACAAGCAGCTCTTCCATCGTAGGGACAATAATAGTGCGCTCCTTGCGAGTAATCCCATCATAAATGTAAACCGGCACATGCTCGGCGTTTTCGTAGTTGACTATCCAGTCTAAGGATTGTTCAACTGCGGCATCGTCAGACATGTGCCGGTGTTTCATGATTTTACGGAATCTCTTGCTGTGCTTTGCTTGAGACAGAGCGTACCGTCGGTTCGTTTCGGATATTGTTTTTTCGTACAAGTGGTTATAGGATTTCATGTTCTCTCTTATCCTCTCATCCGCTTTCGACTTATTCTCAGCTACTCACAGATGCTTGCACCGAGTTAATTTTCACCAAGTGGTGAGGAAGAGATGCGGATATCTCTTGCCATTTTGAAATGGCGGCATACACTGCATTATAGAGAGCTTCTTATGGATAAGATAGAGCCGCGCCATTGTTCGAGTTCGAATTGGACGCCGTATTGTTCAGATTAGCGTAGAAAGGACCGACCATCAGGTCATTGTTCCAGTTGCCGCCGACAAACGCGCTGGGCGCAGTGTATACCCCTAATATTTAATTATTTTTCGTTTACCCGGCGAACCTAAGGTTCTCCCGTCCTCTCCTCGCTGCTTACGCAGCAGCAAGCGGTTTACAAGAGAGAGCCGCGCCACCGCTCGAGTGCGAACGGGACGCCGTAGAGCCCAGACTAGCGTAGAAAGGACCGACCAACAGGCCATTGTCCCAGCCGCCGCCGACAAACGCGTAATTGACCTGGCTGTTATTGTACCACATGCCGTCAGCCTCATAAGTGCTGCTGGAACCACTTGCATTAACAGGCAGCCGTCCGAATGCTTCCGTCTTCATGCTGCTGATGTAGCCTCCGGAGCTGCCAGCCGGAGTAGCATTTGCAATCGTCTTATAACCGTTTCCGTCTGTGTTGTAGTCGGTTGCAGTAGAACCATCGTGAGTACCACGAGTCAGCTTGACCTTCTGAGTTCCATTGGCATTGATCCAGCCAGCAGTACGACGCCACAGGTTACCCCAGACATTCTCCATACCGAAGACCTTCACACCGGAAGTCTTGTCATTAGAACCCCAGAACATACCCTTGGAGTTCATCGTACCAGGAGCAATACTATTGGAACTATCGCACCGTCCATAGCCGAATGCAGTCTGGCACTCAGTAGAACGAGCCATCATAACCAGCAGATCCTGAAGCAGCAGTCTGTCCGCCAGCACCTCGGTATACCAGTCATTACCGTTTGCCTTTGCATAGGTAATTTCATTAGCCGCCGTGGTATTTACGCTGTTCGCTGCACCACTGATAGAACGCAGCTTACCGGAAACCAGAGAACCGAAATAGATGGGGGTATAGAAATGATCGATCTGGTTGTTATTACGGTCATAGTTACACCAGCAATCCCAAGTATCGTCCTGAGGAGTATCGGAGCAGCGGAAATGGTAAACACCATTCGATTCCCAACGCTTTGTATAGATCTTCGGCCATTCCATCATGGCGTTACCGCCAAAGGAGGTATCCGCGACCTTGGAAGCAGAACCGTTGACCTTCTTGGTATAGTCGTTAGGATTGAGATAGTGATCGACAACGCCTGCATAAGTCAGCATACAAGGACGAGGCATGAACTTTTCACCCGGGTCAAACGCCCAACCACCATAATTGAACTTACCGGTGCTGAAATTCATAGCCGCCGGAGTAAATGCCGCGTTATCCACATCAGAAGGATAAGTTACTCGTCCGGTAGGGCTGGAAGTCGCTTTCACCAGATCGTAACCAAACAGATAATCTCTCTTCTTCGGGGTAACACTGGTTCGGTTCGCCTCGCTGCGATTATAGGCACCGGTACTGGTGTAAGGGAATGCGGAATAGTAATACACCACTCCGACTGTCACATTGGTATCCGTATAAGTGCCGTTTGCAGTGATGTTCTTGAACAGTTCGCCCTCCGTTTCACTGGTTGGATAACCAGTCGTGCTCCTACGGATAATAGCGCCAGCAACACCACTCGGAAGCTTCGCCGTGATCTCAACCTTGACAGTGTCAGATGCCGAGACATATACCGACTTAGCGGAAAACTCCTTCATCGGCTCCGGTTCATTTACTACAGCGCGATTAGACTTGTTTCGGTTGTACACGCCCTGTGTGGTATAAGGAAAAGCTGCATAGTAGTAGGTTCCGGTAGATGACGGCCCAAAATCCATAAAAGTTGTGGATTCCTTAATATCAGCGACAAGATCGCCGTCAAATTCATCCTTCGGATAATCAGTCGTTTTCCTTCGGATAATCGCACCTTTCACGGTGCAGAGTGTCTGTTCATTTACTACTGTGTCATTAGGAAGTGTAGCTGTGATTAAAACACAATACTGTCCTTGAGGCATACCGCCATGCGCAGTAAATGTCAGCATATTGGACGGCTCAATGCCGCCGAAAAAGTGTCGGTTTTTACCGAAAATCAGATCTTCTTCTGCCATTTTGATTGTTCTCCTTTCACTTTAAGAATAAGTTACAACAGTGCTGATAAGCTTGCCATCGGAGTCAAAAGTCTTAACGGCTCTCGCCACTTCTGCTCCCGCTGCACTTTTCAGCACATTTGTCATTGTCAGGAATCCGTCAGAGAAAGTCTTCGTCAAAGTTCTGCCGTCACTTGCAGTAGAAGTGATAACCGTACCGTCGTCCGAAAACTCTTTGGTTCCGTCTTCGAAGCCAACCAGCAAAATCCGTTTGACTTCTTCCTTGTCGATCTCAAGTTGTAAATTTCCTGCGACATCACCGCTGAGCTGGTCTTTCATCTGGTTATACCAGGCAAGAAAATCAGCCTGTTCAGATGCGATCCACTGGTCAAGAACGGTCTGCTCCTGTTGGAGGTCCGCTTTCATTTTATTGAACCAAGCCGTGAAATCGCTTTCCTCCTGAGCAATCCAGTCATCGACTTCCTGAGATCGTGCATCAGTAAACCGATCAAGCTCATCCTGCCATTTGCCAAGCAACTCGTCCAGACTGATCGTCTGAAGAATGCCAGTTACAAATGGAGTAGATTCTGTGCCAACCATAGGGGTAATGTCAGCTTGGTTAATGACCGCAGTGCCGTACTTTCTGTAAATATAACAGAGAGGGTACTGATGGACATTTCCCTCGTTCGTTAAAGTCGGTCTCGACGGTGCGCTGGACGGATTACCCTTGACAAATTTGATGGTGTTCTCACGCACCGACTCAGTTCCGTTTACTTCCAGAACCACAGCATCGATGCGATCAAGAAGCACTTCTGCTTCCGGGGCAGTCATCGGCAGGATGCTGTCGTTGACTGTCCATGTATGGTCGAACCAGGCTTTGCCGATACCGACATTCACGGTAAGACCGCCTGCCGCCTTCACAGCAAAAGCGGTTCCGATAGAAGCAAATACACCATCGATGATGAGTCCATCAAAGATAGCTGACATCTGTGCAGCATTGTATTTGCGGTCACCGTTAAGTGAATTGAAAAATCCGCTTGATACGCTCATTCAGTTTCTCCCTCCTTACTTTGAAATAGTTTTGAAGGTCGGATAAATCGACAATCCTTCCTCACTGTTTGAGATGACCAGCTCTGAAATGTAAGCTGATCCCTCATTGCCATATTCATTGGCGATTTGAACGATGTCTCCGATAAAGAAGTCCTCACCGTATTTGAACAGTCGAGTAACTTCAACTTCGCCTTCGAATGCAGTAGTCACAATATGGTCAGCCAGATTTTTCAAACCTTTTGTCTGAAGCTGCGCCATATACTCTGCATCGGAAAGTGCCCCGTCCTCAGTATCGGATGAGATGTCACGAGCATCTGTAAAAAGCTCACGCCGATCAAGCCCTGAGGCTGAGCCAACGATAGCAGTTCGCCTTGCTGCCCCTTCACCTTCTCCTGCGACCAGAGTCACATTTCGGAAACTCGCTTTGGATGAATAGTAGTTGCTGTTGATGATGTTCTCAAAGTTTGGAGAGAAAACAACATACGGATTTTCTGTCTGCTCATAAGAGCGATCAACGCCGGCATACAGACTGAATGCAAACTCATTTTCATCTGTCAGTACGATCTTGAACCCTATATTGTTTTCCTCACAAAGCCCTTTGATGACATCGTACAAACAATCGCCTGTGTATTGGTTGTCGATTTTCAGTCTTGTGATTTTAGGGTCGGTAGAAGGCACGAACACAAAGTTAGAAATCTTTCGATCGGCAATAGACGGTGAAATGATGCACTCATTTAGCATCGTCTGGATGCCATTTTGAAGATTTCCATTAAAGATTCGCTGTCCCCAGATGATGCGGCGTTCAAGAATAGACTCCAACGATCTGCCTGTGACGATAAGATGATTTCCTTCTTCTGTGTCGGCATTGATCTTGATGTCCTCGATAATCATACAGTGCTCCGAATCCTTCAGCCACAGATAGTAATCCTCTTTCAAATACTGCAAGAGTTGTGTATCCATAGCGAAGAATATCTCGAAATCTCCATACGAATTATACCGGTCAGTCCATATCATGGATTCATAAGTGTCTATGACGGCTATGGACTCAAAGTCGGTGTTTAAGACCAAAAGTTCCATAGTTATACCCCCTCATAGATGACTTTGTTTTCAATTCTAAACTGAAGATTCGTAACACCGCTGTCAGCAGTAAAGGCGAAAATGTTATCGCCTTTTGCTAAGGTAAACCAGTCGGTATTCTTATCCAAACAGTTCAGGATGTTGTACGAAACGCCTTCACGAATCAGAGTAATGCTCTTATCACCCTTTGAGGTGTTAATGACGATATCATCACTTGCGACGATACCCTTTCCAGTCAGCTTTTGGAGCTTCACAGTATCGATCTTCATGACTTCTCTTGTTTCCGTATTGTAAATATTGATGTTGCTTGCCGATCCTATTGCATGAATATAGATCGTTACGCCGATTTCGGCATCACCATGGTAAGTGATGACACCCTCCGTCTTGATTTGGATTTCGCCAAATACAAGCAAGGGTTCCGTCAGAGACTCGTTTGAGAACGGAAATTCAAACATCGGGTCAATACTGTAGAAATCCGTTACATTGTTTCCATCCTCTCCGGCTGAATAGAAGAATGGGTCAGGACAAATGATCGAGATTGAGGTCCCTTCCTGCGAGCTGAAAATGTTCGGTTCATTCGATTCCACATAACCGCTTGTTCGTACATATCGGTTATCTGTTTCGATGATGATCTCAACATTTTTCTTTGCCGGAAAGTATTTGTAGGATTTCTGTCGTATATCCTCGATCGTTTCTCCATAGACTGTGTCAACGAATACGATTTGGAAAACGATGTTTCGCTGACTCAATCTGGCAGAGTTAAACATAGAGCCGTCATTAGTGACGACTTCCGTCGTGTTGACAGTTGCTTTGACCGGACCTAAGCCGGTTACAGACTTGATGAGGAAGCCCGAAACCTCAGGCTTCCTCAAGTCAAGTTTGATTCTATCACCTAAGTAATTGGTGATAGCAAATGAGTGAATCATGTTTCCACCAATCCTTTCAACGCCGAGAACTGGTTCTTCGTCTGACGATAAATGTCAATCCTCGACAGTGCCTTAGGCGAATAGTTGTTTTGTGTGAAATTGTAGTTGTTTCCGGAGGTAGGTGTAGTACCGCCATTTTGAACGATACCAGTACCCTCATGTTCCATGCCAGCGCTGATCTTCATTGCCTGATTCCGACTCAGAAGTGCCGACAATCTACCAGCACCCTCTGTTACATCAGACAGATCAAGCAGCGGTCGAATCGTCGGTTGAGAGTCAATTCCATTTTCGATAAAATCACCAATCTTGGAAACCGCGTTGCGGAGTCCTTCCTTAGCCGACTTTGCAACAGATGCACCGGCATCGTAAGACTTATCGGCGTAGTCAATCAGGGAATTGACAAAGCCCATACCAAAGAATCCGCCAATTCGATAGCCAACTTTAGACGGCGAATTGATGTCGAGTTCCGCTTCTGCTGCCGCTGCCGCTGCTCTTGCCATAGCTCTTGCTCTCGCTTCAGCCATGTATGTGTTGGCAGTTATGCCAGCGGCAAACCCTTCAACGAGATACTTACCGGCGTTATAGAAATCGGTGTATTTGTTTCGGATTGCGGTCAGACAACTGTTAATGATCTGAACAAAGGCGTCTTTCGCAAGCTGGTTCTTTGCTCGAATACCGGCAATAAGATTTGTCATCGTAGTCTGTCCAACGGTGTTAAACTCGTAGAACTTATTTCGGATTGCGGTCAGGCAACCGGATACGATTGTGACAAATGCCGACCGAGCAGATGCGTCGCCGGTACGAATACCAGAGATAAAGTTGGTCATCATCGTCTGCCCCATAACTGTGAACTGACTGTACTTGCTTGTAAAAGCAGTGACAATACCGTTAATCATGGTGGTAAAAGTGCTTGTCAGATTTCCTTGCTGTGCTTTGGCGGCATTGATAAATGTAGTGACCATCGTGTTTGCGGCTGTGCTCACACGGGAATTAGCATTTGTAAAGGCATTGATAAAGCCGTCAATGCCTGCATTACCCAAATTCGTAAGATTCTGAGCAAATGTAGACATTCCACTTGTATCAACGCTCTTAATGCCGTTTGCCAAATCCACAAGATTTCTGAACTCGACAACCACACCACTTAACTTAGCCACATCCACTCCGCTAACGCTGTTGTAATACGCAGCAAATGACTGACCGAAAGATACCAGCTGCTCGCCGAAGCTTGCAATATCGTTATCGCCCGTAAACCAGGATACGATACCGCCACTATTCGGCAAATTGTTTGAAAGCTCAACCAGAGCTTTAGCTGCATTTGCGGAGTTTGTGACGACAGATGCATCCAATCCTGTAACAGCCAAAGAATAGTTTTTCATCGCTGTACCAAACGGGACAAGCTGTTCACCGAAGGTTTCAAGGTCGTTATCGCCCGTAAACCAGGATACAACACCGCCAGTATTCGGCACCGTATTCGCAAGCTCAAGCAAAGCCTGACCTGCGGTAACGCTATTTTGAATGACATCGGCTTTCAGTCCGGAAACAGCGTCAGAGAAATCCTTCATTGCTCTGCCGAAAGGAACAAGCTGTTCGCCAAAGTCATCCATATCGTTTTCACCAGCAAAGAAGCCAACTACGCCGCCGCTGTTCGGAACGGTGCTTGCCATCTCTGCAAGTGCCTTACCAGCGGTAGCTGCTTCAGTAATAACACTGGCGTCAATTCCGGCGACTTCGTTTGCAAAGTTACGCATGGCACGACCAAATGGAATAAGCTGTTCACCGAAGGCATTCATATCGTTCTCTCCGGCAAAGAAACCAACGACACCGCCAGTATTAGGAAGTGTATCAGCCATCTCTGCAAGAGTCTTACCTGCGATTGCAGCATTGGAAACTGCTTCTCCATCAATACCGCTGATTTCATCAGAAAATTGCTTCATAGCTTTTCCAAACGGAACCATCTCTTCAGCAAAGCCGGAGAGTGAGCTTCCGCCGGTGAACCACGAGGTCAGTCCATCCAAAATATTTGCGGCTGTCAGGATAAGAATCGTTTCTGCAAGAGCCTTAACACCATCCAGCATAGCCGGATCTATGGAAGCTGCACCGTCAAGGAACGGCTGGACATTGGTCATAAACCCGGAAAGGTCAGAACCAATTTGCGGGAATTGACTGGATACGCCACTCATAAAACCGCCGACGATACCGCCAACAAATTTACCGATTGCCGTACCAATTCCCTGAAGCAGATTACCGCCTTCATTGATAAGCCAGTTCAAGCCAGGAATTTGTGCCAGGGCACCGACCGCCGCAAGTACAAGAGCAAGCTCAGCGATGACAGCACCCATACCGAGAACACCCAGCATTGCACCTGGAACCAGAGCAGCCACTGCGCTCAAAGCAGCCATAATTGCTGCAAGCAGACCAATACCGGTAATTCCCTGAAGAAGAGTTTCTGTATCAATACCCTTAAGTGCATCCACAATGCCTGAGAAGAACGCCATCAATACATCCACCGCAGCCTGAATCAAACTGGGAAGATTCTTAGCGACGCCCTCAAGAACTGCGATAAGGAATTGGAAGATGGAATCAACGATAGACGGGGTATATTCTACCAACGCTTCAAGAACACCTGCAATGAGCTTCAATGCCCCATCAGCGATAGCGGGAACGCACTCAACAAGTACATCCACCAGCATAAGGACAACTGCCTTGACTGCTTCACCAATGGCTCCTGCACTATCAGCGATAACTTTGCAGAATTCGACAATTGCCTCACCGATCTTGGCTACAATTGCAGGAATAAGGGCTGCGACACCAGTGATGATAACAGTCAAAGAAGCGACGATGGCTGTAGCACCGGCAGTCCCCGCAGCAGCAAGAGCTGTTAAGCCTACTGCCAAGGCGGACAAACCGGCACCTGCCAGAGCAAGCCCGGCACCAATACCGACAACTGCTACCCCGATTAGTGCCAGCGAGCCACTCAAAGCGAGAATAGAAGGAACCAACGGAGCCAATACAGCACCTGCAACACCGAGGATAGCAAATGCACCTGCCAGGGTAACGAGACCTTTCACGATGGAACTCCAACTCATGGCGCCGAGAATAGCCAGTACCGGAGTAAGCACCAAGAGGGCACTTGCAGCAACAAGAAGCGCCGCAGAACCTGCAAGAGTGCCTGTCATGGCATTCAGACCGATTGCAAGAATGGCCATTGCGCCGCCCAGAGTGATAAGACCTTTGGCGATTTCCTCCCAAGACATTGAACCCATCTGGTTAAGAGCATTGGCAAGTATAAGCAAAGCCGCAGAGACAGCAATAAGACCAGTGCCGATGCCGATCATGTTTTTCGGCATGAAGTTGACAGCAATTGTAACCGCCGCCAAAGCCCCGGCCATAGCAACAAGACCTCTTGCAATTTCGTCCCACTGCATTCCAGAGAAGTCTTTTACAGCCGATGCGAATATCTTCATGGCTGCTCCGATAGCAATGAGCGCTACACCTGTAGAGATTACATGTTTAGCGTTACCAGTAAGCTTGGTGAAAGCGGTAACCTCAGCAAGAAGCACTGCAATAGATGCAAGCCCCTTACCGATGTCTTCCCATTTCATTTCGCCGAAATCTTTGCAGGCAGAGGCCAACACCTTGATTGCTGCTGAAAGAATTACAATACCTGTAGCCGTAGTAATGGATTTACCGCTGAATTTTGCGGTTCTCAGGAACAGAGAAACCTCGGCAAGCAATACACCAACGCCGACAAGACCTTTCGCAAGCTGGTTCCAGTCCAATTTAGCAAGTTGCTCACAAACAGAAGCAAGAATCTTGATTGCGGCTGCAAAGATCACCATTTGAGTAGCACCCTTGATGATGGTTTTACTGTTGGAACTCATAGCTTTGGCTGCGGCAACCATCATAGTCGTCAAACCTGCAACGCCAATCAGACCAGTAGTAAGCTGCTTTGCATCCAGATCAGCAATCTTTTTAAGTGCGCTCGCTAAAATCAGCACTGCCGTAGCAATTCCGAGCATAGCAGTTACACTCTTCATCACACCAGTTGCCTGACCGCTGATTTTGTTGAATACAGCCATCGAAGCAAGAAGTTCAGCGAATAGCACAGTGATTGCCCCAAGGGCTACATTCAGCTTTTCGCTGTCCACAAGACTAAGCGCAATCAAAGATGCAGTAAGAATAGCAATAGCCGACGCGATCTTCAGCAATGTACCAGCCTGCAACTGAGTCTGGTAAGCTTCAAAGCATCCTCGAACACTGTCAAGAATTCCGATAAAAGATTCCTTGAAACTGCCGATATCTTCAATAGCTTTTCGGAAGGTGCCGACAAACTTTGTGATACCGACAGCAATAGCACCGAACGAGATACCATTCAGCAGATCGATAATTCCGCTGAAATTAGCTTCACCGAGATTCTTTGCTAAGGAGCTGCCGAGTTCGCCAAGGATTTTAATGATGCCACTTCCGATTGTCTTAACGGCGTTCCACACAGTAGAAAGAAGCTGAACAAACTGACAATTAGCAAGAGTTTCACCAATGACCTCAAAGGCGACGATAATCCCGGATTTCATCTCGCCGGCTGCTTCTCCGACTTGAGCCATTCTCTCATGGATTCGCTCAAGAAGAGAATGAAACAATTCGAAATTGGCGGATTCGAATTTCTCTTTGATCTTGTTCTTCAGTGTGGATAAAGCAGTCATAATTGTCTGAATTACCGTAGCAATACCCTCACCGACTTTCTGGAATGCTCCGCTGGTTTTGATAAACTCATCAAACGCAACAATAGCATTGCCAATCCCGCCAGTGAAACCAAGAATTCCATCTCCGAGTGTTCCAAACCCGCCAAACAACGGTTTAATTGCCGTAAATATAGCAGAAAAGGCTTGTTTAACGATGTCCAAGATCGCAAACAAGCCTTTGAAAGTGGATTTTAGATTAGCTGAAGCTGTATCACTGAGCTTCAAATTTGCTGTGAATTTTCGCAAATTCTCAGTAATATCATAAAGCTGTTGGGCTGTGGTGGGAGGAAATATCTCACGGAATGCCTCATAAATTGGTTTGATAACACTCTGAACACCTTCAAAAGCATTTTTAAGTGCCTCAATCAGTTTGGTTCTTCCGCCAAGATCTTTCCACCCTTGCAACATCTCATTGCGAGCATCTGCTTGGGCGTCGATAAATCCACCGATAACCTGACTGAGTCCAGTCCAAAGTTCTTTGGCTTCCTCGAAATCACCAAACAGAATTTCCCATGTATTTGCCCATCCGGAGCCTACGGCTTCCTTCAGGGTATCCATTAACTGGGTAAATGTTTTAACATCCTGCGCAGCAGCAAATGCTTTCGCACCAATTTCAGTTGTTTCATCGGCGTAATTACGAAGCGTGCCGACAAGAGCTTCCGTGGTCATCCACTGATCCTGCAAAGAATCATTGAAGCCATGTGTAGCATCGATGACATTACCCTTAACCGTTTTATACATGCCGTCGGCAGTTTTAGTCAAGGTGCCACAGGCAACAGCCGACTCAAGAAGCTGAGTCTTGAATTCAACGGTCGCCATATTAGCATTCTCAATTGATTTCCAGTCGATCAGCTTAACATAACCGGCAGACAGTGCCTGCGCAAAGTTATACATGGCACGAGATGCCTCATTTGCATTGGCACCGGACACAGCGGCAACATTCGACACACCCTGAATAGCCATTACTGCATCCTCAAGACCGACACCAGCATTGGTAAATTTACCGATGTTAGAAGTCATATCCTGGAAGGAGTAAATGGTCTTATCCGAGTAAGTGTTCAATTCCTGAAGATACTTATTAACTTCTTCAAGAGAGGCGCCGGTGCTCATCATGATGGTCTGAATTGACCCCATCTTCAGCTCGTATTCCTCAAAACCCTGACTGATAGGTTCAATCGTCAAGGAATGGAGCATCTGTTTACCGGTGTTTACAACCGAGTTGGTGATGTTTGCAAGGGCGGTTACAGCCATGACTTCCAATGCCGAGAATCGAGTCTTTACTGTTTCAACCGCAGAGCCAAGCCCCGACATATCGACTTTCTTAGCAGCACTGTCAATGCTTTCAAGACCTTTTGTAGCGCCGTCCATATCCAAACTTTTCTTTAATTTTTCAATGGTGGACAAACTGGTTTGAACATTGCTCTCAAACTGCTTATTGTCAAACCGCATTTCTACGACTCTTTCGTCGATGGTTTTACTCATAGCTTCGTAACCTCCTTCCATGCTTCGTTTGCGATTTTGTCAAAAATAGGCTGGATAGCAGGATTGATGTAGTCTCGACCCTGTACCCAGCCTCCGTTACGGGTTCCATGCCCATATTGCAGAATGATCGCAATTGGAACCCCATTTTGAATATTTGAGTTGTAAAAGGTGATCTTTGCAGATCCATTTCGGTTTACGATTTCGTAATACCATGAACTGGCGGTCAAACCGGAATCGACAGGCGTTGCAGACGCAAGAGCAGCGACCCCTTCTCGGCCATACTTGTCGAGGTCTCCGAGACGGACCACTTCTTTTGCCCTCTCCAAAAAGCGTGTAACCTTAGAGAAGTCTCCCTTGTGACTGAACCTTATCATTCACGGACCTCCTTATTTAAGAAGCTGATTAACCCGATTCTGTATTACGGAAGGATCATAACCAGCTGCCTTCAGACGATTAGTCCTGTCCGCACCATTACCCCACAGACCCTGAATTACTTCACGGGCAATCTGGTCAGTGCTTTTCTTTGCAGAAGATGCAGAGACTGCCGTCCCGCTTTTGGTTGTTATATAGGTGTCAAAACCAGCAGCTTTCAGCTTTGCAGCCATAGCGTCAGCATTTGCTTTCTTACTGAATGCGCCGACCTGAATCTTGTAAAGGTTATCGACCTTAACCATGTAGGTATCGAAACCGGCGGCTTTCACCTTCTGAAGCATTGCATCTGCGTTCGCCTTGTTGCTGAAAGCTCCTGTCTGCACCCGATAAAGCACCTGATTATCGGCAGGCTTCTCAGTTCCGCCAACAGAGCCTCCAAGCTTAGCCGTAACTTTGGACGCAAGATCGCCCATTCGAGCATACATCCAGTCACCAGGGCAACTCTTGTTGGCAAACCAACGATGTACGGTCAGAACCATTTCATTGGAAGCTGGCTCATAGTTCAGAGTCTTTGTTTTATCACCGAACCAGAGCAGCTTGGTTTTCCCGTAACGCTTGCAAATGTCTGTGCAAAGCTCGATCAGTTTTGCATATACAGTGTCGTTGAATGCGTAAGGATGTGTAGCATCGCTGGCACACTCGATCGTTATCGCACGCTGGTCGTTTGCATTAGAGGAAGAACACCATGAACGGTTCTTCTCTTCCACATACATACCTACTCGACCATCTACGCCGATACCATACTGACAGGAAGCCTGTCTGGAAGTCGGAGCAAAAATATTGCCAAGGGTTTCCACCGAGCACTGACCGACTACACAATGAGGCGTGATACGGTCAACAGCATGGGTTCTCTGTCCGGAATGATTAGGACTTAACTTGGTATAAGATACCAAAGGGCTGTTACTCATTTTTCGTTTCCTCCTTCACGCTCTGAATCTGTTTCAGCATCTGAATAACCTTGTCATAACCAACCGTAGAGATCAGGAAGCCCAGATACATCAGAACGACGATCTCAACCCCAATCTTCATAGTAAAGACCGTGTCAGTCATGATAAGGTAAATCACGCTAACAGCACAGGCGATCAGGACTGACAGAACTGCCGCAAGAACATTAGAAGAATACTTGACCTTCGTTCCATCAAGCAGCTTCTTAATACCCTCCACTGTCAGATTCGTGATAACGGATACGATCAACAGTGCTGTAGTCAAAAAACTGATAGGCATAACTAAACCTCCTCATAATTCGTATTTTCTTCCGGTTCACTTTCCTGCTTGAGCCGTTCTTCACGCCTTTCGAAGAATGTTTCGAAAAGGGCTTTGAAGAAGTAGCCAAGCATAACCCCGACAACGGTCGACGCTATTGTGCTGGAAAGCGATTCCGCAATTTGTACTTGCCCCATAAATGCAAGCACATAAGACAGTTGCAAATCAACCAGAGAAACCACCAGAATGATTGCTACTGCTTTTTTGGTAAAAGTTTTAAGCCAGTTATTGTAAGGCTGCTTTTTATGGCAAACTCGCCTTAACATGCATTTTCGGCATCGTCTGTTCATTCAATCACCCCTTAGAGCCAAAGCGTTTTCGATTGGCAGCGTTGATAGCTGCGTTCCGATTCCACATTTCACGCTTACTTCTTCGCTTAGGCGGAGAGTTCTTGACATTACATACCCGTATGAGGGTCAGCAGTCTGTTCAAATGCCATTTTTGAAACTCCACAGGGATGTTATAGGAAATCATCCAGTAGTAAATAAGCTCAGATGTAACCGTTTCTTTATTACCTCTTGTCTGCTTGTCCTCGATAAGGCAAGTAGCAGTCATAGGTGCTTCGATGTACGCATTGATGGCGGCGTAGTTTTCAGCAGACAGCCGAGTATATACTTCGGGATCGACATTCTGGGTTAAGGTCATACATCGTACATAATCAAGAATTTCCTGATCGGTTTTTTCTTGTTTTCCGAGAAATGCCTTATTCCATTTGCTTTCCCATTTTGAAAGAGAGACTAAGGAATGCTCCAACTGCAAAGCCTGCTCTTTCTTGTAGACAAATTCTTCATGAATTTCATCCCAAAACTCGGCAGCCGGCACAGTAATTTTCAGCATTCCTTAGCCCTCCGAGCTTTCTTTAATTAGATGCGATGGGCGCAGCCTGCTTATTGCCGTTGGCACGCATCACACGGTTGACAAATTCGGATGCAGCGCCGGCATCGGTGACAAGCTTCTCAAACAGGACCTCATAAGCGGGAGTTTCCATAAAGCCTCTGGAAATTTCCTCAGACTTCATGAAGCGTCTGCCATCATCGCTCTTCTCGCCATAGGCGGTCTTAATAAAGTTCTCGAAGAACTCCATAATAAGCGCCCCATTCGGACTGGCAGCGATACTCTTAAGCTGGACATCGTAGCCACCCTTTGCGCTCGCCTGCATTTTTACGATTTCAGGCTTGGACAGATCGAAGTAAAAGTCTTCAGTTCTCTGAATGCCATTCAGATCGGTATAAGTGATAGTTTCCTTAGTCATTGAAATTTTTCTCCTTTCAAATTAAAAAAAGTAGGAGCCGCCAGCTTACCTGAATACGGCTCCATAATTTTTACAGATTAACCCTGCGGATTCAGAGTCTTATCGAACAGTTCAATGATCTCATCAGGCAGAGGCAGACGAGGCTCGACACCATCGTTACCGCCATCGGTGGTCGGGTCCTTACCGTACAGGATCTCTTCCAGCTTAGTCATGAACTCGGCACTAAACTTAGTGGAGTCAAAGGTCAGCGTGGCTGTCGGCTTCAACTTCTTACCGTTGACCAGCTTGTTGATAGAGACCGGTGTGGTGCTGATCTCCCAGGACAGAGTAGCCGCCTCAGGACTGTCGTTGACTGTGCTGTAACCCTTTTCAGAAGGTGCTGCCAGGCAGCCATAAACCAGATGCAGCTTATAACCGTAATCGTTCAGATCGGTATCATTACCCAGAATGGTACGATATGCCAGGCCGAAAGTCTTACGGGACTGCTGACCGGCGTACATACCGGGCATGATCTCAACGGAACCATCACACTCGGCAAACTCGTCAGGATACATATACGCCTCGACGGTAGCACCGAATTCCTCGTTTGAAACCAGGTTGACATACTTGATGTTGTCAGCGTAAATCGGGGAAGCCTCGGCCCCGGAAGGACTCTCGGTAACGGCAGTCAGACCATTCCATGCGACGCCCTTGTTATAAACGCCGCCGGTCTGCATCGGATAGAGAACGCCATGGTCACAGCCGGTTTCGTACAGGCGCTCGCCAGTTTTATCCCAAATGATTTTGGACATAAAGATATTCCTCCTTATCAGAAATAGAGCGAGAAATTCCAGTGATTCAGATTCTCGCTTGCATAATATCGTTCAAATCGGCAGGTAGGTATAGAAACCATCTTACCGACAAGCTCACTATCCGGGTCAGAGTCAATAACAGTGACTGAATAGTGCCTGTGAGATGAATAAACCCCGTTATCGGCGTGCACATTTTCGATATCATCAAGTGCATAAACGATAGCGGGGTATTTCATTTTTACCGACTCAGGAGGTTGAAAATACACATTTCTGCTTTCAAGGATTTCTTCCAGGAAAGTTTGCAGATTAAGCCTGCTCGCCATTGTATACACCTCCCATAGTCAGTATAAGTCTTGGGTACTGAACTTCGACACTTGTGACTTTCCATTTAGCACCCATAAACTCAACATACCTCATCGAATGAAAATTCTCATTGGCAAATGGATCGGCTACGATACTGATCTCATTCGCAACATTGATGTTGTCGTTGAGTTGTTCCGCAGACTGAAGCCTACGGGTGTTACGGGTTAAATCACCATAGTACATACGCTCGATGATCTTCTCCGTCCAAACACCCGGCTTAGTCTCTTCCGTTACAGCGTAGCCGATTACTCCATAAAATTTAGCCATTTTGAATTTTCACTCCTCGCTGAATTTAGCCGCCAATATTGGCAGTGACATCCTCTTCCAGAGCGATAGCAGACATGACACGAGTGTTGGCGCCGGAGCAACGAGTCTCCAGCAGGCTCTTCTCCTGGTTGAAGTCGATATCGAAATCGGTGAAGTGAGTGATTTCGCCGCCCTTGGTAGCGCCCAGAGAATAATCAGCCAGATTGACCATCAGTCCCAGAAGCTTCTTGGTCTTGCTGTCCGTGGTAGTACGAGTCTTACCCTCGAACTGTTCGGCGGTGATGATCTGTCCAACATTCAAAGCCGCAGCCAGATCGCTAACCTTGTCATAGATGCGACGGCCATTCAGGTCACGGGCAAGCAGCATGACATTGACCAAATGGGGCGTGCAGTAGAAGTCGGGAGTGCCGGAACCCTTATACTTCTCACGAGCATACAGCAGAGACTGAATTACGGCTTCTGCATAAATGTAATTCTCGCCGAAATTAGCGGAAGTATTGGTGCCCTGGAGAGTAGCCTTCATGCCGGCAATGTCAACGTCAGCATGGATGGTATACAGCTCGTCATCCAACCAAATCGGGCGAATCTTATCCTCGGCGATCTTACCATCAGCACCGACCTCGCGACCGTCACCGATCATGATAGCCGTAGCCAGTTCCTCGTTCAGATTCATACGGTCGATGCCGTACAGATACTGCACCACATCGAAGTCCTGAATATCGATGATGTCATCACGGTCAAGCTTACTCTTTACATACACGGTCTGAGGATCAGTCGTTCTGTGGAGCAGCTGAATGTTGCCGACATAACCCTTCTGGGCACCCTTCTTGTAACCCTTAGCACGAAGAGCCTCAATGTTACGCAGGTCAGCCTGACGAGTACGGATACGGGAAATAGGGCTCTTGTGAACCTTCTTCAGAACCTCATTCACCCAACCCTGGTCAGTGGTAAGCAGTTCAGGAGCACCGGGACGGACATCCTTGTACTCAGGGAACAGGGTTTCAATACCGTCGATACCATGAGCCAGAACACTGTCAGGATTCTGCTCTGCATAAATGTCCATAGCAGTACGGAGACTGCCGACGCTGTTGGACTTGGCCATAGAAATGATGCTTGCCTGGTCAGCATGGGACAGAACCTCGGTCTTCTTCTGCTGATCGTTATCAAAGACATTGTGTTTCATTGTTTTATCCTCCTTATTGGATTCAGATTTGTTGTCGGAATCATCCTTGGATTCCTTTTCGGGTTCGCCTTCGAGAGCCTGTGCGATAAGTGCATACATGACATTCTGCTGCTTCTCAGACATGGAATCGATCACATCAGCAATCGTCTCCTCGTTGTCCTTCTTCTCTTCCTTGTTTTCAGCAGACTTGTCCTCTTTGGAATCCTTCTTCTTTTCCTCGTCTTCCGGATCATCCTTAGATTCCGCAGAATGAGAAAGACAGAGAGGCATTCCGGTATAGATGATAGCCTCATCATCGGACATTTCGCCGTGCTTCAGCATAGAGTCGATAAACGCACCAGGATTAGCACCCTTATGCACCAGGCTCACCTCGCAAATACAGCCATGCAGCACATCAGGACCAGCCTGCTGAAGCTGATTGGCGTAAATGGACAGAGCACAGATGTCACCGTGCTTAATAAGGACCTTCGCAATTTCACCATCAGTGGTGTCATTGAGAAAGCCGTAGGTGTAAACACCTTCCTCACGGTTCTCAAGCCATGCATGACCGAGAACATCACGAGGACTGTTGTGCTGATGATTCCAGACCAGCGGGACTTTAATACCGTCGTTATTCTTAAAGGCGTCCCGACGAATTACTCGTCCATCGGAACACTTAAGGTCGTTTCGGGTTGCCCAGCCGCTGAAATCACAAGCCTCAACCGAAAAAGGTCTACTCATTTTGAAATTCCTCCTTACTTTTTCGATTTTTGCTTAGAGATTTTGTCGTCCAAATCACTTGCTGAGTCTCCAACTGAATCAACTTCGGCGATAGGCATTTCTTCCGACTGCTGATTGGAACCGGACGGCGCACTCAGGTTCTTATTTCTGAGTTCATCTGCTCTCGGGTCCTCAGAGGGTTTCATGCCGACTACCTGACGAATTTCATTCGAAGTCATGATTTCATTTCTTGTAAACTTGTCAGCGATTTCAGCAATGTCATTGACAGGAACCAGTTTGAACGGGTCTCTGAAGAATGAAATTGACTGGTGTTGTGATCGGGCAGTTTTGGTCAGAAACTTTCGTTTCATCTCATCAACAATAGCGGAAATGATCGGCTCGATTGTCCGGTTGTTGTAGTTCAGCATTGTCTTCTCGTCCGCTGTTCCATCCAAAATGCTCTGAGTGATCCCCAACTGGCTGTATAGCATACTCGTCAAGTATTCAATCTGGGACATCAGGTTGTTGTTCACGGAACGATTCAACTGTGTGATATGCTCAGTACCATCAGTATAAGCGATACCATACTTCGAACCTGACAACTGGTTTTCTATATCTTTACGCCGATTTTCGGCCTGTTGACGCCTTGCTTCTGTCTTGATTACATAAGGAAGCTGAATAATTAAATCGAGTTTTCCAGATCCGCTTTGCTCATCAATGACATCAAGTAGGTTAAGTTTACGAATGAGCCGCTGCATAGTTGAGTTCGGCTCATTGATAACTGCGTACAGCGGATTCTCAATGATAGCCACTGCACTTTTCGGCACCACAATATCTTCTTTTCTGCCCGTTTGTTCATTGTACACACGAGCACGAATATACTGCGGATACCAGTCTAAAATCTGTCCGACACGCAGAGACTGTATATCATACGAACCGGACACATTTGGGTCAGTCGTGGTGTCGACCGGAACAATAGCCACGCTTCCTTCATCAAACATAGAGATAACTACATCCTGAACGAACGACCGTGCCGTCTGATCGACATTCGCTTCCAAAGTGAGGCAATTATTCAATCCGTCATCGATGACCGAAAGAAAACGCCCATTTTCATCCAACCGAACATGCTGAACATTCAGGGCCGCAACATCAAGCGCAATTCGGTTATAAACCGATGTGACGATTGATCTTTCATTGCCTCTGGACATTCTTGGTCTGTCAGCTCGATATGAATGGCTCATACCCAAATCCCGGTAGTTCATTTGAACATTGCCGGTAAACGCATTCCAAGCATGTTTCAATCTGGAACCAAAAGACATCTCCATTTTGAATCATCACCTCCTTAAACCATATCAACATTTTTCTTCTTATAGGCAACTCGACCGGAAGCCCAGATACCGTTCTTCAGCTGCTGCATATCATAGCCTCTGTCAGCCAGAGCCATATGCACGCCGACTTCACCTCGTTTTGCAACGAATTGAACGACACGCCCTGAAGGTGCGATAACATTCTTGACGGACTCATTCATCAGTTCAGCCATCTTCCGATTATAGGAATTGATAGCTGAAGAACTGATTTTACCTTTCGATGTCACAGAGGAAGGATTTTTCAATAGTTGATTGGCATACTGATCGAGTTCTTTGGAAACATCTTTGCGGGCTTTAGATACAATTTTGTCGTGGTTTTTATGAGCCCAATTTGCGTCTTTCTTTTCCAAACGCTTTTGACCTGCGGCGGTCAAAGTTCCGTCTTTGTTCTGGAAACGGCGAACGCCCCATTTCTGACCGAGAATACCATGATGATACATCTCATCCAACTTGACCACCTCCTTATTCAAATGCGTCTCGATTGAGTTTATAAGCAATGTAAGCGTCCATCATTGCCGCAACAGCATCGATTTTCTGCTCGTATCGCTTCTTCAAAAGTTTACGGTTTCCATTTGTATCTTCAAGGGTAATACAGTTACCCATAGCGAAGGTCATAAGGTCCTCATCGAAGATAAGCATTCTTTCTTCAGAAAGCTTTTTCAGTTCTCCAAGTGGAACCGACTCAGTTTTAGCGCCCTGAATAACTTTCTCAATTCCAAACGGACCGTTTTCAGATTCCCATCTCGCCACAAATTCTTTTGCATTATAAGGGTCAAACCCAAGACATCGAACATCGTATCCGCACTCCTGAATATGGTTGTCCAAATCTTCATAGACATCCATCATGTTAAGTACAGCACCCTCTAAAACAATTAAACTGCCCTCCGCCATGAATTGATCGTATTTGATCCGCATAGCAGCAGGCAGCTTCATTAAAGTGGTAGAGGTAATATAGTTTCGTGTCTTGATGCCAAAGGAACCGTTTGGCAGAGGGAACAAAAATGTAAATGCGCAGAAGTCATCGCCCTGTGATAAGTCTGCACCGAGGGAACAAGGCATCTGCCAGTAGTCCCTCTTTCGATGCGGAAGAGTTTCTTCGTAAGTGAAGTAATAGGTGTACCCCTCCATAGGCAGTCCAAATCTCTTTGCAAGAATATCGTTTCGGGCAGCTGGAGCTTTTTCAGCTCTTTCAACATCAAGCTGATAAGTTTCATAACTTACGGTTTTTCCAAGATTTGGATTAGCCTTGAGCCACATTTCCGGGTCTCCGACTTCATCAATGGAATCAAGCTTGTACCACCAAATCGAAACGTGGGGATTGATGTAGTCGCCTTTAAGGATGTCCATCAACTCCATTTTGATGGTGTCGCCGCTTCCGTTACGAACCGTACCTTCCGAGCTGATTGCAACAATGATGTAGTCGTTCACCTTGGATGCGCCCTGCTCAATTGCGCCGATAACATCCTCTCGAATGTCTCCGGAAAGCCACTCATCAACGGTTGCGACCTTGATTTGTAGACCCTGGAGCTTATTGATGCTCATGGGTCTGACCTCAAGAAGCGAACCCGTAAGGAAGTTTTCAACGCCCTTTTTTGTAGAGGCTAACTTTGTGCGATTCGCTTTGGAACCGGTTGTGTTTTGCAAAGAGCCTTCTGTCAGGAACTGAAACAGCGGTCCTCTCGAACGAGTGATAGCGGTGCGAAGAGGAGACATGACCTCCTCCGCTTGCTTCATTGTGGGGGCGGTGGTGATCTGATGAGTAGTAGAGGTATCAACATTCAGAAAGTAACCCTGTAAGGTTGAGCCGTACATTGATTTAGCGGCACCTCGTGCAACGATCAAATACTGTTTGTTAATCAGCCTTTTTTTCACATTCTTGCGAACATAGTGCCCACCATGACCATCTGGATTCGGCTGATACACGCTTCGCTCAACAAAATAGTACCAACCAAAGATCTGTTCACCCCAAAGTTTGAAGCTATCCAATAGGCTGAGGTCAGAGCCATCTGTTAGAGTAAGTTCGGACTCACAATAAGCGATCCATCCCTCAACAGCTTGGTCATCATAGTACACACCCGGATTAGCGATGAGATCATCGATACGGTTCATTTCCATAGAGATCTCTTTGCAGACTGGGATTTCCCCTCGAATCACGGCATCACGAAACATACCATAATACTTGGGAACGGCAGTGTTTGATAATGCCATAAGTACCTCCTTAGCCAGCTTTCTTAGCCATACCGTTTACAATTTCTTTGATCTTGCCGTAGTTATTGTAAATGGTTAAGGCGGTCGAAGTAGCGGTTGCAATTGTTCCGGCAACTTTCAGAGTTTTTGATACATATTCCTTTCCACGATTCACATCAGTCGAAGACAATTGACTGTACTGTTTCTCCATCTGAAGACGATTCAGTCGGTTACGAAGCTCTGCATCACTCATAGACTTAACGCTCTTACTGCTATGAGCTTTACTATAGTCTTCATGAGCAGAAGCATCAGAGTTAGAAGAATTTTCTCTTTTCTTTCCGGCTGCGGTACGAGTGCCATCTTTGTTCTGATAGCGCCGGACGCCCCATTTCATGCCGATGATGCCATGATGGGAAAGTGCTGTATTATCCATTTTGAAATCCTCCTCTCGTTTTTAATCGGGGTCGACTGTCACATTGATTCGCCATTCAAGCTCGCTGATCTGTCGGTTAATTGCTTCTATCACTGCCGAACTCAACGGCGGGTCGAATGCCAGTCTTACCTTCAGGTAGATAAAGGTTTTTGCAAATTCAAGACGAGGATCATCGTACAGGAATTCAGACCAGGTCTTACTTGCATCTTCGATACGGAATCCTTCTTCAGGACCAACACCGAGCTGCGTCAAGACTGAGAATGCCGAATTGATGTACATGACGATGTCCGGGTCAAAGTGCTCATACTCTTCAGCAATTCCGAGCAGCTTTTTAATCGATGTCAGTATACTGTCCATATCGTTTTCTCCTTACTGCCTGACGGCTACAAATTTCTTCATGCAGAATCCTTCGATACCGGTAGCAGTACAGACAGCGTACCAATCATCATTGGAATCGCCAATGTCAATTTCCAATTCGTCAAGACAGGTCACAACCGTTACTACTCTGGAATCCTTAGTCGGCTTTTCACGAATGTTCAGCTTCAGGCAATCAGTAACAACACCGATAACATTTTGAGCAGCGTCTTCGCAAAACTCCGTTTCCTGTTCCTCAATGGCTTCAGTTAAATCATCAAGAATAGAGTTTTCATAGATTTCCTTTGTCATTGGAATTTTCTCCTTTCATTATTTTCGCCAGGGGCATGTATCATTTTGTGTGCGCTGTACTGGAGGGAGAAGTAACAAACTCTCATCACCATAGTGAATAGCATTATGTGTATTCAACTTAGTGCAGATCACATTCTCCGGGTCAAAGACGCATGGGCTCTGATTAAAAAGGTCTTCATAGGTGATCGGATTCAAATGATGAATCAATATTGAGCCGAAGATCTCATAACCCGGTACACCGAGATCACAACCTTCATCACGAATGATAATTTCATCTCTGAATTTCAACCACTTGTCGGAATGATAAAACTCTTGGTTCAACCATCGCTTAAAACCGAAAGTCTCTTTTCCAACAGAGCCATCGAGTTTCAAATAGCAAAACCGTTCTTCAAATGTCGGCAGTGTAATTAGTTCGGAATATGTTTTAATACTCATCGTCATCACCGCCTGCACCTGAATATCTCCTAAACGCTTCGAGAGCCTTGTTGTACAACTCCTTGGCTTCACTGTTGGAATTTAGATTCTTGGTCTTCGCTTCGATAAGCTCTTTCTGCTTCTCCAGAATCTCCTTTTCAATTCGTTCCTTACTGGAACCGAGCTTCAAATAATGTGTTATGACCTGAGAAGAAGCAGTTCCGTCTCTGAGCTGCTTTTCAGCACATTGAACCGCCAAAGAAATCATTAAGTTCTCTTGCGCTTCGAGAGATGTCGGTGGTCTCAATGGGCTGTTTGAGTCGGAAGAGCTTGCAGCTTTACCTTTTGGCATTGGCACTGCCTCCTCTCTTAAAAAATTTGGTGCGGATAACAGGAGTTGAACCTGCACGGAGATAACCTCCAATAAATTCTGAGTCTATTGCGTCTGCCAGTTCCGCCATATCCGCATACTTGTACTGCACTTTTTATCTGAACCGATGCTCTTTTAGGTGAGAATAGGTGCAGTATTTGAAAGAACTTACAGAGTTGAATTTCCACCAATCACCGAAAGGAGAAAAGAAACATGAAAGGAGATGTTCACACTTTATGGAAAATGTCTCAACCCTGTAAGCTCGTTCAAATACTGCACCCGTGGGGTAAACCCCATTCCCAAAATATCCCTCCGGAGATTTTTTTAAGACCGCCACGATGAGGTAGGGGGTGCGATTTTGGAGACCCCCCTCCCCATGTCTTTAAGCCCTGCGGCAGCAGTGCAGATCAAGTGATTATTTGTTTGTGTTGGCTTCAAGTTCAAATGTTTTCAGAGAAGAAAACAAAAACTTTATTCAAAGAGCATTAGACCTCAACCTATAGTTCAAGCCTTGTCTGCTTTTGTTGTTTTCGTTCTCTTAACTTTCTTGTAAATGTTCATGAAGTCGTAACGAATGATCTCGTCAATCGCTCTTTCAATCTCTTGATTGTTCTCTTCTTCAGAGAATTGGTCAGAAGTGTGAGCAATTCGATCGAGATAAGCGCAAGTGTTGTAACCCTTTTCTACATCAAACAGGAACCAATCGGAGAACTGTTCAAATGGATTGTAAGGGTTGTCAAATGTGGTAAGGGCACAAGAACCATTCATACCAGTCACTCCTTTCAATTCAAGTAATTGGACACTGTGCTCGTAGAAATGCCAAGAGCTTCAGCAATTTCCGATGTGCTGTAACCAGAAGCATTCATCGAAGCGATCTTATTCTGCTTTGCAGTGCTGAGAGTTGTTGTCGCTCTCGGTGTTGCACGCTGTCTAAGACTGTCAATGTCCACATTGTCGATGATTTGGGTAAGCTTATTCTCGCTAATAGCGCCAGCTTGAATTGCTTCCCATTCACGGTCTGTAATCTTGATGGTCTCTCGCTTTGCACCAACAGAGGCACGAGCCTGAGTAAGCGCCTGCTGGCTTGCTTTCTTGAGCTCACCCTTTGTCATATCCGGATTGTCCTGCTTTTTAGCAGCCACTACCGCATTAGCCATAGTCTGAGCCTGCCTTTCTCTGGGCGCATTCTTCAGAGCTACATTGAGCTTAGCATTCAGAGAATCGACCTCAGCTTGATAGGTCTCTTTTGCAGTTGCGGAGTAGGGTACTTTTCCGGTGGAGAGGATCTCAAGACGAGCCTGGTTGCCCAGGGCTTTCATTTTGTTGGCATAGTTAGCATAAGCACGCTCCACGGGGGTATCAGCTTCGGATACCAGGGTATAGGCATCCTTTGCCTCAGCCATCTTAGTGCTGGGCTGAGTACGCTCTTTGACCTTGCCAGTTCGCTTGTCAACGTAAACAGGGTCATCTACATCTTTCCATATGTATTCACCAGTTTTTTCGTCGATTTTTGGGCTACCTTGCCTCTTGATAATGGAAGTCTCAGACTTAGCACGGGAAATCAGAGTCGAAGCACCCTCATGGTATCTTCCATCCTCATCAACTGTACCCTGATACTTCTTTTTCAAAGAGCTGATGCCATTGTCGATCTCACTTTGCTTGTAATCCAGCTTGTGTTTTTCAGCATCAATAACTACCATGCTATGACGAACTGCTCTTGCAAGCTCATCCTGCGTAGCTCCCTTCAAAGTCATGTCGGTAATCAGATTAGAAATGACACCCATCTCTTTCTGTGTGTTCTTCATAGGCTTGAAAGTGCCAGCAGGTTTTCCGCCATACTCTAATTTTGGGTCAAATCCTTCAAGCCCCTTCAGAGGAGGAGTGGAAGTAATCTTGACCTTACTTTTACCAGAATTACAGGGGATGACCATGACAGTATCACCATCAAAGTCAGCACCTGAAAGCCGTTCTGCAACCTTACTGTTAATACCGATGGCATCTTTAGGGGTGTTACCAAGGATTCGGCGAGCCTCTGCCTGCTTGTTATTCACTGTCAAGATAGGAATCTCAAAAGTTCCGCCATGTGGATACCGAACCAGAGCTACTGTTTCACCATTCTTGTAATTCGGGGCATACACTTCATTGTCTTTCATCGAAGTGATAGGTAGGATCACCTGATATTTCTGACGAGGAAGAGCAGCTGCCTGAAGGTGCACAGCAGCAGAGTCACAATCATCTGCAAAGGATTTCAGTAATGATTTTTTGACCGTCGGATTTGTCAGCGAGCAGATTTCATCAAATTCAGCCATCTTATCAGATGCCGCCAAATTCAGCTGTTTATTGACAAGACTCAAACTCTGTTTAGAAAGAAACTGGGAGGGGAGTTTATCCGCCCATTCACCCCAATCGCCCTCTTCAGCACGCTTATTGATAAGGGAGAGCTGTCGTTTACCATCAGCATCGATATAATAGCTCTGCCCACCGGCTTTGATAAGGGAACCAAACGGATTATCGGGGTCATCCTTTACCTTCTTCAGAACATCCGATGTCGGAGTGCCCTTTTTCTTATTGGTGTTGAACATTACATCCACACCATCAGGAAGATCATCAGAATAAACAGCCATTCCTTTCAGATATCTATTGCCGTCGACCAAGATGCGAACCTGAGCATAATGGGAATCACCGAGAGATAAGTCGTCTACACCACGACGAATTTCAATGACACCATCTTTCTGAATACCGCCATCTTCCGCATAACGGATTTTCAAGCGGCTTGAATCCATACTTTTAGGATAGACAAACTTGTCGAATGTCTCGCCGTCATCATGAGACACATAGTCTCTGACGGAATGGACATTCTCGAAATTATAAATCTCTTTATGCTCTGTTCCTGGAGGGCAGAGAACCTTGATGTTTGTTTGCTTACCCGGGTTTGTTACCTGAGGGACACCGCCGCCATAGATGGGATAGCCTTCCATTTCCAAAATATAAAGAGCCTGGTTCATTTTCTCTTTCGAAATACCAAGCTCTCTTTCGACTCCGGTTCCGACATCGATCATGCCTTTTTCCGAAATCTGTTTTTTCAGAAATTCAGCGGTCTGCTTTGCCTGATTCATACGAGCTTCTGAACTCTCATTCAAGAGGGAACGAACTGAAGAATCGTTAGCAAAGCCCATTTTGTCAGCAATCTCATTCAAACTGTAACCTTTAGCTCGAAGAGCTTTAGCAGTGGCAACATCAGCAGAACGGCGTTCATCCTTTGCGAGGCTCATCTGAGTGCGAAACTGTGTTGTGCTCAGCCCCATAGATTTTGCAATGGCTACTTCTCCTGTGTAGGTTTTTCCATCCTTATCAGTAAAAGTGAAATTGGACTTTTTCAGTTCCTCTACACGGGAAAGAAAATCACCGCTGTGCTGATAAGGGTTATCACCCGAACCCCAAGGATAACGACCAGACCTTCTGGGCATACCGTAATGCATTAAAATATCATCCGTGAGACTCATGGTTTAACCCTCCTGTTCTCTGATTTTTCTAATAACCTTGTCAAAAGTAATAATCTTGTCCATGATTGGAACAATATCTTCGGCAGTAGGTGTGTGATACAGAATTTCGTTGTTCTGATACAGACGAAGTTCCATCTCGATTTCCGATGGTTTCACCTTGTATTCCAAACAAAAAAGAGCAGCGTATATTTCAAGCTGCTCCATGTGCGCCGGAACGACACCGGTCTTCAAATCGTGAATACGAAGCGTACCATTCCGAAATACAATCGTATCGGCGGTGCCAAAGCAATTTTCTGAATAGAACAGAATCTGTTCAGGCACCATACGAAAACTAATTGCGTCATTGACATACATGTTCAATGTTTTCTGTGACTTGGGGAGTTTTTGCCCCAAAGTGATACATTGACATGCAAAGTCATGTAGAACGGTCCCTCGCTGTGTGGCCAAAAACTTTGAATAAGCATCAGCTACTTTTGTTTCGTCATAGTTAATCCAATGATACTTGCTGGCACCAAGAAAAGCGTGTTGCCCTTCAAGATTGGAATGATTGTTGAAGATCATGCAGCACTTCCTCCTTGTTCTCGGGACAAATGAATCTGGAGAAAGACATCTCATCCATTTTACCCACATAATATTCTTGGTTTGGTTGCTTTTTTGCACCAGCGTGTTGTTTACATTCCAGAGCAGCCCATTTGTCATTGAACAAAATAAGCAGATCGGGAATGCCTTGCAAATATCCAGAGTCGCTTTTCATCACGATGCAACCTGGAAAAAGTTTCTTAAGCTCCTTAATGAGCTTCGATTGAAATTGACTTTCGAGCATTGGCAAACGAGCCTCCTTTCATGTAGTTTTTCAAAACTGAAAAGAGAATGTCTATTCTTAAAAATAGCTTTTTTACTCCTCTCTTCATAAAAGGGGATGTATTTTTCGCGCGGCGGACAAAGGCATAAAAAAAGACCGAGACACCGTTTAAGCATCTCGGTCAAATATAAAGTTGTTTGTTATCGAGCTTCTACACTTACTGGATCAAGTTCAAAGAGACCGGTATCAGAATTGTAGCTCCGCACTTTAGCCTGTATTCTTACATTGCTGCCGACTTTGATATAATCAGCAAGCGTAAGTCCGTCTCCTAAATCATATACCCCAACATCCTTAAACTTAAAAGTTGGACCAGGGTTTGCAGTATTTTCATCCACATAGTCTCCCGCACTGATTAGCAAATCATATCGGGTGTCGTAATTATCGTGGTTTGTAAGATAGGTAATACAGCCATCAAACTCAATAACCTGATTCTTATGAGCCTCTGCAAAATCGGCATACGATTGATCCATATCTGCTTTAAGAGAAAGCATTGCTGCCAATTCTGGAGAATTATCTACTGTCAAAATATCAACAGCAGGCTCTTCGGTTGAAACGGATTCGCTATCTGTTTCAGAAGTTTCTTTTTCCGGGAATGTGTGATATGTGATTATAACCTCGACATCGGCCGGATACCAAGCATCAGCAGAGTATTTAGTATCGCCATCCACGGAAACAGATTCGACCTCACCGTCTTTTGTAAGCCAACCAGTAACAAGGTCGTCAAGTTTTTCAAGTTTGATGTTTGTGAAGCCACTACTTTCAAACTCGTCAACTACTTTTTGATAATCCTTGCCTTTTTGAATACTGGAACCAGATGGAGTTTTAGCTTCACCGTCATGCCCCTCTGAACCGCAACCTGCGATCGTAAATATCATGGCAATTGCCATACACACTGCCAAGAACTTTCTCATCTCATTAACCCATCCTTTCCGAGGGCATTAAAAAAGTGCGCCCCCACAATGAGAGACGCACCGAAAAAGTGTCAGCCCTCATTGTTGCCACACAATCTCAATCAAGCCGCAAAGGGACAAATGAAATGAGTAAAGAGAGAAAACACTTTTTACCAAAGCAGTTTTCCCTAAACGACTTGAACATATTAGATTGTGTGGCGCTTATAGTATAGCACAGTCTGAAAGAAAAAGAAAGAACTTTAGGTAAAAAGTCTTGACATTTCCATCGACTTGTGCTATGTATTTTGGCTTTTGGTCAAATGCCCACTTTTCTCGCCCTATTTATATATTTATTAAAACTTTTTATCACAATTAAATAAGAAATAAAAGTGGGAAAGTGGGCTTTTTTCACAAGAAAAATTTCAAATCGGCGCAAATCGGCCATTTTGGGGCAAAAAACGCTCAAAAAGTGCCATTTTCAGAAAATGCCTCCAAATTTTTCTGCCCACTTTTGGTTTTCAAAACCGGGCTTTTGCCCACTTTTTCTGGGCTTTTTTCAGGAAAATTGTCCGTACACGCTCAAAAATTTTTTCAAAACCGGGCTTTTGCCCGAATCCGCCAAACAAAAGTGGGCTAAAATTTACACAATTTTCAAGTATGTACGGACTCATTTCTCTCATCTCCAAACCCGTCCGTTCCGTTTATCGACCAGAATAATCCGACCTTCGATCTCGAAGTCGGCCAACTCACACAAGTAAAACAGTGTATGCAGCAGCTTATGAAATCTTTCGTCTTCTTCACGCTCAATGTTCTTGAGGGCTTCGTAAGCGGTCGGGTCAGAATATCCTTCGGCATTTCGTCGAGGATTAGTAGTGTTCGCCATGATGCAGGTACTCCTTTCTTCTAAGTTTGTTTCAAGATTGCTACGCCTTCTTTCAAGCTTTCCGGAATATCAATTACTCGCTGGTTACGGCTTCCTCTGAAATCAAGCTCCAACGATTTTTCAACCTGTACGAACGGGCCGTCAACGAGTACATCAATATGTTTAAGAAGCTCGATGCCTTGTCCATACAAATCTTCAAAAAGATAACCAGTGTAGCACCAAACGCTAAGTCCCATTTGATGAGCTTTTTCAGCGATCAGAGCACACTGGTAAATCTGACAGAACGGCTCGCCTCCGGAAATGGTGATGCCGTCTATCCAATTTTTTCTTTTTGAAATATCATCGAGTATATCTTCGATCGACACGAGTTTTCCGCCACCGAAAGGGTGAGTTTGAGGATTGTGGCAGCCGGGGCAATGATGTGGACAACCTTGAGTGAATATCACATACCGGATTCCTTCCCCGTCAACAATAGACTCCGATTCAATCCCCGAAATTCGAATCAACTTCATGCTTGACACGATCTCGCTCCTCCGCACGCTTAGCGTCATTCCACTTATCAAGAGTTCCGACCAAATATCCAGTGATGCGACGAATGCGTTCGAACGGAACTCCATCAGCCTCGCTCCGTCCGCAGCAGGGACAGGTGTCATTGATAATACCGTTATAACCGCAGACAGGATCTCGGTCTACAGGATGATTGATGCTTCCGTAGCCGATGCCGGCTTCTTTCATGTGTCTTACAACTCGTTCGAAAGCTACAAGGTTTTTGGTCGGATCACCGTCCAGTTCTACATAGGAAATATGACCGGCATTAGTAAGAGCATGATACGGAGCTTCAATATCGATTTTCTTAAGTGCAGGGAGATGGTAATATACCGGAACATGGAAGCTGTTGGTGTAGTATTCACGGTCGGTAACACCTTTGACAATTCCGTATCTTTCTCTGTCAGATCGAAGCAGCCGCCCAGCTAAACTCTCAGCGGGAGTAGCAAGACAGGTTACATTCATACTGAGTTCTGTGCTCTTACGGTTGCAATAGTCACGAATATAGCCGACAATACGCAAGCCAAGCTCCTGGGAGAACTCATCTTCACCGTGATGCTTGCCATTAAGCGCTACAAGACACTCTGCAAGCCCGCAGAAACCGATAGATAGCGTTCCATGCTTCAAGACCTCTCCAACCGTGTCATCAGGAGAAAGCCCGTCAGAATCCATCCAGACGCCTTCTCCCATAAGGAATGGGAAGTTGCGAACTACTCTCGAAGCCTGAATTTTATACCGGTCGAGAAGCTGCTGCATCGTAGCGTCGAGCATTTTATCCAGTAGTTTGAAGAAAGTGAGATAGTCGCCTTTGGATTCAATGCCAAGTCGAGGCAGGTTGATAGAAGTGAAGCTTAGATTGCCTCTACCGGGAGCGATCTCACGAGACGAGTCATAAACATTACCCATTACACGAGTACGGCAACCCATGTAAGCCACCTCCGTCTCAGGATGACCGGGTTTGTAATACTGGAGATTGAATGGAGCGTCAATGAAAGCAAAATTTGGGAACAGTCTCTTGGCACTTACCTTCATTGCCAGCTTAAACAAGTCATAGTTTGGATCGTCCGGATTATAGTTGACACCCTCTTTGACACGGAAAATCTGAATCGGGAAGATTGGTGTTTCGCCATGACCGAGTCCTGCTTCCGTAGCAAGCAGAAGCTGTTCAATAGCAAGACGACCTTCCCAAGATGTATCTGTGCCATAGTTAATAGAGCTGAATGGAACTTGCGCGCCGGCGCGGGAATGCATGGTATTCAGATTATGAATAAACCCCTCCATAGCCTGATAGGTATCACGGGTGGTCTTTTCCATAGCATAGTCGAGAATCCATGCTTTATCTTTCAGATCGTTGAGGCGTTCGCAAATCTCATAGCCTTCTTTCAGATATTTTTGATAGGTGTAACGGACACCTTCGGCCATAGCATAATCGAAGTCCACGACACTCTGTCCGCCATGCTGGTCATTTTGATTCGACTGAATGGCAATAGCAGCCAGAGCAGCATACGAACCGATGCTTTTTGGTGCTCTCAGATGACCGTGTCCGGTATTGAATCCATTCTTGAAGAGCTTGCGAAGCTCAATCTGCGTGCAGGTCGTCGTCCATGCATAGAAGTCAAGATCGTGTATATGAATCCATCCATCGCGGTGAAGTTCTGCAATTGCAGGTTTAATTAAATACTCCAGATTGTACTCCTTGGCGGTATTGGCACCATATTGCAGCATAGCCCCCATAGGGGAGTCACCGTTGATGTTGGCGTTATCTCGTTTCAAGTCGCTGTCCTTTGCTTGAAGAACGGTAATACTATCAAAAATAGCTTTTACCTTTTCTCCGAATCGTTCATTCATAGAAAACCCTCCTTAAATATCATCCTGATTGCGATGCAGACTGTGTTCAGCGTCGAAACCATCCGGATACCTGGCTTTCAGTTTATCCACATTCATCTGCATGATGGTTTCAAGGTCATACCCAATAGCGTTTGCACTTACAGCGAGATACCAAGCCACATCTCCAAGCTCTTTAGCCATATGTGCAGTGTCCAGCTCATGCCCCTGAAACAGATGCTTTTTCAAAATATCAATTGCTTCGCCGGCTTCTCCGTTCAGTCCCATTAAGCCATTGAGCAGAAGTTTCTCAGGCGGTAAATCTCCTGGGGCTGTGCGAAGAGCTGCCTGCTGATAATCGTTCGGTGTCATATTTTTTCCTCCTGTGATTACGATTTACCAGTGCAATAGCCTGGTTTATTTGAACATCAAGCTGACGTTGTTCTTTTGCTTCCCGCAGACGGTCACGAACAGCCTGAATATCCGCTTTTGTCGCTTCTCTGGCAAGCATGTTTTTCTCCTTTACACAAAAAATAAGAGCCAAGGTTTAACCTCAGCTCTTACATGACTTGTTAATTTTTAGATTTGTGGTATTTCCAGGCTTCACAAACCGTTTCCTTGCATTTCGGATAATCGGGGCGTCCGCATTTGTTGCAGATAAGCTCTTTCCGTCCGAGATCCGGAATATCTTCCTCAAATTCTCTGATAACAGTTGTCCATGTGCCGTCTTTTCTTCGAACCGGACAGGACATTCTGGATTTGACTTTCATTGACATCGCCTCCTCGTAGTATTTTACCACAAATATAACAAAAGTAAAAGGGCTTGTTACGGCCCCTTTACCTTTGAAATCGAGTAACTTACGAAATCATGATCTTGTAGCGTTCGTTCAGCTCTTCAAACACTTCCTGATCTGCTGCAATGCTGATGTGAAACTCAATCTTGCCCTTTTCGTTCAACACGGTTTGGACAGCAGGTTGAAGTTTCTCAGCAAACAGCATTCTCAAACAAGTGCCGAGTTGCCGATCATTAACTGCCAGAAAATAATTCATTGTGCGTTACCTCCTTTCATAATAGGGGGTGTATTTTTCGTGCAGGAAACCGTTTGTTAGAGTTTCTCCGTCTCGATAAGGTGCTCACATTCATGTGGGTTTTCATCCGAGCAGACTTTATATTTATCCCAGTATCTTGGGCATTCATGTTCCTTTGCGTTTTTACTGCACATCGTCCATAGTGGGCACAGCTCTCCGTAATAAGGAAGCTGATTGACTACGAATTTCATCATCTTTCATCCTTTCTTTTCGCCAGTAATAAGCTTAGAATATGGCAGACTTTCAATCCAATCACAGAACGTATGCCATTCGTCGAGTTTGTGATTCCGGCGGGACTTGTAGATGTTTGCCAGAACCTCGTAGTTCAGCATGACTGTCCGGCGCTGGTTATAAGAGCTTGGCAGAAGTTGGATCAGCTGCCACCAGTACCGTTTGTCCTTTGTTTTAATATATCTTCCTCGGTAGTAGTTAAGGACATTGATTATTAAACCCAGAAGGTCATCGCCATCTACCCGGATGTTATTCGCATCATTGAGAAAAAGAGCGTCGCCTGCATCATTATTAGCCATACTCAGTAAATGTTCATGACTGAAATCCTCCAGCGTAAACTCCTTGTCCGCAATCTTATGCATCGTCGAGCACGAGTTCGCAACCGTACCAACCTTATAAGTATCAAACTCCTTCCACCAGTACAGCGGAGCAGTGATGTCGAGATAGACGGTAATCATCCGCATGAACTTACGATGATCGGTACCGGCATTTCTCAGTCGGTTCATCAAATCTGCATCATTCGGACCAATCCAAAATTCACTATCATCAGAGTAAGAAGCCAAAATATGATTCTCCCTCTGAGCTGGAGCGACATATCTCCAATTAGAATCACTCTTCTCCCAAGAGTTCTTAGGGTTTCGCATACCACGAATGGCGTGCTCCCAGCCTATAACCTCGGCGTTTTCAGTTTTCAGCATTTTCTACCTCCGCAAGCTTCGTCCGAATCATTTCCAGAATTTCTTCTACAATCGAACGAGTGTTATTGTGTAACTTAATATAATCGGCATGGTCTTTATACCAGGCAAACATTTCGGAAAGGTCACCTTTAATCCAGCTGAATGCCCACCAGTCACAGATCATCTCAATAATGTATGGATACGGCATTTCGATAAGGATAGTTCCTTCTTTAGGTTCGTCGTTGATTAAGACCCAATACTGCCAATGATGGGGGTTTCGGTGGATATGCATAAGCCATGCCGGGTTAAACGCCTCGATGATTGCTGGGGTTTGCTCCCCATAGAAATAGTTGTCATAAGGCGTGTACTCATCTGGCGTATCCTTCGACATATCATGGAACTCAATATTTCGAGTCGCCTCCACATCTGTCAGTTCTGGAATATAAGCAGCAATCCACTGATAAGCCTTTTTTACAGCTTGCCTGTGTTTTTCCAGATATTCATCATATTTTTGAGACATTGGATTCTCCTTTCTGATAGATAACCCGATCGCAAGCAACTTTGTTTACCACGCTGGTTGTGTAGTCGATTGTAGGTACCTCATGCTGCTCGAAATGGATTACTATGGAAAAATCAGTGATTAAATCATTTTCGGGATGCACCATCGATTCAGCTCGGTTGATAAGTTCTTGACCTGCGTCTTTTATTTGCTGAACAAGAGCATTACGATACCCATTAGCCATTTTTTTCGATCTCCTTTCTCAATTTATGAGCTATAGCCACCTGTTCCTCAAGCCCCGGCATATGAGGGCAGGGGTAATCGAGACCACAAAATAGACAAGTAACACCTCTCGTAAGAGTAAAGCATCGATTGCATAAAACCCGACAACTTTCTTTAAGTGAATCGTTTTCATTTTCGAGTTTTGAAAGCTTTTCATGGTATTCAGTCTGAAGGTCTGACAACTGTCTTTTCAGTTGTGTATTCTCTTCAGTAGCATCTGACGAAAGTGCCTTTCTGAACTCCTCAAGATTCATGTTTCTTTTCTCCTTTCAGAAATATCACTCTTGATCGAGCCGTGCCTGTTTAAGGATGCGACCAATTTCATAAACAGATTTTGCCTGTGTAATTTTTCTCTTAACTTCTTCGCTATAGCAAAGTTCCGTTGCAATATCAATCGCATCCTTTTTCTCGGCATCAAGAATTGTTTTTGCTTTCATAGTTCATTGGTTTGTGGGAATTTGTATTGCTGGGTTCTGCGAGACAGTCATTGCATGGGTCTTTGGACTCTTCAAGACCGTGGTGCTTGCACGATTTGCAATACTGGCCAAAATAGACTTCCTTTTCCTCATTCATCTGCAAAACCTCCTTACAAAATCCACATAATAAGCTTGATCGTCGCCGCTACGATAATCGCACTGGCACACAAAGACATCAGAATAGCGATAGCCTGCCCAATTTTATAAGCAAGGCTGCCACTCTTCTTCGTTTCGGGACGATATAATGTATCTTTTTCGTATTCAGGCATATATTATCCTCCAAATTGAAGTCCAAGATGAGAATATAAATCCTTATAAAGGATCTTCTCTAACTCGTCCTTATACATTGTTACAACTTTGCCGTCTACCACACGGCTTACGGTTTCTCTCAAAATGGGAGCAGCTATATCAGCGGTAACCGGGGCTTTGACATCTGCCATAATCGGTTCTGGTAAATATCCCAATGCTTCCATTTCCTTGTGCTCACAGGTCTCGACAAAAGAACATTCACGGCATTGCTCCGCCAGTCTTGTCAACGCCATCGTCTGTCACCTTCTTTCTCAGGTATCGCTCAATGTTTTTGCACCGATTTCGATTTGAGCATCGAATGACTGTGTCGGATATGACGATCTCTTCACTCATTCCGTATGCTTTTTGCGGTCGTTGAACATCTGGGTCGAAGTCCATGCAAGCAGAGCAATACTCCGCGACATCAATTATTATCATCTTTTCTCCTTTCTCAGGCAGCTTTGGGTTTATAGCTGCCGACATACTTGGTTTCGTTGAAATTCCGCTTTTCGCTTAACGCTCGACTGATAGCCAAATCAATGCCGGAACGGGATTTCAAATGGTAGTAATATAAATCTTTGAACGGTGTGTTTAAGCGGTCAGTTCGCCCAGCTGACTGCTTCATGATTTTGTAGGAGTAGTTCTGCGAGTAGAACACGATGGTGTCTGTGCTAATGCAGTTCCATCCTTCAGCACCGGCAGTATACTGAACCAGATACACCCAGCTATCGCAAGTTGGAATAGGTTGATGCTTATGGCCGTTCCATTCAGCGATCTCGACATTTTCTCCATAGTAGAGATTTTTCAGAATATCAAGCTCGTAGTCGAAATTATAGAAAACAATCATTTTAGGATGTTTCTCAAACAGCTCCATCAAAGCAATTTGCCTGGTCTCGTCTTCATTTACGATACGGCGCCATACATAGCAAAGTTCTCCGGCGTTTATAATCGGCTCGTTTTTATATGGGTTCCAGCGAAGACGACTTGTCTCTTTATACTTAGCAATATCATAATTGACATAAACATCTTCATGGTGTGAACAGGTTTCCCGCTTGAAATCCATATCCACAAGAATGCGATTGCGAAGTCGAATAAGCCGCCCGACTCCTAAATATCTGTCTACTTTTGGATACTTTCCGTTTACCCAGGTCATAACCATGTGTTCTTCCTTGAAGGCAGTCCGGTTTTTATAAAAGCCGTTTGCAACAAATACAGGAATATAATCCTCCCATGTATCACCTGGAGTTGCCGACAGCAAGATCCATTCGTTAAACTTGGCAATTTTCAGGAACGCCTTAACCCATGCTCCTGAACCGACAACACGCTGTTCGTCAAATATAAAGAAAGCGTCCGCAACCGTTGCGTACTTCCCAATGTTATTCCAGGAATCAACGACGACCTTATTTTTATAGGTATTGACTTCCGCGTGAACAGAGAGAAGGAAGGGTGAAAGCTCACCCTCCCATTCCAAAGTGTCTCTTTTTCTCGCCGTGGTGATGATGTACAGGTCTTTTGGCATACCCGGCATCCGAATATAATTCTTTGTACCGAGCTTACCGCCATTTTGCTTGTAGTAATAGGCTAAAGCTGTTCTGGATTTGCCACTACCGACACCGCCACAGAGAATGCAGCCGTTTTTCATTCTCTCAACGGCATCTGTTTGATAGTCTCGAAGTGATATACCTGCCATCAGCGCCCTCCGAAGATCCGACGCAGCACCCAGACATTAGAATAATACATTGCAACGACGAGAAGATGATTTTGGTAGTTCAGGTTTGCTTTTTCCAACTGCTTCCTTGCAGCGTGGATTCCGGCAATCAATGTGGCCCCAGCTCCGCAGCACGGATCGTTAATTGAAATATAACTGTCCTGTTCTATCTTTTTTACCGTGTCGTCCATCGTCATTTCAGCCATTAGCTCGCAGACATGATATGGTGTAAAGATCTGTCCATTATGCTCATTGCCGAGATTGAGAGACATAAAAATGCTGCCCAGAAAATCTTGCTCCGGATTTTCCTCCAAAGCCAAGACCGTCTGCGCAGCCAGTTCAGGAAACAACTCTTGATCCTGTTTATTATACTTTTTGATGACTTCCAAATATAACGCTTCTCGCTTATCCCGGTGCTCCTTATCGAGAGGATTAGATAGCGAACAAGCGAACATCATAATAAAGTCACGCCAAACATCCCAAGCCCGATGTCGGTTAGTCAATCGTCCGAATGCATCTAAGAAAGCTTTTTCCGGAGACAAAACCTTTTTGCATTTTTTCCCAGCGGGCTTTTTTTGCTTTGGCGTTTCTTCTTTTTTCTCAGGCTCAGTCGTTTGCGGAAGCTCTTCCGCCGGCTGATGAGGAGCAGTCTGAGTAACTGCTTTAGATTTAGTAGCCTTTTTGCGTTTCTTCTTTTTCTGCCACAACATGGCTTTACCTCCTTTCGGTTATTAAAGGGAATAAGGCTGTTTCCTCTTACCGTCATAGGCGTGCACACCTAATCGAGACCTTACTGGACATTTAACCAGACATGTACTAAGCTGGCACCTATTCACCTTTAGAAGGGCATCTCCTCAGGACCCTCCGTTTCGGCATACTTTTCAGCGAATTCGTCTTCTTCAATGGTGACATACATCGTCTTAAGGTATGCCTTGACGCCAGTCTTGCCATTGACCTCCCAGTTGTAGGGCCGGATAGTCAGGTCGACATTGCGGATCTCTGCGAAGTCCAGAGTTCCGATAGACTCCTCATCCAGCTGAGTCTTAGCTCGACGAGTAATCATAATAACCTTCGGGGGGATGTTGTCGAAGCTGACCGCCACCTGAATATAATGGCGAGGAGCCTCGTCCTCATCACGAGGAGCCAAAACACGAACATTCCAGCCATCCTCAATAAGCTTCTGCGCCATATCGGGATCTTCAATGACCACGCAGAAATTGCGGGAGCCAGCACGATTGTACTTGGACTCCTCACCCTTAAAGTTGCGGAAGATAATTCGAGCATTCTCGATGATGATGTTGTCTACTGCTTTGTAAGCCATAATTAGTTTCTCCTTTCAATTTTTGCGTTTATCGCATGGAAATGGACAAGTCCTGCACTCCTCATTGGGAATACAGGACTCGGTAGAATCAGCCGTGCACAAAATATAAATGAACACAGCAATTAACAGAATTAAAATCATAAGCATTACCTCACATCAAACGGCGTAGTATCGTCCTCATGAGGCTCGCCAGCTCCGAACCACGGTGGTGTGTTATCCGAAACATACGGTTCGTCCGCCGCAAAGCGTTCGAAGTCACCATAAACAGACAGAGACTTGACTGCTTCGTCTACCATGTTGTTGTAATAACCACGGTCAATGTCACCCTGTTTGTCCAGCTGCTTGACCATCTCGGACTCAAGCCAGCGGAAGCCCTTAGAACCCGTAGCAGCAGCGTAACCCTTTTCACCGGTCTTCTTGTTTTCAGTCTCACGAAGCAGAATGCCACCTCCGCAGCCAGGCTTAATCGGGCAGAACTGCCCAACCTTTCCGATGAAGTGGTAGTCGTGACCCTTGGCGATTTCGTCCGTTAGTTCTTCGACACGCTCACATTCAGTGGGCATCGGCTCAGTCATGCGTTTAGAATCGGTAATCTGTTTCCACAGTTTATCTCTTTCCGCTTCAAGGGCACTTACATCCGGCAAAGCCTCGTTCATGTCAAGATAGAGCGAGGACGTCACAGATTTCGTCTCGCACATATCCTCGAACTCGATGTTCTCCTTGCTGAAAAGCGTCTTGAAGACATAAGGAATCTGGAACTGAGTGCCAGTCGCCGTCCATGCATACGGATGCTTCTTGTTCTCCTTGCAAATATCTTTTGCGGAGTCGATGTACTTTTTCCCATACAGGTCGCAGCACTTCTCAACCGTAGCATATCGAGCAATATAAACTGCATCGTTCACCAGACACATACGATCATAGGTTGCTTCGTGCTCAAAGTTGTACCCATACAGTTTGCCGTACTCAGTCACAAACTTGATGATCTCAGGCGTTGCGTCTGGAATCTTGATGGAGTCGGTTTTGATGTGCGCTACAGTAAAGCCCTGACTCTGAACAGCGTGCTTGAGGTTGACCATAAACAAGGCCCCTCGTTTGGCAACGATGTTATCCTTGTTACGATTATCTCGGAACGGATTTTCAAATCCGGCTGAGGTCAGACCATATACCGAGTTAATTGCAATCTTCAGAGCCTGCGCCAAATCAGCCGCTGCATTTTCATCAGTCAGGTATTTAGCCAATGCACCGCCCAGCATTTTCTTGGCTTTATCAAAATCCTTATGCTTGATTGCGATACGAGCCTGAAGAATTTCGTTGAATCGCTTTGTGTATTCCGGTCCGAAGAGTTCTTCCGCTACGATACTGCTCGGATGCATGGATGCAATATCCAGCAGAGCAATGTTGCTGTACATGCCGGGTTCAGAATATACATAGCCGCCCTCACCAACTTCTTCGCCTCTGTAGACGGACTTACCGCCCTCAAATGTGTAGCCAGGAAAGATGGGACGATGGTTTTTATCGAACTGTGTGAACTCGTCGTAGTCTTCAAGCCCCATTGTAAACGGAAGATCCGCATTAGGGTCGAAGATTTGACTCTCGTCACCCATGAAACGGTAATTGAACTGATCCTGAGGCTTGCGGTTGTTACCAAATATAATTCTGGTAGTCAGCGAGTTCGTTGTATCATTGACGGACATCCCCGCCACATCTGCCAGAATCTGACGAGCCGTGAAGTCCGCCTTACGAGCATTAAAGGTTGCTTCTGTCGCAATGACATCGTTGTCGCAATACTCAGCAACCTTAGTCCAAAGCTCCTCCGGCACAGGCTTGTCCCAAGGCAGACCAAGTTCCTGATGGTGAATACCCAGTTCAATCTCGAACTTCTTAAGGGACTGCTTCTTACTGGAAAAGTCATACACATCCGTATACGACACATTATAGGCTTCACCGAAGAAGCAATTTGCGCTGCCGTTAATGATCTTTGTTGAGAGATTATAAAGCTGTTCGTTCGTATACCCCATCAACCGGGCATAGAGAATATGATTATCGTACCGACGGCAGTTGAAGCCAACCAGACGGAATCGCATCAGTTCCTCGATCTCAGTCGGGGTGGGGTTAATCATACGAACCACCGGCTTACCCTCACCCTCAATTTTCCAGTTCACCAGAAACAGGTTCGGAAACACCTCAACATCGTAAAACACGAGCTTGGCATCATCATTTTTTGCTCCTGCTGACTGGTCTGCGGACTTAAACTGCATCTTGTTGACTAACTTGATACAGTAATCCGCCTGATGTGTGCTGCTCGCTGCAAATGCCAAGACAGCATTGCGCATATCAGTCACGTCATAATTGAGTCCGCTTGCATAAGCATCCTCAAGAATCTTGTAAATGAAGTCAATACTGGGCTTTGTTGCCGGATGGTACTCCTTGTTGAGATTTCGCTTGATTTGCGTTCTAAGCCCTTTCTCGCTCTTCACCCCTTCAAAATTTATCACTTGTTTTTCTCCTTTCAGTGGCAAACCCGAATTGATCGTTGCGATAGGCAAGTCATTACACTTTGTCAGCTTTCTGCGCAGCGAGCTTTTACCGGTGAAGACTTTCACTTCAATATGATCGTCGTACACTCGGCTGAGCTTGCTGACATCACCGGCATAAATATAATGAAGGTGAATGCCCTGACCGCTTTTGCTGAGTTCAGCATAGGTCGGCGGCCATTTACTCGCTTCTTTAAGATTCAGTTCATACGACTTATTGCCGTCCTTATCCTGAATATCAAAGTCGATAACAATGTGGTTCTCCGGGACTTTCACATAATGCAATCTGGATGTGGACAGGTCGCTCAACTTAGTAGAAACTTCATCCCATTTGGAAGTTGGTGTCTCTTTAGCCGAAGCATACTGAGCAGGACAATCTGCGCATTCTCTATCGAAGACCGATTTCTGTTTTAAGAATTCGATCAGTTTATGCTCAGGCTCGTCTTGCTCGGTAAGTGCCTTATCCTCGAATTTTTCGGTTCGAAAGCCAATGTAATAGCTTCGCACACGAGTTCCGTCATCAAGATTGAATCTCTCCTTGTAATCCCGGAAGTAGTTTTTCAGTTCCTCCTTAAATATCCTCTGAGAGAACGGGAAGGTAACTTTTGCCTCATCGCAATAGGTTTTATACATCTCCCATGAGGCTTTGAGAGTTGTCCCGTCTTCTTTCTTGAAGACATGGTAAGAATCAATAATGAAGTTATAGAAATCATTAGATGCACCGAGCATCGTAACGGGAATATAATCATCGTATCTGCCCGGATTCTCCAGATAGACTTCCTGGCAATGATAAGCAATTGCACCGAGTTCAAATTCGATCTGCTTTGTCACCGTCTTGTATTCCTTGGGACTTAATTTGTTTCCGGAAGGGGACACATCGATCAATCGTCTGATAAGACCTGACTTTGCGTCCGTAATCTTGACCGGTTTATTGGTGCCCATGAACAAGAAGCACTTGAAGCGGTTTGCGTAGGTCGATTTGAACTTTTCATTTACTGTCATCAGCTCGTGAGAAACCAAACTATTCAGTCGAGTGTTATCCTCAATACGAGACAGATCACCATCATGCTGAATCGCCACAAGCGGATTCGTCTTGAATGCCTCCAATGCAAAGGAGTTACTGGATGAACCCAGTGCCTTAGCGTCAAAGACCGAGTAATATCCCTCAAAGAGCTGCTGAATAATATTCAGAACCGTAGATTTACCCGTACCTGCTGCACCATACAGAACCATAAATTTCTGCAATTTCTTCGACTCTCCACAGACAATAGAACCAATAGCCCATTCAATTTTCGTTCGCTCTTCTTCAGAGTAAATTGTGGACATCAACTTATTCCATGCATCCGTGGTCCCTTCCTCAAGAGGATAGTTCAGCCGCTTGCTTGCATAGTCTTTTTTGTTCGTCGGAGTATTGGAGAATATAAGTTTCTCATCAAGCATATGGAAAGAGTCTCGCATCTGCTTTTGACAGTATTTGTGCCACGAATCGATCATTCCGGATTCGGAATCCCACATGTGCAGAACTTTAATACTTGAATCAAAGTTTTTGCGGTTTTCCTCTGCATACTTGTCAAGTTCCCGGTCAATAAGCTGGAGCGCATCTTGCTCATCCGTAGACCATAAACCTCGGTCTTCTAACCAAATGGCATAGAAGTCACCGCCTCTAATCATCAGGTCGGAGCTTTTCTTAATGATAAACTTCGGATAGATTTCTATTACACCACGCTTCGTACTACGGGTCGAAATCATTAAAAAGTCGATCATCGAAGTTCTTTAGTCTCCTTCCGTTTTTCTAAGCTCCTTGATTTCGTTTTTAAGGTTCCCGATCTCGTCACGCATACTGCGAATCTCCAAGTCCTGGATAAGCATGTGCACAGTCATAACCGTGGCGACCATGACGGTGCTGCGATTGAAAGACCTCTGTTTTCTGAGCGTCTTAGCAAACACACGCATCGCAGTTTCGGAGCAGCGAAGACTTCCGAAAATATAACGAATCATTTCATCCATGTTTCTTTTCTCCTTTCATGTCGACAAGAAATTGATCGATCGTTTCAAACTTCCAAGCCTTCGGCTCTCTCAACGAAAATATAAATTCCTGTCCGTTGGTTTTGCGAATTCGAATGCTGTTTTTACCATTTGGGAAGTATTCTTTTACCTCCTTTGCCTGGTCGGGTAAGCATGTCTGAAAAAACCCGTACACTTGCGTATGAATCATGATAATTCTCCTTCATAGGATGCTGTCCAAATACCAATTCATCTGCCACCAGATTTCAACAGTTCTCATGTCATACTTGCAGCGTTCGACGGTAAACAAACCGCCTTCGCCATTTCGCTTGTATTTGCGGTTCATAAATCGAGATATTACGTCGTCCGTATACGCCGCATCAAATCGAGAATCACTCATCGACCCTAAACCCAGACTAACAATCATGTTCCAGAACCACTGTCCCATGCGGTTACCAATATCCGGGTCGGTCATAATATGTTCTTCGCAACGAAACGCTAAGGCAATAAGCATCTCCAATACACTGCAAGGGCGGTTATCCAGATAACTGGCAATCATAAGACCCTCGTATTCTTTTTCATAACCAAAACGATACCGGAGGTCTATCCCATCTTCTGCTCGATTTCCGTCCATCGGCAGCATATATTGAAAATCAATATTATGCAGATGACGAAGAAGCTTCTGATAAGACAGCCTCCGGCTATATCGTTCGTTACATACGAGCTGACACATCCACTCAAAATATTCATTGTTCAGCTCAATTTCAGTCATTCGATCCTCCTATTAGTAGTTGGAGCCTTCAGCCACATCGGAGAAAGAGCGATTGTCTCTGAGAATTTCATAATCGCATCTCAGACGGTCGTTACGAATAAAGACCGAATCGTCCTCATACTCTCCGAAATGTTCAGCAAAGTCCTCGCCAACAGTGTCCTCAATATCCTCGATGACTTCATCTTCATCGTCGGCAAGGACTCCGTCACCAGCATAATAGACCAGACTGATCTGCGTGTAATTGTCATTCTCACCATAATTGTCCGGAGAGATGACATAAGGTTCATTGGGCATAGGATCATCCTTTTTTTCTTCAGTATTTTTCTTGCTGTGCTCCGTGTAATTGGTATAGCCCTCTTCCTGAAGCTTAGCAGCATAATTCACCAGGTCGGGTTTCAGCTTGGCAATATCTGCCTTATGCTGATTTTCCTCCTGCTTTTCATTGCTCTTTTCATTCTTGGCAATATTAGTGTTTACGGGCTTTCTTTCGGCAAATGCCGCTTTCACAGAATCGATCTCTTCCTGTGCAATCTGCTCGTAATACCGTCTAAGACAAAGCCATGTTGCTGCGGAGCCTACCGTGGCTCCAGCCAGAAACATAGCGAAACCGGTTTTACTCATCTTCGTATTCCTCCTCGTCAGTTTGAATTGTAACAACAGTAATGGCGAGACCTCCGAACAGCAATGCTGCACTCAGAAGAATCCCGCCAGTAATGTGTCTTTTCCGCCGACTGTCCAACATGGCATCGACGGTTGAGATGAAGTCATCCAGAATATCCATTATTTACTCCTTTCCACCGGAGAGAACAGCAATGCCTCCTACGAGGCAAAGCCCTGCCATAGTGGAAAGAATGTACGAAAACAAAGCTTTCATTTTATGTTCTCCTTTCAGTCATAACTCGAAAAGTAGTGACAACACTCCTGAAACAAAGGCTCACCATACTTGCTGTATCCTCCGGCCATGAAGAACACACAATCGTAATTTGTCCGTTCCAAAAGTTCTTCTTTTACCAACTCAACAATCTCAGGCATGACATAACAACGGTCAATCCTGCTGTTCCACATCACGCTGAACTGATTGGGTTGATAAATAACATCGTACACAGTGTCCGGGAAAGATGGATGGTCAATACGGTTAAGAATTGTATCAATGACCAAGCGTTTTCCCAGTTCTGTTTCTCCTTCAGCTTCACCCATGGTTACGAGTGCTATGAGGTCGATTTCTTCTTGTGTAAGAGGATAGTCCGGCTCATTCTTCACCTCAGGTGTTAAGTTAGGAGACTCCATCAGAAGATCAGCCATAATCACCGGCTCTGCCTCCGCAAGAACTGGATAAGATTGCTTAATCTCCGATGTTTCTTTATCTGTAGAGCGAACCACACCGCATACTGCAAAACCAACAAAGAATATCATGCAGAGAACGGCGGCTATCGCTCGTGGTTTAATGTGCATTGTTAAAACTCCTTTATATTAAAAATATCACCCCCAGTCCAAGTCTGAAGGTGATTGATTACATCTTTTCCCAGATATTGCCCTCAACATTGAAGTCGAGCAGAAGCGCCGGCTCATGACGACCATCCTCGGTCTCACGCTCTACCTCAACGATGCGGAAATTAACATAGCCGTCCGGACCATCCTTTGTCCAACCGACAATCTGACCAGCAGGGGTACGAGGAAGATCCAGATCGTCCAGAACCTCATTCAGGAAGAGATGACCACGGGTCTGAAGCTTGTCGTTTGCAAATGCCTGCTGTGCCTTGAGGAACATACGGTTGTAATCGGGATTGGTTTCGTAGTTGCGACTCTTGCTGTCGAAATATACAGCATAATCGCTCTGGAGATTAGGGTCAGCGACCATCACGGTCTTCTTGACCTTCTTCTCCTTACCGGTCTCGGGATCAACTTCGATCTCCTCGAACTTCTTCGCTTTGATGCCATATTTCAGTTCGGTATCGACCTGCTCTCCGAAGCGCTCGATGACACGACCGCGATATTCCTTGAAGCTCTTATCAATAGCGGCATAGGCAGCGCCAAGAGCTACATTGCGCTTGCGAAGAATATTGTTGGATGCCAGAATGCTGGTGATGGACAGAGTGCCGAGAATAATAGCAGGAGCATAAAGCTTTGCGAGCTTCATTCCGGTCTGGGCATAGACAACAACCGTGTCCTTCTTGCCGTCCTCAGTCGTATACTCCTGACCGTTGATTGCACCGGTTTCCATACCTTCATGAATGGTGTCGAGAGTACCCTTAGTTTCATCGAGAATCTCTGCTACCTTAGTGGTAGCCTTGCAAGCGAGAACGGCACTTACGACCGTACCGGCAATACCAGCCACAACGAGAATCTCGGGGCTGTGTTTCTTGAGCTTCATAACGGTCTTGGAAGCCACACCGTTCACGCTCTTCATGATTTCAGTCTTATTTTTCATGGTTTGTTATTCTCCTTTTCCGTTTTTAGAGTTGATTTCAGCACCACAGGCAGCGTATCCAGCCAAATCGACATAGCTGTCGTTCGTAGCCGTTCCTGTCCTGATTCGTGCGATCTTAAGAAGCGCCATCATCATGGCAACATCATTTGCGGTAAATTCAACGCCTTTATAGACGCTCCAGAAGCCTGCAATAGCAGTGAAGTTATCTTCCGGAGAGCCGTATTCGTTCTCTCTCTGCCCACATACGCAAGCCTTTGCTTTATCGAGAGTCTCAGATCTGGTCATCATCTGCATCCTCCTCATCTGTAGAAATAAACGGAATATAGTCACGCTTACGCTCCTTAGCAATTACCTGACAGCCGCACATCGGGCAATCAAATGTGTCATATAAACTTTCTTCGGCAGTAGAGCCAAAGGCAACTGCCAAACCAGTCTTTCCATTATCACGAGCAATATAATGTCTCTCGATAATGGCATTGAATTTAGTGCCACAAATTTTGCATTCAAGCATTATTTTTCTCCTTTCAATTCAGCGGGATAGCACGAGGCAGTTTCAGAATATAACCATCTCGAACTCGTACCGCAGTTGCACCGCCAATGTTTGTCCAACCGTAGCGGTTCATAGTGAAATTATCATTGGGAACACGAGCGAGATCATAGAAATCGGACACGCTCACCGTTCCGTACTGACTGATAATATCGTTCATTGCATCGAGAACCGCTTCTGCATCTCCACGAGTATCGAAGAGAATATCATCATAATCAGGCGTATTGCGTCTGTTGCCAACGGAACCTGCACGCACTCTGTCCGCGTCCCGTTCATAATAGTTTCGGTAAGACACCTTAGACGCCGTTCCGTTTTTCTTACTTCGACCTGCCTCGCCGTATAGAATCATATCGATACCGGTAGTGACAATGTCAGAAATCGCTTTCTTGACAGCAGGCACAATGACCTCCATCAAAATATAAGATTTGACATTGTTTGCATCTTCGGCAATAAAGACATCTGCAAATTTTTGCATTTCGCCTTTCTTTCGAGTTTTTGCAGCCCCGGTAATAACCGCCTCAACTTTCTTTTCTGACTGCTGCTCCTGACGAGCTTTATCAGAATTGGATTTGTAATCTTCCACTGGGTGATCTCCTTTCTTATGCCGGAATCAGCTTACCGGGCAGAGTAATTTTTGTGTTCGGCATCAAGCCGTTTTCTTTTTTATATCGATAGGCGAGATTGCTCTTCGCTTTCGCTTCCGTCGGAGCAACAGTAGTTGCCTTCCAGCGATGTTGAACGCAATCATCAAATCGCATAACCGGACCGTCATATTGGTACTGCTGCATAATTTTCCTCCTTTCGAGAGATAAAGAAAAAGGGAAAGCACCTTGTTACAGGTACTCTCCCTTATCCGAACTTCTCAAATTCGCATTTTCAGTTGTCTTCAACGACAGCATCAGATTCTTCCAAGATAACCGTCTTCTCCTCAGCAGCCATCTTCTTCTGCTCGATCTGGGTTTTGATGTTTGCGATTACCGGCTTTGCCACATACTTGTAGACGACCACGCCTACAACTACGCTCAAGCCGATACCAGCAGCAATCTTTACGCCCTTGCTCAAACCAGTGTTCTCAATAACCTCTTCGGTAGCCTCAACGACCTCGTTGTTCATAATCTCATTGTTGTTCATTGTGAAATCTCCTTTCAAATGTGTGAAATTGTGGAATGTTCTTCCATTAAATAAGTTGTAATTTTCGCGCGGCAGCTTACTGGTAGTCATAAACCGGAGCTACCTGATAATCGATCACCAAGCAAGGGGTACCGTTTGCATCCAGCTGCGATGAGAACGCAAGGTCAATGTAACCTTTATCAATATTCCACCCAAGCATGTCGCCCATCTTGGTTCCGTCCAAACCGAGTTCATAGTAGAAATCGTTCAGCGTAACATACATTTCATCACGCATCTGACGATTCAGTTCATTCATGACCCTGGTGATCTTGTCCCTGTCAGACTTGAAGTATCGTCCAGACAAGACATCATAGCAGATCGTATTACCGCCGTTTTCAGTGAGGATAACCTCTCGAACGGGATTCTTTACCATTTTGTCTTTCGACACAGAGTCTCGAATGGATTGTTCTTTTTTCTCGCCAATTGTTTCAACTACTTTTTCCTGATATTCCTTCAGAGTAGACTCCGAAAGGGTATACGCCGTTGCCAGAGCAGCATTACGACGAAGATTGGTCGAGCTTGCTCCAATCAGGCAGAAGACAGAGATAGAACCTACAACGGCAGCCGGAATATAGCAAGGCCAAGCCGTCTTAATAATGTCCTTCGGCTCAAGCCTATCCGTATCCAGCTCGTCTTTTTTCTCTTCGAGCAGAATCAGAGCTTTGGGAGTTGCTTTTACAGCCATAATAGTGGTGGTAATCATACCGGCAATTCCAATACCGGTGAGGATTTCCGGACTATGTTTTTTCATTGCCGTCCGTACACTCTTGGCAATGCTTGCTAAACTTTGTTTAGGCATGGTTTTCTCCTTTCTCAGAACAACGGAATCTGTTCAACATTGCCGCCAGCTACAGTTACGGACTGCATCATCATACCCGTTTCTTCATCAAAGAAGATAGTGTCAGCTTGATTATTCCAGTCTTCAAATTGTTCAGCTATGTTTTTGCCACGAGTCTTTCGAAGAGTAATTAACTCTTCATGAATAATACGGCGCCATGCTCGAGCAATCGGTTTGCGGCTCTGTGAAAGCACATTGTATAAACCAGTTTCGGTCATAAAGCTTACGGAGCGTCGCTGACCTGCAACTACCAAAGGTAGGTTCAGCTTTTCGTCAGCTTCACACATCTCGAGCATTTTCCACACATTGCCATCGCTGTAATCAATAATGCTGGCTACATCAGATGCCTTAAACAAAGGTTTATCCAAGGAATCATACACAGGCAAGATGTGACCCATAAAAATAACTTTTCCTACGATTTCCATTTTTTTCTCCTTTCAATTTTAGACAAATAGTAGACTTAATTCTTCAGCTGTTTCGACTGCACTCTGAAATATAAAGCTACGCTGCTCGTCCTCGCCGTAACAAGCGTACATAGCCATCTCGAACATGAAGTTTTCAATAACGGTGATTGGGTCATCGAAAGGCTTGTCCAAGATTCGATCGCAGATTTCATATGCAGCCCATTGCTGATATGACCTTTTTCTGAATTCATACTTTGGCCATGCGAAGGATGGATTAAACAGATGCTCATCAACATAACGTTGAATAATCGAAACAGCAGTGCTTGCATCACACATATCGTTCGGATAAAGAAGAAGAGCCCTTGTTAGGACTCCTCGTCTTCTTCATCGCTAAGTGCGGCAAGCTTCTCATTGATGCGTTCATCAATTTTTTCTTCCATCTTCTTCTCGTTCACCCAGTCAGTGAGGAGCGTAGCCCCCATACCTACTGCGGTAGCGACAAGACCCAGGATTTTAACCAATTTTGCATTATTCATAAAGCGAAACCTCCTTTTCGTTTTCATAAAGTGAAATGTATTTTTTGCGAACTTACAGATCTTCCATCCACTCAGCTGTAGGCTCAAAAACCATGTCGATAACATATATCTCCATGCCGTCATCCAAAGTGAGTCGGTGATGGTTAAAGTCGATCCAATAAATATCGCCATTACAGCTTGACCATCCTACGGCATCTCCGAGTTCCGTCTTTTCAAGTCCGAGAAACTCGTAAAAATCATTTAGAGGAATAACACCTGCAAACATGAAATTGCGGTTCAGATGGTACTCAGCCTGAATGACCTTCTCGATGGTCGACTCAAAATATCTTTGTGAAAAGCTATCGTAGAAAGTGCGGGAGACTTCTGGCTCCATGCCTTCACCAAAATCGAGAGAAGAATCGTACCAACCTCCATTAGCAGAGATACTGATGTCCTTGCACTTTTCTTTGGCGATAGAATCTACGATAGCATTATGAGCTTCCTCACCATAGAGCTCTTTCAGCTTGTCCTTATACTCCTTATAAGAACTTTGGACAAGCGCATATGCACTTGTTAGTGCTGCCTGTTGACGTTGGTTTAGTGCATTAGCGCCCATAATGCAAGCGATAGTAGAAGCCCCAAATGCTACCGCCGGAATATAACATTTCCATGCAGCGATGAACGCCTCTTTCTTGGTGTACGCATATGGATCGCCATCATGCTTTTTGCGACTGTCTGCGTAAACTAACGCTACTGCTCGTGGGGTCGCTTTGGCTGCTGCAATTGCCGTGACTACCACACCGGCTGATGCTACACAAGACAACGCAGCAGGTGAGTATTTCCTGATACAAAGCCCTGACTTATGCAGCAACTTTTGAATTGCTTGGTTCTTACTCATGTCTTTTCTCCTTTCATGTTTTTGTTATTCCATAGCCCTTAGTAGGTCTAAAATGTTCGCTGCCATTTCACTGGCAGATCGAAACATAAGACTCGTGTTTGGATTCACCCTCGCATACTTAGCGGTCTTCATCATAAATTCATGCGTGAGCTTACAGAATTCATCAATAGACCCTTCTCTTCGAGGGTAAATCTGTTCGGCGATAAAATCTCTGAGCTCGTCGACAGCCCATTGTGAGTAACTCGCTTTTTTATAATCTTCAGTCCATTTACCAAACAAAGGCGGCAGCCAAGCGTCCATGCGGTACATGTCATACAAGATTAAATCAAGCTGATCGATGCTCATGTCTTTTCTCCTTTCATGCGAAAATAAAAAGCAAGAGAGACTGTATCGGATTCGAACCGACGACCTCCACGGAAGTGTGGCGCTCTACCAACTGAGCTAACCCGTCTCTCATAATAAGACTTGTAAATTTCGCGCGGCAAAAGAAAAGAGCCGTTGTTAGCAGCTCCTTTCAGATTTTACAAACCAATACTTTTCAGGATTTTAGTAAGTTCATCTTTCTCAAGATCGGCATCTATATCCAGATGAACATGCGTCTTTCCGTCAACGACTGTGGCTTTTACCTCATTCAAATTCAGTTTTACATCATAACCAAATTTCTTTCGGATTGCCAAACTCGCCAATTTCGAGATAATGCTCGTAGTGAATTTAGAACCAATTTTCATTTCGTCCATGCTCCTTTTACTCCTTTCGAATAGCATCGTTTTCCACAATAGGGGTTGTAATTTTGGCGAAAAGAAAAGAGCCGTTGTTGGCGGCTCAATCCTCAATAAATCCAGTTTTCTTTTGCAAAGAACAACGGTATTGCGATAAACGCAAAGAATACTAATGCTGTTGCATCTTTGTCGATAAGTACCGGTAAGTACCCACAAATAAGTAATACTACAGCATATAGCTTGTTCTTTAGTGTTTTCATAATCCATGTCTCCCTTCAAAATTCAATGGTTTTTCATAAAGGGAGATGCGTTTTTTGCGCTTAGATATCCCGTCTATCGAATACGGTTTCCCATCGTTCTTTCTGAATAGGCTTCATTTTTAATGCCCACATAATTTGGCGAACCGTTACAGTAGGGTATAGTCCGTCCGTACAAGTCCCAGCCCTCATTTCAAAGTATTCTCGAAAATCAGGGTGCAAATATAAAGCGTCAGTAATCCAAGGGTCAACTTCGCTCCACCATGTACTTTTCGTCTCGGAGTCAAATCGTTGCTGAATTACAGCTAAACCTCTTTCTTCAATTCTGTAGAGAGTGCAGCTATTGTAAACCGGATGCTCACAAATATAACGCTCGCCATACAAGGTCAAGTAAATTTCCGGTTTGTCAAAATGGTATCGCATATCCATCACCTATAAAAAGAAAAGAGAAAGAGCCCTCGTCAGGACTCCTTCCCCTTTGCTAATAGTCTTAATTAGTCGTCGCAGATCTGATCTCTGGTCGGATATAGAGCATCATATTCTTCATCGTTCTCCATACCGTAATGCTCTAAATCGACGGAGTGACCGCAAGCCGGGCATACTAAAGTATCTTCCCACTCGTCTTCAAATTCCATAAGTCCTCCGCATTCACTGCAAATATACCGTCCAGTAAGTAAACCGTCTCTCTGCGCGTCGTTAAAAAAGCTCATTGCAAATTACCTCCTTGATATTGTGTGGCACTATTAAGTATAGCGGCCATCAGTATTTTATCAAGAGATAAAAAGCACTTTTACATCTCTCACAATAGCCCTTGTAAATTTCGAGCAGGAGAAAAACGAAGAGAACGTGTTATATACACGAACTCTCCGCTTTTGGAACCGGTTTATTTCTTAGTCGGTCTGAATCGACTGAATAAACCTCTGAATGTCTGGGAGGTGAAAGTTCCGTCCTGTTCGAACTTGAAACCTCGTCTCATCCAAACGCCGTAGAACATCAACGGCAGCACCAGCTCAGCGGCAGCCATACCAAATCTAAAGTATCGATCTTTGACAGACTCTGCCATTTGAGCCGTCTTGGACTCTTGATCGATTTCACGATTCTCGATCTTGTCCAGACGCTCATAGGTGTTCTTGTCCTCTTCGAGCTTCAGTTTGTACAGCTTCGTTAAGCTATCCACTGCTGTGGTATGCTCCTGACTTCCGGATTCGAGAGATCCCAAGCGTTTAATTTCGGCTTTGATCTCCTCTTCCAACAAACTTCTGTTTTCTTCACCCATATTCATTTCTCCTTTCGTTTTAATAGGGTTCCATAAAAGGAAGTGTTATTTGTGCGAAATAAAGTCTTCACGCTTCACTTCTAATAGGACAGTTCTTTGAGCTATAATTTCATTAACGCTCTTTTTCAGTTCAAGAAAAAGATAAGGTCCGTCCGGATCAGACTTGTCAATACGCAAAAAACCAACTGGATGCTTTCGGCGAATGATAGATGAGATGGCAAACCCAATCAAGATTCCGACAACTACATAAATGACTTCCATAACGATTTCCTTTCGAATTGTTTTTCAAAAATTTCAACCCGGGGATTTTTCCAGATACTAATTTAACACAGATACCTGTCACCTCCGTCCGGGTTTTAATCTAAGTTAAAAAAAGAAAAGATAAAGAGCCGTCGTTAGCGGCTCAATATCCTTCAGCAGTTACATCACTTCTTTAATTGTCAGTTTTAACGCTTCCGCTGCTGCTTTTGCATCGTAAGTTTTAGCAAGTGACATCGCCCTATATCCATCTGCCATCAGATTAAACGCCTGCGCTTTTTGCGTTTGTCTAATGCCGAGTGCAGCAGGTACAATAGACAACATCAAGATGCCTCCTGATACTACAGCAAATGCTGTTGCATAGGTTAAAACTTTGTTTTCTTTTTCCATGAAATATCACTCCTTTATGAAAGGAGCTTGTTATTCTTGCGAACCCTCGTAGACGATCTTCTTCCGTAAATCAGACCAAGTTATATATCGGTCTTTACGGCATACAGGACAATAAAACTTGCTTACCTTCCCTCCGATGTCCGTCAGCTCACTGCTATCGGCCTCAAGCCTACTCTGACAATTCGGGCAGTTGAAGCGATAGACTTTTTTCACTGCAATATCTACAATCTTCATTACTGTCTCTCCTTACTAAGCAGCCAGAAAAACCGTCTGTACAGGTCGTAATAAACATCCTTGCAACATGGGATGCCGGTTCTGGCTTTCAGATGGTCGTATGAAATACCCTCCGTTATAGCTTCCAAAATATAACATGAAAGCTCTTCGTCCGTTTCTTTTGCGACCCGTTCCACCATCTTCATGCGGTCGGAATAGTACAGCCTATCATCAATGTGCTTGGTAACGGGATCACTAACAACATTCGTTTTGCAGGGCGGCACTAATTGAGGCCATGAACCCGGATAGTCTATCAACGAATTGTACGCATGACGCCACAACGGGTATTGCAAGCAGAAATGCTTCAATTCGTAATAGCGGTGTTTCTCGATCCAGTAACGATTAGTCTCGGAAAGTTCTGGACGTATCAATGTACTCATGCGCGTTCACCCCTCCATACATAGCCGGTCTCCTGCCAGAGGAGCTTAGGCGAAATATAAAAGTTGATGCGTCCGTACTTAAAGTTCATTTCCTCTAAATTCGTAACGAGCTTCCCACTCCGAGTAGCTTTTCCGATCGGCAGCCACCCAGATACGATGCCGGCTCGAATCCAGGATGCGTCTTTCCCGTAGACTCGTGCTGCAACTGCCACCGGGACAGACCCCGATGCAAATATAATTTCTTCCATTGGCGTTTGCCTCCTTTCAATCGCTATTTTAGGTTAGGAACGGCTGTTAGTAAAAACAACCTCGGTGGAAACAAGCGCCAGCGAATCATAGTCATTTCACAAGGATAATCTTCAAACCCCAAAGTTTCACAAGTAATAAGACCTTCGAGCACGCCGATAATAATATCTGCTTCATACTGTTTATACGGAAATATAAAGTCAGGAAGCTCTCGATGAACTGCATTGCATTTACAGCACCGAAGTCTTCTAATAGCTACCCATTTTTTGTTTCCGAATTTCGTCCGTACCAATCTTTGAACATGATCGTAGTATTTAAGCTGCCCTCCACATTTGGGGCAAATTGATTGGTTATCACTAATCATATCTCATTTCTCCCTAAACTAATAAGAAAAGTTGGAATGTAGGAGTTGACATTCCTACACTTATGATATATGATTACTAATAGCAAATCAATGGGGAAGGTGATAATAATGCTGATAAAATGTCCTGAATGCGAATTACAAGTAAGCGACAAAGCAGTTTCTTGTCCTCACTGTGGGTTTCCATTACAGCCAAATATAAAGCCAAGAAAACCTCGAAATAAGAACAATAAACGCCGTAGACTGCCAAATGGTTTCGGGCAGATCAGTGAGATCAAGAATCGGAATCTCCGCAATCCATTTCGAGCTATGATAAGTGTCGGAAAGGATTCGAACGGACGGCCTATCTGTAAACCTCTTAAACCGGAGTCCTATTTTCCAACATACAACGATGCATACGCTGCTCTCGTCGAGTACAATAAGAACCCTTACGACCTTGAACCGTCTATCACTATGAAAGAGCTTTACGAGAAATGGCTTGCCGAATACGAGAAGACAGTTAAAAGCACTCGTTCGGTAGCTTCAGCATGGGGGTATTGCTCGGCCGTATATGATATGCGAGTCAAAGATGTCCGCGCTCGTCATGTAAAAGGTTGTATGGATGAAGGCATATCGAAGGTTCGAGGCAAAGAAAAAACACCAAGTGCATCCATGAAGAACCAGATTAAGTCTTTGTTTAACTTGATGTTGGATTATGCCTTGGAGTATGAGCTTGTTGACCGAAACTATTCGCGAACTTTTAACCTCAGTGAGGAAACAATCAAAGAAATCGTCACAGTTAAGAACGAGCATATTCCTTTTACGGACGAAGAGATGGACTTGCTTTGGAAACACGCTGATGATAAAATGCTTGTAGATGTCCTGCTCATTCAGTGCTATTCTGGTTGGCGACCCCAGGAACTTGGTTTGCTGGAATTAAAGAATGTGGATTTGGAAAACTGGACTTTCCGAGGCGGTATCAAAACAGATGCCGGTACAGATCGTGTGGTTCCAATTCACTCGAAGATTCGTCATTTGGTTGAGCGAAAATATAAAGAGGCTCAGGAACTTGGAAGTCTGTACCTGCTCAACTATGTTAATTCGAATGCTCGTAGCAAAAACACTGCACTTACTTATGCTCGATACCAAAAAGGCTTTGGTATGATTCGAGACGAATTGAATTTGAACCCTGAGCATAGACCGCATGATGGTCGTAAACATTTTGTGACGATGGCTAAGAAGTACGGCGTTGACGAGTACGCAATCAAATATATGGTCGGTCACAAGATCTCTGACATCACCGAAAAGGTTTACACCCAGAGAGAATTTGAGTGGTTGAAAGATGAAATCGAAAAAATAAAATAGCTTGTAAAAACAAAGAAAAGCCTCCCCGAAGTGGGAGCACCAACAAAGGCACTCAGCACAACGAGGAGGCTGACTTTGTGTAGGAATATAGATGTAGGAGTAGTGTAGAAATAATGCACGAGTTACCTACATTTCTCGGCATTTACCCACTTCTAACCACTCTGAAAACAGCGTAATTGCAGGGGTTTAGAAGTGGTTAGACCGTGATAAGTTTCTATCAAATACACTGGTTTTGAAGTTTACAATGTCAATAATTACGACTTTTTCCGCAACCCAGTGGAAGCCCGCGACTTGTTGATTTCTGCACTGGAGATCCAGCCATTCCCGCAAAGCGATGTTTGGGACGGCGAACTGGATGGCCGGATGGTAAAAATCATGCCGGTTAACCGTATCGCTACAAAGGCGGATCTGAAGGAGCTTCTTGCCAATCTTCCCTATAAAACTTATGAGAAGCGCAAGGAAGAAAATCCGAACCAACCTGTGGAACGCATGACCATCGTTTGTATGGGACATGAACCTGATCTGAAAGGCGCGCTGGAGCAGGAACTGATCGAGTACAAAGTAGATATTCAGATTGTGGATATCCTCCGCGATAAAAAAGATCTCCAGCTCAAGCGTGACTCTGAGGCGGAAATCGTCCGAGAAGGAGACAAGCTGGTTATCCGCTCTTTCTACCCAATGAATCTCTTGCAAAAACTCTCTCTCCAGAAAGAGTATGTGGAGGACTGGCGGCAGTTGGTTGACTCCATCATGATCGACTGGAACTACGACGGTGTAGTTATGCAGCCTGTCGTGACCGATGTTCCTGGCAAGAACGAGATGGTGAGCGGCATCTATGATATTCCTGAAAATGCTGGCACTATCAAAGTGAAAATCACCGATCTGCTCTCCGAGTCACTGGAAGTGGAGGTGCGTTAAATGGCTGCTGCCTTTGATTCAAATTTTTCCTTTAATCAACAGCTTTGGTACTATTACACCACCAACCGTGGAAAAATCCGTTCCCGTTACAATGATCTCACAAGAAAATTTCTTGCGTATAATGACAGCGAGGAAAATCCTCATGCGTTCCTGCGTAAGCCGCAGTTTGAGGCACTGGAAATGTATGTGTTCGTGAAGGAATTCATGAACAACAAACAGGTCTATGAGATGTTTGATGACTGGCGAAATAGAAGGGAACGCTTTTCTGATGCATCCTATTATGCAGTTGATAAGGGCGGTCAGATTCGCCTTGAAGACGCACCTACTGAAAAGCAAACGGATACGATCTTCAAGCAAATGAAAAAGTATCGTGAGAATTATCCAAACTATATATACGCCCTCACGATGGGACTTGGGAAGACCATTCTCATGGCTACCTGCATTTTCTATGAGTTTCTGCTTGCGAAGAAGTATCCAAGGGATAAGCGATTTTGCCACAATGCCCTCGTGTTTGCACCGGATAAGACCGTTTTGCAGTCCCTCCGTGAAATTATGACCTTTGACAAAACGAAGGTTGTGCCGCCGGAGTATGCCCGTGTATTGGATGCAAACATCAAATTCCACTTCTTGGACGAAACAGGTACGATTCTGCATACAATTGATGATTCCGACTTCAATATCATCATCTCCAACACGCAGAAGATCATCGTAAAGAAGAAGCGGAAAGAAACAACAGCTGCCGAAACGCTGTTCAGCGGTTCCGGCTCCCTGCTTTCCGCAGTTTACGGTACAGACAGTGCGGATGCCGAAGACGATGCGTGGGATGATTCCACTCTGATGGATAACCAGAGGTTCAAAAAGCTTTGCCGCCTTCCGCAGCTTGGCGTCTATGTCGATGAGGCCCATCATCTTTTTGGAGCCGACTTGGAAAAACAGATCAGATCGAGCGGCGCAAACAAAACAAGTCTCCGCGACACCATCAACCTGCTTGCGGCAAACACTTCTATTGTTGCTTGCTATAACTATACCGGTACGCCGTATGTTAAGAATCAGCTCCTGCCAGAGGTGGTTTATGCCTATGGCCTGCGAGAATCCATCTGGAACGGCTTCTTGAAAGATGCGGACCCTATCGGGTACGAAAATGTAAAAAGTGAGGAATTCCTCACCACTGTGGTAACTACGTTCTGGGAGCGTTATGGTGGCCGGATTTACGATGGCCTGAATCCCAAGCTGGCGATCTATGCTGCGGGTGTTGAGGAAGCCGCAACAGAGGTAAAACCGGCACTTGAAAGAATTCTGGCCAAGCTCGGTGTTCCGGCCTCGAAAATTCTTTTGAATGTCGGAGACGCAAAATACACCAAGAACGATGATATCAGAGACTTCAACAATCTGGATGTTCCTGGAACAGAGGGTAATGAGAAGCAGTTCATTATTCTTGTTGAAAAGGGTAAGGAGGGATGGAACTGTCGCTCTTTGTTTGGCGTCGCACTTTTCCGTAGCCCCAAATCGAAGATATTTGTTCTCCAGGCCACTATGCGTTGTCTCCGTGCCATCACGGATGAGCGTTTGACGGCTACGGTATTCCTCTCCAAAGAAAACTTTGATACTTTGGATGACGAACTCCACAAGAACTTCAACATGGAGATCAAAGATATCAAAAAGCCGTCAAATGATAACCGCCACAAATACCAGGTGCGTGTGCTTCCGCCTCCGAGGACAATTACCCTAAAGCGTGTATGGCATGAGTATACCCTTCACAAAAAAGAATACTCCCAGCCGGTAGACTTCAAACTGGCAGGAGCCGACCTTTCTAAATACGCCAGCACCATGTATGAGCGTGACAGCCTTGCACGGGATACTACAGTCAAAGAAAAAAACATTGACTACCTGCAGGAGAATATGAAGTACAGCGAATACTCCCTTGCTGGAGAAGTAGCACGATACTTGAACATTTCCTGTATCCTTGCGGCAAAGATCTTGAGGGAATCCGTAGATGGCGCAGATGTGATCTTGGATGCAGTCAACCGCTATAATGCAGTTCTGGATGACTACATTATCCCAGGCGTGTTTCATGCGCTCTTTGATATCACGGCGGAACTGAAAACGGAGGATAAAGAGCTGGTCCTGCTGCGTGAACCCAAAGAAGCTGGATATTACGAATTTTCTGCAAAGGATGACCTGGTCATTACAAATCGTTATCCCGGCTTTACCCCGGAACAAATCAAGAAAAGTTTCCATGCTGATACCTACTGCTTCGATTCTATCCCAGAGAAAGAATGTTTTATGCAGTATATCACCAGTGGAAAAGTCAAAGAAGTATACTTCACAGGAATGTTTACCTCCAACCAGGGAGATCTTTCCGTGCATTATTATGACCCGGAATCGGGCAGAATCCGTCAATACTATCCGGACTTCTTGGCAAAAATGGCGGATGGGTCCTACCAGCTAATTGAAGTCAAAGGAGATAATAAAATTGACGATACTGTGGTAAAAGCGAAGCAAGCAGCCGCAGAGGAGATGGCCATAGCAAGTGGAATAAAGTATCTGATGTATGCAGGAAGCCAGATCGTTAACTCTCATGTTTTGGAAGATGCCTCTGACACCGCATCAACTATTTCTATGTGCTGATAGCCACTTATACGACCTATTGGGTCACGATCAGCTTACCGCTGATCGTGACCTTTTTCTTTTTCCATGTCGTATGCCATTTCCATATTTAAGAGCCGATCCACATTGGCCTTTGCCGCCAGCAGCTCCCGCATTTCCTCCCGGGAGCGCCGGTACTCGGTATAGGTCTTTTTCTTTTCCTCTAGGAGCCGGGCGTAATCGGCTTGTAGCTCCTTGACTTTGGGAAGCTTCTTGACCCCCATATCATCAAAGGCATTTTTGGCCGCCTGATGGAGCAGAATTTCCTCCTCATGTTCCTCTCGGAATTTCTTGGAGTAACCAGCCTTCCGATAGGCCACATAGGTGTCGCGGGTCTTGGCATAGTTGATGATATGGGTCCGCAGGACGGCAATCTCCGCTATTCGTTTCTCCGCAGCCTTGATTCTTGCGGATAGCTCATTGTGGTGGGCCGTGGCCGCAGCAGCCTTTTCCTCCAGCACTGCATACTCCAGCAGGTTATGCTCGGTGAGATAGTTCACGGTCTGCGCCATCTGTTTCAGATTAAAGACCTTGGCCCATCTCGCATATCCGGCACCTTTTCCGGCCTGGAGCTTTGCCTGGATGTCAACCAGCAGATTGACCTTCGGCAGATCTGCCCGCTTGACCGGCTTCTGACGGGGCGTATGCACCTTTTGACCGGCGAGGACGGCCAACAGGTCTTCCAGGGTGTAGCCATCGCCCAGGCTGTCCAGGCGGGATACTTTACTCCAGCCGGGGAGCTTCAAACGGTAGGCTTTCCCTCGCTTGGATACTTCGCAGCCGGATTTCTGGAGCAGCTTCAGCAGCTCGTCCAGGTCAGCAGGCTTTTGTGCCAGAGCGTTGTCAATGGCAGCACGGAGCAATTCTCGGTGGGAGGGCTTCGCCTGGTCGCCCAACCATTTGTTATAGCTTTTTCCGTGAGGCTTGGGATTCTCGACAATGGACAGCCCGTTCTCGATGCAGATGGTGTCGCTCAAATGCCGTACAGCTTTCGTGCTGCCCCAAAAGTTGCGGAACTTCCGGTCACAGTCCAGGTTGACCGAACTCCAAATGATATGATTATGGACATGGGCTTTGTCGATGTGGGTGCAGACGATAAAGGCGTGCTTGCCTTTTGTAAACCGCTTGGCAAATTCTACACCGAGCCGGTTGGCTTCCTCCGGCGCGATCTCCCCAGGGCAGAAGGACTGGCGGACATGGTAGGCGATCACGTCATCTGCGCCCCGGACCCGCCCGGTGGCAGCGATATACTGGCGCTTTGCCAACATGAACTCGGCATCGGCCACACGGCTGTCACACTCATAGCCGGTGATGAGCCTGCCGTGGTCTGTCTTTTGCGGATTTGCCACATAGTCGATAATATCGCTGATAGCACGGCTTTCGGTCCGGCCCTTGCCGACGTGCAGCGGCATGATTCGTGTGGTTGCCATGAGTTTTCCCTCCCTTCAAAAAAAGTGGGCAGCCTCAGCTGTCCACTTCATCAAAATATGAAATAATCTGTTTTTTCTTCTTTCTGGCGCACCGCAGCGTTGTGGCGGCTCCGCCCCAATCATGGAGAACATAGGCCACCACAACATCACTGTTTTCTACCATCCAGCGGTTTCTGTGAGAAATCGCAAAGCGGCGTGGCACAGTTTCCAGAGGCGGATATACCGTACTGTCATAGCCAGAAGTATCTCGTTTCGTGTCGAAATATGCAAGGACAAGAATCAGCTCGATCTCTGGGTACTGTGTTTTCTGTTTTCGCAGAACTGCCGCAGCCAAACTGTCAAAGGCTCCGTATCCACCAAGATAAAATATGTTTACGCCTTGCTTAATTAGACGCAGGGTCACGGCATACAGCCATTTTTCTACATCTGCTGACTGAGAAATCTGCGCGTGTCCACAAAAAGTTGCTGTCATTTTCATCACTCCATTATAGTGATTATAATCACTATAATGGAAAGCGGCAAGCCCCATATAATATTAAAAAATGGGGTGATGCAGTGCCGATCTCTTTTCGTCCGATGCGGCAGCTCATGGAAAGCAATCACATCTCATTCTACCGCTTGGCTAATGAAGGAATCGATGCGCAAACCTTGCAGAGAATACGGCACGATAAGCCCGTTACCACTGATACGCTTGGGAAAATTTGCAGCATCATGAAATGCCAGCCCGGAGATTTGATTGAATATATCGAAGATGCTTGTGAGCCTGATTCTGCCGAATAATAAAGTCGGAAATAACTGTTATAATTAACCTGACACTTTAAGGAACAGCGTCCTCTCCGTCGTGGGGAGGACGCTGTTTTTATCCGTAGACCAAATCCTGTATGGCAAACTTCAAATCCTGCACCTTGCCCAGCAGCCAGAATGCCAGCTGCGGCAGTCCGAACGGACTGATGAGGAACGCAATTGCCCACAGGATAATACCATTTTGTGGGGAATATGTTACCAGAACAGCCAGCCCCAACAGGGCGATGACTGCGCTGAGAAGTCCCAGCCCCAGACCGGACACATAGACCAGGCCCACACAACTCCAGATGGCCAGGGTGAGAAGCAGAATCACCGGCGCGGCCACAATTTTCAGCATCAGCCTCAAAAATCCCCATATCATTCTCACGGAACTGTCACCTCCAGTTTTGTTCTATTCTCATTATGAAACAATTTTTGTGGGACGGCAAGGATACAGACAAAAAGAAAAAGCGGAGGGAGGCGCGGCGAAAAGAACGCCGTTCCTCCCTCCGCAGATGGGATATATACCCCTGTCACGATAGATTGGAGAGCTGGGTCAGGATTTCCTTCACGCCCTCCCATAGCTGCTCCTGCCGCTGGGCTATATCTTCCAGGTCAGCGTCGTAGACACGCCCGGTCTCATGTACTCGGCGGGTGAGCTGGTTCAGGTTGTTGCTGCTCCGGCGCAGCAGAGACACCAGCTCCTTCAGCTCCGGCAAGTCCAGCTGCACCACATAACCGTCCAGAGCCATCTTCCGCAGATAGGCTTCTCGGTTCTTCGTCCCAAGTTGGGACATTTTCTGCTCGATCAGCGCCAGCTCCTCCGGGGAGACCCGAAAATTCACCTGGACCTCCCGTTTGCGCTTTGGAGTGCTCACCGTTCCGGCTCCTGTTTCTTCGGCAAAGCAAGCTTGTGGGCGGGCGGCTCCTGTTTGAGCTTTTGCAAGACGGAGCCTTTCTCCGGCTCCTGGAACATTTTACGCGTCTGCCGTGTAAACAGATCGGTCAGTCCAGGATTGACTCCATCCACAACCAGATAAGCACAGTGGCGCGAAGTGCCGCTGTCCTCCGGCATGGGAATGGTCTTTGCCCAGGCTTTGTTGTCACGGGAAACACGACCGTCGCTGTCCTTATGCTGGATGGTGTTGGCAAGGATGAACTGTACTCGTTCCGCCCCGAACTTTTCCAGCACATCTTTGACCGCAGCCTCCGTATCCAGCCGATTATCCGCATAGTGGGCGCTGATGGCGTGTTCAATGGCCTCTTTACAGTCGAGGTTTGCCTGATAAGAGCGGTTATATTGTGCCATCTCCCTATGCTGGGACGCATAGGCGGCAGAATGGAGATAGAGCGGGACGGATCGCTGTTCTTCTAAAACCTTGCACACATCATCCGCTCGGTTCTCAATGCTGTCCCGGATCACATCCATGTAGCCGGTCTCCAGCTTCTCAAAGTGACGGTACACATCGGCCAGCGGCGTGGGTGAATCCAACAGCGCCTGTGCCTGGGCGTTGGTCAGCTCCAGTGCCTCCATCGCCATCACGATGTCCTCCCGGACGGTGTACTCATAGGTGTGGTGCAGGATTTCCTCCGGGGGCTGGCTTTTCAGCCAGTCCCGGTATTTGTCCTGCTCAGCCGCCATCTTCTCATAGAGGGCCGTATTCAGATCGTTGGTATTCATGTTATCGCACCTCCTCATGCTGTTTCGGTTTCTTTTCGGGGCTGCGGGGCGGCACCGGACGCTTCAAGCTGTCCAGCACCGAAGGCCGTGCGCTCTTGGCAACCACAGTTTCCGGCTGGGCGTGGCCCTTGCCGTCAATGTTCAGCAGCGTGTCCAGTTCCACCAGACGGGCGGACTTGACTCGCAGATCCTCCTCAAAGGGAAACGGCTTTCCGATTTCCTCTTTGGCTGCGGCCTGCTGTTGGTAAAGGTTGTCCAGCTGGTTTTTCACGGCTTCCAAACGCTGCGGCATCTGAGCCAGTGCATTGTCGATGCGGGTGAGGTTTCCGCGCGGGTCTGTGCCGAGGCTTGCCCGGTGGGTCATCTGGCCTTTCAACAGGAGCGTATATTCCTGTTTCCAAGCGGAAAACTCCACGGACATAGTAAAGCCACGGTAGCTGCCGATCTGCACCGGTTCGGAGCCTTTGACCTCCTTACAGGCGTCCAGCAAGGCTGCACCGGCGTTTTCTTTGTCAGTCAGCACATCGCCCCGAATCTCCATCCCCGCAAAGCCATCCTCCGGGTGAGGATGGGCGGCCAAGGTCTCCAGGTCCGCTTCAAAGCCTTTGATAAATCCCTTGTTGGTTTCGATTTCCTGGGGGAAGTATTTGAGCAACTGATCCTCCAGGCGGTACTGCTTGCTCTGATGGTCGGCTTTCATCAGCTTCAGGCGGGCAACCTCCACATCCAAATCCATGCGCTCCTTGATACGGGGGTCTCCGGCGCACAGGGCCTTGATCTCGGCAAAGGACAGCGCCGTTTCGTCCACATCATCGCAGGAGCGGACCGGGCTTTTGCTGGTCATGATTTGCGAAATGAATTTCTGTTTGTTCTCCACCGTCTGCCACAGGTAGGCATCGAAAGTTCCCTCGGTAACATAGCGGTACACATGGACCAGCGGATTCTGGTTGCCCTGGCGCTCGATACGGCCCTTGCGCTGGGCAAGGTCTCCCGGACGCCATGGACAATCCAGGTCATGGAGGGCCACAAGGCGGTCCTGCACATTGGTGCCAGCGCCCATTTTGGAGGTGCTGCCCAGCAGGACGCGCACCTGTCCAGTGCGGACCTTGGAAAACAGTTCTTTCTTCTGCACCTCGGTCTTGGCTTCGTGGATAAAAGCAATCTGCTCGACGGGCATTCCCTGGGCGATGAGCTTCTGGCGGATGTCCTCATAGATGGTAAAGGCAGGCTCAGGCTCATCCAACGGCACAGCCTGTTCCAGCGCATGAAGTGTGGGATTGTCCAGCTGTTTGGCTGCCTTTTTGGAGGGAGCTGCCTGGGGCGTGGAAATGTCGCAGAATACCAGCTGGGTCAGCTTGTCAGCCTCGCCGTCTCGCCAGATCTGCATGATATTGCCCACACACTGATTGACCTTGGTGCCGGGTTCATCCGGCAGCAGCTGGTTGATGATACGCTGGTCCAGACCCAGCTTGCGGCCATCGCCGGTAATCTTGAGCATATTGTCCTCTGAGGGGTCAACGCTGCCGCTGTGTACTCTGGAGGCGCGCTCGGAGAGAACCTGCACCATCTCTTTTTGGTGTTCAGTAGGCTGGGCCACGATGTTGTGGTATTCCACCTCCGGGGTCGGCAAGTTCAGCTGATCGGCGGTCTTGATGTCCGCCACCTCTTTGAACAGGTTCATCAGCTCCGGGAGGTTGAAAAACTTGGAGAATCGGGTACGCGCTCGGTAGCCGGTGCCTTCCGGGGCCAGCTCCAGCGCCGTGACAGTTTCTCCGAAGCGGCTGGCCCAGCAGTCAAAATGGGTCATGTTCAGTTCTTGCAGGCGGTCATACTGGAGATACCGCTGCATGGTGTAAAGTTCGGTCATGCTGTTCGATACGGGGGTGCCGGTGGCGAAAATCACACCACGGTTTCCGGTGATCTCGTCCATATAGCGACACTTTGCAAACATATCGCTGGACTTTTGGGCATCGCTGGTGGAGAGACCTGCCACATTCCGCATCTTGGTGTATAAAAACAGGTTTTTATAGTTATGCGCCTCATCGACGAACAGGCGGTCCACACCCAACTGCTCGAATGTTACCACATCGTCCTTGCGGCTCTCGGCCTGCAATTTCTCCAGCCGGGCTTCCAGGGACTTCTTGGTGCGTTCCAACTGCTTGACCGTGAAACGCTCACCGCCGCTGTACTTCACCTCGGCAATGCCCTCGGTGATCTCGTCGATCTGCTCCTGAAGGAGCCGCTCCTGACGCTCTCGGCTGATGGGGATTTTCTCAAACTGGCTGTGACCCATGATGATGGCGTCATAGTCGCCGGTGGCAATGCGGGCGCAGAACTTCTTGCGGTTGTGGGTCTCAAAGTCCTTTTTGGTGGTGACAAGAATGTTGGCGGAGGGATAGAGACGCAGAAACTCCGACGCCCACTGCTCGGTCAGATGATTCGGCACAACAAAGAGGGATTTCTGACACAAGCCCAAACGCTTACTCTCCATAGCGGCAGCCACCATTTCAAAAGTTTTGCCAGCGCCCACCTCATGTGCCAGCAGCGTATTGCCGCCGTACAGCACATGGGCGATGGCATTTTTCTGGTGTTCCCGCAAGGTGATGGCCGGGTTCATGCCGCCGAAAGTAATGTGTCCGCCGTCGTATTCACGGGGGCGGGTGGAGTTCATTTCCTCATTGTACTGGCGGACCAGAGCTTGGCGGCGGTCCGGGTCTTTCCAAATCCAGTCTTTGAAAGCGTCCCGGATGGCTTGCTGCTTTTGGGCAGCCAGGGTGGTCTCTTTGGCATTCAGCACCCGGCGCTCTTTGCCGTCTGCATCCTCTATGGTGTCGTAGATACGGACATCCCGCAGGTTCAGGCTATCCTCCAGAATCTTGTAGGCATTGGCACGGCTGGTTCCGTAGGTGGTATAGGCTGCCACATTGTTCTGGCTTACGGAGCTTTTGCCGGTAATCTGCCATTCGGCGGTGAAAGACGAATAGTTGACCTCGATATTGCGCTGGAGGTAAAACGGCGTGTCGAAGGTCTCATACATAAACTGCTGGATGTACTCTTTGTCGATCCAGGTAGCGCCCAGGCGCACCTCAATCTCCGACGCATCCAGGTCTTTGGGCTGGGCAGCGGTAAGGGCCTCCACATTGACTGCAAAGGAAGGGTCCTGCTGTGCTGCCCGCTGTGCCTGACGCAGCTTGCGCCGCACATTGCCGGACAGATATTCGTCGGCGGTCACATAATGGGGAGTGCCGTCTTTCTCCAACTGTCCCGGTACACGGAAGATCACGCCTTGCAGCTCGGCGGCCAGCTCATCTCCGGTTTTGCCGGTCAGCTCCGACATATACGCCATATCGACACAGGCTTTTTCGGAAATTGATACGGCCAGAGCTTCGCTTGCGGTATCCACAGTGTCCACCGCCTTGTGGGGCTTGATGGTGCGCTTGCTGAACATATCCGCCTTGCGCTCCAGCTTGCCGTCCTCGTCAATGACTTCCAGCGCGCAGAGCAGATAGTAGCTGGAATCATCAGCAAAGGCCAGCCGGTTCGCCCGGTCATTGATAAGGCCATATTTTGCAGAGAAGCTGTCATAGAGCCGATTTAGTTCGGCCTGTTTATCCTGGATGGCACTATCCGGTGTGGCAGCGTCCATTTGCAGATCAATGAGCTGCTGGACACATTCCCGCAGGCCCACCAACCCTTTCACACGGGCTTCGGCGGTGGCATTCAGGTCAGGCCGCACCATACGGCTGTTTTCACGGTAATACACATCGCCGTCTACAACGGTGTAGGAGTAATTTTTCACATTGGGGTCAGCAGGGATAGAAGTGTCGATGGCTTCGCCCTCGCCCAGCTCCGGCAGCTCGGCCTCCTGGTAGGTGCCGCGAATGTACTTCACGGCATCATGCAGCTGATCGGCCAGCTCCAGCCCCTCGATGGGGTTCACGGTGTAGTCCATGCCATGGGCGGTGCTTTCCGGCTCCTGTCGGCCCAGCACCATTTCCGGGTGGTCCAGGAAATAGCGGTTGATGGCAAAGCCGTCCTCGGTCTGTCCGGTCTGCGTCCACTCCGGCACAATGTCCAGCGGGCGGTCACGCTTTTGTAGGAAGATGATGTCCGACACAACCTCGGTCCCCGCGTTGGCCTTGAACGCATTGTTGGGTAGACGGATAGCCCCCAACAGCTCAGCGCGCTGGGCAAGATACCGGCGCACGGTGGAATCCTTGGCGTCCATCGTGTAGCGGCTGGTGACAAAGGCCACCACGCCGCCGGGACGCACCTGGTCCAACGCCTTGGCGAAAAAGTAGTTATGAATGCTGAAATTCAGCTTATCGTAGGCTTTATCCCGGACCTGATACTGGCCGAAAGGTACATTGCCGATGGCAAGGTCATAGAAGTCCCGCCTGTCGGTGGTTTCAAACCCGGCTACAGTGATGTCGGCCTTGGGATAGAGCTGCTGGGAAATACGCCCGCTGATGGAATCCAGCTCCACGCCGTAAAGACGGCTGTTTCGCATTTCCTCCGGCAGCATACCGAAGAAATTGCCTACACCACAGGACGGCTCCAGGATGTTGCCGGTCTCAAATCCCATACGGCCCACAGCCTCGTAAATCGCTTTGATGACCGTAGGACTGGTGTAGTGCGCGTTGAGGGTGGAACCTCTGGCAGCGGCATATTCCTCCGGGGTCAGCAGCTCCTTCAGCTGGGCATATTCCTTGCTCCAGCTTTCCTTGTCGGGGTCAAAGGCATCCGCCAACCCGCCCCAGCCCACATACCGGGAAAGGATTTTCTGCTGTTCCGGCGTTGCCTGCCCGGTGGTTTCCTCCAGGTATTTCAGCAGCTTGATTGCCTCGACATTGGCCTGGAACTTGGCCTTGGGGCCGCCTTCGCCCAGGCGATTGTCAGTGATATGGAAATTCTCGGCGGTGCGGCGCAGATTGGCCTTGTATCCCTCATAAGAGGCTTCCTCGGCAGCTTTGACATTGGGGAAAGTCTGCCACTCGCCGTTTACCTGAATGGAAACGGGGTGTTCGTCCAGCACCTCATCCAGAATCTTTTCCGGCTCGGTGGCAGGTGCAGGCGGTTCTGGTTCCTGCTCCAAAAGCTGACGGATCACTGAAATCGGCTCCACCCGGAAGATGGGGAATCCCACCGCATTTGCAAAGGTCACATCTTGCAGCTCTACCCGGCCAATATCCGGTTCCAGCTTGCTGACCTGGAAAGTACGTCCATCCAACGCAAAGGTGGTTTCGCCCGGAATGAGGTTCTTTCGGGCATACTCGCCATCAGAGAGCGGTTCGTTCAACTGCTCCTGTTCTTCAGCGGCAATCTGCTCCACATCCGCCATAACACGCTGGATGAACGGGTCATTATCCTGCTTTTCCTCGTCCACCAGCTGGCCGTTCACAATGCCGCGCTCAGTCAGGGCTTCCCGGATGGCGATGGGGTCGATGTTGTCAAACCGGTCCTGCTCCGCTTCAGTGTAGAACCGATTCTCCTTGATAAGCTGGGCAATCCGGCGCTGTACCTTGGGCCAGCGCAGCCCTGTTCCTTCAGGGCTTTCCGGGCGAACTGAAAACGGGGCCTTGCCGTCGCTGCCGTCAAACTCATGGGCCAGCCATGCGGCGGTATCTTTTTCCCGCCCGTGCTTCTCCATGTAACGGACAACGGCGTGTTTACTTTCGATTTTGCCGTTCCAGTCCTGGATAGCTTTGTCGATGTCATTGTCCAAGAGAGGGCGCAGCAGCTCGCGGAGCTTGGGGTAGGTCTCATCGATTATTTCCCGATGAAGGCGCTGACGGAACTCCGGCGTGTCGGAATAGAGGCGGAGCAGCTCCATGTTTCCAAACCCCAGGACAGCACGGCGGATGGCGGCATTACCCTCGATCACGGCATTTTCATAGTCACTGTGACCGCAGGCGTTTCGGTATCTGGTGTCCTGGGTAACAGTCTCCAGCACGATGGGCTTGTATTGCTCATGCAGTTCCCGGAGGGTCGGTTTTGCCGACTCTGCCTCATGGCCGGTAGTTTCCGGCTGCGGCTGTTCCTGGGCAAAAGAAAAAGCAGAGGATGTTTTCACATTCTCTGCTTCATCTATGATTCTGATTTGTTCTGCTTCGGAGAGGAAGAAACTCAGCTGTGAATAAGCTCCACCATCAGAATCTCCTCGGCCTGTGCTTTGCAGGTGTTCATCAGGCCCACCCAGCGCATCGGGTCGCTGGCTTTCAGCTCCTCCGTCGCGCCCGCGTCTTTCGCCAGCTGGGGCATCATCTGCTCCAGACGGCTCTGTGCTGTCTCGTCGATCTCGATGAGGTGCGGATACAGCTTCTCGGTCAGCAGTAGCTGATTGTAAATCAGGGGACGGTGTTCCTTCAGGTACGCTTTCCGCATCCTGCCGTACTTGCCCAAGGGCTTCTCCGGCTGTTTGGTCAGCTTCAGGTCGGGAATCTGATAATCTCCGTTCATCGTGTAAGTCAGGTTGTTCTCCATGCGTAACGCTCCTTTCTGCGAGTTGTTCGCGCTCATAGATTTGGATGGTGACGCCGATCTGCCGCAGCACCTGCTGATTCATCTGGCTGACCGCTGCGCCCAACGCCCCAACCGTGGCCGGGGTATTGAAATCGAAAATCGGCATGAAGTCCTCATGCTGGAAATATTGCTCCGTATCCAGCCCACAACGGGACATCAGGGCGTAGGCAATGCTGACGGTGGCGGCGGACTTAAATTGGACTTCGATGTTGAGATCATCGTACTCCTCCAGGAACGAACCGTCAACGATGTAGCGGAAGTCCTGCTGATGCTCGTCCCAATACTCACTCGCCAGTTTTCCAGCCACATCAATGAGCTGCTGGGCAAGATTGTCACCGGCAACGCCATAGTTGCGATCCAGCATGGCTGACACAGGCCCAATGTGCCGTTCCTCCAGCTGCCACAGCCAGGGGGTGCGGGAGTGTTCGCGGGTGCTGGTGTCGGAAATATCAAACACATAGCGCAGGCGGGGTCTGTCGCCGGAATCGTCCACCAGGGCGATACCCTTGGAGCCGCGGCGCACATACCGGCCCATTTTTTCATTCCATAAATCATACTCGGCGCAGGCGGTGGCATCTGGGCGCTGGGCGTAAATCATCATCTGTTCGTGGAACGGATATTTGTAGAGGCGGGCGGCAGTAGTGAGAAAGGCCGTCCATTCCTTCCAGCTACCCACAAGCCGGGTCGATACCTGCTCGGCCATTTGCCGGTAAAATTCAGCTTTGGATGGCATGGTTTTCTGTCCTCCCTTCGTTTTTTGATAAAGGAAAAGGCAGCCTATTAAACAGGCTGCCTGTGATGCAGATTTTCGCCGAATTTACGGAGTTGTTCTCCATACATTACTGCACGGGGAGGCGAAGACACCTCCATATTTTTTCCACAATTATTTCTTTGCGTAGCAGCTTTTGTGGAGTTTCTGCCTTTATAGTCGATTGTAACTTTAACTACCGCTACCACAACCAACAAGAGTGCGATAAGTGTCACTTGTATATTTACAGGGAGCAAAGTGATAGAAGTCTCCACAAACCCTATTGCCTAAGGAAAACTTGTATTGATTAGGGAACCTACAAGTAGGAGAAGTTTTTTCGTTAATACTCCCATCAACTATCCGCACATGACGGATAATATCGTCAAGGCGGCGTGCTGAATTTTTGTCATATTCAACCGTTTCCAAAGTTGTTACACCGCTGTCACGGTGGCCATGTCATTTCTGCATGGCTCTTATGGTCACCCATAAGTTCAGACTGTGCCTTCATCCACATGGGATGCTCCGTGTCCAGTCGTTACACCTTCCTCAACTGAGGCTTGGCTCGGCGTTTTCTGCTTTTTAATTATACCATATTTCCCATTACTTACAAACAATTAAGTTTCGAAATCCGGGTACAGCTCCAGCTGGGCAAACTCATCGTCGGTCATGGCCTGGAGCTTCATCAGGGCGCTGTCCGTCAGCTCCCGCAGCTCGGTTTCCTCCGGGGCCAGCTCGCCGCGCATGGTGGTCAGGGCCTCCATCAGCCCGGTGCGGCTGCCGGTGTTGTAGATGGAAAGCAGGTTCGTTTCCTCAAAAGTGAAATCTTTCATCGTCATAACTCCCTTTCTGTGCTCTTTTTGGGCGCAGTCTTTTGGTGTTCCGCCTTGGGCTGGCTTTTCAGCTGCTCCATGACGGACTTTTTCTTTTCCCGGTCCTCCCGGTGGGCGGCGGCAGCCAAATCCATGAGAGAGATCGGCTGGCCGCTGCGGGCCTGCTGTTCTAACTGGGCCACCGTCGGCTCCTTGGGGCCGTTATTGATGATACCGTCGATCATGCCGTAGTCATCCTCCACGGCCATTTCCGCATTTTTCAGCGGATTGTCCGGCAGGAATCCGGGAACCTGCTCAAAGCCGAAGCTGTCGCAGTAATGACAGGATACCTTGCCATCCCGCTTAATGGCAACGATGTCGCTTACGCTCATGGACGGATGGCGGTAATCGGCGGGATGTTCATTGTTGAAGCGGTAAAAGAGCTGTTCGGCGGTATCGCCTCTCAGATCAGAGGGCTGCAACGGGGCGGTATAAACCAGCTCATAGTTGTCCCGCTGCACCGTCTGCCCGATGGACTGGAGCCATTCCAGGCCCTCGTAGCGGATGTCCCGCAGCTCGTCGGTGTGCTTCACCTGATAAATAGCGAAGCAGTCCCCTTTGTGGGAGAGAAACGCCTGCTCCCGTGCCTCCTGGTGGTCCATACGGTCCTTGACCAGCTTATCAAACTCCGGGCTTTCCTCCCATTCCTCGCGGGACACAGCAAAGATACCGTCATGGGCGTCCAGGTCAGCGGTATCAAAGGCCATTTCCGGGTTTTCGCCCTCCTGGACGATATAAACGGTCAGGTCTCGCTCCATCAGCTCATAGGCTCTCTCTTTGGAGAGGGGCAAAAGGTCGCTGTCCAGGCAGCCGCATTTCTCCAGATCGTCCTGGGTCAGCACCGGGTCCGGCATGGGATATTCGTCCAGCGCCTGTTCCTGAGCATCCGGCAGCAGGGCGGCTGCGGCTTCTGCGGTCTGCTGGCTGGCCTGTTCATACAAAGTCTCGATCATGGACAGCGGCGCATACTTGATGGATTTGTCACCCAGCCCCAGGTCCTTGCAGATGTGGCTGATCGCTGCGGAACGGCCCATGTCCGGTCCATCCAGCTGGCCGCCGTCCATCTGCTTCATGGTTGCCACATCGTAGAGCGTGTAGTCCCAGCCGGTATCGCAGGGCTGAACATGAAGATATGTGGCATCATCCAACACCAGCAGGGCCTCTTGGTACTCGGCGCTGGGCTGAGATACTTCTTCCGCAGCCTGCGGGGGTGTCTGCTCCGGCTCTGGGGCGGCAGTCAGGTCAATGCCGCGCTCCTTGCAGATTTCCTTGTAGTTGCGCTCGATGTCGTTAATCAGCTCACAGGAAGTCTTGTTGATGGTCTCCAGGCTGGCCCGCAGCTCCTTCAGCTCCTTGTCCTTGGACCAGGAAGCGATGTAGCCGAAGCTGTTCTCGCCAGTCTGTATGCCGAAATACTGGCAGACCGCATAGGAAATGCTCTCGGCCTCCACTTCCTCGGTGTTGCGGTTCTTGGCGGCCTGTTTCACCGCCGTCAGATCTTCCTCTACCTCCAGCCGCCACTCAAACTGATTTTCGTCCACATACCGCCAGCCTTCCTCGGCGGCGGCCTGTTCTGCCTCCGCTTCGGTGGCAAAATCCTGTCGGAAGTCATGCTTGGTGCCGCCCTCACTCACCATCACGATCTTCCAGGTCGGCTCCGCCTCATACTTTTGGGGGTCATGGAGCTTGCTGTGCGCGGTCTCATGGACGGCGGCGGAAATGGTCTGCACCTCGCTCATGCCTTCCCGGAGGGCGATCCGCTGCTGCTCGGAGGAAAAATAGCCGTCCATGTTCTCAGCCATCGGCTCAAACTCGATGGGAACCGGGGCGGAGCGGCGCAGCGCCTCCAGGAACGCCTCATAGTGTGGCACCGTACCGGACAGGCTGGAGGCCAGCTCCGGCAGGGGCTTGCCGTCTGTCTGGCTCACATCGAACACCTTGACCGGACGGAACATGGGGATTTCGATTTCCTTTTCCTCCATGACCGCCTTGCCGTCTGCGTCCAGGATGGGGGCATGGGTGTCCGGGTCGCGCTTCATTTCCTCGATTTTCTTTTTGTAGGGCGTAGGCGCTATGATGGTAATGCCATGTTCGCCCTTTTTCACATGGCGCTCAAACTGATTTTTCCACTTGTTGAACCCGGCCACCAGGGTGGCGTCTGGGCGCTGCATATAGATGAGCATGGTGTTGTTGACGGAGTAGCGGTGGAACTTGGACATGACGGACAGGTAGCGCATATACTTCTCGCTCTCAAACAGCTCCTTGATACCCTGTTCAATGCCCGCCGTGATTTCCTGCAACCGCTCCCGGTTGGTGGGCTTATCAGCCATGATTTTCACTCTCCTTTCCAAATTGGCGATTTCTGATTGGTGTTCGGCAATCCACAGCTTTTGTTCGTCAGGGCCGTCCTCCAGGAAAAAATCCAGCAGATAGCCCACATAGTCCTTTCGTTGGATTGCTTCCATAAACCGGGGGTGTGGATTTTCCTCCGGTGTTTTGGGTGTGTAGTCCGTTTCCCACTTGCGGAGCAAATGAAAGTAGTCGGCCAGGACACGAAAGGCATGGTCCCGGTCCTCCTTGAACTTTTGCGCCTCGGTTTTTTGCCGGATATAGCGCCTCCGGGGAGGAGCCTGACTGTCATAAGCCAAGCCAAAATCCTGGGCCAGCTTCTCGGCGGCCTCTTTGGGGGACAGATTGTAGAGCCTCGCTGTGAAGTCGATCACATCGCCGGTGGCTCCGCAGCCAAAGCAGTAGAAATATTCCTCGTTCAGCTTCATGCTGGGATTTTTATCATCGTGGAACGGGCAACAGGCCATGCCGCTCCGGTTGACCTCTATCCCATACATCTGTGCTGCTTCTCGGACGGTGACAGACCCTTTGACGGCCTCAAAGACACTCTCAGCCATGCTTACTCGCTGCCCTTCTTGGAGGTGGGCGGCCTGTATCCGGCAGCCTTGGCCCGTTCACTGGCGGCCTTGCGGCGCTCGGCGCTGTATGGCTCCCGGACCGACACGCAGCGTTTGGGAACCGTAAAACTGTGCTTATCTTTTTTGCAGACCTGTTCCGGATGCTTTTGGGAAAGTCGAGTCAGCTTTTCCATCAGTTTCTGATCATGGGTATAGACCTCAGCAGTGGTATCGGCCTGGTTGTAGAGGATGATGGTTTCCTGTTCGTAGAGGGAGAGCTTCATCGTTTGCCGCCTTTCTGCTGGTCAAATTCCAATCTGAAATTGGCGTACTGCCCATCATCCTCCAAAACCACTGTGGCATCGTAGGTCTTGCCGGTCTTTTCGGAATAACAGCCGGTGATCCTTGCGCGGCCATCTTTGAGCAGCGCCGTCACCACAGCTTTGGTGGGCTGTTTTTTCTTGGCGGCCCACCACTTGTTGTTTTTCCAGATGGCGAATTTACAACCCTCATTTTGGCAGAAGAAGCCCTTTTGCAGCTCCGCCACATCGCCACCGCAGCGGGGGCATTTGCCCACCACTTCGCGGGGCGGAGAAAACAGATACTCGGTCCCCTTGATGACCTGATAGTTTCCCACCAGCTCTTTGAGCATGGTGGAAATCCCGTCCATGAAATCCTCCGGGGCCAGCTCGCCGCGCTCAATCTCACCCAGCCGGTACTCCCATTCAGCGGTCAGCAAGGGTGATTGCAGCTGTTCCGGCAGCACGGTGATAAGGGATACCGCATCATGGGAGGGCATGAGCTGCACTTGCTTTTTGCTCTTTTTGCGCTCCAGAAATCCGGTGGATACCAGCTTTTCCAAAATCCCGGCGCGGGTGGCCGGAGTTCCCAGGCCCTTGCGCTCGGCATCGTCCGGCATATCGTCCTTCCCGGCAGTCTCCATTGTGGAGAGTAGCGTATCTTCGGTGAAATGTTTGGGCGGGGTGGTCTTGCCCTCCTTGACGGCAGCACCAGAAAGGGGCAGCGTCTGACCTTCAGACAGCTCCGGCAGCGCCTTGTCCTCGGTTTCTTTGTCCTGCTCCACATTCTTCAGCCCTGCGCGATAGGCAGCGTCCAGCGCCCGCCAGCCAGGTTGTTTCACCGTGCGGCCCTTGGCGGTAAACTCTGCTCCGGCGCACTCCACAACGACGGCGGTTTCCGCAAAGATATAGGGCTGGGCTACGGCGCACAGCAGCCGCAGGGCCACCAGCTCCAGCACCGCTTTTTCGCCCACCGGCAGGCCGGTCAGGTCCGCGCCCTGGAGGTTGCGGGTGGGGATCACCGCATGGTGGTCGGTTACTTTCTTGTCGTTGATGACCGCACCGGCATCGCAGGAAATGGCAATCCCTTTCCGAAACGGCATGGCATTGGCAACCAGATTGACCAGCACAGGCAGGCTTTCAGCCATATCG
>OJPD01000045.1_pt1 | contig 104148 bp, 74 predicted proteins | sample 1598371 | NCBI WGS metagenome assembly OJPD01 (sample SAMN03922478, study PRJEB24848) | human gut metagenome | isolation source: stool sample | host: Homo sapiens | place: Germany | collected 2010-11
CTACACACTGCATATCGTCGGCAGCGTCAGATGTGTATAAGAGACAGATATGGATATTATACCATATTTTGACAATAAACAAAAGTAAACTACTATAACTTACGTATTCTTATGTTTAATTTTTTAACATAATTTTTCGAAGTTAATTATGACTTAAAATTAACAGAAAACATAGATTTTCAACAATTTTACATAAAATAATTAAAAAATCGTACATGTCTTTCGACAAAATACAATTTTATTTTCAATGGCACCTGCAACGGGAATCGAACCCATAACTAACCCTTAGAAGCTTTTACGGGTGTTTGAGTTTATCTGCGTGTAGGCGATTTTTGTACAAAATAAGCGTAAAAATTACCGTTTTTACAAAATCCACGCTCATTTTCTCATGTTATTTTCGCTATTTTTCATACTGCATTTTCTTGTGCGGGTGTACGACGGGTGTATGGATAATATATATTAATAGAACCCAATCCGATTTTTTTTCATATCAACATTTTGCTGTGTATGTTTACAGCGCGGATAATTATGACAGCCAAAGAAAGTACCAAATTTACCTTTTCTTAACACAAGAAAATCACCACATTTAGGGCAACGATTGTTATGATACACGGTTTTCATATCATTGTTTGTATATTTGCAATACGGAAAATTAGAACAACCATAAAAAGACTTCCCGTCAGCTTCTGATTTTCTTACAACTAAATGCCCTGATTTACACCACGGGCAAAGATATTCGTTTTCTTCCTTTGCTTCGCTTTCGTCTTCCATAATATAGCATTTACTTTTAATTTCTTGTATAAATTCTGAAGATTTACTCTTTTCAGAAAGCAAATATACAATAGATTTTGTTCTTGTTAATGCTACATAGAAAAGACGACGTTCTTCGGCATATTCAAAGTTATTTCTCTTTCCGAGTAAGAGTGTTAAAACATTATCATCTTCGGTTTTATTTGGGAAACCATTTTGAGCATCTTCGCCACTAATTAAAATTACAAAATCACTTTCCAACCCTTTTGAGCCGTGAACAGTACTATACGATATTTCAAGTTTTGGATAATCATAATGTTTTATAGTTTTATAATCAAAAACTTGAATTTCTTTACAAATAAAACTATCTATATCTCGCCTATTTCTACCTAACACTAAAACTTTTGCAATAGAATTTATTTTAGAAATATCCGCTAATGCTTTAGACAGCGCCATTGCTTTATTGCCTTTATGGTAAATAATTCTTACGGGCTTTTCTTGGTGCTTGGAAGATTTTATATTCTTTTTATATTGACTTGGATTTACTGTAATAAAAGGCTCTACAATTTGTTGAAGCTCCGCAGAATTTCTATGTGTAGAAGTTATGTAGTTTAATTTTGCACCTGTAAAAATCTTTTCAAACTCTAAAAACACGTTTATATCACAGCCTGCAAAACGATAAATTGCTTGCCAATCATCGCCAACAGCAAAAAGTTTAGCATTTCCGTGTTCGATAAGCTTTTGCAAGAATTTTGTTCTACTTTGCGATATATCTTGAAATTCATCAACGATAATATATTTATACTTAAAATTAGGAGTAGAATCAAGTAAATCTATTGATTGTAAAATCATATCATCAAAATCTATCTTGTTCGCCTCTCTTAAGTTTTGCATATAATAATTATACACGTCTTTGCAAATATCTAAAAATAAATGTGCACGACTTGTATCATATAGCGAATCATTTAATTGTGATTTTAATTCATCAAAGCCCGTATCGTCTTTAATTTGTGCTTTATACAAAGAAATAAATGTCATTATCAAATTGAAGAACGAACTAAAATCTCTACCTGTATAAACGTTATGTAAAGCATTAAAAATTTCGGTTTGAGATAAAGGCTTAAATTCCACACCATTTTCCAACAAACGAGATTTAAGGTTATCGAAAATAACACCCTCATTAAATTCGTAAGAATAAGTTTCTATACATTTGGTTTGGTTTTCACTGTGTATTTGACGTTTCCAATGCATTGAACGGACATATTCATCGCTTGTCTCTTTGTCATATTGAGGAGCAGTTCCGTTTCTGTCTATGCCATAGTGTTCTATATAAATACCATAATCGGGCAAGTAGAAATCGGGGGTATATTGACGCTTATCAAGTGTACTTGTTTCAATTTCATATGGTTTTTCATATTCATAATTTATCCCATTTGTAAAAAGAAAATTTGCTATTACGAGTTCTTCATTACTTTTAACAAATTCATTTTTAAGCGTTTCGTGTTTATTTTTATTTGTAGATAATTTCCCTAAGCGGTCTTTTAACGTTCTAAAATCAAGAGTTTTTAATTCCTTGAAAATTTCACCATCATTTTTATACTTTTTCTTATAAGTCGGTGCCGCGTAGAAATATAATGCTATATATTCAAAAATCACATTTGCTATTTTAGGATTTTTAACCAATTCTTCCTCGAAGAATTGCATAATATAAGCCTTTAATTGTTCTTCTATTGCTTTTTTCTTACCACTTGATTCAGTTAAAATTTTAAGACCTAAAGCGTGGAAAGTTTCTACAGTTAAACCCTTTGCAACAGTATTTATTTTGTTTTCTAAATCATCAGCAGAGGCTCTCGAATAAGATAATAACAATATTTCATCTTCGTTCGCTAAACCCGTTTCCAATAAGTACTTAACCTTTCCGCAAATCGTCAACGTTTTTCCCGAACCTGCGCCTGCGATTGTTAAGTTGGATTTAGGATTACAAAGTACCGCACGCCGTTGTTCTACATCAAGGCTTTTTCCATTTATGTCATCAAAAACAATATCGTTTAAATGCCTTGCAATAAATTTTTCGTTATGTTTTTCTATGGTATTAGCATCAACAACAGGAATTTGATAATACTTACGAGCAAACGTATTATACTTTTCTACAGCTTTCAAAGCATTGTTTAATGCGTTAGATATATTTTCAGTATCAATATAGATGTCAGGTAAGTTATCAATTTCTTTAATGATAGAAAGAATTAAATTTTTCTGTTCTTTTATTAAATCATAATCGCTAACAATTTCTTCAATTTTTTGCTTGTATGTATCATATTGTTTTTTACACTGAAAGGAATTAGGAACAACATAGGCATAAACCTTTTTTATAGTAGAATAAATTTCTTCAATCTTTTCTATACTACACTCTAAAATATTATCCAAAATATCCACTATAGGATATGTTTGTAAAAGTGTATTATAAGCAAACGTTAATGATTGTATTTCTTTATTATGCTTTTCAATTTTTTGTATGCAAACATTATATCTTGAAACAATATCCGCATAAAATTCTTTTTTTGAAAGAGAGCGAATAAGTTTTTCATTTTTATCTTCGTCATCATCAATGCTTTGAAATAAAGTTAATGCTGTTTCAACTTTATCAACATATGACAATATTTTCTTTGCTTTGTTTCTATTTAAAAGATTAATTAGAAATTTAAACATATTACTAAATCCTCTCTAATTATGAAAATAAATTAGCATAATATATTATATCATATAACAACGAATAAATCAATCGGTTTTATAGAACTCACTATCGCCAAAGTGCAATTTTAGGGAACAGGATAAGCGTAGAGATAAAATTGCTGTCACAGACGAAAAATTTCAACCTACTATGTATTTCGCAAAGTGAGAAACCCACCTTGCGAGAAAGCAAAAAGGTAGTCGTTTTTTGACTACCTTTTGAGAAAATGGCGACCGTAAGATGATTCGAACATCCGACCTGTCGCTTAGGAGGCGACTGCTCTGTCCATCTGAGCTATACGGTCTTATTAAATTATGATTATTTGCAAGGGTGTACAAAAAGAAAATTCCTCTAACACACACCCATTGAAAACAAAAAGTTTTGGTCTATCTTAATAGACTTTGAGCATATCTAAACGGATAGACCTACTGCTTTAAGAGGCAGCTGCTCTGTCCAACTGAGCTATACGCACATATGTATGACATATTTTTAAGTATACCCAAATTCAAAATATGTCTAACACAACAAAAAATAATTTTAAAGATTCAATTTGTTAAGACGTTGTTTTTGTTCTGATGTGATCAAATACGATTCCCTCATTTTTTGTATTGTTTTTTTGTATACAAAACTAGACATTTCTAATATATGAGAAAAATGATTATATATATATTCAAAATCATAACAACCCATTGTGCATAATAACCAAGCACATCCCATATCAACATAATAATCGCCATATTTAATTTTTTCTATCATTTTAAATATTTCATCAAATGGTAATTCTTTAATAAAATATTTTTTTAACAAAATCAACCCACATCTAACTTCCATTGGTTGTTGTTGCAAGATATATGTAATGATACTAAGCAATTTATCATATTCATTTTTTTTAAATTGGGTATTACAAACAAAAGTATCACAGGTCATCCAATTATCTAAATATTTAACAAAATATAAAAAAGTCTTATAATATAACTCATTTTTTACTTTTCCAAGTTTATTTAAAAAAAGACCAAATAAAATATCTTGTTCAACATATTGATTCAATTTGATATGATATAATTCATCATATGTTATTGCATGACTTTTTACAAATTCTTTAATTTGAGGTATTTTGATCCCTAAAAAAGCAATATTTGTTGGTGTCAACTTTTTCGCAAAAGCCGCTTGCGATTGATTTGATAAACGATAAAATTCTTCTTGCATTTTTTTCACCATAACTATTATATCTTATTTTTATCTTTTTGTCCAAAATATAAACCTTTTAACTATTTTTAGACATTTCATACATCATTTAAAAAACTACAGTCTATGCAAAACTGTAGTTTTACTTTTTTCTATTTAGAAACAATTACTAATTGGCCTTGATAATCTATTTCATAATAAAAATTGGGTTCTATCTGCGAGGAAATAATTTTTTTAGCAATTTCAGTCTCAATGTTTTTTTGAATAAATCGTTTAATTGGTCTTGCTCCATATGTAGTATTATAACTATGATCAATAATATATTTCTTTACAGCATTTGTAAAATTTACTTTGATATTATTTTTATTTAATCTTACTCTTAATTCATTTAAAAGTTTATCAACAATCTTCACTTGAACATCTTTTGATAATGGATTAAACATTACTATTTCATCAATACGATTTAAAAATTCTGGTCTAAAATGAGCATGTACTTCATTCATAACAAGTTCTGTAGCATTATCATCATGATTTAAAAGATATTCACTACCCAAATTAGAGGTCATAATAATAATTGTATTTTTGAAATCTACAACTCTTCCCTGCGAATCGGTTAAACGACCATCATCAAGAATTTGTAATAATACATTAAAAATATCTCGATGTGCTTTTTCAACCTCATCAAACAAAACAATTGAATAAGGTCTTCTTCTAATAGCCTCTGTTAATTGTCCTCCTTCATCATATCCTACATATCCAGGAGGAGCACCAATGAGTCTAGATACAGAATGAGGTTCCATATATTCACTCATATCAAATCTAACAATATGTGACTCACTATCAAATAATGCTTCAGCCAAACTTTTACATACTTCAGTTTTACCAACACCTGTCGGTCCTAGGAATAAAAAGGAACCAATTGGTCTATTTTCATCTTTAATACCAGATCTTTGTCTAATAATTGCATCACTAACTAATGTAAGTGCTTCATCTTGACCTATTACTCTTTTAGCAAGTGTATCTTTTAATCCTAATAATTTTTCTTTATCTCCTTGAACGAGTTTAGAAACGGGAATATTAGTTGATTTAGAAATAATATCGGCAATATCATTTTCAGTAACCACTTCTGATATCATCTTATTTGTCGATGTTTTTTGTTCATAAGCCGCAATCTCTTTTTCTAGGCTTGGAATAATTTTATAAATTAATTCTCCAGCTCTATTATAATCAGCTTTTAATAATGCATCATCATATTCTTTTTTGTAGTTTTCTAAATCTTTTTGTTTTTGTTTAATTAATGATAATTCTTCTTTTTCTTTTTTCCATTTCTTCATCATTTCATCAGCATTTTGTTTTTTAACTTTTAATTCTTCATTTATTTTTCCAAGTCGCTCTTTAGAAAGGGCATCTTTTTCTTTTTCAAGAGCAGTTTTTTCAATTTCAAGTTGCATAATTTGCCGTTGTAACAAGTCTAGTTCATTAGGCATTGAATTCATCTCTGTTCTAATTGATGCACAAGCCTCATCAATTAAATCAATTGCCTTATCTGGTAAAAAACGATCCGTAATATAACGATTAGATAGAGTTGCGGCAGCAATAATCGCAGGATCAGAAATTCTAACCCCATGGAATACTTCAAATCGATCCTTTAAGCCACGTAAAATACTAATTGTATCTTCTACTGTCGGTTCGCTGATATAAACCTTTTCAAAACGTCTTTCAAGAGCAGAATCTTTTTCAATATAATTACGATATTCATTTAAAGTTGTTGCTCCAATACAATGTAGCTCACCTCTAGCAAGCATTGGCTTTAACATATTGCCAGCATCTAAAGCGCCATCGGCACGACCTGCTCCAACAATTAAATGGATTTCATCAATAAATAAAATCATCTCACCATTTTTTTCTTTTATTTTATTTAAGACAGCTTTTAATCTTTCTTCAAATTCACCACGATATTTGGCACCTGCAACAAGTGCTCCCATATCTAGTTCATATATATGGCAACCTTTCAAATTTTCAGGAACATCTTCTTTGACAATACGTGCAGCTAACCCTTCAATAATCGCAGTTTTACCTACACCTGGTGAACCAATAAGAATTGGATTATTTTTAGTCTTTCTGGCAAGAATTTTTACAATTCGTAAAATTTCTTCTTCACGACCAATAACCGGATCAATTTTTCCTTCTCTTACGCTTTCAGTTACATCACGACCAAATTTTTCTAGTACTTTTTCATCTTTTGAATAATCTTGCATTTCCATATTTTCACCCCTTTAGCACTCTACTATCTTGAGTGCTAATATTATTATACCCATTTTTTGTAAAATGTCAATACTTTTTTTTAAAAAAACTAATCCTAAATTTAGGATTAGTTTTAAAGTTGATAAAAATTAAAATTACTCATTCTTTGTCTTGCTCATTGTCTTCTTCAACAATTTTTTTATTTTTTCTTTTTTCCTTATTGATCATATTTTCAAGTTCTTGAATTGATTTTTGATCTTGAGGAAATATTTTCTTCATAATGAAAAGAGCAATGATAAAAGTCAAAATTTTTTCAGGAGTAAAAGGCAACCATAATAAAGATATATAAGTTGTTGCAACTACCTTCAACCAAGAAATATCAAAAATTGAAGAGATGGCAAAACTAATATAGCTCCATCCATTAGTAATCATCCAAGCAATCAAAAAACAAACAAGAAAACGCCAATTTAAAATTCTTTTTAACCAAGTCTTAACCCAAATTTTCAATTTTTGCCATTTCATTTTGATTTATCATATAACAATAGTATAAAATATTTTGAGAAGTATCAAAAAAATAAATACTAAATTGTTCTTTCTCACTTATTCTATAATCAATATATGCATAATCATCTGTACTGATGTCTTCTAATTGAATATCATATTTATCTTTAAAATCATAGTTTTCAATTTCTTGTTCAAAGCGGGTTAATAAATTTTCTAGTTCCTCTAAGTTATTAGAAACTGGTTTTAAAAATTGATTATTTTTAAGATTAGGTCTTTTTTCATATTTGTAGATAGAGAACTGGAGAGTATTATTGAATTGACCAATATTCGCATTGGTATAATTTTCTTTGTTTGCATAGCCTTTTGGTATAATTTCAGTACTTCCACAAGATACAATCATAAATAATCCCAAACATATAAATAAGGCGTTAATTATTTTATTTCTCACATTTTACTCCGTTCTAAGTGCATTAACCGGATCCATTCTAGCCGCTGAACGTGATGGGAATAATCCAGAAATTAAAGTAAGTAAAACACTAATTGTAACCATGATTATAGCTTGATACCATTTGAGGGATACAAGAGTATAAATTCCAGTTATACCACCAATGATTATATTTGCGACAAAGCCAATTAAATAAGTTATACCAATTCCTAAAAGTCCTGCTACAAGCCCAATAATAAATGTCTCTGCATTAAATAAATGAGCAACATCTTTTTTTCTTCCTCCAAGTGATCGAATAACCCCGATTTCCTTAATTCTTTCTACAACCGAAACATAAGTAATAATACCAATCATTACCGTTGATACAATTAAGGAAATAGCTGTAAACGCAACAAGAGCTGTTGTTACAATGTTAATCATTGTATTTATCATTGAAATTACAATGGATAAGGTATCCATATAAGTGATATTTACTCTATCTTCCTTCGTAAGGGTTACACCATTTAAAATAATATTGCCTTCATTGTTCCAAGCATCTAAATAATCTAAAACCTGTTTTTTAATATTAAAGTCAACGGGATATATAGAAATACTATTTGCTAAATCGTTACCACCAACATTTCGTAATGAAAGCGTATATATCTCGGGGATATCGGTTCCACTATCGCCACCGCCGACCATACTCCCCATCATATCGTTCATAAGTGAAGCAAGTGATGTACTGCCAACAAACCCAGTTCCCGTTTTACTTTCTCCCTCAAAAACATATTCATATTGATAGGTAATACCAACAGCTTGACCACCAGTCATTGTTCCAACCATACTATTGATTGATTCACCATTTAAATCATCTCGAATGTAATTGGCAATTTCACTATTTTTATTCATTTCTAAAATATAATCTGTTAAAGCTGATGTATAATAAAAACCGGTTGATAAAGAACCATAATTAATATCATCATTAGGCTGTAAAATGCCAACTACCTTTAGTTCTAATCCATCACTAAACGTATCATCTACTTTATATTTATAAGAAAAAGGCCAAGTTTGAACCATTTCTGGGATTAAACTTTTATTCTTAATAAATATAGAATCATTAGGATACCATGTGAAAGTTTTATTTAATAGTTCTTCATATGAAAATTCTTCTTTAATTAAAGTTTCATCATAATCACTCTTAAAAGCTTTAAAAGCCATATTCAAAAATTCGTCTTGAGAATAGTATCCAAGTTGTGCTAAAGTCAAATCGGTTATCAAAGAATTTTTATCAATTACAATCATTATTTCATTTTTTTCAGTAGCCATTTTACCATCTAATAATTTATATTGTGATAGAATATATTCCTCACTAGAAAGAGATTGACTAATCGGCTGAGAAAGCGTTGAAATTGCACTCACTGCTTCTTTAAATTCTGTTTCAGAAAGCAAAGCCTTATATATCTGTCGGATTGCAGTAAGCGAAGTTTTTTGCACATCTCCACCTTTTTCTGATGCAAAATCTGTATATATGTTATTGCTAACATCAATTCCATACCCATAAGAAATATCTTCAACATACTCCTTTGGCATAGCTTTAATATAATTGATATAATCTTCATTAATTTCATTTGTAACCATAATAGAATTCATTGTTTCTGCCCTTTTTGCAAGTAGTTCTAACATTGAGTTAATCCCTACAAAACCATTTTTAACAACGATTTCTGCTTGTTCAAAAGTACTTAAAGAACCCATCATAGCATTTAAATCATAGGCTTGTTCACTAATCGTTATAGGATTACCAGAAAGCATATCTTCTTGCATATCATCTATATAACCACTAATTCCACTTGATAAAGCCAGTACTAAAGAAACGCCAATAATACCTATTGATCCAGCTAATCCAACCATTAAAGTTCTTTTAAATTTACTCAATAAATTTCTACCTGAAAGTTTAAAAGCCGTCCAAAAAGACATTTTAGCTTTTTCTTTTATCTGAGCATCTTCATTTTTGGTTAATTCTTTTTCTTCTTCTTCATCGGAACATGGATTAGAATCATCATTTATAACGCCATCTAATAATCTAACAATTCTAGTTGAATATTTTTCCGCAAGTTCTGGATTATGCGTAACCATAATGACCAATTTTTCTTTGGAAATTTCTTTAATTAAATCCATAATTTGAACCGATGTAACAGTATCTAAAGCACCTGTAGGTTCATCTGCCAAAAGAATTTCAGGATCATTTACAAGAGCTCTTGCAATTGCTACTCTTTGACACTGTCCTCCTGACAACTGATTCGGTTTTTTATTGTATTGACCAGCTAACCCTACACGATCTAATACCATTCGAGCTTTTTCTAATCTTTCATTTTTTTCCATTCCCGCAATCGTTAAAGCTAATTCAACATTTTCTAAAATCGTTTGATGAGGAATTAAGTTATAACTTTGGAAAATAAATCCAATTCGATGATTTCGATATACATCCCAATCGCGGTCAGTAAATTGTTTTGTTGAGACACCATTGATGACTAAATCACCAACTGTATATTTATCCAGTCCACCAATAATATTCAAAAGAGTTGTTTTTCCACAACCTGATGGACCAAGAATAGATACAAACTCATTCTTTCTAAAATTAACGCTTATTCCCTTTAAAGCTTCGACTTTTGAATCGCCCATTACATATGTTTTTACAACATTCACTAATTTTAACATTTCTTTCCCTCCTTATAATTTTTTAATTCCTCTAGAATATTGTTGAATTTAACAATCAAGTCGATAAACATCATCATATCCTCTTTCCCCATCTTTTCTTCAAAGATTTGGTATTTATCTTCACATAAACTAACAATTTCCCTTTTCATTTTTTCTGCTTTATTAGTTGGAGTGATATAAAATACCTTTTTATCTTCTTTCGATTGAACTTTAACAATTAATCTTCTAATAGAAAGACCAACAATGGCTTGTGAAATCGCAGATTTTGTAATATTTAAAGTATCAGAAAGAGTAGAAACATTCATCTTTTCATAAGATGATAAAATAATGATATACAATTGTAAATGATTGATATTATGTTTTTTACAAATATTTTCAATGAGATCAATAAATAATTTATTATTTATATATAATTGAATAAACAATTGATGTAACATTTCAATCATACTCCTTTTTTGTTAAGTTCTTAACAACTTAAAAAAATTATACTAAATATATTTAGGATAGTCAACACTATTGCTTAATGATAATGTTTTCATACAATTCTCTTTTTTTGCATACATAAAAAAATAGTATAGTACCCTATACTACATTTCAAAATATTACTTATCTTTAATTAGTTTTTCATATCTATTATTTTTTGATAATCGACTTCCCCTATACTCATATAATATGTATTATTATCAAAATAGGCCACTTTCCCATTTTTTAAAACAAAATAAAACTCAGTTTTTCCAACATAGATGTCATATTTATTATAAAAAGTCAATGTAATATCCATATTAACAAAATTTTGTTCCCATTCTTTAAATGTAATTTCGTTAAATTTTAATTTAAAAAAGTGATTGGCAACTTCTCTTACAACATCTTTATCAGAAACAATCACCTCATTGGGAGAGGATAATTGATCATGAATAATGATATATGAAGCATTCATTCTATTAGAACTACAACTAGACAACAACAACATACTACTAAACAAAATTAAAATAGATATTAAGTGACAATTTTTTTTCATTATAAACACCCCTCATGTATTTTCAACTTTATTATACATAATATGAGTGTCGAATTTTGATTATTCTTGTAGATGCAAACTAAAAAACAAATAGGGCAACAAACAATAAAGTTTGCTGCCCTATTTCATACTATTTTTATACTATTTTTGACTGTGCCCCATTAAACTATTGTTACATTCACAACAATTACATATCTTCTATTGAATTGATAATCACCATATATTGTGGCAGTTCCAACATCTAAAGCATTAATAGTCCCCCACATACTAACACTTGCAATGTTATGATTCGTAGTCGTCCAAGTATAACTTTGTAATCCTGTCGATGGCCACTTTTCATCAGTGACTATGGCCCAAAGGTCATTCTTCTGAAGAGTCACATCATATATAATTAATTGCTGACCAACATTCCTATCCCGCACAACTTGAAACTTCTTTTTAAACACTTTTGTCAAATCATTCTTATAGACTGCCATAATTGTTACTTCTTGATTTTCCGTTACATTTAAAGCTTGAATCGTACCATATATACTAACAGTTAATAGATTTTCATTACTACTATACCAATAATAATCTAGTCTAGATAAAGACGGCGCCTTATCAAAATAGGCCAATCTATTAAATCCTTGAGTAATCGTACTTCCTCGCCTTGCACCACCATTTATGGTGACTTCGGTTCCACAATTTGTATAAACATCTGGATCAGTAACAAACGTTGCATTTTTATCTTCAACAACTTGTTCAAATGTTACTTCCATTGTTCCATCTAAATTTGCCCCAAGAAAGCCAATATAGTATGATTTATTATCAAACATATTTATCGTAACCGTAAATGTATCATTCGTTGAATCCATAAGTAAGGATGATAAAACTATATATTGTAAAACATTATCAGAATCATTTTCAGTTGTAAAAATTGCAAATAATAATTGGTCAACACCAAATCCAGTAAATTTAGCATCAATTTTATATTTACCATTTTGTACAACATTAAATGTCTTTAAGTCATCCACACTAGCATCAACATTATCACTTAAATCGATAACATCATCATTAAACGAATTAAAGGATGCGGTTTCAAGAAATGTTAGCGAAACCACTGCGGTTGTTGCATACTCTTGTGAATAATTGATTTCAATAATATAGTCAACATCTTTTTCTAAATACAACAATAAATTATTTTGTCCTTCACTACTAATTGCAAGATTATCAAATGAACTAACTGCATATTTATTTATAATATTACCTAATTCATCTTTTACAACTATTGAACCTTCAGGATATAAGATATCACCATTTTCATTCGTAGCCTGAAGAACGATTCTTGCTAATCTATTTACTTTATTTGAAAAGATGAATTCTGTTTTAGAATTATGCATATGTTCAAATACATCATAAATATGATTAATTATCATTGTCTGTCTATAATAATCTACATTAGATTCAACTTGTAAATTAACACTAGCACTAGAATTTTTTTCTTCTAGACTAATTTTTAAATAATAGGTTCCAGAAGAAAAATTTCTATTATAAAAAAGTGTTTTATTAGAATTTTCGGCTTGTGGATTAATACCAATTTTATTCAGATTTTCATCAAATAATTCCATCTTTATTGGACTATTTGATGTAGCTTTTATCAAATATGAACTAATACAATTAATATTTAAAGTATAATATTTACTTTCTTCACCACTAAGCGTCATCGTTTTATTTACCGAATTCATTACACACTCTAATGTTAATTCTTCTGCACCTGGAAATCTGACTCCCCCGTCACTACACACTGGGCATTGATTACATTTATAGATTCCATTTCCCAAATCTACTATAAAATTGTGTTCTTCTATTAATTCGTATTCTAAACCTAAAACATTGTTTTTTAAAATATGATTTTGTTTATTATTGACTATTTCTTGATATGAATAATTTTGTTCAACATTATTTGCAAACCCAGTAGTTTGTCTACAATATTTGCATTTCCAATAATCTTTATTACCATATCTTGCAACAGCCATCATATTTCCACTTTCAATGCTATGACAATTAGTACTGCTATTACCATGTTCACATTGCTTATAAATATCATATGTGTATTCGCTTAAATTATCAACATACTTAACACAATTGCATATGGAGCAAATTAGTTTATGATTTGTCGAAGTAGAACTTTCTTCATCGTATAACCACTTATGATCAGCATTGGTGTGAAGCCCCCTTGCAATCATCGCACCTGCTATATCTCGGTAAGTTACATTTGAAACTCCTTGAATATTTTCCACACTATATCCCATCAATAGTTCTTGATGATGAAAACCTATAGTTTCATTTGATTCTACTATATCTACATCTTTTAATCCAAGTACATGACCTAACTCATGGGTCATTGTTCTTTCATATGAATTTATTTGATTTGTATAAAGAGTAATACTATATTTTGTATAATGTTTATGATAAACACCATTTGTAAATTTTGTGTCTTCTCCAACCAAACTTGATTCAATAGGTGATGTAACACCTGAAGATATTCCTCCCATAGTAATTTGATCAAAATAAATATCGACATTTACATCAACATTAGAAGCATCTTCTAAATCATCGACATCAACAAACCTAACTAAAGGATAAGCATGTAATCTACCATTTTCATCTTCTTTATAAACACTAATTTGATTCCACTTATCAATGCCTTTTTTAATATTGTCTATATTAGACAATACTTCGCTGCCCCAATCTACGTCGGTATTATCAAGATGTATTTTATAATATATTATATCAATATCATCATCAATATGATCCATTACCTCATTATAATCTTTATATTCTGCTAGTTCATACCACACTTCACTATATCCACCAGTATCCTCAAATAAGTCGGGAATACATGAATCATATGTAATATCATCAGCACCATCAATACCAAGATTGTCACTATGAGCTTTTACAATATTATTTGATAATAAAGAACCTAATATTATTGATATTATAAAAATTACTAAAACTTTCAAATACCTCATATTAATACGTAGAAAACTAGTTTTGAAGCAGTTGTTTTACACCATTATAATCATATGCTATTTTTATCTCTATATTTCCAAATTCATCTAAAACTTGTTCTTCACATATCTTATATGGTTCTAAAAGTTGAATGGCTTCATAATAACTCTTAAAGTCAGAATGTTCACATATAGAACCATCTTTATGATATTGTTCAAGATGTCTTAAATATCTATTGGGAATTGTTCCTTCAATATACTCTGTTCCATAAATTTCATTTATGTCTAAAGCATTGATATATATAAATTTATCTCCAGCAAATGTTTTCACATTAAAAAATAATTCACTACCTCTAAATAAATACTTTTTACCACATAACTTAGAAATACTCCCATTATTATCAAAATTAAGCTTATTATTATTTATTTCAGGTCTTAATTCAGTTACACAACTAAAATTAAGTCCTTCCATTTGATTACTTGATAATCGTTTTATATTATCAATATCTCTAATGTTCATAATAAAAACTAATTGATCACCTTTAATTTCAGTTTTGATATCATCCCTGTCATTAAAAATAGACCATTTTAAAGCATATTCACCTTCATTCATATCAATATTCTTAGTAATACAATAATAATTATATTTTATTAATAAATCATCAATACCATATATTGAAGATAATAAATACATTTTTTTATAAGAATAAGTATTCTTATATACATTGAATTCTATATCCAAATATGAATTGATATAGTTCATTATTTTTTTTGATACATATGCACAATAATATTTTCCATCATCCATTGATGGGACTTCAATTTCAAATAAATTTTTACCCTTATAAGCATATTCATTGTTGTCAAAAACAAAATCATAAATGTTTAATCTAAACTCATCTACAAAGTTACTACCACTAAATAGTCCCTTTTTTGTAACAAAATCTGTTAGGATTGGATTAGTTTGTGCACTGGCATATATACCACTTCTATGAGTTATCATTGTGAAAAACGCCATAATACATATCATAACAACTGAAAGTGAGAATGAGAGCCTGACAACAATTTTGTAAAATAACTTGTTCTTAACTAGTTCTTTTTCTCCTATTGAAAAATTAATTCGATCTCTTATATTAGGATAATTCAAACGACTAGTGACAACTTTATCATCGATAAATTCAAGTATTTTTTGTTCCCGTAACAATGTCTTTCGACTATTCACAATCATCCCTCATTTCTTTTTGGAATTTTTTAATTGCTCTGAAATATTTGGATTTTATAGTATGAATGGAAACATTGTAATAATTTGAAATATCTTGAAAAGTTTCGCCAAAAACTATGTGGGCCAAAATGATTTCAGTTTCTTCTTTTGACAAGTGTTGCAACATATCATGTCTTATATCAAACCATTCCTTTTGGTCTTCTGACTGAACACAATTGAAAATATAGTCTTCATCTAATACAATTTCCGTTTGTTTCTTTCTAAGAAAATCAATTGCAAGATTTTTTGCTATTGTTACTAGATAGAATTTGAAATTTCTTTCTTCGCAAATCTTTTCTCTATTATTGAATACTTTAACAAACGTATCATCTGTTAATTCTTCTGCATCACGACTATCTTTTACAAGAGCTAAAATACAAGTGTAAACTAATTTGCAATATTTCTTATACAAATAACAAAATGCTTCATCTATGTCGTTTTGTTTGTTTCCTTTAAGAGCGCGTACTGCTAAAATTTCTGAATCCATAAGGTACCTCATTTATTCTTTTTGAAGGACAGGCCTTCATCCTTCACACAATAATACGTAAAATTTTTACAAATTGTTTCAAAAATATACAAATTTTTCCATTTTTTATTTTTATTTATTAAATTTTAATAAAATTTTTCAATAAAAAGGTGATACATATATCTCACCTTTTATTTCTATACTTTATATAATGAAAGATACAACTAATTATCATTATTTATTTAATTTTTTATCCAAATAATCCACTCCATATTTATGAATAACAAAATCTACATCTTTATCACCACGACCAGAAAGATTTACTAAAATAGAACCTGTTTTCATCTTTGTTCTAGCAAGACGAATTGCATATGCTAAAGCATGGGAACTTTCTAAAGCTGGAATAATTCCTTCATATTTAGACAACAAGAAAAAAGCTTCAACTGCTTCTTCATCAGAAATCGTTTCATATGATACTCTCCCTATATCATTTAAAAAGGCATGCTCGGGTCCTACAGATGGATAGTCTAGTCCGCTAGCAATAGAATAGACAGAAGAAGGATTACCTTCGTTATCTTTTAGCATTATTGAATTGAAACCATGCATAATTCCTTCCGTGCCAAAGGTAATGCTTGCGGCATGATTTCCCTTTTTGGCATTTTTACCAAGAGGTTCAATACCAACAATTTGAACAGGATCATTTAAAAAAGGAATAAACATACCCAGTGAATTACTTCCACCCCCTACGCAAGCACAAACAACATCTGGTAGTTCACCTGTCATTTCTTTATATTGCTCTCTTGCTTCAATGCCAATTACTGACTGAAAATCGCGAACAATCATAGGGAAAGGATGAGGACCTAAAGCCGAACCGATGCAATATATTGAATTTTTATAATCTTTTAAATAACTTTCAAAGGCTGAATCAACAGCCTCTTTTAAAGTTTTATTACCACTTGTAACACATATAACTTTTGCACCTAAAATTTTCATTTTATCAACATTAGATGATTGTTTTTTAATATCAACTTCCCCCATATGAATTTCACATTCTAAACCAAAATAAGCCGCAGCTGTTGCAAGAGCCACCCCATGTTGCCCAGCTCCTGTTTCCGCAATCAGTTTTTTCTTTCCTAAATATTTAGCAAGTAATCCTTCTCCCATACAATGATTTAATTTATGGGCTCCAGTATGATTTAAATCTTCTCTTTTTAAATATATTTGTGCACCACCAATATGTTTTGATAATCTTTCACAATGGTATACAGGAGTTGGCCGACCCTGAAATTGAGTTCGTATTCTTCTTAATTCACTAATAAATTGGGCAGAATGACAAATCGTCTGATATGCTTTATTTATTTCATCAAAAGCTGTTTGTAATTCTTTGGATACATAACATCCTCCATATTTACCAAAATAACCATCTTTAGTTGGATAGTTCTTCAAATAAGTTTCAAAATCAATATCTTTCATCTTCATATTCTCTCATCATCCTTTCCTCAACATATAGCCACCTATTTTAATAATTATATACTAAAATCAATTAACTATCAAATGATATTATAATTTTTTACTGATAGTAATGTGAAAGATATCTGATGATGGTTGACAAATACTACTTATCATGTTATAATAATTTTACAAAGATAAAATCTTTTTTATCCTTGTAAAGGAGATGAGCACAGTGAAAAATACATATATAGTAACTGGCGCAAATGGCTTCCTTGGAAATAATATAATTAGAAAATTAATAACAAAATCTGAAAATGAAATACGAGCTCTTGTTCTTCCAAATGATAAAATTAAATCTTTAGAAGGGTTAAATTGCAAAATTTTTTATGGTGATGTAACTAAAAAAGAAACTTTGAATGATATTTTTGATGTAGATATCGATACTCATTTATATGTTATTCATTGTGCTGCAATTGTTTATATTAAAAGTAAAAAGAATTCTAAAGTTTATGATGTCAACGTGAATGGTACTAAAAATATTATCGATAAAGTCTTAGAAAAAAAGGCTAAACTAGTTTATGTAAATAGTGTCCATGCCATTTGGGAAAAACCGAATAATGAAATAATGGAAGAAATTTATGATTTTGATTCTAAAAAAGTAAAAGGTCTTTATGCAAAAACAAAAGCTGAATGTGCCAACTATGTTTTAGAAATGACAAAGACCAAAAATTTAGATGCTTGTATTGTCCATCCTTCTGGAATTATAGGTCCAAATGATTTTGGCAGAAGTCATTTAACTCAATTGATTATCGATTTTTGTAATCATCGTCTAACTGCTTGTGTAAAAGGAGGATATGACTTTGTTGATGTAAGAGACGTTGCTGACGGAATTATTCGTGCTTGTGAAGTTGGAAAAGCAGGAAATTGCTATATTTTATCTAATAGATATTTTACAATTAAAGAAGTGTTAGATACAGTAAGTGAAGTAAAGGGAATCAAAAAAATCAAAACTGTTTTACCTCTTTGGTTTGCAAAATTGACTGCTCCTCTTTCCGAATTATATTACAGTCTTTTAAAGCAACCTCCACTTTACACTAGTTATTCTTTATATACCCTTACTTCAAATTCGCATTTTTCTAATCAAAAAGCTAGGAATGAATTAAATTATAAAAATACAGATTTCAAACAAACAATCAAAGACACCATTGATTGGCTCAAAGATCATCAATTTATAAATTAATTTACATTTGTGACAGTTATTCTCGCTTAAAGAGTAAACATTTACTTTAGTATAAGTATCTTTTTACTCTTTTTGTTTTAAGAATGATTTTCTAAGCGATTGAAATATGATTCTTAAAAGGAAAAACACAATGAGATAAAAATACTCATTGTGTTTTGTTTTTATTTTGCTTTTAAATTATTGTAAATTAATTACAGTTCCTACCGCAAAATAGTCACCATCATCTGATGTAAGAGTTGTTGTTTTACAAGTCAATTTTGTTGGATTTGTTGCATCATCAAGTGTAAAAGTAATTGTTCCTTTACTATGAGTAATCGTCAAAACATCACCTTCAATTGTATAAGTTGCCTCTCCTGTCATTTTGCCAAAACAGTAAGAACCCCAACCATCACATGAAAAACTAATAGTTACATTTCCTACACCATCAAATGAATATTGAATCGTATGTTGATCCATACCATAATCATCATTTGGACAAGTAATTACTTTAGATGCTTTTTTATTTGCTAGTACATCTAATAGTTTAACAGTAAATTCTTTTGTTTGTTCATTATATTCATAGTAGTTTGTTTGATTATCACCTACTACCATAAATAATGTATCTTTAAAACTATATGTAATACTTTCACCATTTAATGTACCTTTACCATATCCATCAAGAACCAAAGTATCACTTCCAATTGTATATGTTCCTTGATATCCATCTAAGACTTTAAGTACTAATTTTGATGATTGTTTAATAAATTCATATATTAAATTATTATCTTCATCATAAATATTGATATCTTCTTGTTTATAAGCTTCTTGTGGACCAAATGGTTCTGGATTAGATGGAGAAGTATATGTTACATTTACATGAACATTATTATTGTAAACAAATACTAAAATTTCTTGGTTTGTATTGATAACAGCTTTCGTTAAACGAGCATAACCACTCAACCAAAAACTTGAATAAGCAGAACCTGAAGTTGCAGTATCATAGCCTTTAAAGAAGATAAAATAATCATTACCTAATTCTTCTTTTCCTGTTGAATAATTATAAATAAGCACTCCGTTTGTAGCATCATAATATCCATAACGATATGTTGTTCCTGATACTAATTTAAAGAAACCAGTTTCAGGATCATACTCTTCAATGACTCCTGTTCTTTCACCTGATACATTTCCCAATGCATCAACTTTTAATGTTCTTTGGTATCCACCACTAGAAGTAGAATCATTGCTGCTACCACCATAAATTTCAAATCCAACATAGTCACCAAATAATGCTATAGAATCCATCCACTTACAATAAATTATAGTATCTTCATTTATCACACCTGGAGTATAAGGATTTTGGAAATCTTGATCTAAATACCAGCCATCAAACACTTTACCATTAGTAAAGGAAGGCTCTACTGGAACGGCAACGTCACCTGCACCATATGGAAGGTATAGATCTTCTAAAGTATTGCCATAAACAATTGTTAAAGTTACCAAGATATCCCATTTTGCATATAAAGTAAGTGATTCAGTTGGAAGATACTCTAAATCAACTGCTGTTTCATAATTTGCATCTAAATACCATCCTCTAAATATATAATTTTCATTAGTAGGTGTTGGTAAAGTCACAATAATATTTTTGTTAGTTATCAATTCATCAACAACTGCTTTATCTGAAGCATCAAATGTAATTGTTACCATTGGTTGATTCATTGTATATGTTTTTTCTTGTGTATCTAATGTCATTTCATAGTATTTTCCGTCTAAATATACATCTAATGTATAACTAGAACCTGCCTCAGCAACTACATATTGACCTGTTAATTCACCTTGTGTAATCGTTTTAACTCCATCAATTACGATTGATGTATCACCATTTGTATAAGTACCTTCATATCCATCAAGTTCAACCATTGTAGTATCATCATAACCTACTTTAACAATTAATGAACCAGTTGAGTCATATACATAAAGTGTTGTACTACCAAAGCATTTATCTGCTGTAACGGCATTATTTAATGCATCTTTAAATTCTACACCAAAGTAAACTTGATTATTATGGATAAAAATACGATAAGTAGTTTCGTTATACGTATATTCAATAGCTCTAGACTTGCCACCATTCCAATAAGAAGATTTAATCTTACTTGCAATACTTACATTTTCAAATGGGTTTAAGAACCATACTTCTTCAATATCAGCTTCTAAGCCTTTTGTATCATTAAGAATAATAATTTTAGATTCTGGATCAATAAATCCTCTATATACTGTTGTGCCAATATAAAATTCTAATGTTCCTGTCTCAAGATTATAATTTTGAATGGTCATTTCTTGATTAAAAGGCCAAGATGTTCCTTTTGGTGATACTCCATATGGATCAATTGCCGCAATCGCACCAGTTCTAGTATATGAACTAGATGTACCACCATTTGCTGAATTACCACCAATTTCAGTTAATAAATAATCATTATTATAAATAGGTGCATCTTCCCATTTAGCATAAATGACGATATCCTCTACAATTGCTGTTCCACTAACCCACTCTGTTCCTTCTCTAAAATCTGAAGTTGTATACCAACCAACAAAAGCATGTTTATCATATACTGGTCTTTCAACAGTTACAATATCATTTTGTGAATATACAAGAATGACATTTTCACTATCATTGTTATAAACAATGGTTAATTTTGCAGGTAATGAATATTTAGCATATAAAGTAATATCAGTTGTTGGTATAAACGAATCGCTCACCGCACTATTAAATTCAGCATCAAAGAACCATCCATTAAATACATATCCTTCATCTTCACCTGATGGTAAAGTTGCTACTACATTGATGTTTACCTCAATGGAAGCAATTGGTGTATGATTTTCACCAACATTAAAACTAATTGTTGCCATCGGTTTTACCATTGTGAAACTTGTACCGTCTAAAGTCAATTGATAATACTCAGTTTGTTCATTTAAATATACATCAAATCCATAATTCGCACCTTCACTTGCTTTTGTATATGTACCTGTTTTTTCACCAAAAACAATTCCACCTGTACCATCTAATACAATTGTTTGATCTTCATTCGTATACGTACCATAATATTCATCTAAAGTAGTGGTATTATTATTTCCATTGAATGAATCACCTAATGATGTTAAAGCAAGAATAACATTTCCTTCTAAATCTTTAACAACAACTGTTTTTGAATTTTTAACATTTTCAGCTGTTAATGGATTACCTGCTGTATCAGTTGCCACAAAATTTGAATAAATATAATTATTATAGATAAAGATTTCTTGATCACCATCTTTAGTCATAATATTGATGAAGTGTGCATAATAACCAGTTGTTGATGAACCTGGTTCTTTTGGCGCCTTAATACCATAGTGTTGAGCAATTTTGTTGGTTGTTTGATATTTACTAAGAATATAAAAGTCAGTACCAATTTCTTGTTGTGAACTATAATGTGTAGCAATAACACCAGTTGTTTCATCAAACCACAAGTATTTTACAACACCTGAGGAATTTTTCCAAGTAATCTTTTGTGTTGCTTGATCATAACTTTCTACAGTACCTGTAAATTTACCAGTGATTTTACCATTTTCATCAATCTTGATGGTTACTGTAGCAGAGTTACCATAAGTTGAACTCCATACTTCTGTTCCAAGATATTCACCATAATAAACAGGTAAATCTTCCCATTTAGCATAGATTGTCACATCATTATCTTCTTCAGTAATAGCAGCTTCTTCAGGTAATGAATTAGAATATTGATCATCTAAATACCAACCTCTAAATACCTTTAAAATATCCTCTTGAATTCCGTATTTAGGAAGATGTTCACCAATGATATCACCAACACCTAAATATAAAACAGTAGCATCGCCATCTAAAACACCAACTAAATTAACCACTACTTTCTCTTTCCATAATGCATATAAAACAACATCAGTAGTTGGAATAAATTGTGCTTCTACAGGTTTTGTACAATCTGCATCATAGAACCATCCTTTAAATGTAAATAATTCATTTGTTGGTGTAGGAAGTACACAAACAATATTTTTATTAACGGATAAATCATCTACTACAGCCTTATCGCCAGTATCAAATGTAATATTTACAAGTGGTAAATCAGCAACAAAAGTATCTTCTGTCAATGTAACTTCATAATATTTATCATCAACATAAACACCAATTGTACTCGTTTCACCTTCTAATAATTCATAAGTTCCACTCATACCATTATAAGTAAGTGTACCACATCCTGAAAGAATTAACACATCATCAGTTGAAGTATATGTGCCTTCTAAACCATCAGCCAATACTAATTTTGTACCATTATAAACAAAGCCAACTAAAATATGACCATCTTGATTTTTTACATAAACATATTCATTATTATAACATGCTTCTGCATTGACATTATTTCCCATTAAATCAACAAAAGATACACCATAATATACTTGATCTTTGTAAACAAAAATATTATATGCTGTAGCATCATAGGTATAAGTTATCGCAATAGAATTATCCCATGAAGATGCCTTACTTGACTCATCTGTTACACCTACTTCAAATGGAGTCCATACATGTATTTGATCAAAGGTTGCACTATATGCGCTTACAATGATACCACTTTCAAAATCTACATATCCATAATAAACTGATACTTCATTTAAATCTAAAACCGGTTTACCATCTTCACCTGATTCTTCAAGAACCTTTGTTATTTTGATTTCAATTTTACCAGTTTCTTCATCTAACATTTTGATTTCAACATATCCTCTAAATGGATAACCAGTGCCAATGCCTTTACCAAATTCATCAAGGGTGATTGTAATTTGATTCCAAGCAGTTTCAACACCAACTACACCATTTTTGTAACCACCTTCATCATTATCAACATCATATGAAAAAGATGAATAAGTTTTATTATCATATGGTGCTACTTTTTTAGCCGTTTCTAAGGTTACATCACCATAAATACTATGATAAACAACACTTCCTTTTTCATTGTATGTTGCCGCATTTTCTTCTATAATTTCCCAAACAGACGTATCAGTTAAAACTGCCAAATCAACAACTGTTGTATCGCCACAACTACATACTCCTTCAGCAGAACCTTCTTCTGTTAATGTTGGAGCAGTTGTAATAGTCCAGTCATAACTATGTTCTAACTTTTCAAGTTCTATAGTCACATCAACATATTGGCTACGATATGTTCTACTACCAACGAATTGACATGTTGGATTTGTTTCATCAATAACAGTCCAGAATGTATCATCTGTTAATGCTGGCAACACTACCTCATCAGTAGCCGAGCAATCACAAACACCTTTTGCAAGACCTTCTTCTGTCAATGTTGGAGCAGTTACTACTTGATAATTTTTATAATTATGATTTAATTTGCCAATCGTTTTTACAATATCACCATAGATTGAAGAATAAGTAACTTTACCTTCTTTTGTACAAGTTGCCGCTTCTTCTGTTTTAGTCCAAACAGACGTATCAGTTAAAACTGGTACTTCTTGTTCAACAACCGCATGACATACACATTCTTTTTGAGCCTTACCTTTAGTTGTTTCAGTAGGCTCAACTACAATCTGCCATTCACCATAACTATGTTCTAATTTTTCAACAACTATAACAACTGTACCATAAACAGATGTATAATTGATACTTCCCTCACTACTACAAGTAGCTTCTTTTATCGATTTTTCCCAAACAGACGTATCAGTTAAAACTGGAACTTGCGTTTTTTCCACTTCTCCACAATCACATGTTCTGTGTGCTTGTCCAACTACAGTTTCAGTAGGATTAACATCTATAATCCATTTATCATACTGATGAGTATGATCATCTTTAACGCATGAGGTAATAATCATAAGTAGTAAAGAAAGTACGAAGACTAAATAAATTTTACCACGTTTCATCTTTGATTTCTCCTCTCTAATTTTTTCCCTTATTATTGTCTTTTAAAGGTTGTATTGTTAGCAAAATAACCATGTTCATCACTATTTATGGTTGTTTCTAAACTAATTATTTCACTAGCATCTAAAACATTTGTTATTAAGAAAACAAATGTTTCACCATTGACTTTAATTGTCAATTTATTATTATTCACAACATATGTACCAATAACCCCTTCACTGCTAGCAAAGCTAGGATGATACACATCATTTTCGCATGCATAATTACCGCTATCATGTTCACTTGAAGTAGATACAATGCATACTTCGCCATTTGCTTGAAATGTAAATGTTGTATTGGCAACATAACTATATATATCACAAACAAACTTATGGCTAGCACTAAAAGTTTTTCCTTCAACAATACTATTGTCAAGTATTATATCTAATTTTTCAAATGTGTAATCTTGATTATTTAATCTATATAATGTTACTTTATCTTGAATAATCACAGTAATTACATTATCATTTAAAATATATTCGCCACTTACACCATCAACAATTACATGATTAAAACCACTCACAATAATAGTTGAATCCTCATTAGTATACGTACCACGATAAGGATCAGAAATTGTTAAACCTGTTGTTGTACTTTCCCATGAATTGATTTTTACTACTATTTCTTTTTGTGAAGTTACTATTTCATTGATTGAACCGATTTGTGATGGTTCCATATCATTTAAACTAGTTACAGTTACAATTTCTCCTAAACCATTTAAAATACTTGAATATATATAGATATTTTCATTATTAACCGTGATTCGTCTTAAATAATGATTTTCACAACCAGTTATTTTATAAGTTCCTGTTGTATAGTAATCTTGGAAATTAATTGCTCCACTACATTTTAAAATAATTAAACCATCGGTTATTTGATTACCATTTGCGACAATTTTTTTATTATTTTCATCTTTTGCATTAATGATAAAGCTATTATCATCATGTATTTTAATATTGCCTTTGTAAATCGTACCAGCACAATTTAAAACTACTTGACCATATTTATCAATTGATAAACTATTTTGATTAAAAATAATACCATTCCCATAGGTAGTTGCAATTGAATTGCTACTATATATATCTTCTAATACCTGAATCGCATAATACGCAATTACATCCTTGCCATCAATATTGATTTTAATACTAAATTGATAAAATCCAGGTGTATTAAATCTTACTTTTGAAACATCAATACAATTTTTCATTTCTTCTTTAGAAAGAATACCATCTTTAGTGATAATTTCAATATTATCATAAAGAAGAGATTTAGCTACACTATCAGAATCTTGACCAATTTGATAGGAATAAATATTCACAATGGCTCCTTTAGTAATATGATTATTTATAAATCTTGTACCTATTTTGGTTTCATCACTTAAATAATTGGTTGTTAGAACATTACCAAAGGCATCAATATAAAATTTAGCATGGTATCCATGAAATAATTCTTGTTTAGAGTCTTTAAATTGCAATTCAATGCTATCGCCAATCACAATATAATTGAATAATTCTTCTTGATAACTTTTATTATTTGGATTAAAATGTCCACTACCATAACCATCAAAAAACAAATACATATCATCTGTTTCATACAGACCATAATAGGAATCTTTTTCAATGTAAGTAAATGTTTTATCATCTAAATTTAGAATAAATTTATAAGAATAAATATTTTCTTCAAAAGTATAAATGAGCAAAGTATCATCAAAATAATTTACTCCACCATTTTTCATTTTACTTATCTCATAGGATGTAACATTAAATATCCTTACCGAATCTTGAATTAATGAGAACCCCTCATTTGAATCAGAAACCAAAGTAGCTTCTTTCCCATTATAGGTACCTACAAAAGTCGTATTGGCATATTTTTTTTCATTATTTTCTTTTTGAATTTTTCCTAAAGTAGGTGTTTGCAATTGCATATAATATCTATCTTCTTTAAATTCAAAATGATAATAAGAACCCGGAAATTGATCAAAGGTTTCAACAAATTGTACTTCACCATAAGAGACTTCATAAACTGTATCAACAGAATTTTTTTCAACTAAAGCAATTCTTAAACCATACCAATAAGTTGTATTGTCTAATTTTGATTTAATTTGAAATAAATCTATACTATAACCAGTATAAGTAAGTTGTAATACATGTAAAGATGTTGAATTAATCACGACTCTATCTTCTAAAGACCATACACTATCATTAAAATAAATCATTGGTCTACTATTATCATTATAGGACATTTTCATCTCATTTAATGGAATAAAAACAACAATACCAGGTTCAATATAATATAGATTATAAATGTTTCTACCATACATTACTTGCATCGTTGTCTCATTGTTGCCACCAATTAATTCTAGTTTTGTACCAGATAATATCATTGTTCCATCATCACTGACAATAAAATCACCAAGAATGGTTGGTTTTTCTGTTTGAATTCCATAATCATCTTCTTCTGTACTTTCGGATTGAGGAATTGTTGTTAAATTCGTTTTATATGTACCCATCATTTTATTATCAAAAACAACAACTTTTGATGTCTTTTCAATTCCTTGATAACTAATTGTTACATAATAAATACCTGGAGTAAAGCAATCAACTTTACCACTAATCATTTCATTTGTAACTTCTATTTCTTCTTTGCCATTTACAATTTTAAATAAATCTTTTGTATAAAGTGTAGTGCCAGTAAAAATTGCTTTATCACTTGCAATGACTTCTAATTCTGATTTAATAGTGACAGTATAAGAAACAATTACGGGTTCATTATTTGGACCATTGACATAAACAGCAATTTCAACAAGTTGACGACCTAAATCATTATAATCTATTGGATCTGAAAGCAATTCTACATAACAAGATATAATATCTACATAATCCTTATTTTCAACTAAAGTTTGATTTCTGTTGTTAATTATTACTTCTAAATTAGAATATATATTATATTTCAAGTCATCTTTATTAATTATTAAATCATCATCTTTAATCGTAATTTTATATTCATTTTCAACAACAATATATTCAATTGTCTTTTCGTAATATGTCCATTTTACACCTGATAAGGATAAGGCTTTATCATTATAAGGAATAGTTAATGTTACCTGATATGTTCCTACATTATCAAAATCTACTTCTGATAAATCAAAATAAGAACTTTGTATTTGATCAAACCGAATGCCATTAATCGTCACCTCAAAATCATTTTCAAAAGCATAATTTTGTTGATTAGTACCTTTTTTTATAATTATGGTATCTGATGTATGGTAATCAATCACAACACCCAATCTTACCTCAACTATTGCAACTACTTCTTGGCCTTGATAAGTTAACTTAATCTCACTATTCCCCGCCTTTGAATAATCAATTGCTCCTTCAATCATATCAGAAGTTACAGGAATAATTTCATCACCTTTTTTAATTTCAAATAAAGATTTTAAATCAATAAATGCATCATTGGGATAAGTTACAACATGTTTTGCAGTAATAACTATTTGCTCATCTTCAACAACCTGTACTATTGCCGTCTCACTTACCCTAATTTCATCCATTTGGTATTCAAAAACTATTTGATATTGCGTATCTATCACAGGATTTGCTATTGATGATATATCAATCATACTCATATCAATTTGGGTAGCTTGATAATCAATATATAAACTAAATAATTGAGTGTAGTCAAAAGTAGCAACTTGACTGATTTCTAGATAACAGATTGGATAAGATAAAATAACTTCTAAATGATGATCAGGAATAATATGAATCGTAAGCGTCTTAACGATACCATTAAAACGAACCGTATATTGATACGTGCCTTCTTCGTTTTTTAGATTAGTTTCTATTTGTTCTTCTTTAATCTCTTGTTTAACTCCATCAATTGATGCACTAAATAAACTTAAATAATCATAGGTTAAACTTGCTGATTGTTTCAAAGTGATTTCTTCTTTGCTGAGCGTAAGATCATAAATGGTTTCAACAACATTCACTTTTAGAGTTGCTGATTCTTCTTTGTATTTACAAAACACCTCATATTTTCCAGGAGTAGACTGTACTTGAGAAAAATCAATATAAGAATCTAACACCACTTGCTCAACATTATTAACTAATATTTTAAACAAATCATTATATTTATAATGACTAACTTGCGTATCTTTAATATCGATACTTTCTTTTAAAACTTGAACAACAATTACATCAGAAGGTTCAGGGGGAGGATTATCCCCTGAACAATTTTTTTGAGAGCAACTATTTAACGAAAAGATACTAAAGATAATAGCAGTAATAAATACTAATAATCTTTTCTTCATTAACGACCTCTACTTTCTTTTTTATTTAAGAGTCCATTCTCCAGTTTTATAAAAATAAATCCAGAAATATTTGGTGTGATTATTTTCAATTACAATTTGAATATCCTCATTTACATAACATACATATCGGTTACTTTGACCAAGTTCACCACCTGATGTATCAGTATTAGCAATAGAAAGTTGGAAACCAAGTTTTTCTAATTCTTCACCTAAAACTTCAATAATCTCATCAAAATTTAAAATTTTCGCATTTTCATCAAAATCAGTTGAACTTGCCACAATACTAATAAATTTACTATAAATTGGATTTCCATCAGAATCAACACCTTTTTCTTTCCAATCAAAGAATGGTCCACTAATATTATCACCAAAAGCAGTTAAGAATACAGTTGGATCTGGGATGCTACTTGCAGCAACACCATAAGCATCTTCTAAAACAATTGCAGTATTTTCATCACGAGATGTAAGTGTTGAGCAATCAGGACTATAATATTTTGTAGTGTATTGATCCCATGAAGTTTTAACAACACGAGGAACATAACCTGTAAATGTGTCCTCTTCAAGAGCAGTTGTACCTACATTTGAATATGTAGTTGTGCAATATCCAATATAAGTTCCGCTAATAAGATCATAAGGGAAAGTTGTTGAAACTAAATCACCATTGTCACTAACAACTATTCTAAATGCTGTAGATGAAGATGATGAAGCATTTGCAGCATATTTATATGCAGAAAGTTCTTTTGCAACATCTCTTGCAATAGCAGTTTCATTTAATCTAAATGTATAAGTTGTCACCCCATTTTTAATTGAAGAAGTTTCAAATATAAAAATGTTAGGTGATAAATCAAATTTTGGCATTACATCAAAAATATTACCATTTACCTTTTTGGTACCTTCTAAAGCACCAAGTGTTGAATTATATTTAAATTCATCATATGTACCATCAGTATTTTGTTTATATCCAGAATAATTAGTAAAATAATCATTTCCATCCATTGAATATGAATATTTACCAGTATTAGCAAATAATATTGCATCCTCAGTTACAAGACCATAGCATCCTACAGTTCCTACACTTGATACAAAATCTTTTACTGCTAATGATACTAAAGCACCTTTTGCTGCAAAAGAAGTTGCAGAAAGTTCATAATCTCCACTATCTCCTGAAGGAGCACTTGTTTGTGTATCTGCTGCTCTAAATGTATAGTTTTTAGCGTTTTGCATTTTTTCTAAAGCAGCTTGTAATTTGTCTGCATAATCTGGAGCATCAAAAGGTTTAGGACTTTCAACGACAGTTGTACCAACATTACTGAAAGAAATTTTAACATCAGAATAACTCATCGCATCTGGATCTTCTTCTGTATTGCTACCATAATATAAAATTTCTGTTTGAGCTAACAATTGTGTTACTTTACCATTTTCCACCTTTAAATATAATTTATCTAATGTGTCAGATAATACTGGAGTAAGTGAGAATGATAAGTAAGTCATTAAATATAAATCAGATTCTTGTGTCAAATCAGCCTTATATTCATATACATCATTTTCTGCATCGTATTTAAATTTTGTTATTTGTAAATTTGCAAGATGATTCCATAAATGTTGTTGTTCCCAAAGAACAGGAAAACTATTATAATTTTTTTCAATAGCAGATGCTAACTCATTATTTTTATTGATATATAATCTTTCTAATGCATGACCAACATTTCCATATGAATCACGATATCCATCTTTTTCACTACGACGATAATAATCTACCATTTTATTGTCTACTGCAAGTTGATGATTCCATTCACCATACCAAACACCATCATTCATTTTAACAACCATATCATAAGCATTTGTACTATTATTAGCACTATTTTTAAAATCTCTATAATAATCTGTTAAAACACCAGTTACAGTTATACTTTGATTACCAATTTCTTTTAACATATCTGATGTCAATTCTCCAACTTGTCCTTCAACAATTGGCGCTTTAATTGTAATTGATTTTGATGCTTTAACGGTAGGATCTTCAGTTAAAGTTGCTGTTACAGTAACAAATTTATCAAGTGTAATCTCTGTTTTCAAAGTTAAAACATTATTTTCAATTTGTACTAAATCATCATAATTCGTAGATAAGGTATATGCATTATTATTTGCATTAGTAACCGTTACTTCAAACTTAATTGAACCATTATATTCCATCACATCTTTATCTGATGTAATTTCAATTGTAGCTTTTTGAGGATTAACAACTTCTTTCCAAGAAGCAACTAATGTAAAACTAGATGTAACTTTAGCATTAAAATCATAAGCTGTTCCATCCAATAGCCAATTTTCAAATTCATATCCTTCTTTCGTAGGATTAGCCGGTTTTGTAACTGTTCCGTTCTTTTTGACTTCTTGTGTTTCAACCGAACTGCCACCTGCACTATCAAATTTTACTTCATAAGTTTTTTTACATCCGGTAAAAGCCATTAATAGTAAAACTGCTAATACAAATATAAAATTTTTAGTAATAAATTGTTTTGTTTTCATATTCATATATATTCCTTTCTAAAATTAATCTTTCCAAACATAGATTAGTAAATCTAAACTATAATCGGTTGGAGCAATATTAATATTGCCTTTTTTAAAATTACCATTACTATCTCTTACAAAACCAAGAGACAATAGATAATTTTCTACCTCTTTTAATGATGAATCAATTGTATAATTGATATCAAGAGGTACATCATAGTAGAAAACAATTGCATTCTTCACTTTATCCTGCCCTTTAGGAATATAAATAGTTGTTAAGCCAAAACCATAAGTATCACCTAGGGCGTTACCAAAGAAAGGCAATTCATTATCAATATTATCATTTTCAAAATATCTCTTCAAATAATCTAAGGCATTAGCAGTATATTCATCTTCAGTTGTTGGATCTGATCCACTAGTCACCTCAATTGTTAACTCATTCCAAGAGCTTGGAACTTCTCTTGCTTCAAATTCAACATTTACATTCTCTGGTAAAGTAGTAGTATTAAACTCATCATACTTAAGCTCTACTACACCATAGATTGAACCAATATAAAAATAAAAGCACGCTTCAATAATATATCCATCTTTAACAACCACATATGGAGTAAACGATTCGCTTGTTGATATATAACCACGAGTTGCAAAAATACCATATAAATTAATATCATTACCCACTCCATAATAGAAAGTTGAAGCAACAGGGCTCATCACATCGTCAACATAATAAGTTATTGTACCATCTTCTGGATTTTCATAATAAGTTCTAAAAATTTCTGCTGCAAATGCAAATGTTGGTTTAGCTAAGCTAAAATCACTTTGATATGCACGAGAAGCATAATATGCACCATCAGTATCTTGATAATACGTATTGTATAGATTGTCATTTATTTTCTTATAGCCATAACTTGCATTCTCTAAATATGTATGAATTTCATTTAATTGTGAATCATATTTAACATTATATGGAGCAAAATAGCAATCAGTACCTGTAATATATTCCGTAAATCCACTTTCTACAACACCAGATGACATATAAGAAGCTGTAATTTCTTTAAAATCTAATGTATAAGAAGTAAGAGCATTCATGTTATCAATTGCTAATTGTAAATCATCATGAATATCTTCGTGATCATATTTAGATATTGTAGGTACACTCACAGAATCTCCTAAATTTATTGTTACAATAAGTTCTTGAATTCCTTTGTATCCATCTACTAATGAATAATCTGGCTCACTTTTTGAATAAATTCCCATAATTTCAGATTCTTCAATAATTAAGGCAAAACCAGTTGGAACAAAATCATACGGATTTGATGCAGCAAGAACTTTAGATGGTAATGTTTTATCACTTCCTGTATATTCATATCGCCAAGTTTCTAAATTAAAAGTAAAATCATCAACAGTTAAATTTTTTAATCCATTGTATAATCCCGAATCAATAAATGATACTTCATTACCTAAATCATCTAACATTGGAAAATATTCTTCTTCATTCATAAAACTTACACCTACTTGACATGCTTTATTCTTGTTGTTTTTGTAGTATAAGCTCATAATTGTTCCTGTGTCACCATTTTCATATTGTGCAAACCAATTTGTTCCATCCATTGCTGTTTTGACATCAGTAACATAAGTTGATTCTAATTTTTCAAATAAACCAATGGTATATAAACTAATATTAATATACCCTTCAAAAGAAATTTTATCTTGATTTAAGGCATCTAACATTGCTTGGGTTAAAACCGGTTTCGCAACAATTGTAATTATTTTAGAAGCTGATTGGGTTGAATCATATTTACTAGTCGCAATTACTTCAATAATTGTATCCCCATTTACAGCTTCTGCTGTCAAAGTACCATCTTGGGTTATGCTTGCATACTCTACATCATCTTTAATTGACCAAGTCACTTCTTTATTATCTGTACCTTCCACATTAGCTGTTAGTTTGATACTTTGTTCTGACTTTACTTCTGATGGTCCACTAATCCCAATTGTAATTGGATCTAAAATGACTGGTGGTTTCACTTCTGCCTTATATACCTTTTTATCAGTCGGCTTTGAATCTAAATAATTCGTTCCTTTGGCATATACATAATAAGTAAAATCTTTTGTTAAATCACTTACTTGATATTCATTTTTAGAAACATTATATGAATTATCATTGATATAAATTACATATTCACTAGCATTAGCTACTTTATCCCAAGTAATTAGACCTTCTTCACTAATCGTAAGATTAGTAGGTGTAGCTAATGTTTCTTTCTTACATGATTTACATGAAGAAATCGTTAAAAGACCTAAAAATGTTAATAGTATTGTTAAAATTTTTCTCATTTTCATCCTCCTTAATATTGATAAGTAACATCAATATTGACATTTTTTAAAGATAGCGTTTGAAATACACAATTCATTGATACCAATTGTTTATTTTTAAAAGTAAAGGTAAAGGTTGCATCATTTGTAATTTCAAAATTTTCAGTATTGAATACTTTACTGATATTTTCTTTAGAAACATCAAAGGTCAAAACACCATCTTCTATTAGATAATCAGAAAAATATTTCTTTTCTAAACACATTTTAAACAAATCATTACGATTGATATTTTCTTGTTTTTCAGTATGAATGGAATTCCCTAATTCATAACTAGAACCCAAAGTTCTATTATTTGTCGTTATAACTGCACTATTATCTTCCATTAAATCAACTTCTTTAATATATTGATAAACCAATATTTCCGTATCAGTAACCGATAATGTTGTATCTATTGACTTAACTTGTTGCATCGATTTATCAATATATTTTATATGTTTGTTCAATTTTCCACCAAATAAACATATACATAAGATTGTTATTCCAATAGCGACAGCTATACAAATAGATATAATTATAATTGTTTTCTTTTTCATATAGCCCTCCTATTTAAATAAAAACTTTTTACTAACTAATACCATTGCAATTGCCGATAAACTAGCAAGAGTAGATAACACTACATAAACGATTGTATTATCAATTGCTTTGATTGTTGGCATAATCTCCGTTTCCACATTTGCTATATATTCATTATAAGATGAAACTAAATTATTATAATTTGTTAGATCCAAAATTAATTTATCATCTGCTTTTAAATTATTGATTTTGCTTGAGATTTCTTTTAATGTATCTAATAAACCAATAGTAAATGTCGTCGGCAAATTATTAATTTCTTGTTGTAAATTTTGAACCTCTAATGAAGCTTTAGATAATTTAATTTGCATCAAAGTCGTTTTTGATTCAAATACTTTATCAACAAGATTATTCCAATCTTCTAAATCAATCCCAAAAATTGTTGGATCTTGTTTAATGGCATTATAAGCAGTAATGGCATCATTGATTAATTTCTCATGCGATAGATTAACTATTTGAATATCATTTATTTTTTCTGCTTTTTCAAGGAAGGTAATCATATTTTTATGCATTGCTTGATACGTAGATCTCTCAGCATTTTCAACCTTTCCAAAATAAGCTTGATATACAATTGAATCATAACCTTCGATATCAGTGTTTGCCGGCAAAATCATTTGAATGGGTTCTCTTTTACCAACTAAATCAATAAATGTATAATAATACAGTTCATACCCAAATAAATCAAAATATTTATGTAATAACTCATATCCTGGATCCGTTTCAACTAGTGAGGCTGCCTTATTATATGCATCTTCAAAAGCCGGTGCTGTAAATGATTTAAATTCTACTTCTTTTAAATTTTCAAACTTATAAAATGCATAGTTACCAATCGTTTTTAATGAATCTGGAAAAATAATTTTTTCAATAAACTTATTCATACTTCCCGCAAAATCTTCAATTCGATAAGTTCCTTCATCAATAACTAAAGTATCAACATTTAACCCACCAGGAATAGACGATACTTGATATTTACCATTAGGAAGTTTCGTATATAAAATACTATCTTTCAAATAAGCATACTCATTTAGTTTAAAAGTAGTAACTTTCTGACCAGTTGTTGTATCATCATAATAATAACTAGTTAAATTTGCACATCCATCAAAAGCTTTCTTACCCACTTCTTTTAAATTTGAACCAAAAACAAATGATGTTAATAATTGATTATTTTCAAAAGCAGCAATTCCAATTTTTTCTAAATTTGGTGCATTAAAAGTGGTCAAATAAGTGTTTTGGAAAGCATAATCACCTACACTTAGTAATTTATCAAGTTGATGATCGCCACTAAGACTTGTACTTGCAAAACTACCAAAACCGATTGTAACAACATTGGATAAGTTGACTTTTTGTAAAATTTCAGATGAAGTAAAAGCATAATCCGCAATCTCTTCAACATGTTCTAAATTAATATTTGTTAATGATTTACATCCTGCAAAACTATATAAACCAACATACTTCATATTGATTGGTAACTCTACTTCTTGTAAATTTATACAATAAGCAAATAAATAATCACCTACTTCTTCAATAGATTCAGGTAAAATTACCTTTGTTAATCCTTCACAACCTAAAAAGGCCCCATCGGATAACACTTTTAAAGTATTCGGTAAAATTAAATCAAAGATTTGAGGAGCACCTCCATTTTCATCATATCTTGAAAAAGCACCCTCACCGATTTTAATAACTTTTGGCATATGTAAATAAACTAAAGATGCACAATCACTGAAAGCATAATTGCCAATTTCTTCAACATGTTCTAAATTGGCTTTTGATAAACTTGAACAACCATAAAATGTCTCTTTCTCAATTACATTATCAATTTTAGATAAATCAATCTCAGCTAATTTACTATCATTTGCAAAACATGCAACACCAAAATGCACATTACCTTCCTCAGGCATTACAACAGTTGTTAAATATTGGCAATTTTGAAAGGCACCAAGTCCAAAAATACTATTTTTACCAATTGTTACTTTTACAACTGATGACTGATAAAAAGCACCTTCACCATAAGTTGCATTACTACCAATAGTTACTTCTTTTATTCCACTATTAGCAAAAGCATATTCTTCAACTGTTAATACTTGATCTAAATTACTAATTTCTACCAAAGCTGTTGTATAACTGAAAGCACGTTTTTTTATTACAATATTATTTTGTTCTGGTAAGAAAACATGAGTTAAATTTGCACAATTTGTAAAAGCAAAAGCTTCTATTACTGTATGAGGATTCGTAATTGTAATTTGTTCAATATCAATTCCACTAAATGCTCCCTCACCAATAACAGTAATTGTATCGGGAATAATCACATTTTTTTCACTCCAAGTAGGTATGATAAAAATGATAGTATTTTCATCTTTATTCAATAAATATCCACCTTGAACACAATAATATGGATTATTAGCATCCACTACAAATTGTGATACCGCAGTTCCTTCAAAAATTGAACCAGAAAGATGAGTTAATCTTGTATTACTACCAAATTGAATTTCTTCTAATGATTCACACATATAAAATGTATATGCACCCAGTTCAACATCACAATTAGGAAGCATAATTGTTTTTAAAGAAGTACATTTATAAAAAGTTTGCTCATCAATTTTATCAACACTACCATTAAAGGTAACATGAACTAACTTTGTACATTCACTAAAAGCACCTTTAGAAATTTTAACCAATGATGATTCAATAAAAACATCAGTTAAATTCTCACATTTCGCAAAACAAAATTCAGGAATTTCTACTGTTTCATATAAAGTAACTTGTTCAATTCCACAAGAAACAAACATTGCATATGAAAGTTTAGTATTTTCAGCAAATATTACTTCTTTTAAAGACTTGCATCCTTTAAATATCTCTTTACCAGAATTTCTTAAAGTACTAATATCAACCTTTTCAAGTGCTGTACAATTTTCAAAAGCATTTTTGCCAATAGCATAAATTTTATCTAAATTAATATTATTTAATACTTCACAATTATAAAATGCATAAGCACCAATCGTTTGAACATTCTCTAAATTAATTGATTTTAACTTTACATCTTTATAAAAAGCATATTCTCTAACATATTTAATAGTATCAGGAATGACAACTTTTTCCAAACCCGAACAATTATAAAAAGCATATTTTTGGATTTCTTCAACGCCCTTAGGAATGACTACCGATTTAATTGTCGTATTACTAGAAGGGATCTTATTGGCATCATAATCATCTTCTGGTAAATCTACTGTATTATCTGTTTCATATAAACAAAATGCATAAGCACCAATGGCATATATTCCTTCATCATCAGGAATCACTACATCGCCACCTAAACCCTTATATGCAACTAATACTCTATCTTCAATAACAAATTCACTTTTAACCGTTATCCGAATTCTTGCCATAATATTTGAACCTTCAACGCTTAAAACAATTGTTGTATTCCCCTTTTTAAGGCCAGTAACAACACCATTTTCATCTACACTTGCTACTGAAGGATTGGTTGAAGAAAAGGATAATTTATATTGATCTTCAACATACCAAGGATCTAAGTCATAAAATAACTGAATTCTTTCCCCTGGATAAAAGTTAATAGATGGAAGACTAGATATAAAAATTTTGCTTCCGGTTGATCCAATTTCACTGGTTTGAGCAGCTCTTGAATAAGCAAACAGGGTTTTAAAATAAGAAAACCGAATGGATTCAATTTTTTCATTACTTGCACTATCGACATCTTTTTGGACTGCTAGATTTTTTTGCGATGCTAATAAACGTTGTGTTGGACGCTCTTTAACATTAATAATAATAACTGCTTGTTTTAAATCCATTGCTTCTTGAACTGTAATGGTTGTTCTGCCTGCTTTTATGCCTTTTACTTGTCCATCTTTAACTTGAGCAATTTCTTCGTTTGATGATGACCAAGACAAATATTTTAAATAATCTTTATCTGCATCTACTGATGTATCTGCAGTTGCAAGATATTTTGTTAAATCAACCACTTCGTCTTCATAAACAGATAGAATAACTAAATCAGTTCCACTAAGTGTCCCATCTTTTGTGAATTTAAAATCACCTTTAGTTCCTGGAAGTTGACATAAATAGATGTTAGAATTCAAAGCATAATCATCAATGGAAAAAGCCAGTGCACTAGTGATTAATTCATCTTCACAAATATCATCTAAAAGATCAGTTATTTCAAACCGAACTTTACTATCCTTACCCTTTTCACTATAAATAGGAATTGGATTTTCGGTTAAGAAAGTATAACTTTTATTTGAAGTAAATAAAATAGGTGTTATTGATTGAGCATAATGATTATCATAAACTGTAAGCGTTAAATAATAACGATCTTTTTTAAGATTTTTATCATATATTTTTTCATATGATGCATCTTTTAATACTGGTGCTTCATCATCAGCATAAAAATCAAAACTAAACGTATTTCTAACATTTGTATTTATTCCACCATCTTTATAATCTAATAAAGCCTCCATTTTGAACTCATATTGGCGATTATTAACTAAACCTAATTGGTATGAACTGATATCTAAAAAATCATAATATGGAATAGGTGAACCACCTAAAGAATAAGCCTTATTGGCATTATAATCAATTTTTTCCCATACCACTTCACCTGTTAATTTATCAACAATACTATAACGCATTTCTTTTGCACATCTTAATAATCCACCATATACAGAAGATATTCCATCAATTGTACCAAGAATATTAGAAATAGCAATTTTATCATCAGATGCACTAATATAATCATATTTTGTTGTATCAATATCATATAAATACGTTCCTAGCGGAATAATATAGTTATAAAAATATGAACCATATGGAGTTGTAGCATAGTAATCCGCTTTTAATTTGTCTTCTTCATCTATAGATGGATCATTTGCTTCTTTTTCTACTTCATAGTACGTTTTATCAAACATTGGTGCTTCTGTCCAATCACCATAAAAGGCAAGGAAAGGCACATTTAAATCAATTTCATTACTATCAGTTGCTACTAATTTAACAAATCCTTCAACGAACATTCCATATGGAAATAATGAATCAATAAGTTTTTTATCTTCAGCAGTTAAATTATATTGTACTTTTACTTTTGCAATCTGGTTGGCTTCAATTTTTAAAGTTGTTCCATTTAAAGTTCCCCCACTCATTACTTCAAAATTTGCATTTCCATTTAAAATTTGTGACATTTCAGCAACATGTTTTGAATCAGATGATGAAACACTTTCTGTCATTCCAACTAAATCTAAATTATAACTAACAGTTGTATTAGATAAATTTACAACATTAAATTCCATTGTATATTCACCAGTTCTTTTAGGATCATCAAATAATTCAAGTTTCGTGCGATCACTACCATCTACAGTAATATACGCTTTTGTATTTACTGCATTATATAAACTAGCAAGACCCGCTCCTTGTTTTCTAGGAGAATAAGGATTTCCCTCTTCGTTTTTAATAATAGTTGCCGTAGACATCAATAATTGATTAGTTAAAACGGATATTTCTTTAGCTGTATAAGATGGATATTGTTCTTTTAAATATTGTCTAATTAAAACTACAATACCACAAAGGTTAGGTGCAGCCATTGAAGTACCGCTAATTTGATCATACCCACCGCCAGGGACTGATGATAATATATTTCCACCATGAGCAGTAATTTCTGGTTTTAATTCTAAAGATGGTGTAGGACCCCAACTAGAGAAATCAGACATAAATGGGCCTGCTTGATAATTATAACTAATTGTCAAGGTTCCTTTGTCTTTACTAGCTAATTTTACTCCATCATCTTTTGAAATCGAGATAGTTGGTATATGATCACTTTTACCCATTGACATCGAAATATCACCTTCAACATTATTATAGATGATACAAGCTAAAGCTCCTGCATTTTTAGCATTTTGAGCCTTCTCCTCAAAGGTATTATCTCCACGTCTAACTAAAACAATTTTTCCTGTCAAATCACCTAAAGTACTATAATTTACTTGTAAACCAACACCAGGAACAGTAACATATTCAAAGGTTTTAGTCTCTCCTTCTTTCAAACCAATTTCTTTGAAAAAATCATTTTCATTACCATTAATATCATTTGATTCTTTAAAGAAGAAAATTTGCGCATCATTTCCAACAATATATTTGCTTTTAGTTCCACTAATTGAAGCTACAGATAATGCTGCATAATAAGTTGATGGTGAGCCAACAGTACCTGAATCAGGATTAGTAACCATATTTGTATTACCTTGTTCTCCACCAAAAGCAGAACTATAACTATTACTAGCTGCTGTGATTAAACTAATACCACTTTCATTAATTTTATCATATATTTCATTAATTGCATCATTATCTTGTTCTCTACTAAAACCACAAGATGACCCAAGTGACATATTAATTGCATCAACACCGAGTAAAACCGCATCTTCTAAAGCAGCTAAAATATCTTGTGTATCTGCACCATCATTTAAATCAGGAAACACTTTTTGTAATACCAATTGCGTATTGACTGCAACCCCCGTAATTGTATCATCAGAACCACCAATGATTCCTGCAACATGAGTGCCATGTTCTGAATCATATGGGAATACATCATGGTCTTTATCAGCATAATCATATACAAAAGGAATTTTTCTACTATAGTAAACATCTGATAATTCTAAACCACTTGATAAGGCAGCCGCTTTTGTCTGATTTAAAATTGCCGCAATATCTTTATCTGTAATCATTTGAACACTTGGTTGTTTAGAAAAAACACTATGACTACAATCAAATCCTGAATCTAAAATAGCAACAGCTGTTCCTTCACCTGTAAACTTAACACTACTAGAATTAAAGATTCCTGTTGGATATACATCAACAATATTTTCAACTGCTGATGTTTCAACATCAACTGATTGTGGTAGATTATATGTATCAGTGATATATGCAGCTTCCACATTTTCTAGTTTTGCTAACTTTTTAAAATTCTTATAAGTCACTTTTACTGCAATTGCATTAATAATTGTTGTATATTGATATTCAACACTAAGAATTAACTCTTTGGCTTTTAGTTCATTTATCAATGCTTCTTGTTTTTGTTTTATTCTTAATGTTTTATTTTTTCCTATACTTGATGTTGCAAATTCAGCAACCGAATCGGATTTATCGGAATATGTATTGATATATGAATCTATTAAGGCTTCATCTTCTAACTGAATTAAAGTAATAATTTCATCATTATCAACATATCCATTGTTCTTTTTTATGTTATCTGCTTTCATTTGTGACATTACTTGTTCTTGTGTTAACTTCAAGTCACTACGTAAAATTTGTAAATTTTGAGGGTTATTAGAATCAATAACACCATCTACGATACCTTGATTTTTCTTTTCACACGAAACACAAGCAATCAACAAAAAGAGAATTACAAAAAAAGATATTATTTTTTTCTTCATTTTTTCCTCCTGTTATATTATCCAAGCCATAATTTTATAAGTAACATTGCTAAAAAGAAACATACAATTACACCAAATAAAATTGGTATATAATGTTTTAAAGCTGTTTGAATGATTAACTTTTTTTCTTCTTTTGTTACATATACCTTATTCTTGTTTCGTCTATTAGGAAGACCATCTACATCCATATTATAGATTGTTCTTCCATCATCAACAAATTTTTCTTTTTTATTCTTTTTCATTATCTTTCTTATCTTTTTCTTTCATTTCGGCTTCCTTTGCCATCATTTCATCATATTCCTTATCATAAAAACTTAAATTATTCATTATTTCTTGATCATATAAATGACATGAAACAAAATGATTCTTAGTTGCTTCAATATATTTTGGTTCATTATATTTACAAACTTTCATACATTTAGAACATCTAGTATGAAATTTACACCCCTTAGGAGGGTTAGCAGGCGAAGGAATATCACCACTTAAAATAATTCTTTTCATTTTTACATCTGGATCGGGTACTGGTACTGCTGAAAATAATGCTTGTGTATAAGGGTGAAGAGGATTATCAAATATTTCATCAGTTTCACCTAATTCCATTACATTACCCAAATACATTACCATTACTTGATCGGTGATATATTTCACTACTGATAAATCATGAGATATAAATACATAGGTAAGTCCCATACTATTTTGCAATTCTTTTAATAAATTAATGATTTGCGCTTGTATTGATACATCTAAAGCACTAACTGGTTCATCGCAAATCACTAATTCTGGTTTTACAGCTAATGCTCTAGCAATACAAATCCGTTGACGTTGTCCTCCTGAAAATTCATGAGGATATCGATCATAATATTGTGGTGGTAATCCACATTTTTTCATAATTTCTTGAACATACATTGCTACTTCATCTTTTGGAACAATATGATGAACCTTTACAGCTTCAGAAATAATATTTCCGACTGTCATCCGTGGTGGCAAACTTGAATAAGGATCCTGAAAAATTAATTGAATTTTTGTACGATATTTTTGCATTTGAGATTTTGACAAATGAGTTAATTCTTCACCATTAAAGAAAATCTCACCACCATCAGGATGATATAATTTTAAAATCGTTCTTCCAAGCGTTGTTTTACCACAACCAGATTCACCAACTACCCCTATGGTAGTTCCTTTTTTTAATTTAAAACTAACATTATCAACAGCCTTTAAATATCTAGCAGGTTTACCAAATAAATTTTTATCCAAAGGAAAATACTTTTTTAAATTATTTACTTCTAAGATAAATTCTGTCATTTTATCCACTTAATTTTCCTCCTTTTGTTCATACAAATAACAAGCTACATAATGACTGTCACTTACTTTAATCAATTTTGGATATTCACCAGTACATTTAGCAATACATTTATTACAACGATTCTTGAAATAACAACTATTTGGTAAATTAATTAAACTTGGTACTTGACCAGGAATGGAATAAAGTGGTTCATTTGAATTAGAAGTAATCAATGGCTTACTTTTCTGTAAACCAATAGTATATGGATGCAGTGGATTATGGAAAATTTCCTTAGAAGTACCTTTTTCAATAACACGACCAGCATACATAACGACAACTTCATCAGCCATTTCTGCAATTACACCTAAATCATGAGTAATCAACATGATTGAACAACCTTGTTCTTTTTGCAAATCTTTCAATAATTCTAAAATTTGCGCTTGAATTGTAACATCTAACGCTGTTGTAGGTTCATCGGCAATAATTAACTTAGGATTCCCAGCCAGAGCCATCGCAATCATCACTCTTTGTCTCATCCCTCCTGATAATTCATGAGGATAAGAATCATATACATGTTCTGGCATTGATATTCCAACTTTATTTAACATATCAATACTATGTTTTTTAGCCTCTTCTTTTGTAATTTCTTTATTGTGAATGAAACTAACCTCATCAAGTTGATAACCGATAGTAAATACAGGATTTAGACTAGTCATTGGCTCTTGAAAAATCATTGTAATATCTTTGCCACGAATTTTATGAATTTCTTTTAAAGGCATTTTTGTAATATCATATGCTTTTTTAGTTCCATCTTCATCATAGCCTAATTCTTCATAATTAAATTTAATTTGTCCGTCAACAATTTGTCCTTGGGGAGATTGTACTAATTGCATAATTGAAAGTGAAGTTACACTTTTACCACAACCTGATTCTCCAACAACACCTACAATTTTATTTTTAGGAATGGAAAAGGAAACACCATTAACCGACATAACCGTTCCATTATCAGTAAAAAAACATGTTTTTAAATTATCAATTTCAATAATATTATTGGGATCTTTCATACTAGTGATATACTCAGATTCATCACGTTTTTGACGTTTTAGATTTTCATAATATTTCATCTGTTTAATATTGTATTTGATAATTGCTCTACTTTCTTTGATAGAAATATAATTTGAAGTTTTTTTAGTTTTTTTCTCCATATCTTTCACCTATTTCTTAGCTTTGGGATCCATAGCATCACGAAGTCCATCACCAATAAAGTTAAAGCCTAATACCGCAATTACAATCATAATACCAGCTGGTAACCACATATTCATATGATAATTTAAAATTTGAGGATCGTTTGCAGTAGAAATCATTGTACCCCATGCTGCTTTTGGCAGCTGAACACCCAAACCTAAATAACTAAGAGTAGATTCATATAAGATAACACTACCAAGACCAAGAGTCATACTAACGATCAATTGAGGCATAACATTAGGAATCAAATGTTTAAATATTTTACGCCAAATAGGAAGTCCCATCACTTCAGTTGCTGTAATATATTCTTGTTCACGTAATGATAAAATTTGACCTCTAACCATTCGTGCTACTCCACTCCAACCAAAAATTGTTATAATAACCATCAATATATAAATATTTTTATCTGGGTCAAGTTCCCATGATTCAATCATTGCAGAGGCGATTAAAAGAATTGGCAATGTCGGAATACAATTGAAAATATCAACAATTCTCATAATCAATTGATCAACCCATCCACCAAAATATCCTGCTAATCCGCCTAATAATATACCAATCAAAGTTTCTAAAATAACAACAATAAATCCAATTGTTAAAGAAATTCTTCCTCCATACATTAACCTTACAAAAATATCCATTCCTTTATCATCGGTTCCTAATAAATGCTCTTTACTAGGATTATCATAATCATTAATCTCATTGATATGTTCTAATACTTGGATGACAGTTATTTCATTACCATTATTATCAATAAAAGTATGTGTAGTCTCAATTTTTTGAATTTTTTGAGTTCTATCAACAGTTTCTTCTCCCCATTTTTGATATACAACTGGACCTAAAAAAGAAAACAAAAATAAAGCAACAATTAAAATAATTCCAACTAAAGACAATTTTGAACGAAAAAATCTTCTTAAAACTAGCCTTAATGGACTCATTTCTTTATACGTTTGTTCAGGTATACTTTCTGATGTATTTTCTTCTTGGTTAATAGTCTCTTGTTTTATTTCTTCTATTTTATTCATAAGTCACCTATTTACCTAATTTTACACGAGGGTCTACAATTGAGTACATAATATCAGAAAACAAAGTTCCTATAACAGTTAAGATGGCTAGGAACATATTATATCCCATTACAAAAGGAATATCACCCTCTCTTAATGCTTGATAAGCAAGCCGTCCAATTCCATCAATACCAAATACTTGTTCTGTAATCATCATACCACCAAATAGTGATGGTAAAATTCCCGCAAGTAAAGTGGCTAGTGGTATCATTGTATTTCTAAAAGCATGTTTATAAATTACTTTCTTTTCTGATAAGCCTTTAGCACGAGCTGTTCTAATATAATCCGCATTTAATACTTCAAGAGTATTAGTTCTTGTATATCTCATTAGTCCACCAATTGATAAAATTACACTAACAGAAATTGGTAAAACTAAATGATGAACAATATCACCAAATTTAGTAAGAGCTCCTATGAAAGTATCTTCATAGTTTGCGGAAGCATAAATTAAACCATTCGACGGGAACCATCCTAAATTTACCGAAAACACCTTTATTACAATTGCTGCAAAAAAATAGGTAGGCAGGGATATTCCAATCATAGTAAAAATTGTTACCATATAATCTCTTACTGAATATTGATGCGTAGCACTTGAAATTCCTAACGGAATAGCAATTAGAAATTGAAGAATGGTTGCAATAACAGCAATCGCAAAGGAAATCCACATATTTTCACCAATCACTGTAGCTACTGGTTTATTGTATTTAAAGGAAATTCCTAAATCTCCTTTACATAAATTACCAAGCCATTTTGTATACCCAGTAACAAGACCTGAAAATGAATTATCTCCAATTCCGTATAATTCTTTAAATCTATCGATATCTTCTTGATTAATTGCTCCTGATTGTAGTTGGGGAGCAAACTTTATATCAACATAATTATTAGGCATTAATCTTACCATTGTGTAAATGATAATTGAAACACCAAATAATACAAGTACAGATATCAATAAACGTTTTATTATATATTTTATCATTTATATCTCCTTGTTTATAAAAAGAGGGAATGCACCCATCCATCCAGTTATATAATGTATATAACTAATAAACTGAGCACATTCCTCCTTTCTTTAATGTCTTCTTCTTATTTTTCTTCGACTAACGATACTAAATGTAAGTCACTAGTCAAACCTTTATATGGTGAAAGGTCTGCATTTGGAGTAAGTGAATTCACATCAATTTTATTAGTATTATATGCGAATAAGTCATTACGTTGATATGTAGGAAGTTCAATTGCAAGTTGCATAACAATATCAAGTGCTTGTGAATAAATTGCTGCACGTTCATCTTGATTATTTGTCTTACGACCTGCATCAATTAAGTCTGATAATCTATTAATTAATGCTACTTCAGTATCATACTTTCCACCAGTGTTTAAAAGAATTTGTTTATAACCCCAGTTAAGTACAGAAGTTGCATTAGAATCTTTGTGATAAACTTGATACATATCAGGATCAATTGTTGATCCCCAAGCAGCTGCCCAAACTGTTAAGTCACCACTTGCAAGTTTTGTTAAAGCTTGTGAGTCTGGTGAAACATTAATTTGAAAGCCAACATTATTTAAAATTTCACTTGCATGAAATAGAGCTTGCCAAGCAGGATGGTCTGTTTCATCACCTGCAATAGTAAAAGTATATTTTAAAATATGATTTCCTTTATAATACACACCATTTGCATTTAATGTGTATCCAGCTCCCTCTACTTGATTTCTTATAAAAGTTTCTTGTTCAGCACTTGTAAGTTTATCACCAGCTTTTTTACCAAGAGATCTTACATAAGATGCATAAGCAGGATTTACAACAGATAAATCTTCAGGAACAGCACCACCAATATAAGGATAGTATGGAGTGGCACCTTTAGGATATGCCCAACTTGACATTGACATAGAACGATGAATTGCAGTAGCGGTCGTCTTATAATAATTTACACATTCTTGTGTATTAATTGAATGCATAATTACTTGTCTAATTGCAAGATCAGGAACTTTACCCGCATTAATACCAATATAGCCATATCCTGAAGTTTGGATTGATTTGTTACCAAATCCATCTTCTTTTTTGCTATCAAGTTCATCAATTGTTTCTGGTTTTGCATTAGGTTCAATAAAATCAATTTCACCATTATATAATGAATTTAACATTTGTGATGAAGAAACAACTTGTAAACGTAATTTTTTAATTTTAGCAGGTCCTAAAATATAATATGGATTTCTCTCATAATAAACAATACCTAAATTATAAAAATCACCAGCAGTAATGTTATCCAATCCACCACTTGATTTACTAGCAGCATATGGACCAGCACCAACAGGAACACCTATTTTAGCAGGACTATTTACTACTTCATTCATAAATGTTTGTGAAGCATATTCAACACCAAAATTAGATACATAATCAAATTTAGCAATATGCTCAGCATCAGAATAATAATACATAGGCGCTACGCTAAAAGCAAAATTCCAAATAGCTTTAGGATCAACATCTTTTATTTTAATACTCAATACTTCATTTCCTTCTTTTACTGAACCATCAGCATTATAAACAGGTACAGGATAAGTTACATTATTAACCGTTACACTACTTGTTCTATTAGCAAATTGAATACCCGAAATATTTGGGAATTCTTTATTTGTATCATTTTGAAAATATGCTTCCATTGCTTCATTTACTAAATAATCATTTAATTTGATTGATGTATTCCAATATAAAACAACTTCTTCTAATGCATTAGGAATCTTATCCGCATAAATAGTATTAATTGCTTGTTCTTTTGTCCATTTTTTTAAAGTTGTAGGATCATTTACTAAACTTGAAACAAGTTTAGCTTCTTCTTTGTTCCACTCTAAATATCCTTCATTATATAAGAAAACCTCAACATCAGTAGTCAATAAATTTTTATAAACTTTACCATTTTTATCAGAAAAAGCAATATCTTCATATGTATCTATTGAATTGTTATAATCTGTTTCTAATTCTTCTTTAAATAAAGCAATTGCTTTATCATAATCCTTCACAACATTTTTAAAGTTGTCAGAAATACTTTCAAATTCAGCCGCATATGCAATCAAATATTCTCTAAATTGATCTTTGTCCGGTTTTGAATCACCATGTTCTTCAAGAATTTCAACTGTCGCATCTACCAAAGCTTGAATTCTAGCCTCAGCTTCTACTTGGAACTTTAATTTAAAACTATCTTGTTCTGTCTCATCTGCTTCTTGCGTACGATATTCTTTTAATCCAACAATATCGGTTGAATATATCGTACTTGAACCCGTATAGGCAGGATCTAAATAAACGTATAAATTAAACAATACATCTTTAATTGTTAAAGCACTACCATTTGAAAATTTAACATTATTCTTTAAAACAAAATAATATGTCGTTGTTTGATCTTTATCTTCTGTCCCTTCGGTAACAATTTGTAAATCTTTAGTAACAACACCTTCGCTATCACCATAAGTTATATTCCCGTTTTTATCATTGCCAAGCATCCCAATTTGGGTCATACCAACAACATTACTATCAGGTCCAGTTGTTGAAAAGAAGGGATTAAAAACCTTATCTAACTCTTGCGTTGAAAAAACAAGGGGATCTACTTCATTGTTGTAATATGTTTTATCATCATCTTTTTTACAACTTTTACAATTACAACCAGTAACAAAAATTGTCGTTGCAATCACTGCTAATAATATAATTAGTCTTGTATGAAATACTTTATTTTTCATCTTTTTTCTCCTTTAATTTTATTCTATTTTTAAATCTATTTGATTATTATCTAAAACTGTCTGCTCATCTTGTTTATAAATTGGAGCAGCATCCACAATAATTAAATTATTATCTTTATCAAAACCATTTGGTAAAGCAGTACAAGTTAGAGTACCATTAAACACAATATTTTTTAAGTTCGAGTTCACACTGCTCATAGCTATTGGAGCAACATATATCTTATGAGTTATTGTTAAACTCGTTTTAATATTAATTTTGACATTGTCAAATGTAACATCTTGAATTGTGGCATCAGTTACATTTCCAAATAAACTTATCGCCAAACTCTTCGCATTTGGATCATCAAAATCTTGAATCAATCCATTTCTACTTGGATCATAATTTATAGTAAAATTTGAGATGGTAAAGCCATTTCCCATAAAAATTCCTTTATAATCATTAAAAGAAAAAGCCGAACCTTCTAAATCAATATCATTTGCTAAATAGATATTTTTTGATTTATTAATTCTTAAATCATTGGCATTTTTAACAATTGCAAATTCACCCTCAATATACTCAACAAATACTTGAATCGTTAAATCAGTTTCGCCACCAGGATGAGTAAAATTATCATCCCATAAATTCCCTTCAGCATCCCTAAATTCTATAGGAGTATATCCCAATCTATTATATGAATAATTGGCATAATCTTTAAATTTATCACCAGGATTGACAGAATAATTTCCTAACTCAACAACCTCTTGATTTTCATTATAATAACATAATTGATACAAATATTTAATATCTTTTTTCCAAAAGGCATATAAAGTAACACCCTGATTATCAACAAAATTATGTTCAAAATCCCACCTATCTTGATAAATGGTTGTACCATTGTTCTCCAATTTTTTTTGATACCATCCCTCTAGTGTATAGCCAGATCTAGTAACTTCTGCACCCGTTAATGTTGTAGGATCAGTTATTAAAGTAGTCGAATCAGTTTTATCATAATAATGTACAATAGGCAATGTACAATTTTGATATGTTCCCCCTTCTAATTCAAAAACAATTTTTACTTTATCTTCGTATAGTTTTTCATCTTTACAACCATAAAGTAAAAAAGCGGGTATTAGTAAATAAATGAATATTAAAATTTTCGTTTTCATAGTACCTCCATTAATATTCAACCTTATTTATTATATTAAATTTAGAATATAAAATCAATGTTTTTCATTAGTAAAACGTTTACATTTACTATATAATATTTAACCATTTATGGGTGTTAAAAAAAATTCAAACTTTTTGGTTTTATATCTTTTTTTTATAACAAAATATTTTCTTATTAAACTATCATTTAAAATATTTTTTAATAAACGATTTATTCCTATTTCACAATATCTTTTTAAATGTAAAAATTAAAATTAAATATCCTATTTTCTTCATTGTTCAATTATATAAGGTTGTCTTTGTAATCTAAAAATTCTATTTTATATTAACTATAATTATATCACTTAAGTAAAAGATATGCAAGAGTTTAAAATATGACAAATTTAACCTTTATTTCTCTTTTTATATATATTTGGTTTATCATTAAAATACATCCTATCATATAAACAAAAAATTAAAACTGAAAATCTAAAAATAGTGTGATAAAACTTTTATCTTCCATACCCATCAAGTTGCATCAACATCAAATGCTCTTTAAACCTATATGTTATTCTCAATATTTTTTATCGATAAACTACAAATTATTGAAAAATAAATTTTAAAGTGATATACTATATGTTGAGGTGAAAAATTCTTATATGATTATTAGCTTTTTTAATTCCTATCGCATATATGAAGTGCCTAATCGCTTTTCATACCAACATATTTTATTATTACTCATAGACGTCATCTATATTTTTTTACTTATCTTTTTGTTAAGAAAAAAATCGAATCAACTCAAAAGAAAAATATTATTGGGACTAACTATTGCTTGTTGCTTAATTTTTGCAGGAAGAATGTTTTTTGGTTGGGAACAATCACGAATTTTTAACAATGGTTCTAAAGTTACCTTACTTCCCATTGAATTATGTAACATAAATATAATTATTACTTTGATTGCACTTGTTATAAACAAGAAATTTTTAAATAACTACATGTATTATGTAACAATGATTGGTGGATTGATCCCCCTTCTTGTCTTTCCCGATTGTCATATGATTACTCAGGGAAATAATCTATTTCACTATATGTTTTTAGATTTTTGGTTTATCCATACTAACTTGGTAGCCATTCCAATTGCAATGATTGCTTGGGGTTTTTTCCAACCGGAAAAAAAACAAATTCCTAAAGTTATACTCACTTTAGTTGGCATTTATTTATTTGCATTTTTATCTAGTATCATTTTAAGAAATTTTGATAGTTTTCAAACTGCTAATTATATGTATTCATTAAGACACAATAATCTGCCGATTTTAAAACAATTATATAGCATCATCCCTATTCCTTTTGTTTATGGACTACCCCTAGCATTACCAATAAGCATATTATTTTACTTAATGGCATTACCATTTGAATTAAAGAAAGGAACTCAAAACTATGTTTAATATTTTAACGTTAATTATTGATAAATACAATCTAGTTCACATTTTAACAATTCTCTTTTTCCCGCTTTTAGCCGTTGTTTCCTATTTTATTTTCCGAAAAAAAAGTGAAAAAACGAAAGCGATTTATCTATGGATTTTAATGTCCATCATATTTTTAGCAACTTGGACTACCTTTATTATTTCTTATGTACAAGATTATAACCATCAAAGAGCGAATATTTGGACTAGACTCCCATTGCATATGTGCTCAATTAATGTGACACTATACCCACTATTTTTTGGTTTAAGGAAAAAAATTCGTCCTTTTTTTTCTTCGACATTATTTGCTTATATGTATTTTTTCGGTAGTGCAGGAGCAGTTTTGGCTATGGTAGTTACTGCCCCTAGTGATTGTCTAGGACCAACCATTCATCTTTTAAATTATAATGTCTTTACTTATTGGTTAAAACACGGGCTAATCTTTATTTTACCAATTCTTTTTGTTATTTTAGGTTTCTATCAGCCAAAATTAATTGATATTGTAAAAGCTTGTGTTTTTCTAATCGGACTTTTATGTATTATGGAATTGGTTAATTTACTATTTTCTTGGTTTAATGAATTAAATGGTGGAACAGGAATATGCAATTATTTTTATACAAGAACAGGAAAAGGAACCGCAGTATTAGAACAATTCTATAATTTCCTTCCTTATGAATTAATTTATATGTTTCCTTTAGCCATCATTGCTATCCCTATTTTCTTTATCTATTATTTGCCAATTGGTATAATAGAATATGTGAAAAAAAGAAACAAAACTAAACGTATATGCTAACGTATTTATGCCAGACAAAAAAACACATTGGATTTTTATCTAATGTGTTTTTTGTATCATATCTAGTTTTTTAGTAATAATAAATGAATTCTCTAAATATTAGATAAACCTATCAATTGTAATACTTTTATCATTAACCCTCTTAAAAAGATCTGCTATTTTATTTGAACTAACTAAAAAACTTACTGATAATCAAATCAATAGATTGCTTAGGTCGTAATGATGATATAATTATTAATGAATAATCTGAAATTACTAAAGTCATTGACTAATATCTATATAATTGCTTTCCCCCTTCTTAATACAAAAATTGATAATAAAAATTTAGTAGGTAAGTTGATAGCTGATATAGTGGTATTGAGTTTTGTACCATAAAGTGAAAAAGGAATGAAAGCAGTAAAGATAGACTCAAATATAAACTCCCTACTAATTTTAAAAAAATCATATGTAGGTTTCATAACAAAGAACACAGAAATAGTGAAACCATATTTCTTATAAATCCTACACATACGTATACAATCCTATATATCTATATAAACACTTAATTTTAATTAATAGAAAACGATTGTTTCTATTATTCCTTGTTATTTAAGATGGTGTGTTTTAAGGTTAAAAAAGGCACCAAAGTAAAATTACCTCGATGCTTAATTATTCTAACCCAGTATAACCATTAATAGTAGTATATAAAGTTGTATCTTGATTTGGCATTGATGTGAAAGAATTGAATGAGTAAGTAACTAAAAAAGTCGTAAAAGTACTCCTAAAACTGAATGATATTTGATTTGATTTATTCTAATATTGCAGAATAAACAATTATTCTAATGTTATGACTTCATTTATATTAAGTACTTTGCTCTTTTTAACGATAAGAGCAAAATTTTTATATTGCATAGCGGCGTCTCCTATGCTTGGTACGTTGGTTTTCACAACAACATAAATCTTACCATCCGAAAGATACACATTATCTATGGTTAAACTAATCGAGCCCGAACCTCTAACAAGGACTTTCGTAATAATTATGGCATTATCAGAAAAGAAAGCATCATCGTATAAATTTCTTTGATTATGAATTATTTCTGTTAAATAATCATATTCATTTATTTCAAGCAAATCATCTATATATGCATCATATTCCTCTTTGGATTTAATGATAAAATCACGAGAGTTTTCCAAATTCAAAAGACTGTTAATCTCATTGTATTCTAATTTGGACGCATTATCGCAATAATGAGATATATTAGGCATATATGTAAATTCGTTAATTCTTTCCATGTCAACAAATAGCGATTCAATTGCCGATTCTTCATCTTTTATTTGTTTTATTTTGTTATGAACTTCCTCTGTGAAATAATCTCTATCAAAAATCAATGAAATCATTTTTATTGCATTAAGCGCGCTGACTTTTGCAATGCCAAAAGTTTCTTTTAAATTATGCTTTTCTATAATTTCATCTGCGGTAAACGTATTATTTAAAACATAAGTAACATGGACTTCCTCAGCTAAATAGTTATCAAAATAAATTTTGTCAGGATTTTCTTCTCTCAGCTTTTCAGTTGCTTGCTTGCATGAATATTCATAATCAAGCACAATCTGGGCAATTTTGGAATTCTTGTCGTTTTGATTAATAGAATTAGAATCACACGCAACAAAGGCAAACAAAGTACATAGACACAAACATAATGAAATTAGTTTTTTCATAACATTTTCTCCTTTTTATTTTTAGGTTATTCCGTTATATTTTGATATCTTAGACTAAATCTTATTAATATTATATACCATTCTCATTGTATTTTCAATTATTTAAATTATCTTGGTTTGATTCTATTTACTCAACAAAACACATTAGTTTAAATCTCATAGGACAATGATTTAACTAGAAGTACACAATTTACTTGTCATTAGTGGATTAATAGTTTAACATGCCTATATAATTGATGAAGGTACTCCCTAAATATGAAAAAATGCCCTCTTTATAGAAGACATTTCAATAAAATTTTATATATAGATGTTGCGTAATATTTTATATTTAATAGTTGCAATTCTAAAAGTTGCATAGGTAAATAGAGCCTTAAGATTGTTTCTATAGTCTCGTGTATTTATTTACTCGTTATTTCTATACTTATCATATGTTATGAACTTTTCAACCAATTTATATTCTTAAATTTGCTCCATACCCTCATACTTCTTCATACCTTAGTTGAGTTTCTTAACTCTTTTTGAAAGTTTGCTATATAGCGTGAATTCAGTCTATAATGATGTGAATGATTAAGGCAAAAATAAGGAGTAAAATAAAAAGCGAGTTAACATCATTGGTTCAATAGCATGATTGATTATACGAAAAATAAAACAAAATCATTATTCAAAGCTACATTGTATGCAATAATAAATGTAATAACAAAACAAGCGATTGATATTGCTGTATTAATTATTTGAATCAATTTTCCTCTTCTAATATCTTTTATCCAATAAATAAATGAAAAGATAAATTGATATAAATATACTAATAACACTACCAAAACAATAATAATATTGTTTTCTATTAACATAACAAATATACCTCTAGGAGCAACATATAATGCAATACATACCATATCACTTGGACATTTCCATACAAAAAATCCTAATATTGATAATAAAATTAATAGCAATGGTATAACTAGTCCTAACACAAATAAAAGTACTTTCCTATTCTTTTTATCTAAATTTTTAACCACTTCTTTAATATCTCCTCTATCTAATAACCATTCTTCTTCTACATTAAAGAATTCACATATAGCTTCAAGATTAACATCACTTGGGATACCATTGCCATTTTCCCATTTAGCTATAGCACTTCTTGATACAAATAAGTTTTCAGCTAATTCGTATTGTGATATTCCCTTCTGCATACGTAGTTCTTTTAATTTATCTTTAAACATATAATACACCTCCTTAATGTACACTAACATTATACATCATTATAATAAATGTTGATGGTTACTTTCTGTTTTCAGTGGTTACTTTTTATTATTTTACCACATTTCTTATATTTATTCCATTTCTAAAGAACAGAGTGCATTCTAACACTTAGAAACTATAAGTTATTGAATGAATTTTTTGAATGTTTCATCATCTCTTATCAAGTCAAATATCTCAATTGATAAATCTATATATAATTCCATATTTTTATTTTTTATTGTTATAAAAGACAATTTAAAATTTTTCACTATTTAAGCATTATTTTAATATGTTCCTCCATAGTGTCAATTTTAAATATGATCAGTGTATGACGCAATTTCACCATAGTCATTATATGTATATTCTAATACTACATATTTTGAAGAACCTGTTCCATTATATATTTTTGCCACTTGATGATTTTCATTATACTCAATTGATATAGTTCCATAACTATAAACACTTTCAATAAGTTCTCCTGTGTAAATATTAGAAGTACTATTTTCATTTTTGTAATTATTAGTTAGGAGTAAGCTATCTCCCACACTAATTGTCTTTAAATCTCCATATTTAACAAATAAATTTTTTTCATATATTGCACCTCCTTAAAGTTTTATTATACAAAAATTAAAAAACTCCCTTAAACTAAACCTAAGAGAGTTGTATAAATACCTATAAAATTTTTTAGTTATACATTAAGATCTCTATAATACTATCCTAGTGTATGAGTCTTTCCCCATATTTCTATTATACCAAATATTACCAATGATGTCAAACAAATCAATATCTCATAGAGAGTTTGAGAACTATAACTAATCCCCCACAACAAAATACTCTCAAATTCGGTTCACACCTCATTTACCTTTTCCCTTGGTTTCTTTTCTAATCTTTTTAAAGAACTGGGCAAGGCTCTAAAATCGGTCCGCGTTTGGCAAATCTCTTTTATTACCAATAAATTTTCCACCACTATCTCTTATAGATTCGATTCCGTGTTAAGCCGTCAAGTCAGTACTGAACAAAAAGTGTCCTGTTTTTAGTGTTTTTTCAGTTTTTTTTAATATAATTTTCTTTAATTAATCTCTAAAAATAGAAAAAAGCCCTCTGAAACAATTAAATTTCAGAAGACTAATCAATTTACTTTAATGCCTAACTGCTACTATATCTATCTTTTATATAGGTGTGTGTGACTATAAGTCTCTTGTTTAATTATCTTTTTTTGATAAATGATAGTTATATTCATATTTATCTAAATTATAATCTTTTATTGTTTGATATTTAATATTTAAATCACCATCAAAAATTTTAAAACTAATCGAGTCTTTTAATATTTCTTCTAAGTAATTATACTCACTATATTCACCAATTGATGCCAATGCAAGTGCATTTCTAAAATTTTTTGCATGTTTATCAATAAACTCTCTATTCACCTTAAATCCTATTGTTTTTAAAAAATAATATAGAAATAAAGTTACAACTCTTGTATTCCCTTCTCTAAAAGAATGAACTCGCCATATTGAGGAAATTATTTTAACAACTTTATTTATCATTTCGTTTTTTGGCAAGTCTTCCCATTTAGTTGAATCAAGAGCTTTTTGTATTTTTGTTAGTTCAAAATCAATTTTCTTATAGTCTGAATAATTAACTGACAATCCATTTAGTATAGGTTCAGTTTTATAAATATTAATTACTCTTTTTTCTCCTGCCCAATCATATACATTTTCAAATAAAATTTTATGTATTAAAAATATATCATTAACTTTGACTATTTCGATATCTGATTTTAATAACTTGATTATACCTAAATTAACCATTGTAGTTTCATAATCATCAAGTTTATTTTGTTCTTTAATATTTGCAAGATTCTTAAGTATATTTGTATCATCATATACATATGGATCTTTACTCATTTATAAAACTCCTTTTTATCGCAAATACAGCTGTTTCATAATCTATTTGTCCACTTGAGTATAAATTTAAAATATTTTTATTTTTTTCACTTACTTTACCATTGCCAGCAGTTGATTCAATAATCATTGCAAGATTAGTATATTCTTCATTATTAATTTTAGGCAGTTCTATTTCAAAAGGAAAACCACCCCTTAGAATAACTTGATTTAAAAACATTGATACTGCATACGAAGTATTAACACCCAATCTTTTAAAAATACTTTCTGACTGAACTTTCACATCAGGTTCTATTCTAATATGAATCAATTCAGTTTTATTTATCGATTTATTCATTTTAAACACCTCACACTATTATTGTATCACATTTGATATACATTATGCAAGTTATTTAGCTATCTTTTTAAAAATACTTTTAATAAAAAAGTCAGCAAGCATACTGCCTTTAATATTCTACTTGCTGACCAACTTACTTATCCATTAATTTCATTATTAATTTTTTCTAATGACTCAATTTCTTGATTACTAAAACCTATTTGTTTACTTCTATGCACTACTTCTTTAACTGCATCTTTGATAACTTTTACTAAAACATCATAGTCTTTATCACCTGAAATACTATTATATATTTTTAAAAGTTTTTCTACTTTATCAATCTTTTCTTCATTTGATAACTTACCATCATATGATATATACTTACCAAGTTTATTCCCAACAAATGTAGCAAGTTCATATAAGTTTAATGTCAATTAATTATAATACTCTTTAGTTCCTTTTTGATATAGTTGTTCAATTTTTTGTCCATTTGAATGATAAAATGATGGAAAATTATTTAGTAGTTCTAAAGCACCTTGTCTATCACCTTTTGCATATAACACTTTTGCTTTATAATTAATAGCATCAAGTCTATAGTTTTCTGCATTACAGCCTTCTAGTATTAAATCACATACTTTATTGATTTCTTTTTCGTTTTGAATTAATACTTTAGGATCATTATCTGCCATTCCACCTGTTGTAAAGAATAAGTAGTTAACCATTATTTCATAATCATTAGGATAGGCTGTTCTTGCAGTAATAGTTAATTCTTTTGCTTTATCCCAATCATTATTAACATACCAAGCGTTATGAATTTCTTCTTTAACTTTCTTTATTTCTTCTTCAATTAGCATATAGTCATATCCCATTAATTCATCAATCGATACACCAAAGAAATGTGATAAAGGAAATAATAGTGTAATGTCTGGGTATGTTTCGTTATTTTCCCATTTGCTAACGGCGGCAGGTGTAACATTAAAGATTTCTGCTAATCCTTCTTGAGTAATCTTTTTAGCTTTTCTTAATCTTTTGATGTTTTCTGAAATTTTAATATTCATAAATACATTCCTTTCTTAAAGCATATTTGCTTTTATATTATTTGTAATATCGGCCTTATATTACAACGTAAACTAGTTTACGTTAATATTATATAATCAAAAAAATGTATTTACCACCCACCGTTAGTTAACCATATATTAACTAAAAGTTAAGTTTTTAATTATTACTAAATTTATAGGTTCAAATCTCATCAACCGACTATTTTTCCAGCACTCCAAAAATAGCCTATGTTCAAATCCCTTTAATTGAACAAAAACCAAAATATCCATAGAAAATAAAAAAATTGCTCCAAATATGGAACAAAATCTTTTAAATAGGTAAACCTAATAGGTTTTAACCTCTATATTTCACTATAAGCATTATGAATCTATGATTCATATTGATGACTTATAGACACATTCTAATGGTGATTCGTACGGGATTCGAACCCGTGAATGCATGCGTGAAAGGCATGTGAGTTAAGCCACTTCTCCAACGAACCAATGGCGGAGTAGAAGGGATTTGAACCCTTGCGCCAGTTTCCCGACCTACACCCTTAGCAGGGGCGCCTCTTCAGCCTCTTGAGTACTACTCCATTGCTATAATATTATACCTTTTTTTCTTCTTTTTGTCAAACAATATGTAAAATCATTGAAAATTAAAAAATGTAAATAATTGCATACGAATTTAAATATTGGTAATAATATTTTTGAAAGGAAGATGAATAATATGCCAAAACTACAATGTAAAGTCAATCAATGCGCTCACAATGCAGACGGATTATGTGCTAAAAACTATATTGATGTTGATGGTCCTGAATCACATAATAAAAAAGAAACATCTTGTAAAAGTTATTTATTAAAAGACGTAGACACCTATAATTATGAATTTGCTGAAATGGGTAACAATCCATCTTTACAAACAGAAGTTTATTGCGATGCAATTAACTGTGTATATGAAAAAGGACAAAGATGTTATGCTGATCGTATTGAAATTGCTAATGTTGATTCAGAACAAAGTACGAATAAACAATCTAGAAAACCAGAAACCACTCATTGTAAAACATTTGAACCAAGAGACTAATTGATATGATGAAAATAGCTTTTATAGCTATTTTCTTTTTATTTGTTAAATACTTGCCTTTTTTTAAAATATTTGCTATAATAATAAAGCAAAGTTATAAAGGGGCATCGTACAACGGTAGTACACCGGTCTCCAAAACCGTCAATGTGGGTTCGATTCCTACTGCCCCTGCCAGTCTTAAATGGCGAATATGGTGAAGTGGTTAACACAGCGGATTGTGGCTCCGTCATGCGTGGGTTCGAATCCCACTATTCGCCCCATTAGAGTTAAGTATAGCTGATACGTAAGTATTGGCTATTTTTTCTTTATATAGGGTAAATACTGCAATATTTAATGATTTATAGGGTATTTCTGCAATAAATATAGCAGTAGTAGTATATATAGCATTTATATATAAATTTAAATCGTTAAATTATTATTAATCGTTAAACTACTACTTACTATATATAAGCATATATAAGAAGAAATATAAAATTTTATAAATACCCCCACGTGACACGTGACAAACGTGACAAACGTGATAGAATCAGTTATATTAAGAATAGCATCGAATATATTTTTGTGTTAAACTATTTATAGTTTAATTCAAGTGTTATAACTTTATTAATGGGGTGTTAAGTTGGGTAAGCAGCGTTTAAAATTTGGAACAATTAAAAGTGAGAATGATTTTTGCTCTTTTTTAAAACAGTTTTCTTCATTGGGAATAATAAAGTCAACATATAATCTTTCGAAAGAGGTATATTTTAGCGGCTGCTCAATCGAGTCGCTTCAACGTCATGTATCAGAAAGAGATGCTAGAAATGGACAAGTTTTGGATCAAGATGTTTTAATACAACCTTGGCAGTTTGCCGATCTTATTTATAAAAGTGTAATTTATAGTAATGATTACAAAGGTGTAATTGATTTAAATGATAATATGTATTTACTTACATTAGTAGAAACTAATGAGTATATTTCTTTTGTCACTAGCGATTTAATTAAGGAATTACATTCTGGATTTGATATTTCATTGTTTATGTATGGCTTTGGAGGAGAACAATTTAAATATGAAGCACAATTTATTTTCTTTTAAAATTTAATTAGAGAATTATATATAATTTTTACGATATCAAAAAAATATAAATCTGTTATTAATCCTGAAGAGATTGTAAAACAAGAAATTGGTGTCGAATGGAAAGATTTAGTTTTAGTATTATTTGGTATTTTTATTGATTCTTTATTTCATCAAGATATTAATGAGGCAATTAGTTATTTAACATTTGATCCTGGAAAAAATAAGAAAGAAATATTTGAAAAAGTCACTTATTATTATTCTGCTGACTATGAAACTATAAGAAATAGTAATCTTGGAAGACAAATATTTTATGTTAAACCTTATATAAAAACGCAAAGAAAAGGACTGTTGACAGCGAGTGTATATTTTAATCAATTTATAGTAGAACACTCAGTGTTTTGGATTATTAGAAACTATTATTTAAATAAACCAAAAAATGAGCGTCAGACATTTACTGATGAATTTGGACGACTTTTCGAACACTATTTAGAAGAATTGTTCATTTCTTACAGCGTAAACTATAAAAAAGTCCCTGAAGAAAAAGAACAAAGAGCTGATTGGCATCTTACAATCGGACCTTATGATATTTTAATAGAGCAAAAATCTGCTGTACTTCCTATCAACATAAAGCAGCAATTAACTGATTTTAAGGCATATAAAAAAGAAGTACATAAAACAATTCATAAAGCATTAACACAATTGGAAGCAACTGAAAAAGATTTACATATCAATAAGCCAATAAAAATTATACTTTGTTATGATAATTATATTGATGCAAATATTTTGCCACATGTTTTTGAAGAAGATTGTCCAGTTGTTAATGATGGAAGATATTATGTGGCAAATATTATGGAAATAGAAATGTTTATTGAGCTAGCATCTACAAATTTTAGTTTATTCGAAATTGTTATTAAAGATATGCTAAGACGAAGTACCAAGTATAATGAAAAAGGACTATCTTTATTAAAGATAATGAGAGATAATGGATATAACAAAGATTCTTACTGGACTTCACCTATATTCGATGAATATAAAAATCTTTTAAAGGATGTAAAAGATAGACATAAATTTTTTAAAGAAAAAATAAAACTCTAGCCATCTAAACTAGAGTTCAATATTTATTATTGAGCCATCTTTGAAATTGAATTCGAGGTGGCTATCTTTATATACTTTTATGTTGATTATTGTTAAATTGAAGAGTTTATCGTTAAATTCTAAATTCAGTGTATCGGTAGCTTTAATCTCATTGATGAAGGCTTGAAGCTTAATCGATTGTCTATTCCTATCGACTTGTTCAGCCATAAGCTTATTGTATTTATCCTGAGCTTCAGTAAATCTTTTAACTAGATCCACATATTCTTCCATGTAAGCTTCATACTTCATTTGTTTCTTTTCTTTGTTGAAGATGTGTTGGTCACATAAACCACTAACTACTAGCATTTCATTCTTGGCTTGTTCCATTGGCTTAGATAGATTTACATCTAGTAGTTTTTCTTTTACTAGAAGAAGATTTGAAATAAGAAGGTCCTTATCTTTAAGAAGAATGTTTAATGCTTTTAAATAGGTATTTTTAATTGTTTCTTCATCAAGAGTAGGAGTAGTGCATTTAGTTCCATTAAATTTATTATTACATTGCCATACGACATGTCTATAGATATCATTTGAATGCCACACCTTAGGCCCATATATAGAACCACAATCAGCACATATGACTCTACCGCATAATACGTTATTACCATGACTTCTAACTTGATTATTAAGTTCAAGTTCAGCTTGTACTAATTCCCATTCATCAGGATTAATTATTGCTGGATGAGAATCTTCAACATAGTACTGTGCGACCTCACCATTATTCTTTTTAAGTTTCTTTGTTAAGAAGTCTACAGTGTATTTCTTTTGAAGAAGTGCAGAACCTTTATATTTCTCATTTCTTAAAATTGAATCAACAACATTATATTGCCATTTAGTTTTACCGCTTGGAGTTGGTACACCTTCTTTAGTTAATGTACTAGCGATTGTTGATTGGCTTTTGCCTTCAATAAACATTCTATAAATCCTTCTTACGATTTTAGCACCTTCAGGTTCAATCTCAGGAAGTCCATTTTCACCTTTCTTATATCCTAAGAAGCATTTATAGGGTAGGGCAACTTTACCATCCTGAAATGCTTTTCTTTTACCCCAAGTAACATTTTCTGATATTGACCTGGATTCTTCTTGAGCAATACTAGACATAATGGTTAGAAGAAGCTCTCCACCAGTACCAAAGGTATAAATGTTTTCTTTTTCAAAAAAGACTTCAACACCTTTATCTTTTAACTTTCTGATGTTCACTAAAGCATCAACTGTATTTCTTGCAAAACGGGATATGGATTTAGTTACAATTAAATCAATTTTTCCTTTTAGGGCATCATCAATCATTTGTTTAAATCCGTCACGCCTTTTAGTGGAAGTACCACTAATACCTTCATCAGTATACACATTTACAAATTCCCATTCATCATTAGCTTTGATGTATTTAGTGTAATAATCAATTTGAGCTTCATATGAAGTAAATTGTTCATCTTGGTCTGTTGATACTCTAGCATAGGCAGCTACACGTCTTTTGTGTGGCATGTTCATTGCTATATGAGTATGGGGATTAATTGTAGGTTTAATTACTGTTACTTTTGCCATTGCTAGCCCTCCTTAGTTTATGTTGCTCTAGTGTTTTTTGTCTTGCTAATGCTTTCTTTTCTGGAGTCCAAGAAAGACTTCTAGATTTGTTTTCCCATTTGATATCTTTTAAAGTTCCATCCCTAAAAACATAAGTAAGGATATTATCATTTTTAACAATTATCTTTTCTATTTTCTTTTTAAATAACTTTTCATCAAAAGAAGTAGTACCTAGTACTTTGTTTGTGACTTCAAATAAGATTTCTTCAGGAACTTGTTTGGAATTGCAGGCTTTAACTCCTTTCTCGTTGTTAGTTCTACAAAGCCAAACATGTTTATATGGAGTGGTTTTTCTTGAATAGTGCTTGCCACAACATCCGCATTCCAGCATTCCACTAAAAGGAAGTATTAGAGGTTTTGTAACTTTCCAATTTATACTTTCTTTTCTTGCTTTAAGCATCTCTTGAACTTTATTAAAATAATCTTTAGATATAATGCCTTCATGTGAATCTTCAACATAATATTTAGTAAGCTCTCCATTATTAATAAGTGTTCTTTTAGAAATAAAATCTTTGCAGTAAGTCTTTTGAAGTATCTTATCGCCAGTATAATATTCGTTTGATAACATGCCTCTAATTGTAGATTTAGAGAAGAATATATTGTTTCTAGTTTTTATTCCTTCAGCTTCAAGTATTTTAGTAATTGCTTGAACGCCATTACCATCTAGGTATAAATCAAATATCTTTTTAACAACCTTAGCTTCTTCAGGAATAATCTCATATTGGTTATTTTCATATTTGTAACCATATAGGTGAGTACCCCAAGATAAGCCTTCTTCAAAATTCTTTTTAACTCTCCATTTCATGTTTTCAGAAACTGATCTAGATTCTTCTTGAGCATATGAGGCAAGGATTGTAAGAAGAAGTTCACCATCTTTAGATATGGTGTGAATGTTTTGTTCTTCAAAATAAACATCAATATTGTTTTCTTTAAGTTTTCTAACAGTCTCTAAGAGCGTAACTGTGTTTCTAGCAAATCGGGTAATCGATTTAGTAATAATTAAATCTATATTGCCAGAAATGGCATCATCAATCATTCTTTGAAATGAATCTCTTGATTCTGTTGTGCCTGTAATACCTTCATCTACATAAATATCTACAAGCTTCCATTTAGGATTATCTTCAATTAAATGTTTATAATAATCAATTTGAGCCATTAATGAATGGTGCATTGTTTCTTTATCAACTGATACACGAGCATATGCTGCAACGTTAACTAATTTAGTTTCATTATGATTAATAAATATAACCTGGTTAATTATCCTTTCCATCGGTTCCTCCTATAATTTTGATTTCATCAATAGTGCCAATATCAAATAGCTCTATTGTGTATTTGATGGCTTCCTCCTCAGTCCAACCGAGGGAATTAATATAATAGTTGATTAAGTAATTAATCCCCTCAGTGCTGGTCTTATGTTGTTCACATAACTTAAGTAATTTTTCTTTTAAATTATTCATGATAAACCTCCTTTAGGTCATACATATATATCACTCTAAAGAGGATTTATATCAAGTTAATTTGATACGAAAATAGAGGTGCTATTTAAGCCATGATTTGCTGCAACAATAGAAGATGCATCCATATAATCTTTATCGGTTAGAACGCCATTTTCATGGAGCATTTCAAGAATTAAAACACTTAAGTTATAAACAATGAGATTATTAGATTTGTATTTTTCTAAGAGATTTCTTGTAACATTCCCTTGAGCAGAATTTGCGACGTTTGTTTCCATAACTTAAAAACTCCTTTCCACAGTGTTCACATACTAATTTGTAGTATGCTTGTTTGTTAACTTGATCTAAATGAGAATTCCAATATTGATTCCTGCATTTATCACAACAAAACTTTTTATTTTTCTTTCCTTTAGTGGTAGTTAGTGTCTTACCACAATTCAAACATTTAATTGATTTAGGCATCATATTTTTATGTCTTTTGAAATAAGATTTGATTGTTTCAAGCTTAATACCAGTAATCTTTGATATTTCTGTAGGCATAATACCTTGAGCTCTTAATTTTCTTATTTCAATACGTTCTTTATCAGTCATAACCTTAAAATTCCTCCTTTTTATTTCGTTATTTCGCGATTTTATAGTTTGTTGGTTAATTTATTGCTACAGCTAAAACAAGTGGTTTAACGGCGTTTATTGGGGCTTTGGTTATTGGGATTTAGTATTTTAATGGATAGGGGGATATACCCCCTTTGAATTCGCAATTTTTTGCGTGAAACCCCACCCCGGTGTCCAAATGAATAGCTGTAGAGATTTAGATCCCCCTACCCCCCCTAGAAAATAAATTTTGAGGGAAGAGGTAGTACTATTAGTAATCCTGTGTGACACGTGACAAACGTGACAGAATTGGTAAATCATCTAAGAATTCATCACAGCCATATTCAAGATAGAAACCATACTTAATTAGTTCTTCATCTATGACTGTAGTAAGTTTGGATTCAATACAATTAACTAAACGTTTTAGACCTTCAATAATTGCATTCATTTTGTTTTTTGGTACCGCCATAACATGAATTAGTTCTAGTGAATCATCTTTACTAAGTGCCATCTCAAACGACATTTCATTATTTGACTCATTATAGAAATCAATATTAATTTTAAAATGACTATTAATCTTAATTGAGAAGTCATAGTTTAATTGCATGTCTTCGTATGATTTTTCTAGTTCATAGAAAGCATCGATTTTATCCATTAGTGTTTTCCTCCTTTAAAATTAATTAGTTGATTTAATCCTTCAACTTCATAATTGATATTGGTAGGACCAAGACCAAATGCGGCGATTGAATATCCTTCAAAATCATTATCAGTTAATTTCATTGTAAATTTCTCGATGATATGAATTGCTTTAACCACATCTTCATGTGGGATATTAGAAATTTCTAGAATCACAGATTTCTTATTAATCCACACCCACATCTTTGCTTTTTTAGATGCTTTTAAAGTATTGATTCCATCAATTTCAATATCATATTTTTCATTAATTATGTACCAAAGGTCAGTAGAATGGTCCTTGGTATTTAGTTTATGTTTGTCCAATTGATTCATAATTGAACGTTGTATAGGCTTAATCTTTTTGCTCATTTTATTTTTCCTCCTTGTTATTTTGATTAAAGATTATTGGATTAGATAAATAGGATTCGGTTTTCTTATTAGTTTGTTTAACTTGAATGTATCCATATTCAACTAATCGATTAAGAACTGGTGTTAGGGATTCAACGGTTTTAAAGGATCTACTTGCTCGAAGAATATCCCTTTTGCTGAATTCATAAAAACCATTCTTTTTAATGTTTGCTAGCACATATTCAGCTTGTTTATTGATTGGATCAATTCCCATAAGTGAATAAGATGCTTTTGCGTGTTCAATGTAATATCTACCAATTGATATAGCATTAGCCATATCATCCTTAGATATTTCAAGTGATGGTGTTATATCAAAGAAAGGATTAAATTGATCTTTGTTGAATCTTGCTAGTAGGGCAGATATACGGAGCACATTACCTACAAGCTTTCCTCTCCAAGTCTTAATCTCAGTATTTTCACCCATGATTTTTTCGTTTTCATCATAGAACGCTTCAAAGATAGTACTTGCTTCGCTACTTAATCTAACAATCTGATCATCAATAAGGTTTTCTTCCTCATTTAGTACATCTTTGACTTTCATGTCATAGAGTCTAGAAACCTCAGATGGAATAGGATAAGTATAAAACTTTCTTTTTCCAATTAATGATTCAGGTAGTGCATATAAAAATCTTGTTGTTAAACCTTTACCTTCAAATGTAGTATTGCTGATTAACTGTGATAAAACACTTGGTTGAACTGACAATAGAATAGTAAGTGTAGGATGCTTAATAAAACTTCCTGAACGACCAATTCTATCAACTCTAATTGAGTCACCAGAATAGCTTTTTAAGAAGACATCGATGTTTACACTTTTGTTATACATCCCTGCAAGGACATCAAAGATACCACCTTCAGTTGATATAACAGCGGTTTTACCATCTGAATCAGCTAATACTGAAGTTAGCTTTTCTGTTGTAATATCATCAACATATAACTTCTTAGGTTTTACCTCTTTAAAACTATCTAATTGCTTAGACACTTCAGTGACATCATTTTCTGTAGCTTTACCTTTAGCGAATTGATTCTCGATAGTTTTCTTTTTAATTTCTAAAGCTGATTTATGAATGCGAGATGCTTCAAATCTATAACCATTGTCTTGGTTGTATTTCAACTCATATTCATTTATTGGTCTTAGCATTAAGCCGATGATAGCTGATTTTCTTTCACTAGGTTCAGCAATAATTAATGTGTAAAGATTAACTGGTTCATTCCAATCCGCCTTACCTATAACCTTATATCTACCTTGCATGCAAAGTGACATAATAGCTAAAGAAGCAGTAGCAGCCATATCAACTGGTGTTTGCGTAGTCTCTGCTACGGCAACCACATAATCTTTTATGATTTTAGGTAATGCATCAACAGGAAATGTAGGTAGCGTAGGCTTTTCAAAAGGAATAGGTGTATCCCATTTGATTTCAGCTGGTTTATTGTATTCTTCAGGTTTTGTATAATTAGGATTAGTAACAACTTTATTCTTATAGAATTTAGCAGCACTTTTCCAAATTAGGTTTAATTCAGCCTTTTCTAGTGGCGGCTTACATTTTCTAGCTGCCTCTCTATATTTAGATTTAGATTCATCACTAATTCCATATTTCACTAGTAAAGAACAAGCAATCTTATGCATCGTAGCATTTCTTGAGCCTTCTGGTATAACTTCACCAAGTTCACTAAATGCTTTTTCACTTATTACATCATCTAAAAATTTATTTAATGTAATAGTGCCTTCGTGATATTCAACTAGAGGTTCAGTTGTACCTGCTAGAAATCTTGCTGAATCTTTAGCATTAGGATCAATTAAAGGACAATAATCATATAATCTTTCCTTTATTGCTTTATATTCATCAGCATTAGTTATTTCATCTATTAAGAAGATGACATGAAATCTAGGACGAGGACCATATTCGGTTTTACCTTTTCCTATTTTAGGTTTCATATGTGACTTAGAGTAATGAACTAAATGAGGAACTCCACTAAACATTTCATTAATAGAAGTAGATGTAACCCAGTCATCTGGATTATTTGAATGATCATTATCAAAATCTACACCAACACAATTAGAAGAAATGAAGTTATCGATTGACCTATAATTATCCTTATATTTCGCACACACGTAATCATGTGATACAGCCTTCTTTAATGATTCGATATCAGTAACATCAACCTCATTTGGATATAGACAGTTATTATATTGTTGAAGGCAGTTAGAATAATAGATTTTAAATGGTATATTCATTACTTCACACCTTCTTTATTTGAACTATTTTCCTTTAACCATCTCTTGAATTCCTCAATAGGAATGATGATTCTTGTCCCAATTCTTATCGAAGGGAATCCAGGAGTCTTAGTTACTTCATATGCTTTAGGAACTGAGATACCAAGTTGGCTTGCTAGTTCTTGAACACTAATAGTTTGTTTTTCCATTTTGTTTTCCTCCATAATTTAGATTTGAATTCAAGAGACTTAAGGACTTACCCAATTTAGAATCAAATAATTTCTAATCGTTAAACAAGCAATTGGGTGAAACCTGATTAAACGGCTATCAATTAAATGAAACTAAAATCCGTTAAATCTCTTGTTTTCGATACCATTTTAATATATAATGTAACGAAAGAGAATATTTCAAAACGTGACATAAAATGTGACAGTTGTGGTGGTGATAAAATGGCATATATAAAAAAGAAAAAAATCACCTTTCCAAAGGCTAATAATCAACATTTAGGCTTAGTTGATATTGGTGGTGTAGGTGAAATTGTTTATAAAGTTGTTAAGTTCAAAGACTATGATTATGATGATCAAGCTAATATCGTTGATAAAGGAATAAAAGGAAAAATAATATATCCATTAGACCCTTATGAAGCACCAAATTTAGATACTGATTTAGGTTTGACTGGTAAAAAGTTAATTGTGTCTTTATGTAATTTAGCAGAAGAAATCAATTTTAAAGAATATCATAATGATGTAGAAGTAGCATCCTTAGTAATGAATTGGTGCAAAGAATATTTTCATCCTTATAATATTGAATCCTTATATGAAAAATATAGAGAACTTGAAAGAGGGGAAAAGGATAGAAAATATTATCAAGAATGGACAGATGGTGTATTTAATTTGAATACTTTCATTGATGATTTGGCACAGCTTTATAGCTTATTTACTTATATATATGCTTTTTTAGAGTGTCTAAATGGTAATCCTGAATTTGCACTTAATTATGATAAAAGTGGTCATTACTTCCATACAGTTCCCTGGTTTGCTGATTACATGGCTAGAATTGATGTTGAAAAATATGATATCGATCCTAGCTGGGATGATATTACTAGAGCAATAAAAGACTCAGAACATTCTAAGATGCATTTGAACACAAAAGAAGAATTTAGAAAAGCAGTAGTAGCAGATAAAGCTAATATTTATAAAAAAATAGAGAATATGATTCCAGAGATTAAATTAAGATTAAACTATGATATTGATAGAAATAAATGTGAGTTAGTTGCAAATGTAGAATCTATATTTGATATTTGTTACTACAGTATTGCTAGATTACTTGCTGCTAATGCACCAAGTGAAGATCCTAATACTGATAAATATAGCGTCTACGATTTGGGTGAGTCAGTTTCATTTTGTGAAGTGTGTGGAAGGATGTATATAAAGAGTGGCAACAATCAAAAGTGCTGTGGTGATGAAGCTTGTATAAGAACTATCAACAGGAAAAGACAGGCTAGACATAGGCAAAAGCTAAAAGAAAATAAATGAATTAGGAGTCTTCCGGTTATGAGTATATAACTTATTTGTAATAAAATACATCTCAAACGGAAGACTTTTATTGTGTTTTTAAAAAATATATGATATACTTATACTAAGTGATTATGTCTGGAGGAATAAAAATGAATAAAAAGGTATATTCATCTGCGATTAAAAAGACCCCTTTTGAGTATTTACCTTCTAAAATCATTGCTAAAATGATTCAAAATGGTCTTCTTTATGAAGAAGCTTTTGACAGATGTGTAAATCAAAATGAGTTAAATGTTGTGTCTGATGAAAGACGAAAAGAAATATTTAATGTCTGTTATGATAGACTAGTAAATTTAGATAATACATTATTAAAGGAATTTATTGATGGAAGTATATCTACAAGTAAATTTATTTTGGTATATGCTATTGCTTCAAATGATCCATTATTCCTTGAATTTCTTTTAATACAATATAGAGATACTTTATTAGGAAATAAGAAATATATATCAATAAGTGATTTTGATGATTTCTTTAATTTGATGAAAGAAAAAAATGCAGTAGTTGCAAAATGGACTGATACAACATTGAAGCAGCTTGCTGGTGGTTATAGAAACATATTAGTAGAATCAGGGCTTGGTGAAAGAATAAAGAAAAATATTTATTCTAGAAATGTTATTGTGAGCCCTAACGTGATTAAAAGAATAGAAAATATAGGTGATAAAGCCTTTTTACAAGCTGTGTTAGGAGTGAAATAATGGAAAACGAAAGATCATTAACTGAAAGATTTGCTGCTATTGAATCTAAATTAGCTGATTCAAAGGTATTACTAGAATTAGGAAAAGCGAATGAATTACCATTCTTTATATTTGATTATGATCCTAAACAAGAATTAATCGTTAGAGATGAAGTTAAAAAGTTGAAGAAAAATAATCCAAATATTCAAGAGTTTGATTTGTTTGAAATGGTTGTAGAATTCTTAAAAAAAGAAGGATACTTAGATACAGTAAAAGAATACGAGACACAATATGATTCAAATATATTATTGAGTCAATTGTTTCAACCATTTTTATCACTCGAAGAAGATAATAATCCTGTGATGCAATATTTTATTGATAATGTAAAAGATGATGGAAATCACATTGTATTAATAACTGGTGTTGGAAAGGTTTATCCAATAATTAGAAGCCATACAATACTAAATAAATTACAACCAGTGATAAAGAAAAATCCAGTGGTTATGATGTACCCTGGAAGATATGATTTAAATAATTCAATGTGCCTAAGATTGTTTGATAGATTAGGCGACGATAATTACTATAGAGCCTTCCCATTAGAGGAAAGAATGACTAGGAGGTAAATAACTATGATGAAAATAGAAAAATTATTTAAGAAAGATATAAATCGTGATATTCAAGGTGTCGTTACTATTGGTAATGAAGAAGAATCAAGAAAAAAACAAGAGCTAGAAGAATATGTTTGTACTCAAGAAGTAATTAAAAACTTTAGAACATTCTTCAGTGCATATAAAAAATCTATAAGCCAACCAACTGAACAAGTTGGATCATGGATTACAGGTTTCTTTGGTTCTGGTAAATCTCACTTCTTAAAAATATTAGGTTATTTACTTTCTAATGAAATTGTTGATGGAAAGCATGCAGTTGAATATTTCGATGAAAAAATAAAAGATGAAATGATTAAAGCTGATATGCAATTATCTGCTAATCAAAATAATTTAGTCGTTTTATTTAATATTGATGCAAAAGCAAAATCTGATGCTAAAAACAAAAATGTTTCTATTATGGAGACTATGCTAGGAGCATTTAATGAGAAATTAGGATATTTTGGTGTTACTCCTTGGCTTGCAGAGTTTGAAAGAAATCTTGATAATGAAGGACTTTACGATTCTTTTAAAGAAAAGTTTTCTCAAAAAACAGGAAAAGTATGGATTGATTCAAGAAGAGTCGCATTAATTTTTACAGATAAGATTGCAGAAGTATTATCTGAATTAAAAGGCATTTCTATGGAATCTGCTAAGGCATATATTCAAGATGCTCAAAAGAATTATTCATTAAGCATTGAAGAATTCTCTAGAATTGTTGCTGAATACATTAAAAAGACAGGAAGAAGAGTAGTATTCCTAATTGATGAAGTTGGTCAATTTATCGGAACACGTGGTGAATTGATGCTTGGACTTCAAACAGTTGAAGAAGAATTAGGAAAAGCATGTAAAGGAAAAGCATGGATTGTTGTTACATCACAACAAGAAATCAAGGAATTAGTTGAAAGTGCTAATAGAAATGCACAAAATGACTTTTCAAAAATTCAAGGTAGATTCCCTGTAAGATTAATGATGTCATCATCAAATGCTGATGAAGTTATTAAAAAGAGATTATTAGATAAAACTGATGATTCAGCAAATATTTTAGGTGCTTTATACACTGAAAATAAAGATAGATTAAACAATTTATTAATATTCCCACAAAAGCCAAAATGGACTGGTTATGAAAATGAAAAACAATTCATAGATTGTTATCCATTTGTAAATTATCAATTTGAATTGCTTCAATTAACATTCACAGCAATAAGAGAAAGTGGTATGTCAGAAGGTAAGCACATTTCTTCTGGTGAAAGAAGTTTAATGAATGCTTTCCAAAAGAGTGCTATTTCTAAGAAGGATAGAGAAATTGGTGAGTTAATACCATTTAATGCTTTCTATGAAACTATTGAAGAATTCATGGATCATGACATTAAAAAGATTTTTGCTAGTGCAGAAAGAAGACTATCTAATCCGTTTGATATTGAAGTTTTAAAAGTGTTATTTATGCTTAAGAACGTTAAAGATATGGAACCAACACTAGAAAGAATATCTACTTTAATGGTTACTCATATTAATCAAGATAAGAAAGAATTAAAAGATAGAATTAAAGAATCTTTAGAAAGACTTATTGGTGAAACACTAGCTCAAAAGAATGGTGAAAGATACGAATTCTTAACAAACAAAGAGCAAGATGTTAATAGAGAGATTAATAAAGCTCAATATTCTACATCTGAAGTAATCAATAAGATTAGAGAAATTATCTTTGATAATGTTGTTGAAATTGGTAATAAATTCACATATGGTAAATACCAATTCAGCTTAAATCGTTATGTTGACGATAATATTCAAGGAACTGATTCACAAGATAACCTTACAATAAAGATTTATACTCCTTGGACTAAAAATGAAAAGGATTTAAGAGTTGAATCCATGTCTGGTGCTTTAGTTGTTGATTTAACTAATGGTGCATATCTTGAAGAATTAATTCAAGCTAATAGAATTCAAACTTTTGATAGAAACAATGCTTCTGGTGCTGATTCAGTATTAATCGATATTTTAACAAAGAAGAGAGCTGAAGCAGAAGAAAGAATTAAGAGAGCAGAAAAGAATATCCGTTCATCGATTGAAGACTGTTCAATTTATCAAAATGGTTCTGAAATTGTATCTTCTAGTAAGGATGCAAAGAAACGTATATTAGAAGGTTTAGAAAAAGTATTAAAGAATAAATATCATAAGATTGATTATGTTAAGACTTTTATAAATAAAGCTGAAGATATATCAGTTATTTTAAGAAATCAACAACAAAGCATGTTTGATGATATTTTCTCAACTGATTCTAATGGCTTAGCCTTAAAAGAAGTGTTTGATTTTATCAAAGATGAAAAAACATGGCAAAGAAAAGTTACTATTTCTTCATTAACTACTAAGTTTGGCAAAGCTCCATTTGGATATAGAGCAAATGATGTTAGAGGTTTAGTTGCCACATTATTACATGCAGAAAAATTAAAATCAAAGATTTCTGACCAATTACAAAATATTCATTCTCAAAACTTTATTTGGGAATTCTCTCATGGCTCACAAGATGAAAGAATTGTTATTGAGATTCAAACAGAAGTTGATCCACAAATCTTAATGAAAGTTAAGAGAATTATGAAGGATGCATTTGATGTAACTATAAATAATAAAGAAAATGATTTGAGAGATGAATCTTTGCAATTCTTTAAGGCAAAGATTGACGATTTAAGAAAAATATCTTATGGCCAACAAGGCCAATATCCAGGCAAATCATTAGTAGAAGAAATGTTATCAGCATTTGCTACTATCACAGCTTCTAGTGATTCGGAGACAGTGTTTAATAAAATCATTTCTAAAGAGAATGACTTGAATAGATTTGGTGGAAAGATTGATTCTATAATTGCTTTCTATAATCAAGCTGGTTCACAAATGAAAACTTGGAATGCGGCAAAAGACATTTATAGTTATTATCGTGAAAATCAATTATTTATTCCTGAACTTGAAGATATGAGTGATTTAATTGGTGAAATTACAGATATTTTAGGTATGGATGAACCATTCAATTCCATTGCTAAACTTGGAACATTAGTTCAACAAGCAAATGAAATAAAAAATGGATTATTAGGAAAGAAAGTTGAGATTGCAAAGAAGACAATTAATGATTCGCTTGATTTAATAACAAAAGAATATAGTGAAGCAATGAATAAGACTTATTCTAAAGAAGAAACAAAAGAATCAATTGAAACGTTATATCAATCAGAAAAGAGTTTATATAGCAATTTACTAGGAATGCTAGATACTTTCGATAAAATATCATCTTCTGAAATGAAAGCTGTTCAAGAAGTAAATACCTTTAGAGCAGAACTTGCAAAGATAATAGCAGCAGATGGTGGAGTTAAACCACTTAAAAAAGTTAATGTTAAGGCATCTAATTTAATTCCAGTTGCTAATAGAAAGATTACATCAAAAGATGATATAGACCATTTGGTTGATAATATTAAAACACACTTAGAATCATTACTTAAGGATAATGAAGAAGTAGATATCGATTAGGAGGGCTTTTAGATGAATAAGAAAGCTTTACTTGAATATGCATTATTTGCAAGAAAAGAATTAGAAACGCAAATAGCATTATCATTAAACAAATTAGGTATATATAAAGACCATATAACAAAAGCAAATGTTGTTGGTGACTTTACTATTATTGAAGGAACTCAAGAAACATTTCCTAAAAGAGTATATGCGTTAAGAAACAGTATTGTTGAAAATGAATTTCATTTAAAAAATCAGAAATTTGATAATGTTGTAGAAGAATTTGCATATACTTGGTTTAATAGAATTGTTGCTATTAGATTCATGGAAGTTCATGATTATTTTCCTCATGGATTTAGAGTTTTAACCTCTAGAGATGGATCTTATGAGCCTGAAATTTTAAAGAATCTTCCGTATGTACTAGACGAATTAGATTTAAAAGAATCAGTTATCAGATCTTTAAAAGAACAAAATAAGACAGAAGAATTATATCGCTATGTTTTGTTTAAACAATGTAATAGATTGTCTAAAGTATTCCCTGAATTATTTAAAAGAGGGGATGAATATTTAGAATTATTACTTCCAAACAACTTATTGTCACAAGATTCTATTATTAGAAAACTTGAAACTATTCCAGAAGCAGATTTTTTAAATGATGTAGAAATAGTTGGATGGTTATATCAATATTATGTAGCATCAAATAGAGAAGAATTTAGGAAAGCAAAAGTTGTAACTAAAGATTTGATTCCTACATTATCTCAAATATTTACGCCTGATTGGATTGTAAGGTATATGGCTGAAAATTCAGTTGGTAGATTATGGTTAGAATCATATCCTAATTCTTTATTACGTAGTGATTTAAAGTATTATGTAGATGATGCTAAGCAAGATGATGAAACAAATAAAAAACTAGAAGAAATTAAATATAAGAATGTTGATCCTGAAAAAATCAAAGTTATCGAACCGTGTAGCGGTAGTGGTCACATTTTGGTATATGTGTTTGATTTACTATTCAAGATGTATTTAGAAAAAGGTTATAACTCAAAAGATATCCCTAGCCTAATTCTAAAGAATAATTTATATGGTTTAGATATTGATAAAAGAGCTGCTCAATTAGCAAAATTCTCTTTAATCATGAAAGCTAGATCTATTGATAATAGATTCTTTAATGAAGATAGATTTGTTAGACCTAGAGTATTTGAAATCATTGATAGTAAATTATTAAAAGAGACCAACTATCGTGAAAGTATGAAATCATTACATTTTAGTGAAGATTCAATAAAAATGGTTGATTTCTTATATGATACCTTTGAAAACGCGAAGATAATAGGCTCTTTGCTAAAAGTTCCTGCAAGAGATTATACTGGATTATTGGATGACATTAAGCGCTGTAAAGAAAATGAATATCCAAATCTATTAGAAATGAATTTCTTTAATGCTGGAATCGATTGCATTAAATATTTAGTCAAAGTTGCTATGACTTTATCTAGAAAATATGATGTAGTAATTACTAATCCGCCATATCTAGGGATTAGTAATCTCGAAGAACCAGGAAAATCATATTTAATTAAAAACTATCCAGATAGTAAATCAGATATGTTTGCTATGTTTATGGAAGTAGATTACATAAAGAAAAATGGTTTTAGAGCATTAGTAAATCCAGATTCATGGATGTTCTTGGTTAGCTTTGAAAATTTAAGAAAGAAGATTATTAAGAATGAAATGGTTGTGAGTATGCTTCACCTAGGAATGGGTGCCTTTGATGCGGTCGTTCAAACAACAACATTCGTTCTAAGAAATACAGCTATACCTTCAAATGGTGTATATTTCCGTCTTGTAGATGAAAAAGACAAAGAAGCTGCATTCCTTGCGGGGGGGGGGTATAGTAATGAATCTTAGTGTTTATAATTTAATTCCTAGTCAGGCATTTGCATATTGGATCAGTAATGCTGCTTCAAAAAATTTGAATAGAAGAACGCTTAAGAATGTTTTAGTTACTAGAACAGGAATGGCTACAGCTGATAATGATAAGTTTTTAAGATATTGGTTTGAAGTTTTACAACAAAAAGAATGCTTTGAAGCTACAGATATTATTAATGCAGTTTATACAGGTAAAAGATGGTTTGCATACAACAAAGGCGGGGATTATCGCAAGTGGTATGGTAATAATGATTATGTTGTTGATTGGGAAAGTGATGGAAAGAGAGTTAAGAACAATATAGATCCCGAAACAAAACGAATTAGAAGCCATAATTATAATGGTGAATATAGTTTTCAAGAAGGCATTACATGGACCGAATTATCAACAGGTTCGTATGCGGCTAGATATTCTGAAAAAGGTTTCTTATTTGACTCTTCAGGTGCAAAAGCATTTACTGATGATAAAAAATATTTGGAGTCATCTTTAGGTTTTTTAAATTCTAAAGTTTCCCAGTTCTATTTTGATTTGGTTGCACCTACATTACACTATAAGCCAGGTGATGTTGATAAATTACCTTTAGTATTTGAACCAACAAGTGACATAAACGAGTTTGTCGAGGAAAGTATAGAGTTAAGCAAAGAAGACTGGGATGCATTTGAAACATCGTGGAATTTCAAAAAACATCCACTAGTATAGGAGGTTTATATGCAAATTAGATATGAATTTAATATAAATGATTACTTCAATATACCAGGAGCTCCAATTGCATATTGGTTATCCAAGAACTTTGCTTTGATGTTCAAAAAGGGAAAACCAATTGAAGGCATTGGAAGTGTAAGAACTGGAATGTCGACTGGTAATAATGATTTATACTTACGTTTATGGTTTGAAACCAACAATAATAGAATAAATTTTTATGAACATAACATAGATTTATTGGATTTTAATTCTAAACCTTGGATTCCTTACAATAAAGGTGGAGCTGCTAGAAAGTGGTATGGAAATAATGAATATATTGTTTTATGGAGAGAACATAAAAAATTTCATAGACCTAGACCTAATTTTAAAGATATATATCTAAAAAAAGGCTTAACGTGGTCTTTTGTTACAACTGGAATGTTTTCTTCTAGATACTATAAAGATGGTTTCTTATGGGATGTAGCAGGTTCGCCATGTGTTTTTAATAGTGATGATAATTTGTACTATGTATTAGCTTTCTTATCAACAAAAATTGCAGCACAAGTACTAAAACTAATTAATCCGACTTTGAATTGTCAAGTTGTTGATATTCAAAGAGTTCCTATTATTTTGAATTCTGATAATTTAGTTCATGTGAATAATATTGCTAAAGAAAGCATTAAGTTGTCAAATTCTGATTGGGACTCATTTGAAACATCATGGGATTTCAAAAAACATCCACTAATTTAGGAGGTAATTCAAATGGGAATTAAATTAGAAGATAAATATAAAGCGTGGGAAGAAGAATGTAGACAACGTTTTGAAACCCTTAAACATAATGAAGAAGAATTAAATAAAATTTTTATTGATATTTATGGCCTTCAAGATGAATTAACTCCTGAAGTTGCTGATAAAGATGTAACTGTAAGACTTGCTGATAAGGAAAGAGAAATTAAATCTTTAATATCTTATTTTATTGGTTGCATTATGGGTAGATATTCTTTAGAACAAGAAGGCCTAGTCTATGCCGGTGGTACCTTTGATGCGTCTAAATATGGTGATTATGTTGATGCAGATGGTGTTGTTCCTATTTATAGATTCGTAGGAATTGAAGATGGATTAACTACAGGAATTTGTAATATGGTAAAGCGTGTGTATGGTGACACTTACTATAAAGAAAATCTTGATTTTATTGCTGAAGCTTTAGGCAGAAAACCTGAAGAAGGTGCTGAAGAAGCTATAAATCGATATTTAAATGATGGTTTTTATGATGACCATGTAAAGATTTATCAAAAAAGACCAATCTATTGGATGCTATCAAGCGGTAAGCAAGGAGCATTCAAATGCTTAATTTATTTACATAGATACAATAAAAACACATTAGCTTTAATTAACACAAAATATTTCTTACCAAGAACTGCAATGTATAAAGCTGAAAGAGAAAGATTAGAATTTAAATTAGTTAATGCTGATATTAGAGAAAAGAAAAAAATAGAAAAAGAATTAGCTGTTATTGAGGCATGTGAAGAAGAACTTCTTGAATATGGACAAGTATTAGACCATATGGCTAATCAATTCATTGATATTGATTTAGATGATGGTGTTAAGGTTAATTATGTTAAATTTCAAGGAGTTGAGCTAGAAGTCAATGGAGCTAGAATCAAAAAGAATTTATTAGTTCCATTTGGATTGGAAGAAAAAAAGAAGTAGGAGGTTTAAAAAATGGATAATAGTAGTTATCAAGAGGCAAGATTACAACTTATTAAAATGTTTAATAAACCTTCTGATTTTAGACATATTATCTTTTGGTATGATCCTAATGGAGATTTTCTAGATGATATAAAAGCTGATAGTTTTAATGAAGCTAAAATAGTCGTTTACGAAAATAATCCATTTACGATTAAGACTTTACTTGAAATAGAAGATACTACATCAAATTATTTGGTATATTTTCCATGTAATAGACCAAAAGATATTGAGAATTGGTTATTAGATACATTACTATATTCAGATGAATATTATGCTGATATGGTTGCTTTAACCATGAGAAAATTAGGACTTGAATCATCTAAGTTAAGAGATGTAATTCAAAGTCATTTATCATTCTTTGATAATAAAGATAGAATTAATCAATTAAGTAAAAGAATCGATATAAATGATGAAACAAAGCCAAACGATTTTGAAATGGCTATGATGGCATCATTAGTCAAAGCTGAATATGATAAAATCGACTACATTTTAAAAGAATTAATCTTTGATTATGATAATGGTAAAAAGTATAAAGATTTAGAAAAATTTAATTTCAAGAATCTTTTATGGGATTTGATTGGTGAGCAATATTGCTATAGTGGTGAAGAAAAGATTGAAAACTTGATTAAATCTTTCTTAGTTACATCAGTTAATCAAAATAAGTCATTAATTATTGATACACCTGTATGGAAAAATCTAATTATCAAGAATTCAAGCGAAGCTTGTTGTTATTTTGTTAATGAAATATTAAAGAAGGATAAGAGATATTCTGATTTACAAGAAGATATTGCTAACGTTCTTAGAATAGAATATTTAATTAAGTCAAAAGGTATCGATTCAATTAAATCGTCAGATGAATTTAAAGTGTTTGATAGATATATCATAAATACAATTGTTAAATCTTTAATTGATGGTTCATATGATTTTGATTTTTATTTAAAAGTAATCAATGATTATCGTTTAACTACAAGATGGTATGATGAATATATAAATGAGTATGAATTTTTAAGATATTCTATTCTTCTTAAGAAAACATCTGATATGGTTATTGAACATGATTTGATGCCTCAAGACTATGTCCATAAATATTGCGATTCATATTATTTAGTTGATAATTATTATCGTCATGCCATAAGCGAGTATTCAAAAATTAACGAACCAACAGATAATGAAACTAAATTAATTGAAGATATCGATAATACTTATGAAAATAAATTCTTGTCTAGAATAGGTGGAGAATTCTCAAGAGCATTAAAGAAAATTGAACCTAATTATGATTTTGGCTCAATAGAATTATCTAAATATTTCTTCAAGAATAGAATGAATAGATTAGCTAAAAAGCAATTCGTTATTATCTCAGATGCTTTAAGATATGAAGTGGCTGTTGATTTGGTTAATGAACTTAATAGATATGAAAAGTTTAATGGTCAAGCTAAACTTGAACATCAAATTACGACATTACCATCAATAACTATGTTTGGTATGGCCTCATTATTACCAAACGAAAAAATAAGTTATGATAATAAACAAGTTTATGTGGATGGTAAGCCTACTAACTCAACAGAGGCCAGAAACAAAATATTAAGCGATAGAAATAGTAGTTATAGCGCTATTCAATCTGAAAAGATAATGGCTATGACTAGAGACGAACTTCGCGAATATATGAATGATAAGACTGTTGTTTATATTTATCATGATGTAATTGATAATGCTGGTGAGCATGAATTTGGTGTGTTTGAAGCTTGTGAAAAAGCAATTAGTGAATTAGTTGATTTGGTTAAGAAGTTATATAATACACTTCAAATTTCAAATTACATTATTACATCAGATCATGGTTTCATTTATCGAAATAAAAAGATTGATGCATCTAGTAAATATTTATCATTTGCATCACTTGGTTTAGATGATTATTCACAAAGATATGCTGTTATTGATGATTTAACTGAATTAAGTGATTCTAATCATTTTAAGATGGATTATTTAGGTGGAACTAATTCAAATGTATATGTTCCATATTCTTATAATTTATATCGAAAAGCTGGTGGTGGTATTCAGTATATTCATGGCGGTGCATCACTTCAAGAACTGATTACTCCGATTATTACTTTATCTGAAATGAGAAGTAGGGCTGCGGATAATACTGTAGAACCTGTTAAGGTTAGATTGAAGACAGCAACTCATAAAATAATGAATAAGTCGTTCTCACTTCAATTTGAACAATTAGAAAAGGTTGAAGGAAAGAAAGTATCTGCAACACTTAATGTTTATTTTGTAGATGAAAATAATGAAGCAATAAGCGATAAAAAGTTATTAATTGCTAATAAGATTACTGATAATTTACAAGAAAGAACTATTGATATGAGATTCTTATTAAAGAATCAGGAATACGATAGAAATAAGAGATATTATCTAACAATTGAAAATAGTGAAACTGGTGTTGTTTTAGAACAAATCCAATTCGTTATTGATATTGTTAAATTTAAAATGTTCTAGGAGGTAATTCAAATGGATGAACTTGATAGAAAGATATATGATTCCTTTGCAGGAAGAGTAGTAAAAAAAGGTGCCACAAAGTTAATTAAAGGATCATCAAATGTTCCTACATACGTTCTTGAATACCTTTTAGGCACATATTGTACTTCTGATGATGAAAAAGAAATTGAAAGAGGTATAGAACAAGTTAAAAAGATTCTTGCTGAAAACTACGTTAGAAATGATGAAGTTGAACTAATAAGATCTAGAATAAGGGAAAATGGTTCATACAACGTTATTGATATCGTCGATGCAAGATTTAATGAAAAACACAATGTTTATGTAGCTCATCTTCACAATATGGGAATTAGCGATGTTATAGAAGATAGTTATATAAAAGAAAATGAAAGATTATTAAGTGATGGCATTTGGTGTATTGTTGAACTTTCATATGAGTTCAATGAAGATGATGGTGGAGCATTTAAGATTAACGAAATAACTCCAATTCAAATGCCAGGGTTTGAACTAAATGAAATAATTGACGCTAGAAAGAATTTCACTAAAGAAGAGTGGATAGATTTAATTATTAGAAGTTGTGGTATGGAGCCATCTTGTTTTGATGAGAGAGTCAAGTGGCATATGCTTGCAAGAATTCTTCCTATGATTGAAACAAACATGAACTTATGTGAACTTGGACCTAGAAGTACGGGTAAATCTCATATCTATAAGGAATTATCTCCTAATTCAATTTTGCTTTCTGGAGGTCAAACAACAGTAGCTAATTTATTCTATAACATGAATAGAAGACAAGTTGGTCTTGTTGGTATGTGGGATGTTGTTGCTTTCGATGAAGTAGCAGGTATCAATTTTAAAGATCATGATGGTGTTCAAATAATGAAGGACTACATGAATAGTGGTTCATTTGTTAGAGGAAAAGAATCTATCATTGCAAAAGCGTCAATGGTTTTTGAAGGAAATATTAATCAAAGTGTTGAATCATTATTAAAGACTTCAACATTATTTGAACCATTCCCTGAAGCTATGATAGATACTGCTTTCTTGGATAGAATGCATTTCTATCTTCCTGGATGGGAAGTTCCAAAGTTAAGACCAGAATTCTTTACTGATAGTTGGGGATTTATTTCAGACTATTTTGCTGAATTCTTAAGAGAAATGAGAAAGAGAAATGAATCTAGCTGTTATCATAAATATTTCAAATTAGGTAGATGCTTAAATCAAAGAGATACAATGGCAGTTAATAAAACTGTATCTGCAATGTGTAAGCTTTTATATCCTGATAATAATTATTCTAAAGAAGATATTGAAGAAATCTTAAAATATGCTTTAGAAGGAAGAAGAAGAGTAAAAGAGCAGCTAAAGAAACTTGGTGGAATGGAATTCTATGACACTATGTTCTCTTATATTGATTTAGAAACTATGGAAGAAAAGTTTGTATCAGTTAAAGAACAAGGTGGAGGAAAATTAATTCCAGAAGGTAATTCTAGTGCTGGTACTGTATACGCAATTTGCAATAGTAGCTCAATGATTGGTGTGGCTAGAATTGAATGCTCTTTAAATGAAAAAGGTAGCGGTAAGTTTGATGTTACTGGTTTAGGTAATTCAAAAGAATTAAAAGAATCAGTTAAGACAGCACAAAACTACTTTAGAGCTAATGCTAAACATATTAGTCAAACCATTTCATTAGATCAAAAAGATTATTTGACTCATGTAGAAGACTGCATGGGTATTGGCATTGATTCATCATTAAGTTTAGCTACTTATGTCTCATACATTAGTGCAGCATTAGGCAGACCATTAGCTGCTCAACTTATGGTATTAGGTTCTATGAGCATTGGTGGAACTGTAAATAAGGTAGATGATTTAGCTAATGCACTTCAAGTGTGTTTCGATGCTGGTGCTAAAAAGATTTTATTACCTATGAGTAGTGCAGCTGATATTGCAACTGTACCAGCTGATTTATTTGCTAAATTCCAAATTAGTTTTTACAGTAGTCCTGAAGATGCTGCTGTAAAAGCATTAGGCATTGAGTAGTTAATATAAAAAGGGAGGAAAGGCAATTTGAGTGGATTTTTAGATTTTATTTCTAACTTTATAGAGATTACCGGCAATTCGACGGCAGATTCAATAATCCTTACTATTATAGGCTTAATTGCCTTTCTAGTAGCTTTCGGATTTGTAGGTATGATATTTGATGCTATAGGTATTTATGATTCCGATTTAATGAGTGATACTCATTGGATAGTTAGAGTGATTGTATTTCTAGGGCTTTCTTTTATATGCATAGAAATCGCTAAATTTATTAAATGGTTATTTAGTTTTCAGTGGTGGATTTATCTTATTGCAGGAATAGTTCTTATAGGAATAATAATTCTTTTGTTTGTAATAAAACATAGGATTATGAAGAAAAAATCAGTAGTTTCTAAAAATGAAAAAGTAGAAGAAGTATCAAAAACGACTGAAAAAACAAAGGAAGAAATAGTTACAATCGATAAAGATCATTGTCCTAGATGTGGCGGATTGCTTGTTAAACGTCATGGCCCATATGGTAATTTTTATGGATGTGAAAACTTTCCAATTAATAATTGTAGATATACAAGAAAGTTTAAATAGGAGGAATAATAATGGAGTTCTTTAAAAAAATAAAATTGAATATTATACCAATATTTAAACAAACAATTTTATTGTCTGGATCAATTTTCTCAGTTCTAACAATTGTATTATCTTTTATTACATGGGAAGATATGAAAATTGAAAATATTTGGACTAAGATATTCATATTATTTGGAATTATATTAGGTTCATTTTTGATATCATTAGTTTTTATTGTAGTTATTTTAAAAAACAAAAGATTATGGGCTAACGGAAAAAATAAAGTATTAGCTTTTTATGGCGATTTATTTAAAATAACGAACAAACAAGAAAAAAAGATCGTTGTAATTCCAGTAAATGATACATTCGAGACAATTGTTGATGATGATTTGGTTCAAGATAAACCTCTTGTTTCTTTAACTACAATTCATGGTCAATGGATAAAGTACATGAATTCTAAAGGAATAGATTCTAAAACGCTTAGTACTATGATTTCTGACAATCTTAAAAACAGAAAGATAGTGCCAATCAAGGTGTATACTAGTGAAGAAAAAAACAGAGGTAACAAAGAGTCATATGAATTAGGGACAATTGCAACTATAAACGGTGAAAATAATACTACATTTTATTTAATAGCTATTTCTAAATTTGATGAGAATAATAAAGCTAACTCATCTAGAAAAAAGATAAGAAATTGTGTAGATGAATTGATTGAATTTTATGATACTAATGGTCAGGGATATCAAATTTTCATTCCTTTGTTTGGAACTGGTAGATCTAGAGCAGACTTGAATCATCAACAAGCATTTAAAATTATAAAAAATGCTGTTTTAACAAATGAAAAATCGATTCATGGAATTATTAATATTGTTGTTTACAAAAAAGATAAAGATAAAGTATCTATATTTAAATAGGAGGGAAGTATGGCGTATAGAAATAAAACATATATTGCTTTTGATGGTGATAACGATATGCAATATTATAGAGTTATGACTGCGTGGGCTAGCAATAAATCTATAGATTTCGATTTTTATGATGCTCATGAATTAAATTATTCCCATGATTGGGCGCAAACAGAAAGCATCAAAAGACAATTGCATGAACGTTTGGTAAATAGTAAGTTGTTTATTTTACTTATTGGTAATTCAACTAAAAGATTAACTAGATTCGTTGAATATGAGGTAGAAACAGCAATGAGACTGAAGCTTCCTATTATATGTGTCAATTTGAATGGAAATAGGCAGATGGATAGTTTATCCCCTGATTGGTTTGGAGAGTATCCAAGAGTATACGTTTCATTTAAAGAGAAAATAATAAAGCATGCCATGGATAATTGGCCAACTGATAGAAATTGTTTATATGGAAGAGGTTCCTACTATTATAATGATAACGTTTATAGTTCATTAGGAATTAGTAGGTGGGAATAATATGGAATATAGAACAAAAACATACATTGCGGGTGACTGGACAGGAGATCAAGATGCAATTAGTAAATTATATGAATGGAAAAATAATTCCAAATTGATTCTTGATTTTGTTGATGCACATGAATATACACAAGCTTCTGATGATGATTTATTTTGTAGTATAAAATCATCACTTAGAAAAAGACTAAATGTTTCAAAGACTTTTGTTTTAATTGTTGGAAAACAAACTAAGCTTTTAACAAAAGGTAGCTGCCAATTTTGTAAGAGTTATAGTAGTTATCACACTAGATGTTATAGGGATTACAGTGTTGATTATAGAAGTTATATAGAATATGAATGCCAAATGGCAATTAAAGATTATAATGACGGTCTATTAAAAAAAATAGTAATTATTTATAATTATGCAAATGTGGATAAGAGTAAGTGCCCAGATTGTATTAAAAATTATGGTAAGCATATAGTTATGTATTATCATGGACAAGATGGTAAAGACTATTGGAATTATTCTGAGATTAAAGAAGCACTATCATAAAAATTAATGCTTTATTAGGAGGTACTAATTATGTCTCAAAAAGACGTTATTGTAGAACTTTTGACAAAGAATAAAGTGATGACACAATCTGATTTTTCAATTGAGATGTATGGCGATAATAAGCATCTGCCTAATGTTTATACATCATTAATGTCTTTAGTAAAGTCGGGAATTGTTGTAAGAACAGGAGATCGCCCATCATATTATTCTTTATCAAATGCTGATTTGAGTGATTTGATGAAATTTCATAAGAATGAATCAGAACGAATAGTACATAAAAAATCTAAAATTTCAATACCAACTCCATCTAATGAACAAGTTGAATATTGGCTAAGAACATGGGACTCGTTACCTGATTATACAGTTCAAGAAGAAGCTATTAATGAATTATTTCAAGGACAATATAAATCCAACCAAAGTTTAAAAAATATAATAATTAAGTGCTCTGTCTTAAACGACTTCTATAGCACTAATATTTTTAAAGTTTATCCAGTAGCATGTCATATTTTGAAATTGGATATTGATGAGAGGTTAAACAAAGGTGATATCTCTATTGTTAATGAAATAGCAAATAATAAAATTGCTAATAAAGAGAAAAACTTTTATTCATTTGCATCAAAATATTGTAGTCACCATAATCAAGATGACTATCCAATTTACGATTCATATGTAGATCAAATGTTAAGACATTTTAGAAATGCCGATGGATTTACAAATTTTTATAATGATGACTTAAAGGATTATAAGAAATTTAAAGATATTCTATTAGAATTTAAAAAGTATTATAAGCTTGATGAGTATTCTCTAAAAGACTTAGACAAATATTTATGGCAAGCAGGAAAAAAATATTATCCAAAAAAATATAAGAAAAAAAGCAGGTGATTGTTGTGATAGGTGAAGATATTTCAAAGGATCTAGTTTATTCTACTGTTAGATTAACATGCTTCAATGATAAAACAATTTCAAGAGGCACCTCATTCTTTATGACTTATGAATTTGAAAATACAAACATTACCGCATTGGTTACTAATAAACATGTTGTATGTGAAGATGAAGGAAAAACGGTTGTATATAAGAATGCTAAATTTGTAATTTCATGCATAGAAAACGGGAAAATAAAAGACGACAAAAAAGTAGAATTTATTATAGACGACTTAGACAAACGTATAGTATTCCACGATAATCCAAACGTTGATTTATGCTTTATTTTTGTAAATGACAAGATAAATGAGAGTATCAAATTGGGAAATAATATATATTATAAGTCATTAAATACAAATCTAATCATTAATGATGAGTACTCCAAGACACTAAAACCAATAGAAGATGTTATTATGATCGGATATCCAATTGGATTAATAGATGAATACAATAACAAACCAATTGTTAGAAAAGGAATAACAGCCACATCATACTCGTTAGATTATAATGGAAAAAAAGAATTTTTAATTGATGTTGCCTGCTATCAAGGATCAAGTGGCTCTCCTGTTTTTATAAGGCAAGATGGTCTTGGAAAGGAACAAACAGCAAACGGATTAACAATTGGTTTGACTACAAACTATTCTTTTTTGGGTGTATTGTATGCTGGTCCATATAATGTGGTCGAGGGTGAAATAGGAATTTCAGAAATACCATGTAAAATGGTGCCGATATCAAAGACTAAAGTGATGATTAATTTAGGCTGTGTGATTAAACCATGCAGAATAATGGAATTATTTGAAAAGGTAAGAAATGATCAACAAAAATAGAATTACAATAAATATAATCTCAATTGTTTTGTTTGCAATATTCACATTTTCGTTAACTTCTTGTGGTAAATCAAACAGCACACCTACTCCAACTACTGATGAGCCTAGTACAACAATTACTACTCCATCAGATGATAATCAAACAACTAAGGAAGATGAAACTGCCAATATGAAATTAACATTAAAAATAGATGGTATAGAAGTAGATGTAATATGGGCTGATAATGATTCGGTAAAAGCTTTGAAGAATCTTGCTAAAAATGGATTAACTATTAATATGAGTAAGTATGGTGGCTTTGAACAAGTAGGATCTATTGGTTCTACATTACCATCATCTGATACTAGAATAACTACTAGTCCAGGAGATATAGTTTTATACTCATCAAACCAAGTAGTAATATTCTATGAATCTAATACATGGTCTTATACTAAATTAGGACACATCAATTTATCCAAAAGTGAATTAAAAGATTTACTTGGTGATGAAAATGTTGTGATTACACTTGATTTAAAATAGGTAAGAATACTTAGAGTTCTAGATTTATTTCTAATTATGGTGTATACTTAAATCGATAATTTAAAGTACCAGAAAGTCGAGGAAGGGCTCGAAGGAGGTACTTGTTTATGGATTATCAAAAAGCCATATTAGATAAAGTATCAACTGGTTTGAGGCTAAGAACGCTTCGTTGTAAATCAGCTCTAACTCATGAAGATTTAGCTGGTTTGCTCCAATTAAAATCACCTAGAGTGATATACGATTGGGAAAGCGGAATGAAAATTCCTAATGCTGAAAACTTGTATAATCTTGCTCTAATATTCAATATGAAAATGGAGGACTTACTCGTAATGAGATAAGCCTCTTTTTCTTTAATTTGAACTATAGTACATTTTTAACATTGAATTGCTTTGTTATAATATTAGGGAATTAGGAAATTATGCTTATAATATTGCTAAAATTAGCAGAATTATGGTATAATTAAGAATAGATACAAATGCATGTTCTGAAATAGTGGAGTAAGAACTTTACCTATATGAAATGTTGGAGCGAATCTTATGGTTGGGATATACCATATGAGGAGTAAACCAATAGTCAAAAACTAAATTTCAAGAGTGGTATTGCGTGTCTAAACAAAATAACATATGAAGAGGATAAATGTTATTGAAGTGGCGATAGGCTAATACCTACCGTCACTTTTTCGTTTTAAGGAGGTGTCAATAACATGAAGAAAAAAAGCAAAGTTATAGGCAAAGACTATGATAAATTAGAGAAAGATAATCTATGTGATAGAATCGATTATTATGGCCTTATCGCTAAAGATGGCAGAATTAAAATTGACACAAAAAGATATAAGAAATTCTTTGTTATCCCTGATAGTAAAATTGAAAATAGACATTCTGTTTATTACCTTCCTACCAAGCAACATAGATCTGATTATAAATGTAATTGGTTTAGAGATTTATTAGCAGGATATAAACAATTATGGTTTAGAGAATATAAGAGTTTTATTGATAGTATAAAGACTCCTAAGCAAGTAGAAGATAATGCAAGATTATCCTATCTTTCTGATGGCGTTTTGGAATATGATGAAGCTAATGCTAAAGCATTTGTTGCAGGAATGAAAAGAGCTAAAGATTATAAAGTAATTATAAAATCTTTATATGCACAATTCTTTCATCAATTAATGTCCAGTATTGATGCACTATGCTTAAAGATGCTAACAGCATGTGGATATAAAGAAGAAGATTATACAAAAAAACAATTTGATATTTATATGCAAGGTTTACAAGGTGATAGTGCATTATCATTTAGGCAATATACAAATTATCCTTTATATGATAGAGCATTTACTGTTTGGAATTTTCTAAAGCATAATTCTCTTAGATCATATAGGATTTTAAAACAATGGTATCCTAAAATGGTCTGGGACCCAGAAGATAAATATCAAAATGGTGAATCTGCACTTTCTGTTGTTAAACTAGATGAGAAATTCATCTTAGATTGTTTAGATAACTTACATTTATTCTTTGATGAATTATGTGCGAGAGCATTCGGTGAAAATGCAGCTGATGCACAATGGGATTATGATGATTACTTCTTAGACGTCGTACAAGATGAGATAGATGTTATTGTTAATCCACTAGATATATAGGAGGACAAAAGAATGTCATATATATTTTTATCTTTTAGTGAACATTTAAATAGAGGAGCAAACTCAAAGAATGATTTTTATAATTTATCATTAAATGAACAATTTGAATTGCTTCAAAGAAGAATCCCATTGGAAAGACAAGTATCTAATTTTAATACTTTTATTGAAACATGTTTCCCTACTAACTTTAATAAGAAATATTATATTTCTTGCCCTAATTTTTTAAGAGAGAAACATCAAGTAGCAGAAGACAAACCATCTTTTTTAAATAATGTAGTTATTCGACCAGAATTAACTTTATCAATGAAAAGAGTTCTACCTGACAATCAAAACATCATCTTGATTGGTGATATTTATGAAGGTGGAAAATTAAAAATGTTACAGATTAAGGGATTACAATTAATTGATGATTCAATGGAATCTCCATATGATTTAAGAGTGGATGATTATTCAGTTTGTAATTCATTTGAACGAGGATATTGGAGTATAAATCATGTTGATTACAATGATACATTTTTTACGCCTAACAACATTAAAACGATTATAGATAATTGCTGGACTGTTGAACATCCTGAGGAAATTAGAAAAACATATGAAGTTTGGAACAAGTATATTGGATTTAGAAAATACTATCTTCAAGAACAATCAAAGCGTAATTTCAAATTAGATAGAGCTATGTTTGTTGAAGCATATGCTGTAAATAGAAAAGATTATAAAAAGAATGCCTCAATTTATGATGAATATCTTCTTGATGGAAGAGATGAATTCAAATGGGGAGATATGATTGTTTTATCTGAAAAGATAGAAGATGCTGAAGAATTTCCACTTATTAGATTGGATATTGAAAGAAATAGAAAAGCATTTAATGAAGCAAAAATTACTAAACGTGGAAAATTGGTTAATGAAGAAGAACGTAAAATTCGTTCATTATCTAGCGATAATGTATTTATTACTTCTATTGATCCTGAAAGCAAATCTCAGCATAAGGATAGAAATGGTAATCAACAACAAGTTACATTCGGTGAATTATTAAATGCTGGATATGCATTAGGTGATAGATTTAAAATTGTTTCTTATGATATCGAACCCACTGAGCATTTAGAAGAGTTAGATTTAGCATATACAAGAGATATAGATAAATCATATAAAAATATAGATGCTAAGTATGAGAAGATTATTAAAGAAGAAGTAAAGCAAGCAGTTAATTTATATGAAAAAGAATTAAATAAACAAGCTAAAGAAAGAATTGATTTTTATAAAAATGAATTAGATAGTTCTTTAGAACAAGATGTTTTAGAAAATAAAGATAAAAATATTATTAGTTTAATTGATAAAAAGAAAAAAGAAATTGAAACTAATATTAAAAAGAATATTAAACAAGATAAAAAAGAAAAAGATAATGAATATGCTTTAAGGATAAAAGCATTAATTGAAGATGAAATATCTAAAATTGATGTTAAGTCATATTATGTTGAAAGAAATTCTAAGTTATTACAAGACAATACTAAAAGTATTGAAATGGAATTAAAGAGATTATTAACACAATATGAAGCAAAAAAGAATTCTGAAATCACTAACAAATATAAAGATGATGTTAGAAATGAAAAGATTAAATCAAAAGAAGAACTTGATGCAAAGTTAAAGTTTGATAAAGAAAAAGCTATTGAAGAAGAAACAATTATTAGATTCTCATTATATTTTAGATTAGGAGATGCTAATAATGTAATTTCTGATAAGCAAAAGAAGATAGTGGATTCTTGTGAATATATTGTTTATGATAATCGTGCTGAAAAAGCTAAGATTTCAAGACAAGAGGCAGCCTTAGATAATTTCTATTCTGGATATGTTAAGAATCCATATCTTTCAACATATCTTTTTAACCCAGAAGAATTAGATACAGTTAAAGCAGAACCTAGTGATTGGATATGGTATTTAGAATCTCTTAATGAAAAGCAAAAAGAAGCAGTTAGAAAGGCTGTTTCAAGTAATGGTATATTCTTACTTCAAGGCCCTCCAGGAACTGGTAAAACACAAGTAATTGCTGAAACAGTAGCTCAGTTAATTAAAAAAGGTAAAAAGGTATTAATTTCATCTGAAACACATAAAGCAATTGATAATGTATTTGAAAGATTACCTAAAATTGCGGAAATCGTACCTATTAGATTAATTCCTTCTAATAATGATAAAAAGAAAGAAAATGAATATGATCCAAAATTCCTAGTAGATAATTTCTATTTAAATATTTCTTCTAATATGAAGAAAGCTGTTAATAGATATAAGAATTTTGAAAAGAACAAAATAGAATTTGCTGAAAACTTCGATAAATTAAAGCTGGCAAAAGCCAAAATAGAAAAATCTCAAAAGGTTTTAGATAAGGCTAACGAAGAAATCAAAAAGTTTGAAGACAATGCTAAAGACATTAATTCTAAGATATCAGCATTAAATGATAAAAAGGACTTGGTCAGAATTGATATTGATATCTTAAGAAGAACTAAACGTCATATTGAAAATGATAATTTGAGACCTGATGAAGATGTAAAGGTTGACTTGATTGTTGATGTAAGAAAGAAACTAGAACCTTTATTTGAAAAAGATGTTTATATCGATGATGATTTAGGTCAATTATTAAAGAATATCAATTCAATTAAAAATGATGAAATAGAACGTGAATTAGCAGTTATTAATCCTGAATCCAATAAAACTATTCTTGAAGTTAAGAAAAATGATTTAAAGGCTGAATTAAATAAATATGTTGATGAATTAGGAGACATTATTGATCCTAATAATGAGGAAAAAGTTGAAGAAATTAAAAATGAATTAAGAAAGGTTTTAAAAGAACTTAAGGCTGAATCAGTTGACGTATCTTTAAACGATTTAAAACTTAATAAGATTTTTAATTATTCATACTTAGTTGCAAATATTTCTTTAATTCCAGAAGTTATTAGAACTGTAAAAGATAGAATTATTGAGATTAAATCTTCAACGATAGAAGTTCTAAATAAAGAATTACGTACTATTGAAGATAAACAAGCAGAACTAGATAAAGAAATAGATTCATTAAAGCAACAAATAAAAGTAATTAATGAAAATATTATTGATATTCAAGAAAGAAATGATGTTAAAGATATTCAAGAAGCCAAATATAAGCTTGAGAATGATTTAATAAAATTCTTTAAAGATTTTGAAATTGCTGAACCTTATAAGGATGTAGATGAAGGACTAAAGATTATTAAACGTAAATGGTCTGAGCTTGAAGATGATTTCCAAGCGAAGGAACAAGAAAACAAAGAAAAAATACCTATGTATGAAAAGATCGCAAATTACATCACTAGTGAAGATGTAATTGAAGAAGATAGAAAGGTATTTACTAAAGACTTGTTTGAAAATGCTAATGTATTTGGTATTACATGTACATCTAACGATAGATTCAGCGGAAGAAATGTTGATGCATTATCTGAATATAATATCGATGAGATTGATATTAAATCCGTTGGTATTGATGTAGTTATTATCGATGAGGTTTCTAAATCAAGTTTTATAGATTTATTGATACCTATTCTTTATGGTAAAACAGTTATCCTAGTTGGAGACCATAGACAATTGCCTCCAATGTATGAATTCTCCAAATTAAGAGATGATGATTTTGAAGGATTAGATGAGTCAATTATTAATAAAGATATTAATAAAGAGTTTACTAAATTGTATGAAGAGTGTTTCTTCAAAACTCTATTTGAAAGAATACCAGATAGTTATAAAACTATGTTAGTTCAACAATATAGATGTCATGAACATATTATGAATGTATTTAACCACTTCTATAAAGGCGAATTAAAACTAGGTTTTGCAGGTCAAAACAATAATAAACGTCATAATGTTAAATTACTATCAAATGGTAGAAATATTATCGAACCAGATAAACATATTTATTTTGTTGATTGTAAGCAAAACGAAACGCATGAAGCTGATTCAACATCTATGTACAATACTGGTGAAGCTAGAGTTGTAGTTGAATTAATCAGAAAAATGAATACTTATTTCAAGTCGCATCCAGAACTTGAAAAGCTAAGCATTGGTGTTATTTGTACATATGGAGACCAAGCTAGAAGAGTAAAAGAATTACTTAAGAGTGAAAAGGTTAAAACAGATGCATTTAAAACAGATGTTGAAAAAATGATTGTTTCAACTGTCGATGATTTCCAAGGTGATGAAAGAGATATCATCATTTTATCTACAGTTAGAAATCCTGAAAATCCAAAAAGAAGTGATCCTGGATTTATCCTAGCTTATCAAAGAATTAATGTTGCTTTATCTAGAGCAAGAAGAATGCTTATTATGGTAGGTAACAGAAAATATCTTGAAGAAAAAGGTGTGATTGATTTACCAGATGTCTATGGTCGTGTTGGTAAAGAACAAAGAAACTTCAGAGTTTATGAAGAAATCTTAGCTACTATAGAACGCTATGGTAAAGTAATCGAAGATATTGATGTATTAGATGATAAGGAGGCGAGAATAAATGGATAAGTTTAAACTAGAAACTTCTATACAATTTCCATTCTTTAAAATGAATGAACTTGTTACATATTCTGAAGTTAAAAAGCCTAGTGGTGTTGCTTATATTTTACTAGTTCTAATTAGTGAATCTAAGAATAAAAACGATAGATTATCCAAAGTATTAGAAAACTTCGGAATACCTAAATCTCTACATTATATTTTCGCTGATAATGTCCAATACTTAATGGAACAAGGAATATTAGAAGAATTTAATTTTTATAAAACTGAATTTGATAATTACCTAATTGGTTCATTTCAATTTACTTCAAAAGGTAAAAAGATATTTGCTGAAGAATCTATACCTACAGGTATTAATAAAGAATTAAAAGTCCCAGTATTTTATAATATTGCAATGAATGAACTATTATTGAAGATGGATAATGATTTAGATCCAAAGCCATTAATGGACTGTGCTATTACTCCTGAATTTATGGATAGATTTAAGAACGAAAAGAATGTTGAAAATTTCTTAAATCTTCAAAAAGGAAAAGGAATAAGTGTTAAAAAAGAAGAAATCATAACTAATGTAGAACAATTAGATCAAGAAAATTGGATTGGAAAATATGATTGCGATATGAACATTAATGGCGATAATATTGAAATTAAATTTGATGAATTGCTATTACAAAAATTCTTTGATGCTAATTACAATCAAGACATGGTTAATTTAGCTATTTCTTATAAAAACAAATTTAAGTTTAAATCATCTTTTAAAGATAATCTTAAACTAAGTAATTATGGTTTCGATAGAATTGCAGGAATAATTATTCCAAAAGAGATAGATGATGTTTTAAAACAAAAGAATCAATTATTACTTACAAAGGGTAATTATAAAACTTCAAATGGTTATATGATTACTAGTTCGGAGTCTATTGCAAAATATGATGATACGATTGAATTTATTCAAGTAGATATGCACGATTCTGTTTATGCATATATTCCAGGCAATTTTAATTTTAACAATAATCTATTTGGAATTATTACAATTCCTCTTGCTTTAAAGATTAAATTGACTGAAGAAGAATTGAAAAATGTCATTAAACCTTATGTAGTATCATTATCTACATATAGTGAAGATAATTTTAAAGAATTAGTTAAGGTCACAAATATCACTGATGACTTGAAGCTAGCAAAAGAGATTATTGAAGGTTATGTAAATAAAGATGCTGAAAGTAATATTGTTTTATTAAATGAAATGAAGCCATATGCTATATCTAATTCAGGTATATCAAATATTTATAGAGAATTGTTAGAAAAGAATTATAGCAATTATATGGATAATTTAACTGAAGATAATCTTGATACAGCACTTAAGATAACTGCTTCAATTCCTAAGTTCTTAAATATTCCAAATAAGGATGTTTTATCAAGAATATTTAAGAATATAAAAGCTAAAAACGAGTTAGAAACTTATGAAACATTAGTAAGTAAAGGCTTTGATAAATCACTAGTTGTTTTATATGTTAATCCAGTAATTGAAGCATTAAAGATAAGAAATTCTGAAGAAAAAAGTGTAATTGATTTAATTAACTATGATGATGCTTTATCAGAAATGAAGAGAATAACTTCTATTAACGATTATAAGAGTTATTTATATGATGAAGAAAAGATTAATCATAATGATTTCAAAACAAACTATAATAAAGCATTTAATCTTCAAAAGAATATTGCTGTATTTAGAAGTGGTAATGAAGGATTATTTGCTAATTATGATGGGTTCATGAATTTATTCTCAACTATTAATGATGATATTAATTTAGTTGAAGCTGCACTTAAGAATCCTAATAATTTAAAGCCAGAATTAATTGAAAAGAAAATAGCTAGTGGTGAATATCAATTTGTATTTGTTAATCTTTCTGCAAAATTAGAAACAATTTTGAAAAACAAATATAAATTAGATGGCAAATTATCTGACATGTTAAATGACGCAAGATCTAATGGTATAATTGATAAGAAGATCATTAGTGATTTGCATGATTTTAGAGATAATAGAAATGCATATGTTCATCCTGAAGATAGAACATCAAATTATAATGCAGATGATTTAAGAAGATGGGCTAAAGAAATCTTTGATTTGGAGGTGGAAGGAAAATGAGTCAACAAGTAACCGTTGATTATCAAGGTGTATCTATTCAAGTACAAGCTAAATGTGACACAGCTGTTCATTCATTGTGTCAAATAGATAAAGTACTTGATAGAATTCATAATACAGCAGATAAACTTGAAACTGCTAAAGTAAAAGAGTATGAAGCTTATTTGCAAAAATCCAAGGAAACAATCAAAGAAAAGATTGAAGCGTTTAAGAAGACTCTAGAAAAATACAAAGAAGCTAGGGCTTATTCAGTTAATAATCATCAACCAGATTATCAACAATTCATTAACTTTACTAATAAGGTTCAAGCTGAATCAGAAGAATTAATTAGAACAGTTAATGAATTAACTGGTTCTAAACTTGCAGTAATAGATCAGATGATTGATGAAGGCTTATTAAATGCTGGTCAGGAAACAACTCAAGCTATGTTAGATAAATTGCATGGTGTAGTTTCAATCTCAAGTGACATTTTATCCAAGATAAATAACATTGAAGATGTTTCATTAAGAGAACTAGCATATAAAGAAATCCTTAAGAACGATAAACTTAGCTTTGATGAAGTAATCACTAAAGCACAAGATGAATATGATATTCTTTTAGGAAAACAAACAAAAAAGGTTATTCAAGAATATAAAGAAGAGCTTACTTCTAAAGGTATTACTACAGAAGAATTAGATAAAGCTAAATCTATTGATGAAGCTAATGCTATTGCTAATGAAGCAATTACTGATGAAACAATAAGAAAAGAAACTTTAAAAGTTATTATTAAAGCAATCAAAGATAGAGGATTCATTGTTGATACAAAGAAGAATCTTAAGATTGATAAAGAAAGAAATATTGTTAAATTAGTTGCATTAAAAGCATCTGGACAAATGGCTGAATTTGAAATTCAACTTAATGGTAAGTTTATGTACCACTTTGATGAATATGAAGGCCATGCATGTAAGAAAGATATAGAACCATTCTTAGAAGATTTAAAGAATATCTACGATATCAATATTCTTCATGAAGAAGTAACGTGGGAAAATCCAGATAAGATTCAAACTCAAAAATATCAATACATAAACAAAAATAAGGGTACTAATTAGGAGGTAAACACATGTCTTTACAAAATAGTTTTAATAAAATCAGAAGAAATGCTGGAATAAAAAAATGTGTCATGATTGATGGCAATGTTGGTGACGTTTATCTAAATGAAAAGAATAATATCGTTACATTAAGAGAATATCTTGAAGCAATGTTCAAAGATATGGATTATCAAGACATTGTTTACTGGGATAGAGTTGAAGGTGCAACTGGTGCAATTGATAAGCTTACTTTAACAGATGAAGTTGAAGTAGAAGGTGATGCATATGATTTAGGTGATGAAGAAGAAACACCTAAAGCACAACAAGGCTTATTTAAATCACCAGCTGAAATCTTAAATGTTGTTTATAAGAATGTAATTGATAAAAAGAAAAAAGTAGCTTTCATTATCAATTGGTCTGAATATTTATTCAGTGTTAATGGGTTAAGCGATGATGAAAGACAAAATATTACTTTATTAGGTAAAGCTCTAAAGGATAGAAAAGTAGATTATTTAAACACTGACTGCAACGAAAGTGTTGTTGTCATTATTTTAAATAAGGCGTCTGGATTACCATTATCTTTCTATCAAGGAAATCCTGAAGTTGAAATTGTAACATTACAAAAACCAGATAGAGAAGAAAGAAAACAAATGATTCAAAAGATAGAAGATTCATTTGAAGTAAGATTAAAATCTGGTACTAGCTCATTACTTGATAATGAAAATATTGATTGTATTGACATGCTTGAAGATTTCACTAATCGTGAGATTATTCAATTGTCAAGAATGTCTAGAAAAGAAGATAAGATGACTTTTGATAAGTTATTCTATTTATTCAAATATGGTGAAAAAGAAAATCCATGGGAAAAATTAGAACAATCTAGAGTTAAGAATATCAAAAAAGAATTATCTGACAGAGTTATAGGTCAAGAAGAAGCAATTGAAAAAATTGAAAAGACTGTTGTTAAAGCATATATGGGTTTAACAGGCCTTCATAAAACTTCATCTAGATCAATGCCTAAAGGTGTATTCTTCTTTGTTGGTCCTACTGGTGTAGGTAAAACTGAATTATCAAAAGCTTTAGCTAAGTTTTTATTCGGTGACGAACAAGCATGTATTAGATTTGATATGTCTGAATATGCTCAAGAAAATAGTGATCAAAAATTAATTGGTGCTGCTCCTGGATATGTTGGATATGAAGAAGGCGGTCAATTAACTAATGCAATTAAAGAACATCCATTCTCAGTTGTTCTATTTGATGAAATTGAAAAAGCTGCAAAACCAAATCCACGTATTCTAGATATATTCTTACAAATTCTAGAAGATGGACGTTTAACTGATTCTAAAGGTGAAACAGTATATTTCAGTGATACAATCATTGTATTTACATCTAACTTAGGTGCTAATCAAGTACAAGCTTCATCTGACAAAGAAGGTGTAGCAAAAGAATTCATTAAGATTGTAAAAGATTACTTTGATAATGAATTAAAGAGACCAGAATTATTAGGGCGTATTGGATATAACAATATTGTTCCATTTAATTTCATTCAAGATAGAGATTTCCAAATTAAAATCTGTAAGAACAAGTTGAAACCAGTTATTAGAGGAATTGAAGAAAAGTATAAGCTTGAATTAGAATTTGAGAAAGAATTAGAAGCAATCGAATATATTTTAAAAGCTGTAGATTCATCTAAAGGTGGTCGTGATATTTTAAATGCTATCAATGATAGATTATTAGATCCACTAGCAATGTTCTTATTTGAAAATAAAGATGAGTTACGTTCTTTAAAAGGAAGTAGAATTATTACAAAGGTAACTAAAGATGGATTCAGCTTTGACTTCGATTAAGTTTAATGTAGCATATATAAAATTATGCACTAAAACTGAAGGTCCGTATAAGAGATGCTGCATTTGGTTTCAAGGATGCAACATCAATTGTAGAGGATGTTGTAATAAGAATTTACAACCATTAGTTCCTAATCATATAGTTACATTAAAAGAACTTATCGATATTGTTAAAGAAGCTAAAGATAAGTTTGATATAGAAGGTATAACTCTGAGTGGTGGAGAGCCTTCTTTACAAACTGGTTTAAAATACTTTAATAATGAGATTCATAAATTAGGATTAGGAATTATAATGTTTTCAGGAAAAAGCAAAACTTATCTAGATAAAAGTCTAGTTGAATCTGTTGATTTATTAATTGATGGTCCGTTTATTGAAGAACAACTTGATGACAAGAGAGTATTATTAGGTTCTAAGAATAAGGAACTATCTTTTATTACTGATAGATATAAAAAAGAAGAAGGATACTTCAATAATTCTATAGCTATTGAAGAAGTAACAGCAGAAGATTATATATTCATAAATGGGGACTGATTATGGATAAAAAAAGAATAGAAAGTGAAATGAGAGAATTAGAAATTAAAATTCATTATCATTTTAATGACATATCATGGCTTGCTAAAGCTATGGGTTCTATAAAAATACCTGTTTCAGGTCAAGGAAAGAATGGTTCTGAATATTCTAATGAAGGCTTGGCTACTGTTGGTGATACTATATTAAAATCAGTTATTGCTGATAAGTTTTATAGAGAAGGAATAAGAACCAAAGGTGAAATCACAATTAAAAAGAGCGGTATAGAAGACAATGCAACAATGCATGATGTAATGATTAAAGAAGGTTTAATTGATTATTCTTATAATGATTTACATTTCTTCAAAGATCCAAATATTCCTGACCATGAGCAAGTTGTGCATAAGGCACATGATCCATATATTGAAGCTATGGTTGGAGCTGTGTATTATGATTCAGGAAATTATGATACGACTAAACGCTGGATTCTAAAGTGGTTATTACCTCTTTTAGAGAAGTATAAATAGCATCAATTCCAGCAGTAAATAATTACAGTTATTTTACTCTTAAACTGGAAAAAGGGTGAAATAACCAATATATATTCGCATATAGTTGTCGTTTTAGTGTAAATAGTTACTGTGGAGGAAAAACATGAAAGTTTCCTCATTGGGAAGCAAATAATAGAAGATTCAATGCAGTAAGAGTAAAAGGGTCTAGAGTTGCTTATGAAATTATTGAGGATTAATCTTCTTTAGGTTTCTTTCCCCAATAGTCTTTATTTTTAAACTCTCTACGTTTACGATTAATCTTTCTATTTTCTTTTATAGACCATGTACCTAGTTCATAACGATATAACGTATCGTCAATAAATTCATAAAGAAGATAGTCATTATCAACAACATATATTTTTCTAATTAAGAATTTAGTAAAGTAATCTATAATATCCTTATTTAATGGATAGATAGAAGATAATTTGTTACTAAATTCTTTTTGTTTGGTTTTAGTGGTTATTGTTTTAGATGCAATTAATCTTAAATCATTTATAATTTCATCTTTATAAGAACTATATAAATTTTCAAATGCTAAAGTAGATGCTTCAGTCATTTGCTCATCATGAATAAGAATTCCGTTACATTTTCTTTTGTATCTTGAATTGCAAACCCAATATAGAAGAACTTTGCCATAATCCTTTTTTCTATCGTTTCTTCTAGGCTGATAAAATTTATGACATAGTCCACATTCAATTTTATTACTTAGTGGATATGAGTTGTCAGTATATTTAATTGAATATAATTCTTGAACATATTCCCATGTTGACTTAGGTATAATTGCAGGATGATTATTATATATTCTATATTGTGGTAATTCACCTTCATTCTTTTTTAATGTATGGAGTACTACATCAATTGAAAATTTCTTTTGTAGTATTGCATCTCCACAATATTTTTCATTAGTAAGAATTGAATTAATAACAGCATAAGTCCATTTTTTAGAACCTAGTGGTGTTAAGATATTATGGTTTTCTAGATATACTTGTAATTGATGATTATTAAAACCTTCTAAGAAAAGTTTATAAATCATTTTAACAAGTTTAGCTTGTTCCTTATCAATTATAATTTTACCAGCTGATGTTTTCTTAAAACCCAATAAATGCTCTGTATGCATTGTGAATTTGCCATGCTTATATCCGTTTCTAATTGACCATTTAATATTATCAGATATTGATTTGGATTCTTCCTGAGCGAAAGAGCAGAAGAGAGTAAGCATGAATTCACCTTTAGGATCCATACTATCAATGTTTTCTTTTTCAAAGAATACAGGTACTCCTTTTAATTTTAAATCTCTTGTTGTTTGAAGAGCATCAATTGTATTTCTAGCGAATCTAGATACAGACTTAACTAATATAACATCTATTTTCCCATCAAGGGCATCTGTTATCATTTGATTAAATCCCCTTCTACGTTTCAAAGAAGTACCAGTTATTCCTTCATCATAATAAATATTAACGAGTTCCCAATCAGGATTAGATTTAATATAATTTTCATAATAATCTCTTTGAACTTGTAAAGAATGAAGCTGTTCATCTTGTTCAGTTGATACTCTTGCATATGCTGCGACTCGTTTTTTAGTAGGTACATTTTCAACCTTTTTCTTTATTGGAGTAATTTCTTTAATTATCTTTTTCATCGATTTCCTCCAACACACTAATTATAGGTTTATATTTTTTAATGAGCTTTTTCTTAAATGATATAAGTTCATCTTTTGTTATAAATTTATCTTTAAGCATTTGATTTAGAAGAAGACATGCAAATCTATATTTTATTTCGCCTTCAATTTGTTTATGACACATAATAAAAACCTCCTTAAAGTTGTGTCTATCTATCACTCTAAAGAGGCTTAAAGTCAAGTTGTATTAAACTTGTTTTTTTAAAATTCTTGTTGTATAAAATATGCTTATCATACCTAAGTGTCACATCTGTCACGCCAGTCACGTGTCACTAAGTATATATACCAATAAATATAGGTTTAGAGGGGGCACCTTCATCTATAGAGGGTGCATTGTATTAACAATACTTACCTTTCACATAAGTAATTATAGGTATTGATACAATAAACAAAAATTGTCAATACCTTTTTTCATTATAAACAAAGCAGAAATAAAAATCAAAACTTTTAATTCATACTTCTTATTTGTGTTTTAAGATATGTTGTGATATAATACTTGCATAATTTACGAAAAAAGATACGTAATCATTTGACTTATAATAAAATTTATGGAGGACATCTATTTTGGAAATAGTGATTAAGGAGTATACAAAAAGCCGGTTTTCCGATTGCGTCATTTTTGAACTTGCATTAAGAAAGGAAGAAAATTTTTGGGGTTGGGAAATTGATGAAGCCTACAAAACGACAGTCTTGAATAGTTTTTCTGATAAGTTGTTCAAAAACGCAATTTCATTTTTAGCTTATGTTGATAAGAAAGTAGTGGGACGAATTGATGCTTGTTTAATCCCAAGTCATTTTGATGGAAGCGTAAAAGCTTATCTAGATTGGATTTGTGTTATAAAGAGTTATCGACACAATGGGATAGCACAAAAACTTATGCAACATCTAAGGACATATTTGAAGGAGATTGGAGTAAACACACTTGTAGGGTTAATCGCCCACAACGAAGAAGCACAACGATTTTATCGTTCACTGCCAAACGCAAAGATTCAAGATGAAGGAATTTGGAT